>VOFG01001365.1_pt1 | contig 366001 bp, 311 predicted proteins | sample 5384171 | NCBI WGS metagenome assembly VOFG01 (sample SAMN12384726, study PRJNA508395) | human gut metagenome | isolation source: healthy gut F | host: Homo sapiens | reverse complement strand
TTTGACGGCATCTTGAATATCAAAGCCAACGATATTTCCACAGATCGTATTAACTATTATTGGACCCGACCAGCGTATTGGTACAATCGCCACCTTCAATGCTGTAATAACCAAATTATGTAACGCTTTCTGCCATTGCAACAGGGGCAGCCAAAGCAGAAGGTGCAGCATCTTTATGGTTGGCACAACCGAATATGCCGTTCCTTTGGGCAATCTGATTGATGCGGAAGAAGAGCTTAAGAAATTGGAAGCTGACTTAAAATACCAAGAAGGTTTCTTGCAAAAACTCATGGAAAAGCTAAGCAATGAGGAAGTTCGTCAACCAAAGCTCCAGCCAATGTAATCCGGATGGAACGGAAGAAGCAAGCAGATGCAGAGACAAAATCGCCGCATTTGAAAGAAAGCATTGCCGCACTAAGAAAATAAAGAATATATTTTCTCCCCTCATAATGAAAGAGGCTGTGTCATAACGAAAGTTTTGATGCAGCCTCTTTTAAATGTCAGAATTAGCAAATGCAAGGCACTGAGGATGAGACTGACAGGAGTTTACTGATGTAAAATGACTGAGGTCGAATTCAAAGCAACGCAACAGTTTGCAATTATGACTACACTGCCTTCATGATAGGCAGCGAATACAGAGGAATTAGAGGCATTACGCATCAAATACCTCAGCAAAAGGGAATTATCTCTTCGCTGATGAATGACTTTCGAAATGTTCCTGCTGAACAAAAAAAGAGAAGTGGGAATGTTTATCAACCAATTGAAAGAAAAAACACAGAACAAGATTAACGAATTGAAAGAGAGCTTCGAGAATGCCCAAGCATCTGACAACGAAATTGATTTGACACGTTCTGCTTATCCAATCGAATTAGGAACAAGACACCCGCTTTCATTGGTAAAAAAAGAAATCTGTGATATTTTCGGACGCTTAGGCTTCAGCATCGCAGAAGGTCCGGAAGTCGAAGATGACATGTATTCTCTTCATTGAACTTCGCCGAAGATCATCCGGCACGCGATATGCAAGATACATTTTCATTCAGCATAGCCCGGATGTTTTATTACGTACACATACATCTTCCGTCCAGAGCCGTGTAATGGAGAAACAACAACCTCCTATCCGTATCATCTGCCCGGGTCGTGTTTATCGTAATGAAGCTATTTCCTACAGAGCACACTGCTTCTTCCACCAGGTTGAAGCTTTGTATGTAGACAAAAACGTTTCTTTCGCCGATTTAAAGCAAGCATTGCTCTATTTCGCTAAAGAGATGTTTGGTCCAGAAACAAAAAATACGTTTACGTCCGTCTTACTTCCCATTCACAGAGCCTTCTGCTGAAATGGATATTTCATGTGACCTTTGCGGTGGCAAAAGGATGTGCATTCTGCAAACACACTGGCTGGGTAGAAATACTTGGTTGTGGAATGGTAGACCCTAATGTGCTTGAGAACTGCGGTATAGACAGCAAAAGTTTATACAGGTTTTGCATTAGGCATGGGCATCGAACGTATTACAAACTTGAAATATAGAGTTAAAGATTTACGAATGTTCTCGGAAAACGATGTTCGTTTCCTGAGAGAATTTGAATCAGCCAATTAAAATTGTAACCTAATCACATGTACCTACAAACCCCGGACTTATAACCTTAGTCCGGGGCAAACACACTCGTGAAAAACAGGTTTTACCATTTTATTGGCAAAACGGAAAGCATGCGGAGACAGGATAGATACAAAAAATGTTTTCGGTTGGTTTCAAGCCAATGTTCCAATTGCTGAAACTGAACTTCATTACAGTAATCCGTATGAGTTACTGATTGCTGTGATTCTGTCCGCACAATGTACAGACAAGCGGGTGAACCAAATCACTCCCGCCCTGTACGAGGCTTTTCCAAAACCCGAAGTCTTAGCAGCCTCTACTCCAGAGGTGGTTTATGAATATATCAAAAAGCGTTTCTTATCCTCATAATAAAGCCAAACATTTGGTTGGCATGGCGAAAGTGCTGACAGAGGTATTTCATGGCATTGTCCCATCAGATGTGGATGACCTTCAGAAATTACCAGGGTAGGACGAAAAACAGCGAATGTGATTGCTTCCGTTGTCTACAACAAACCGGTCATGGCTGTAGACACACACGTATTCCGTGTCTCAAACCGTATAGGATTGACCCAAGACAGCAAGACTCCTCTTTGAAACGGAAAAAACATTAACTAAACATATTCCAAAGGAGCTGATAGCAATAGCTCACCACTGGCTTATATTGCATGGACGCTATACTTGTTTGGCTCGTAAGCCGAAATGCGAAATTTGCGGATTGCAACGTTGGTGTAATTATTTTCAAACACACTTATGAAACGGTATCATAGAGAAATATCTTTCCTCATAATCTGTTTGATGATTGTGAGCGGATTTGTCTCCCTATTTTTCCGTCACATGGAGCAGGAAAAACAGCGATTGGATTGCTATGCGCTTATTCCAGAAAGGGCAAACGCCATCCTGCGAATAAAAGAAAGAAAAAACTGGAACAGACATAGCTTGCTCCAAAGAAATGGAACGCTTCTTGCCTAAGCTATTTGGAGAACTCATGGGCAGTATGGATTTGAACGAATGGATATTTAGTTTTCATGAGGCAGGAGTAGTTTGTTATGTCAAAACTTCGCATAAGGATGCCAATAGGCTAAAAGAACACGCTCTCTTCATTGCTCGGCAGTTTCCCACCGGAAAAAAGTATGCAAATACGGGGAATCGATGGAATATTATGCAGACTTGAACGGTAAATTCATTGGGACTTTTCAAAAGGGCGGATATTGGGTGGCAAGTTACAACTCTCCTTTATTGACCAAAAGCATTGCAAAAAACGCTTTACTCAGGAGAAAACACCTTCCATATATTCATCGTTGGAAAAAGAAGAAGGGGAAATCTGGAGCTGATGTTTGGATTTTTACACCGCTCATCGATGAACATCCAACAACCCGACTCTTCTCATTGATTGGTTCCAAGCAGATATTTACCGCAAAGGAACTGACATGATTACGCCTTCCTGCCCTCTCACCGAAAGCGTATAACGATTCGACTGCATCAAATTGCCCATTTATTACAAATATGCAATGATTCCCTTCAAATACAACATACTCAAGATGACAAGTATCTTTATTTGCAGTTTAAGTTAAACGGAGAAACTCCTTTGCCCTAAAACTCTACTTGTAAATTATCGTATGCCAAATGTACATGAGAAGGCAACAATTTCTCCACATCTGCATGCAATCCAATTTTATACGACTCGTGTATCAAATAAGCCTCTTTAGGTTTGATTCTTTTAATGTAGGCAAGTGCTTCTTCCAATCCGGCATGCGTCGGATGCTTGCTATCCAAACGCAAAGCATTTATCACTAACAAATCCAATCCATCCAATTTGGCAAATTCACTTTCTGGAATAGTCTTGACATCCGTAAGATAAGCCATCCGACCTATTCGGTAACCTAAAATCGGAAGCTTGCCATGCATTACTCGGATTGGGATAATCGTTTCATCGTTTACTTCAAAGGATCCCAATGATAGCGGGTGAAAACCGATATTGGGGACTCCTGGATATTTATGTTCTACAAAGACATAAGGCAATCATGTCATTATTGCCTCCGCTACATTCTCTTCCGCATATACATTTACTTGCCCTCGTGCACAAAAAAGGACGCAAATCATCCAAGCCACCAACATGGTCATAGTGCTCATGGGTTAGCAATATCGCATCTAAACGATAAATGTGATTGCAAATGACCTGCCAACGAAAATCAGGCCCGCAATCTATCAACAAACGAGTACCTTTATCGGTTGTTATAAACGAAGAGCAGCGTAAACGCCAATCCCGCTTATCCGTACTGGTACATACAGGGCATTGACACCCGATTTCAGGAACCCCCGTAGAGGTTCCAGTACCTAAAAAAACGATTTTCATCATGCGATATATTTAACTTCGGGAAGAAGGTCGATATCGAAACGTTCCTTGACAGCCATCCGGATACTTTCCGCCACCAATGCGATTTCATCACCGGTCGCACCACCATAATTGACTAAAACCAAAGCCTGTTTTTCATAGACACCGACATCTCCATGTCTTTTTTCCTTTAAAGCCACATTGTTCTATCAGCCATCCAGCCGGCACCTTTATTTTCCCATCTTCGAGTGGATAAGAAGGAACCGCCGGATAAGCGGAACGAATACGCTCAAAATGTTCCTTTGTAATGACCGGGTTCATAAAAAAGCTACCAGCATTACCCAGTTTGTCCGGATCGGGCAATTTATCTTGGCGAATAGATATGACACAATCTCTTATAGCCTGCAACGAAACTTCTTTTTGCTCCAATTGCTTTTGAAGAGCGCCATACTCCATCTTATACACAGGGTGTTTGGACAAACGCAATGTCACATAAGTCACGATATAAGGATCTTGCCCCTCTGCTTTAAACCGGCTGTAACGATAAGCATACTCACATTCATCTACAGAGAAAACATGTTTCTCAAAGGTAAGTTGGTTCCAAGCTTCCACAGATTCTATGACATCTTTTATCTCTACTCCGTATGCTCCAATGTTTTGAACAGCAGCAGCACCGGTTTCCCCTGGTATCAACGATAGATTCTCTATACCGCCCCAACCTTTGGAAACCGCATAAGCTACAACATCATCCCAAACCTCGGCTGCTCCTATCCGTAAATAAACGTAACCGTCATTTTCTTGAGTCACTTCCATGCCTTTTATAGCAGAATGAAGGATGATTCCATTGAAATCATTAATGAAAAGCAAATTACTTCCTTTGCCGATATGGATGGAGATACACTCTTGAAAATACTCATCTCGCAATATCTTCTGTAAGTCGTCTTCATTCTCATACTCCATAAACCAACGCGCTTTTGGCAGGCAAATGGAATGTATTGTATTTCTCTAATGAATAGTTATTTTCAATTCTCATAATATTGTTTTGACTATGAATAATAAAACTTCTTTCCCGAAAAAAGCATTCTTTTCCCGGCCAAGAAAAACTTTCAAAGATAGAGATTTAGGATGATTTGAGCAAGATTTTATGGGAAAACCGACACCATACGATACTATTGAGTTTCCAATTTAAGACAAAGGGGCGCAGCATTGGAAAAACACTACGACCCTTTACCAAGCAATATACTATTTTATCCGAATTGTATCCTCATCCTTATATTCTTTACGAAGGCGGATTAAATCCTCTTTCATATCTGCTATTATCTTCCGGTATCGCTCTTCATGATATGCATTATGATTCTCATGCGGGTCTTCCTGCAAATCATAAAATTCCCAAGCCGGAGCTGTTTTTTCTTTAGCCGAGCCTGTCATCGTCAACGGATCGCCATAGAAATAAATCAATTTATACCGTTCATTACGAATACCCAAATGGGCAGGACGGTTCAGATGGTGCGTCCAATACCTATAATACATGTTTTTCCGCCATTCCTTAGGTGTATTTCCAGCCAAGTTCTTTCGGAAACTACAGCCCTGCGACTGTTCTGGGGCTTTTACACCCGCATAGTCCGCCAATAAAGAGGCAAAGTCTATGTTGAGAATCATGTCTTTATTCCTCGTTCCTGCCGGTATTTCTTTAGGATAGCGGATAACAAAAGGCATACGCAATGAAGGCTCGTACATAATCCGCTTGTCAAAAAAGCCGTGCTCTCCCAAGAAATAACCTTGGTCAGAAACATACACGACTATCGTGTTCTCAGCGATTTTCATTTCGTCCAAAGCTTGTAACAACTTGCCAAGTCAGAAAAATCACTTAACGTAGTATCGCAATAAAAACAAACAAATCTTCAAATGACGTGACAAAAATACAAATATAATCCAATCAACTCATATCTTTTGGCAGCATATTTCCTATCATAGAGAAATTTGACAAAACACCATTCCCCTCAATAGACCGTTTGAGTAACAAAATGTATGGCTATCAATACTCTTATCATTCTTGTATAAAGGCTTATAGCCTCATTCCTCCAAAATGACAGCGGCTGAACGAACATCCCCGCCAAAAGGTGGATTCAGTTTTGCCACCTTTACCCGTACTTTCATTATCCGGGAGAACTCCTTATGCAATGCAGCTACTATCCTTCCTGCGACTGCCTCCAAGAGCAATGAAGGGCGGTCCATCTCCTGCTTGACAACGGCATAAACCTCGGCATAATTGATTGTATCATCCAAATTGTCAGATACAGTAGCAGCTTCCACATCTGCTGTCAATAACAAGTCTACTATAAAAGTATTACCTACGGTTCTCTCCTGAGGAGCCACTCCATGAAATGCATAAAAATTCATGGAATCTAATTCAATTTGTACTTTCATCAATAATTTAATCTTTTCACTCCAAAAATAGTCTTATATTTGTAGAAAAACAAATATAAGCATGATGATTGGAGGTAAACGAAAAGAAGAAGCGGTCAATACCGGCTTGCACAACACATTAGCAACAGGCACGTTCGTCAAAGGGAATCTAACAGTTGAAGGGGATTTACGAATGGACGGGAGAATTGAAGGAGACATCGTGTGCAGCGGCAAAATTGTTGTTGGTCCCAAAAGTGAAATAAAAGGCAATACTCAATGTGCAAATGCAGAAATACATGGGCAAATTGAAGGGAATGTCAATGTTAAGGAAAAATTAGTTTTAAAATCCAGCTCTATCGTAAAGGGAGATATCAGTTTACAAACACTTGAAGTAGAACCAGGTGCTAAAATTGAAGGCAGAATCAGTTCTAACAATTAAAATATGGTTTGAAGCTATGATGGGCTGGCATAAGCAATAATTAACTACGTAAATGGTCTGCACTTCCTAATTATCTGATAATTGCATACATTATAGTAAGGATAAACAAAAAGCTTTTCGTATTTTTGACAAAATTTTGGAGGTACAATAAGCATGGTAAAAAGAACAAAAACAGATAAAAAGACGATAAGCAAAGTGAATAAAGTTTCTTATCATTACCGACCAGACAATATGACTTTGAAAGACTGGCAGATTGCTTTGCGGAAGCAGGCGGCAATGAAAGAGATGTTTGTAATATCCGAGAGAGACAAAAAAGAATATCCCGGTTATTTTACAGTGATAAATCCCGCATCCGGTAATGAATATAATGTAGTATATAGAGGACATAAGAGTCCTTGGAATTATTGTTCATGTATGGATTTTAAGGTAAGTCAATTAGGAACCTGCAAGCATTTGGAAGGAGTCAAATTATGGATTAGAGAGAAAAGACGTAAAGTTTGCCGCATCACACCATCGTATTCGTCCGTATACCTGTCATATCATGGAGAGCGTAAAGTTTGCTTGCGAATCGGTACGGACAACGAGGAAGAGTTCCGCAAATTGGCAAGTCCTTACTTTTCCCCCGACGGAGTGATGCGCCCTGCCGCTGTTGACTCGATAACTGAATTCTTGAGAGCTGCTACCCGCCTAAATAATACATTCCGTTTGTATCCAGACGCATTAGGATTTATACTTGAACAGCGTGATTTGCGACGGCGATCGCAATTGCTACAGAACTATGCTTCGGACACAGCATTGGACACATTGCTGAAAACAAAACTTTACCCTTACCAGAAAGAAGGAATCCGTTTTGCTTTTCGTGCCGGAAAATCTATCATCGCAGATGAAATGGGACTGGGTAAAACCATTCAGGCCATCGGAACGGCCGAACTGATGAGGAAGCATCAGTTTATATCTTCCGCTATGATTATATGTCCTACATCATTAAAATATCAATGGAAAAAGGAAATAGAGCGTTTTACCAATACCAAGGCTATTGTGGTAGAAGGGAATCACCTGACCAGAAAAGTGCTATATGGAGCTGAAGAATTTTACAAAATAGTATCTTACAACAGTGTGTGCAACGATATTAAGACCTTGAAATCTCTTCATACTGATTTCCTTATCATGGACGAAGTGCAGCGTCTGAAGAACTGGAATACTCAAATAGCCAAAGCTGCCCGTCATATCGAGTCGGATTATTCGGTTATTCTATCCGGTACACCATTGGAGAATAAGTTGGAGGAGCTTTATTCCATCATGCAGTTTGTTGACCAGTTCTGTTTGGGACTTATTATCAGTTCATCGACCAGACTGTTGTCCGGTCGGATACTGGAAAGGTGGTTTCTTACAAGAATCTGAATGCCATTGGCGAACAGATTAAGAACGTACTGATTCGCCGCCGGAAAAAAAGATGTAACTCTCCAATTGCCCAGGCGGATGGATAAACTTCTGTTTGTGCCGATGACTGAGCAACAGAGGAATATGCATGATGAATATCAGTCTATCGTGTCCCAATTGGTGTTCAAATGGACGAAAACCCGTTTCTTGAGTGAGAAAGACCGGAAACGGTTATTGTTGATGCTTAGCCAAATGCGCATGCTTTGTGACAGCACATATATTCTTGACCAGAAAACCCGTTATGATACGAAGGTAGAGGAAACGCTGAACATTCTCAAAAATGTCTTTGAGAGTGGAGATGAAAAGGTGGTTATTTTCAGCCAATGGGAAAGGATGACTCGTCTGATAGCGAAAAAGAATTGGACAGCTTAGGTATTCGGTATGAGTATCTTCATGGGGGTATTCCTTCCGAAGCCCGTAAAAATCTGACGGATAACTTCGCAGAACTACCAGAAAGCCGTGTCTTTTTGTCAACTGATGCCGGAAGTACAGGGTTGAATCTACAAGTAGCGTCTATACTTATCAACCTTGACCTGCCTTGGAATCCTGCTGTTCTTGAACAACGTATTGCCCGTATTTATCGTATCGGCCAGAAAAGGAATATTCAAGTGATTAATCTTGTTGCCAGCCAAACTATTGAAGAGAGGATGTTGTCTACTCTCAATTTCAAAACATCTCTTTTTGAGGGCGTTCTCGATAATGGTGAAGATACTATCTTCTTAGAAGACAGTAAGTTCAATAAAATAATGGAAAGTCTCAAAGTGGTGGTTGAACCGTCTGAAGAAGTGAGCGACACGCATAATCATATGGCAGGCAGCAGTATTGATTTGAATGATAATGAAGAGAAAGCTGTGGCGAAAACGGATGGTTTGCAAACGACTGATGCGGATTCATTGGTATTGCCTGAGGTAGAAACACCTGAAGAAGGGGCTACAGAGGTGAGTACGGAAAAGAAACCTTCCGTATATACGGCAGATAATAATCCGGAGCAATTGCTTCAGCAGGGATTTTCTTTCCTTAGTGGGCTGGCACGTACTCTTAGTTCACCAGAAGCTACTAAGAATTTGGTTGATTCTATTGTAGAGGAAGATAAGGAGACAGGACAGATTAGCATTCGGATACCTGTATCTGATAAGGAAAGTGTGACAGGTATTCTGAATTTATTCGGGAAGCTGTTGGTCGCTGGAAATAAGTCATGAGATAAACAACTTGAATTCTAAGACTATAGCAAGTATATTCTCCTCGTATTTATTGTTACAATACTTCGGTAAGTTTTCATCTAAAATTTTCCGACAAAAGGTTACGAGCTTTTTTCAAAAAGCATACTACCTTTTTACAAAAAGCTTACTACCTTTTTGAAAAGAGGTCGGATGGTGGTATTTGAGCTGTTATTAAACCGGTGTTGGAAACAGTGTATACATCCAAAAATAGATACCGTTGTTTTTAAAAAAACATTGGACGTTTTTGAAAAAACGTTTGACGTTTCCAAAAAAACATTGGACGTTTTTTTTAAAACAACGGTATGTGTCAAGACCTGTCTTGGAGATGCTGTTAAAACAGCGTTTAAATGGCGTTTTAATGGTGTTTTAATGGTGTTAATACTTCGGTAAATTCTGCCAGTTTTCCAAGACACCATTTTTTTAAATCCTTTCAATCAGAACAAATTATAGTTTGTCCTGATTACTTTAAACTCTGTCCTTCTGTTGATTTGATCCGCTATTTCTTGTTGTTCCGGAGATAATTTCAATATAAACTCTTCAGACAAAACATCACCTTCATTCAAGAAGTCATATTGCTTTGCCATTCTCTTGTTAATGGTTTTCGGGACACTTTCCCCGTAACCTTTAGCTTCCAACCTGTCTTGGGCAATTCCACCGGCAATTAAGTAGTCAACAACCGATTGTGCTCTTCTTTGAGCCAAACGTTCATTGTATTTGTCAGAGCCTTTTCTGTCTGTATGAGCACCCAGTTCTATAGTCACATTTGGATTGTCATTCAACATTTTTATCATTTCATCCAATGCCTTTTTGGATTCCGGCCGCAAAGTAGCCTTGTCAAAATCATAAAAAATATTCTCAATGACAACCGGTTTGCTAATAGGAGACAGATAGAAATCCACGATATAAGTTTCATTCTTCTCTTCCGAGCTTGTATGAAGTTCATAATTCTGGTTCAGATATCCTTGCGCACTTGCCATCATGACATATTTGATGTCTCTTTCCAATTCCACTTGATAAGAACCATCTTTCTTGGTTGGGACTTTGGCGTTCAATCCATCTCTACCTACAATGCGGACAGTGGCATTCTCTATCGGGTATTCGTCCACATCATTGACAAAGCCTTCGATATGAACGGTAATGACAGGCTTCTCAAATGAATAAAGATGGTCAAATCCTTTAGCATCATTTCGGTTGGAACTAAAGAAGCCTTTTTCTTTTTTGCCTTCAAAAGTAATGCCAAAGTCATCACTGGACGAATTGATAGGAAATCCCATGTTTTCAACACTCCAATTACCCAAGCTGTCTTTTGTTGCTTTGAATAAATCCAGCCCTCCCATTCCGGGATGTCCGTTAGAAGCAAAATAAAGAGTTACCGAATCCCTTACGTATGGGAACATTTCATCACCGCTGGTATTGATCTCTTCTCCTAAATTCTCCATCGGTCCCGTTTCACTACCAGATATTTTACATCTATAAATATCTTTTCCCCCGAATCCTCCCACTGCATCAGATACGAAATAAAGGTATTTACCATCTGGAGAAATGGAAGGATGTCCTAAAGCCGTAATCGAGTCCTTGACGATGTTGACACGAGAACCTTTCCCCCATTTGGCACTGCTTCTGTTTGAAACATAAATTTCGGATGTCCTGTTTCCCGTTTCATCTTGTGAGCAATAGGTATAATACATCGTATTCCCATCTGCCGTGAAAGAAGGTGTTCCTTCATCAAAATCAGTATTAACCTCATCTTCCAACTCAACAGGAGAAAGCCAATTCCCTTTTTCATCTTGCTTTACTTGAAAGAAATTGTTATTGTATTGTCCTGTTATGGCATTCAGCTTAGCCTCTTTATTCTTTGTGCGAGAAGAAGCGAAATACAATTGGTCATGCTTTTCGCCTGTCAACATGGGAGAAAACTCACTGCGGCGTGAGTTGAATTTTTCCATGCGTTTCACTTCATATCGTGTAGGAGACTTTTTCCATAAAGGGGCATTGTTACTTCCTTCTATTCCATTAAAAGCCAATTGGCTACTTGGGTTGTAGGCAAGGTAAGAATCATACTGTTTGATGGCTTCTGCATATCTTCCTTTCCGTTGCAACATTTGTCCAAGCCGCAAATTAATGATAGAGTCCGGATAATTATAGCGTAATGCATTCATATACCCGCTGATGGCTCTGTCCGTATTATTGATCATCCGGTTACATTCAGCCATGCGATATGCGATATAACCACGTAAATCCCGTTTGGAAGGAGATGTTTTTGTGTAAACTTTTCTATATATAGAGGCCGCTTCATAATATTCGCCGATTTTTAGTTTCTCTTCCGCATCGCTTAGTTTGACCGATTTACAAGAGAGAAGGAAAACCGCAGATAAAATGAACCCAAGTCCTATATGGATGAAATGTTTTTTATTATTCATATTGCCGCATATCTTTTTAATCACTACCGCTTTTGCAGAGGATAACGTGAAATAATTCAGTTTATTGTGGGAGTTCGTTATAATGTTTCTTCCCTCTAAAGTAATATTGCCAAAGTAAACTATACGATTTCAGCTCTGGTATTTCCTTCAGGGTTGTTGCCCGTTGGTTCTCTTCCCGTTTTGCTTTGTATTCAGGAATAAGCAAATGAAATTCTTTGCGAGCCAAATAGACAGCCTTTGCATTTTGCCAATTACCTTCTAATAAGAATTTAAAGGCAGCTACATAATCCAGCACAGTGCGTAAACGCAATACGGGTTCCAAATATCCATTGGGAAGATTCTTATATAACATCAACAGATTGTTCCGGAAATTCAGAAAAGTTTTCCTGGGACTTTCCGAGTTCAATGTGCCGCCTCCAACATGATAAACTTTCGATTGCGGTGTACAGACAATCCTATATCCTCTGCACCTCAACCGCCAGCACATATCTATTTCCTCTTGGTGGGCAAAGAACCCGCTGTCCAATCCTCCTTCATTTATATATATGTGTGTCTTGATAAAAAGGCATGCCCCGGTTGCCCATAAAATATCTATCGGAGAATCGTATTGTCCATTGTCCGTTTCAATATCTTGGAATATTCTGCCCCGGCAGAAAGGATAACCATATTTATCCATGAATCCGCCACAAGCTCCTGCGTATTCAAACAATTGCCGATTGCGTTCGGATAATATTTTAGGTTGCACGGCAGCCACAGCCTCTTCTTTTTCCAAAAGGGCCAATGGAGCATCCAACCATCCTTCTGTTACTTCCACATCGCTGTTCAGCAATACGCAATAAGGATTATCCAACTGTTTAATGGCTTTGTTATATCCCTCTGCGAATCCATAATTCTTATCCAACTGTATTATTTTGACAGTCGGGAATTTTTGAGCCAACATAGGGAGTGAGTTGTCCGTTGAACCATTGTCGGCTACAACAACCTCTGCAATCTCGCTTGGAGAATACTTCAGGACGGAAGGCAAAAACTTTGCCATCCATGCCTCTCCATTCCAGTTGAGAATGACAATTGCAATTTTCTTATTTGTTCTCATGATGAGTTATAGCATCACTACGTTTATATTTCCATCGTTTATGAGTCCATAGCCATCCTCTTGGATCTCTAAGAATACTCCGTTCCATTCTACGGGCATATTCTTCCGTCAACCAATTTTCCGGAGTCTCTTTAGAGTTTTCGGAAAGAAGCTGCATCTCCAAAGTATAATAACCCCGTTTAAGCATTTGCACATCTAAATAGATGACAGGAAGGTTCAATTTACGAGCCAAGCGTTCTACTCCTGTGAGGATAGCGGTGTCTTGATTCAGGAATGAAGTCCAATAGTGCAGGTTTGCGGGACTGGGTGTTTGGTCCGCCAAAAAATAACAACCGACCGGACTTTGTTCCGTTGCAGTTTTATCACCTCTTTTCCCGCATCGTTCTTCGGGATGACATAAGCACCAAAGCGAGTCCGGAGTCGGATAAACAGATTGTCCACGGCTTTATTTTTCAGAGGCCTGTATAATTGGTAAATTTTAGCATCCTTAAACCGGCTTGTTGAACCAGAATACCATTCCCAATTCCCATAATGTCCCATCAATAACAGACAACAAGGATGACCTTTCTCCATCATTTCGTCGATGAGTTCCGGGTTTTGTATATATGCTCTCTCTTGAATCTCATTCAGGGAGATGTGTGCCAATTTGATGGTCTCTACTACATAATCTGAAAAGTGATGGTAAAAGTCTCGTTCTATTTTCCTTCTTTCCGCATCACTTTTATCAGGGAAAGCAGCGGCCAAATTATTCCTTACCACCTTTTTGCGATACCCCAGCACTTTATAGATGATTACATAAAATACGTCGGACAAGACATACAATATGTTCATCGGAAGCAGAGCATGTATTTTTGCCCAGCTATATATAAATATGTAGAGTAATTTATTCCCCATTCCCTTAATCAATAAATGCTTCAACCGTAAGAGCAGAACAATCCTTATTCCAATCGCCTAATTTGATGAGACGAGTCACATTCACCAACGATTCGTCATAAGGAATTTCCACTTTAATATAATTCTCCGTAAAGCCGTGCATCATCCCCTCTTTTGAAGTATGTTCAAATAGCACCTTGGCACTCTTCCCTTTGTGCGCTTCATAAAAAGCATGTAATTTCTTGTCAGATATGTCAAGCAATATTTGGCTTCGAGAATGTTTGACCTTAGGATCAACCACATAATCTATTTTCAGGGCTTGCGTACCAGGCCGCTCTGAATAACTGAACACATGCAACTGGGTGATATCCAAACTTTCTATAAACTCTTTAGCCTCTGTAAAATATTCATCCGTCTCCCCTCTTGTCCCGACAATGACATCCACGCCGATGAAGGCATCTGGCATGATTGATTTGATTTTCTCTATCTTATGGCGGAACAAAGCGGTGTCGTATCGACGACGCATCAATTTCAATACGGCATCACTTCCACTCTGCAAAGGAATATGGAAATGAGGTGCGAAACGTTTGCTCTTTGAAACAAAATCAATCGCTTCATCTGTGATTAAGTTAGGCTCGATGGATGAAATCCGATAGCGTTCGATTCCTTCCACCTCGTCCAAGGCACGGATTAAATCGATGAATGCTTCCCCTGTCGTCTTTCCGAAATCCCCGATATTTACACCGGTAAGGACAATCTCTTTTCCTCCCTCTTTGGCAACCTCTTCGGCTTGTTGGACCATTGAGGGAATAGAACCATTGCGGCTTCTTCCTCTTGCAAAAGGAATGGTGCAATAACTACAGAAATAGTCGCATCCGTCTTGCACTTTTAAGAAATGACGAGTACGATCATCTGCCGAGCATGAAGGAGTGAACTTACGAATGTCTTTAGAAGCTGATGTAATGACTGTTCCTGCTTTCTCGTTTTTGTTCAGCCCGTCCAGATAGGATAAAATATCCAACTTGTGCTCTGCGCCTAATACCAAATCGACTCCCTCGATATGCGAAACTTCTTCCGGCTTGAGCTGAGCATAACAACCAGTTACGACAATATAGGCTCCAGGATTTTCTTTCCCAATGCGGCGTATGGCTTGCCTGCACTTTTTGTCGGCCAATTCTGTCACCGAGCAGGTGTTGATAACACAAATATCAGCGATTTCCCCTTGGCGAGCTTTTCGAATTCCTTGTTCCGATAAAATCCTGCCGATCGTGGATGTTTCTGCGAAATTCAATTTGCAACCTAATGTATAATAAGCTGCCTTCTTATTTTCAAATATGGAGTTGTCTATCATATACTTTTCTGTTGTGATTGCAAATGTACGGCAAAAAAGTGAAAATCGGAAAAATAACGTTTGCAAGCAACACCATGCGAAGCATTCTCTCTTCTTTCATTACTCTTTTATGACATAATTCTCTTCCAATGGACCGATTTCAGGAATAATCCTACGAGCTTCTTGTGCACTAAGAGCATCAACATCTTTTAGTGTCCGTTGGATGGCTCTTGTACGGACACCCAAGACATTGTCAATTTGATTATTTGCCGTCTCAATATGCTTTTTGGCTTTTTCCAACATTCCTCCCATCTGTTCAAATTCTTTCTTCACGGCTCCTAATATTTTCCAAACTTCCCCGGAACAACGTTGGATGGCAAGGGTGCGGAATCCCATTTGCAAACTATTCAATATGGCAGCAAGAGTCGTCGGACCAGTTACAGCAACATGATAATTGCGTTGTAAATCCTCTAACAGTGCCGTTCTTCTTACGACTTCTGCATAAATGCTTTCAAACGGTAAAAACAGAATGCCGAACTCCGTTGTGGATGGAGGAGCCAAGTATTTGTCAGATATGTCTTTTGCCATTTTGCGAACAGTGCTTTCCAACAATTTCCCGGCAGCATCTATTTGTTGCGAATCACCCGTATCATAAGTATCAAGAAGCTGTTCATAAATATCTTTGGGGAATTTGGCATCAATAGGCAAATAGACCGTTTCGGATGAATCGTCTTTGCCCGGGAGTTTGACGGCATATTCTACTAAAGCATCAGATCCCTTTTTCGTTTTAACATTGGCTTCGTATTGCTCCGGTGCCAATATTTGCTCTAAAAGCATGCCTAATTGGATTTCTCCTATATTTCCTCTGGTCTTTACATTAGTCAATACTTTTTTCAATCCTCCCACGTCTTGCGCCAACGCTTGCATTTCACCCAAACCTTTTTGGACATTCTCCAACTGCTCGTTTACAAGCCTGAATGATTGGGCAATCCGTTCGTTTAGGGTTTTCTGTAATTTCTCTTCAACAGTAATACGGATCTCATCCAATCGTTTTTCCGTATTCAAAATGAGTTTTTGCTGCTCCTCTTTCAAATCTGAAAACTTCTCACGTTGGATATTATTAAAACTATCAATAGCCTTTTCAAACGTCAGTTTGAATTCTTTCAAAGAGGCAGCCAATTCTTCCCGGTTGTCTCTCGCTATTTCCCTGCTTTCTTCGCGGTTCAATTTGAAATCTTCCCGGAAGTTTTTCTCTATTCGTTCAAATGCTTGATGGAGTTCAACCTTATTCCTCTCTTGTTTGTTTGTGGACAACTGTCTATAAATTAAGAGCTGAACAAGTAAAATAGTCAATAATAAAGCCAATATAATCCAATTCATGTTCACGTTCATTATAGTTTGATGTCAAAGGTACAAATATTATCTATGACGCTTATCATTAAATTAAGTTAATTATCTAAACTTTGTCAAGTATTTCTTGTTCATTTAATAAAAAGCATACTATATTTGTATCGCTTTGTTATGGTTAAACATTTAAATGAATTCATAGCAATGGCAAGAATAACGTTAAAAGGTAATGAGATTCATACGAATGGATCATTACCAAAAACAGGAGCAGAGGCTCCAGCTTTTTCAGGTGTGAAGAATGATTTATCCGATTTGACTTTGTCTGATTTAAAGGGCAAGAGAATCATCATCAATGTTTTCCCCAGCTTGGACACAGCAGTGTGTGCCAAATCTGTACGAAAATTCAATGAGATGGCATCTTCACTTCCTAATACAGTCGTTTTAGCTCTGTCTAAAGATTTACCTTTTGCACAAGGAAGATTCTGTACGACAGAAGGAATAAAAAATGTAGTTAGTCTGTCCGCTTTTCGAGATTCCGACTTTGAGAACAATTATGGAATGTTGATGATTGATGGACCTTTAAAAGGGCTTTTAGCTCGTGGTGTTATCATAGTAGATGAAAGCGGTAAAATCATTTATACGGAATTAGTTCCGGAGATTACAAATGAACCAGACTATGATGCTGCATTGAATGTATTAAAATAGAATATAGATTATTGTTTTTCATTGGTTAAAGTTAAGGGTTAGTGTAGAAGGCTATTGGATGTGAATCCGGTAGCCTTTGTTATTATAGAATATCCTTGTTTATTGAATGACCGACATCTTTGCTAATTTCAGGAACGCACCAATGGATGATGGCAACATATATAATAATCCTACAAACCAAGCAATATGCCTATCGTGTAATTGGGAAATAGCGAGTAAGGAGGTTTAAGAAAAGCAATTCGGCAGTTTGCAATTATGACAAACCGCCGAATAGTTGTAACTTTTGTTATGATTATCCACAACGGGATGCACCGCAATTGGTACAAATCAAGCAGCCTTCTTGGTAAACCAAAGTTTCTTGACCGCAATTTGGACATTTTTGCCCTTTGGCTTCCGTCCCGTTAGGAAGATATTTTTTCAAAGCTCTTTCAACACCGTTCTTCCACGTATTAATAGATTCATTGTTCAAATCCAAACCTTGAACCAGCTTGATTACTTGGTCGATTGGCATGCCATATCGCAAGACTCCAGAAATCAATTTCGCATAATTCCAATATTCCGGATTGAACTTGCTGTCCAAACCTTCAATGGTCATCTTATAACCTCGTTTATTCTTGAACTGGAAATCATAATGCTTCTTGCCATCTTCATCGTAACATTTGATAATGCAACCTTTGGAGATGTTCTTTGGCAACATAATTCCCTCTTCATCATCCGCAAGTCCAGTAAATATTTCATACGGGCGACCATTCAACAATCCTACAAAGGCAATCCACTTTTCTTTCTTGTTTTGGAAACGAACCACATCCGCTTCCAATTCTCGAGGCCGAGTCGATACAATGATTGGAGGTTGCAGACAATTACAATCTTTGTCCGCCTTCTTTTTCTTCTCTACTGAAATAAGCACGCCCGAACGAGATCCATCACGGTAGACAGTGCAACCTTTACATCCGCATTTCCATGCTTCAACATAAAGCTTATTCACCAACTCCTCACTAACATCGTTCGGTAAATTGATTGTCACGCTAATAGAATGGTCAACCCACTTCTGGATACGTCCCTGCATGCGCACTTTTTGCAACCAATCAACATCATTAGAGGTAGCTTTATAATAAGGTGATTTCGAAACAAGTTCATCTACTTCATCCGCTGTATAACGTTTGGTCGTCGGATAACCTTGCGCTTCCATCCAAGTAACAAACTTATGGTGGAATACAATATACTCTTCGAAACAATCACCTGTTTCATCCACAAAATCGACATGAGCTTCCGCATCATTCGGGTTCACTTTGCGGCGGCGCTTATAGACAGGCAAGAATACAGGTTCAATGCCTGAAGTCGTTTGCGTCATCAAACTTGTCGTTCCCGTAGGAGCAATTGTCAAACAAGCGATATTACGTCTACCATAACGAACCATATCCTCATAAAGTTCCGGATCCGCCTCACGTATACGGTTGATAAATGGATTCTTTTCTTCACGGGCTGCATCGTATATTTCAAATGTACCTCGTTCTTTAGCCATATTGACAGAAGAACGATATGACGCCAAAGCCAAAGCTCTTTGCACTTTTTCTGCAAATTCCGTAGCCTCTTCAGTGCCGTATCGATAATTCATCGCTGCCAACATGTCGCCTTCAGCAGTAATACCCACACCTGTACGACGGCCTTGCAATGTCTTACGCTGGATCTTTTCCCACAAATGTCTTTCTGCTTGTTTGATTTCCATTGATTCCGGGTCAGCATCAATCTTATTCAAAATCTTTTCAATCTTTTCTGCTTCCAAATCAATGATATCATCCATTATCCGCTGAGCCAACTGAACGTGTTGCCTAAACAGCTCAAAGTCAAAATAAGCTTCTGCCGTGAATGGATTCTTCACATATTCATAGAGATTGATAGCCAACAAACGGCAACTATCATAAGGACAAAGGGGAATCTCACCGCATGGATTGGTAGAAACAGTCCGGAATCCAAGGTCTGCATAAGAATCTGGCACTGATTCACGCAAAATTGTATCCCAGAAGAGTACTCCCGGTTCTGCGGACTTCCACGCATTGTGTATTATCTTCTCCCACAATTGAGGAGCATAAATTTCTTTCTTATATAATGGAGTTGAAGAATCAATCGGATAACATTGACAATAGTTTTTGTTCTCGACTACCGCATTCATGAAGTCATCGTCTATCTTTACAGACACATTCGCACCTGTAACTTTTCCTTCAACCATCTTGGCATCTATAAACGCTTCCGAGTCGGGATGTTTAATTGAAACCGACAGCATCAATGCTCCACGACGCCCGTCCTGGGCGACTTCACGCGTGGAGTTGGAATAACGTTCCATGAAAGGAACCAAGCCTGTGGAGGTAAGTGCTGAATTTTTCACAGGAGAACCTTTGGGACGGATGTGGGATAAATCATGTCCTACACCGCCACGACGTTTCATCAACTGGACTTGCTCCTCATCTATACGGATGATTGCCCCATAAGAATCAGCAGAACCGTCCAATCCAATAACAAAGCAATTGGAAAGGGAGGCAACTTGATAATCATTTCCAATGCCCGTCATCGGGCTTCCTTGAGGTATTATATAACGGAAATGGTCAAACAAGTCAAACAAAACCTGCTCCGACAATGGGTTCGGATAACGGCTTTCTATGCGAGCAATCTCACGAGCCAGGCGATGGTGCATATCAGCAGGCGATTGTTCATAGATATTGCCATAAGCATCTTTCAAAGCATATTTGTTTACCCAGACCTTGGCTGCCAACTCATCTCCGGAGAAATAATTCAACGAGGCTTTATATGCTTCATCAAATGTATAGATTTTACGTTCCACAGCTGTATATTTATTTAATTATTCTCTCAATTCTTCAACAAATTCTCTATCTCCAGGACAGAAGAACGGAAAGTCTTATTGGTCTCTATCTGGTCTTTGATTGTCTTGCAAGCGTGGAGAACAGTCGCATGGTCTTTTTTACCTACAATCTTTCCAATATGAGAAAAAGAACAATCAGTATATTTCTTTGCCAAGAACATGGTAATCTGCCTTGCCTGAACAATTTCCCGTTTGCGGGAATTTGTCTGAATAGCAGACAGCTCTAAATTGAAATATTTACAAACTGTTTCCTGAATAGATTGCACCGTTAGCTGTTTCTTTTCTATGCGGACAGCCAATCCCACTACCCGTTTGGTCAAAGACATGTCAATCTCACGGTTATACACTACCGAATTGGCCTGCAAAGAAACTAATATACCTTCCAAGTCTCGTACATTTTCCGTAACATTATTGGCAATGAAGTTAAATACATCATCCGGCATTTTAATGTTATCATGCACGATTTTGCTTTGAAGGATTTTCTTACGAAGATCCAAATCAGGACGGCTCAATTCCGCAATCAAACCCCATTTCAAGCGAGTAAATAATCGTTCCTCCATTCCTTGCATTTCAACAGGAGGTTTATCTGAGGTCAACACCAACTGCTTGCTTAACAGATGAAGGTGATTGAATATATGGAAGAATGTATTCTGTGTCTTGTCCTTTCCTATCAACTCTTGCACATCATCCAAAATGAGGACATCCACGCTTTGATAGAAGTAAAGGAAATCATTAACGTTGTTTTTGCGAACCGCATCCGTGAATTGCGTACTAAAAAGATGGGCTGAAACATACAAGACCTTCTTGTTGGGATGTAGTTCTTGGATACGATTACCTATCGCATGGCACAAGTGTGTCTTTCCCACTCCAGAAGCTCCAAATATAAACATTGGGTTAAATGCAGTCTCTCCTGGTTTTTGGGCAATCGCTTCACTCGCCGAGCGGACCAACTTGTTGCTCACGCCCTCAAAATAGTTGTCAAAGCGGTATTTAGGGTTCAAATAAGAATTCCAATCTTGTGGAGCACGTTGCTGTTCGAACATATTAGACACGGACATCTTCACCGGAGCAGGTTGGGGTGCCGGCTCGGATGGATATTCATCCGCAAAATCCACATCATGCCCTGTTCTGTAAAACAAAGAAACACCTTTGCCCATCACTCGTTGCACAACGGACATCAATAATTGTCTGAAATTCGCCTCGATGTATTCACCAAAGAAATTCGAAGGCACAATAATCCTCAACTCTTGCTTTTCATTAAAAGAGTGAGGGATTATCGGTCTGAACCAAGTATTAAACTGTTCCTCCGACAAATTGTCCTTGATGATTTCAAGACATTTTCCCCATAAAACCTTACAATCAGACTGCTGCATTGTATATATTTCCCCTTTATCTTTTATACGCTTTTAGAATACAAAGTTTAGAAAATAAAATCAAAAAAAAAAGTCCTTTTCCTCTTGTTTTTTCCAAAATATTTTATCGGTTTCACTTTCAAACACTTAAGAAATATCATTCTAAATCAACAAATTAAGCTTGCTTTGCTTCAAAAAAGGAGAATAGAGAGGCAATTAGCACCAAAAAGTCACAGCCTTATTCGTATTCCTTTAATTGAAATCCTTTCTATTATACTTACAATAAAAGGATTAAGCCTCGCTTCAATATCATATTCCCTTATACAGGAATAAACAGAATGACAAAAAAAACTTTTTATTTGGAAGAATCTTTTTTCCCGAAAATTGAGAAATGGACGTATCGTTTCGGATGCTCTCGCAAATCCAACAACAACTTGGAAGCATTATCTGCCGTGCTGTTCAAGTTATCATATAACATTCGGTCGTTCAACAACAAACCGATGCTATTGTCCGCTGAATTAAACTTATCCGTCGTCACTTTCAAATTCGCCAAAGTAGCATTCACACTCTCTAAAGTTTGTTGAAGGTCTAATTTCTTCAATTCCCCACTTACTTCAGAGAAATTATGAGTGATATTTTTCAAATCCGCCACTATGCCCGGAACGTCATTAGCCATAAGAGCATTCAAACGGCGAGTGGAAACTTCCAAGTTCGAGGTCGTTCTTTCCACATGCTCCAATGATTGCTTCAAGGCTGGATGGTTTATCAATGTTTCGAGGCCAACCAATATCGAATCGATTTTAGGCAACATGAGCTCCACGCTCGGCAATATTTTTTCTTGCACGGATTGCATCATCTCCTCAGCCACCCTGCCTTCAACTTGATCGCCCGGCTTTAAAAAATCATTTACATATTTATTCAAATGGATATGCAACTCGGCACCTCCCAAGAAGCTATTGACAATCGTGATATAACTTCCTTTGTTGATTCGCATCTTTTCTTCCAGACTCACATCAACAATGATTTTATCCATTTTATCGTAATCGTAACGGATTTCCCGTACCAAACCGACTTTAAATCCCTCCACATACACGGGACTCGATATAGTAACACCCTTCACATTGTCAAATACCACTTCGTAATGGTTGACCGGCTTAAACAAATTTATGCCTTTCAAATAATTGATTCCAAAATATAAAAGAACCAAGCTTACGATTGTTACCAAACCAATCTTAGCCTCTTTGGAGAAAATCTGTTTCATTATATCATTTCAATTTATTCAATTAATACTTAACGCTCTTGCCATCCTTGAAAGCTTCAATATATGCATCTTTGAAATCTTTCGCGACTTGGCGGCGCAATTTTTTATTTCGTCAAAGCTCGTGCTTTCACCGTAATAATATTTATAAAAACGGCTTCCTTTGACACAGGTCACGTTTTTATATCCTTTCAACAACCGAGAATTAGCCGGCAGTTTTTATCCGATGACAATATCCGTATCTTATAAACCACCTGTCCTTTTGAAGGTTGGGTTTGAACAGCTTTCCCGCCATTCTGATTCGATGGTTGAACGGGCTTTGCAGATGAAGTATTCTGTTTCATCTGCTTACGCCGCATGATATCCTCCTCACTTCCGGGAGGCGGATTATCGGAACCCGACACAGGCAAATTATCAACGTACGACTGTACAGTAGTTGACGCAGCCTTAGATGAAGCCGGAGCGTCTGGCGTTTTCTTTACAAGCAAAGCTCCTTTCCGCGCATCTATTGTCTTTTTATAAGCGTCAAACGCATTCGAGATAGAACGAGCCAACTTGGCCTGCCCATCCGCGGAAGCCAAGAAACGCTCTTCTTCGCTATTGGATATGAATCCTACCTCTATCAATACGCTGGGCATACTCGTCTTTCTTAACACCAAGAATCCTGCTTGGCGGACACCGCGGTCCAAACGATTTGCCTTTGTAAAGTATCTTTGTACTTCAGAGGCAAGCCCTATGCTTTGTTCGACATGCTTGTTCTGCATAAACTCGAAGATAATATACGACTCCGACGAGTTTGGGTCAAAACCTTCATACCGTTGCTGATAATCATCCTCCAATAATATGGCAGAGTTTTCACGCATAGCTACCGCTAAGTTTTCTTCAGTGCGGGCAAGACCCAACGTATAGGTTTCCGTACCTTTGACTGCGTTGACTTTTGCCACTGCGTTCGTATGTATTGAAATAAACAAATCCGCCTTGTTCCGGTTCGCTATCTCCGCACGCTCATCCAACTCCACAAACTTATCCGTCGAGCGGGTATAAACGACTTTGACATCGGGATGATTGGACCGGACTAACTGCCCCAACTTCAACGCGATTTTCAAATTTATCTCTTTCTCGTTGATTATCTTCCCTTTTGCGCCAGGGTCTTTCCCTCCATGACCAGCATCTATCACAAGTGTGAAAGGCTCTCCCGCTTTCAATTCAAGCCACATAGGGAAAAGCAGAAGAGATACGGCAAAAAGAGTTAATAATTTACGAGCCATACTTTCTCAAATAATAAAATCGAGCACAAAGGTAGTGTTTTTTTTGAATAGGATAACTAAATGCAGCAATCTATTTCCCCTTTTCAGACCAGTCCTTAATAATAAATCTTTCCAAGGATGACTGCCTTATGATTTCGTTTCCCTTCTCATTCCTCTCGCACCCAACAGATGATTCGCACATCACATCCTCACTTGTATGCTTGAACGATTTATTTGTGCGTTTGAAAATAAACCTGTCTAAACTTGGCTGTTTTCAGGGCTGACGCATTACTTAATTCACTGATTATAAAATAAATTTTGACAAACTCAGTAATAAAGACTATTTACGTTGCACAATTTACTAACGATTGACCAACTATTAAAATCATAAAATATGATACTATCGACAGGATTAAAAACAGATTACAAGCCATTGGAGGCTATTAACGAGGCGGACAGCGTGTATATCGTCCGCTGGGACTGCAAACCGCTCCCGGGGAAAGACGACATGGTCGTATGGGCGGAGGAGATACTATACGGCAAGCCGGCGGAAAGCGAGATGCGGCGGATAATCAACGGCTACTACAACGGGATAACCGACCGCAAGATATTGCAGGATTTTACGTGGCACGGCATGCCCGTGTGGCTAAGCGACGAGAACCAGCGCAACTACAAGGCGGCATACGACCTTGCCGTGCAAACCGGAGGGGAGACGCTTCCGGTGGTGTTCAAGTTCGGCTCTGACGAGCAGCCGGTGTATCATACTTTCGGCACGATGGACGAGCTGGAAGAGTTCTACATGTCCATATACAGGCACATTGAGCAATGCCTCGCAGACGGATGGGCGAACAAGGATGCGGTTGATTACGGGGTGTACGAGTTGGACGGGTTGTAATATCCGTGTGTCTTGCAACGCTGTTTTAACGGCGTTAAAACAGCATTAAAATAGTATTTTAACGCCGTTTCAAACAGTGCTTAAATGTTATTTCTCCTTTATTTTATGCACATTTCGTTTTTGCATAAAATATCACATTTCGTTTTTCCGGATATTCACATTTCGTTTTTCCGGATATAGTCCATAGTCACATGAGCCACCAATCCAAACGTAATACGTAGTTGAATTTTGTGTCATATTTATCCTATCATTTTACTCAGTTGCTTGTCTGTGGCGTTAGGCAGAATCTCTTTCAGATGCTCAAATATCCTTTGGCAAGACTCTTCGGGAGTTCGTTCACATCGGCAGGCATTCCTTCCATAGAGTTCTTCGGGAGTGTTCAGTAATGACCTTCCCCAACCATATTCACGATTATGCTTATCACGAGGATAGATAAAATCCTCTGTCACAATATAAGTTGCCATTTCCAGTCGGGTAAGGAAACTATCAAACTTGCTTCTCATTCCCTTACCTGTAAAACCGCAAGCATTTCGTAGTTCCCTTGTAATGAGACTGCCGGTAGATTGAAGCGTACCGAGAATGGCTCCTTCTATCGACTCCTCTTCAGGACGAGGGTATTTACTTCGTCTGTAATTACAGAAGTCTGCCCACCATTCCTGACTGATAAATCCCGCCTTCTTATTGAAGAACTTTCCGTACATACACGGCATTTCCTGCACAATCTCGCCCTTCCATTTCCATAGCGGCCAATCCCAGCCACCTTCAGGAAATGTTACATATCGGCAATCATCTGCCACGATGTCTTCGGCAGAGAAGCCTTCAATGCCACTATCAAGGAGAGGGAGAAAGCCGATCTTCTGAATCAGGACCATCATGCCTGTTGCTGAATATATTTCTGGAAATGTCATTTATATTGTTTATTTTAATGTCTTGCCGTCAGAGAATGCGTTACCTACTTTGTCGCCCAACCGGATATAGCCATGGTGGATTGGGTCAAGAACTATCAGTTCCATCTTCTGAATATCAGGATTACCGTCTTCTGCCAGACACTTCTCATCCACAAGGATATTGACAATTTCTGCCACAAGATAGTAGCCTGTCTCGCTTTCGTCGTATTTCTCCTTGATACGGCACTCCAATGTCATTGGAAAATCTGTGAATACAGGAGCATCAACCATAGTTGCTTTCTCGATGTTCCATCTTGTCTTTTCCATCTTTTTCGGGTCGTTCTTGGCAGATACTATACCTACGAAGTCGGAAGCCACCATAGTATTTTGGGTGGCAAAGGCAACGGTAAACTCACCGCCGATTTTTAGGTTGTCTGTGGTAACGTGATTTCCCATCGAGATCATAATCTCCTTCATGTCCCATTGTCCAGCCCAGGCTGCGTTCATTGCGTTGGCAACTCCTTCCTTATTATATGTGCCGATAATCAGCACAGGCTGTGGTACAACCCACGGCTTTGGTGCAAAACTTTTCATATGCTTCGTTCTTTATTTTGTTAAAAATTCATGTGCAGATAAATCATTGCTGCAATCTGTATAAACAGATGAGAAATATACTTCCGTGTCTACAAAGAATTCGTCATAAACCGTCAAACGCTTAACGAAAACCTTGATACATTTAATAGTCAGTTGTTACTGCAAGAGGGCGTATTTCGTCCATAGCTTTCACTGTGTTGGCACATATCTGGCGGATGCCGTCCACAGAGTCAGAGCCCATCGGCATATTTACTGGAGGATTCTCCATCTCGGCAAGCTGGATATATAGCTTCGCGACCTTGGCAGGATCGCCAATCTGCGTGCCGTTCTGTCCCATATAGAATTCCATATTCTGACGATAGAGGTCGGCATAAGGCGAACCTTCTGGGATGGTCGTGTCGAACGATTTTCCGAAAAACTCCGTACGGATGAATCCAGGCTTCACGTCGGTCACGCGGATGCCGAACTGTGCCACCTCCTGCGCAAGAGTCTCGCTGATGGCCTTGACGGCATGTTTCGTGGCACAGTAAATGCCCGAAAGGGGTCCGATGTTGTAGGCTCCCAGCGAACTGACGTTGAATATGTGGCCGCTGTGCTGCTCGCGCATTATAGGAAGCACGTTCCGGATAACATTGAGCGTACCGAATACGTTGATGCCAAAGAGAGTCTTAGCATCCTTGTCGCTCAGTTCCTCAATAGTAGCCAGGTGTGTGTAGCCAGCATTGTTCACCACGACATCGATGCGTCCAAATTTGGTCTTCACCTCATCAATAACCCGACGGACATCCTCCTCGTTGGTCAGGTCCATCGCTGTAGGATAAAAACACTCGCTCTCCTCGCCAAACTGTGCGGTGAGTGACTCCTTCTTACGACTTGTTGCTGCCACGGGAAAGCCCTGCTGCAAAAGTTCTTTTACCAAAGCTTGCCCCATACCATGTGAACAGCCCGTTACAAACCATACTTTCTTATTCATATTCATATTGCTTTACTTTAACTGTTTTTTTACGGCTGCAAAAGTAAGCAATTATCCTGAATGCGACTTTTCCCAAAAGTTCAAAGCTATTTTTCCCAAAAGCTCATACGACCTGAGAGGGCGGCATTCCGTAGCGGCGACGGAAGGCAGTTGAGAAATGACTTGTGTTCTTGAACCCGACTTTATATGCCACTTCCGTTGCCGACAGTCTGTTGGATGCCAGCAGGTCGTAAGCTACTTCGAGCCGTTTCTGCGTGAGCCAGCGGCTGGGAGAGAGATGACTGAACTGCTGGAAGTCACGTTTGAAAGTTGCCAGGCTACGGCCAGTGAAACGGGCCAATTCGGCAAGCGATAGGTCGTACATGTAGTTCTTGTTCATGAAGTCCTCGATGTCTATCTTCCACGGCGCGGTGAAGTCGAACAAACAGGGATAGAACCGCTCGTCGGTCTGAAGGAGCGCAAGCAATCCCTCTTGCATCTTCAAGTGCATCATCTCAGGTGTGGGCTTCGTATTCGTATCGAAGTATGGAATCATCGACATGAACAGACTTTTTATACTCGCCTCGCTCGAGAGCATCACTACATCTGGCAGTGGCTGGATGCTACTATTCTCCAGTGCTGTAGCGGAATGGCGATTGTAATATTGTTTGAGAAAACTCTTGCGGAACACGAGAAAGATGCCGCGGAAGGGTTCGCCGTCAGGCGATGGTTGCTTGATGATGCTGACTGTATGGTTGCGGTGCAGGAAAACACATCCGCCCTGCCTTATATGCAATGTCTCCGACATCGTGCCAATGGTCAGCTCACCACTATGCACATACACCAGCATGTGATGGTCTATCGTCTTGTCGAACACCTTTCCTTCCTCTGTATGGTAACAGAAAAATACATCGTCATAATTCAACATCCAACTTTCATCCATAGTATCCATATTTTTTCATTTACCAATATGTTCTCCGTAAAATCACCATCTGACCATTGCCGTCCACACTCTACAAGGTCGGCATTTGAACAAGTCAAGCGGTAGTGCCGAGCGGCCTCAGAATTTTGCCATGTCGAAGAATTCACTTATCTTAGTGTTACAAAACAAACAAGAGAATTCAACGATAGACATGGCAAAAATACATAATTAAATCTGAGAAACTCACTCCTTTCGGAGGAATATTTTCAATCATGGAGCAATTTGACTCCACATTGTCTTCTGTAATCGACTCGACCCTCGGTCTAAGGTGTGATCGTTCGGTTATCGGTACAGCGAAATCATCCGTTCTCTCATGAGTATCTACTTCTGTGGTGGCTCATGTATTGAGGATGTCACTACTCATTTGATGAACCATCTCTCACTTCATCCGACACTTCGCACTTGTAGCTCTGACACTATTCTCAGAGCGATAAAGGAGCTGACGAAAGAAAACATTTCATACACATCAGATACGGGTAAGAACTACGATTTCAATACGGCTGACACTCTCAATACTTTACTGCTCAATTGTATGTTTGCATCTGGCCAACTGAAGGAGGGTGAGATGTATGATGTTGATTTCGACCATCAGTTCATAGAGACTGAGAAGTATGATGCCGTGTAGCAGGGCTGACGCATTACTTAATTCACTGATTATAAAATAAATTTTGACAAACTCAGTAATAAAGACTATTTACGTTGCACAATTTACTAACGATTGACCAACTATTAAAATCATAGAATATGATACTATCGACAGGATTAAAAACAGATTACAAGCCGGTGGAGGCTATTAACGAGGCGGACGGCGTGTATATCGTCCGCTGGGACTGCAAGCCGCTCCCGGGAAAAGACGACATGGCCGTATGGGCGGAGGAGATACTATACGGCAAGCCGGCGGAAAGCGAGATGCGGCGGATAATCAACGGCTACTACAACGGGATAACCGACCGCAAGATATTGCAGGATTTTACGTGGCACGGCATGCCCGTGTGGCTAAGCGACGAGAACCAGCGCAACTACAAGGCGGCATACGACCTTGCCGTGCAAACCGGAGGGGAGACGCTTCCGGTGGTGTTCAAGTTCGGCTCTGACGAGCAGCCGGTGTATCATACTTTCGGCACGATGGACGAGCTGGAAGAGTTCTACATGTCCGTATACAGGCATATTGAGCGATGCCTCGCAGACGGATGGGCGAACAAGGATGCGGTTGATTACGGGGTGTACGAGTTGGACGGGTTGTAATATCCGTGTGTCTTGCAACGCTGTTTTAACGGCGTTAAAACAGCATTAAAATAGTATTTTAACGCCGTTTTCAAACAGTGCTTAAATGTTAATTCTCCTTTATTTTATGCACATTTCGTTTTTGCATAAAATATCACATTTCGTTTTTCCGGATATAAATGGACTTAACTTCAGTGAATATGTGGCTATTCTTTCTGGTAACACGGATTTGTTGGAGAAAGCCAAGTTGTCTTGTATATAATTATAAATATTATTTTTTTCAGTGGAACTTAATTCATTCGTTCTTATAATACCTCTAAATGTATTTCCTTTAGGTGTATATAAGATTTGAGCCGATACAAAATGTTGTAAAAATAAACAACATATAAACAATAAATAATATCGTGTATTCATATTTCAATTACTGTTTATAAAGTTAATACTTAATTCTAAAATATCTTTACGAATTTCCGGACTCAGGAAAAATATATCTCCTGATTTCTCAAATTCCTTAATAGATTTATTATTATTCATCCAATCCATCATAGGAGAATATTGGGAACTAACCATAATTCGTACTAAACAGAAATATGAGGAATTGAGAGAAGAAGACTCAATCTCCATCTCTAATACTTTTTCAACAGTCTCTTTTCTTTCAATAATTTCTTTTGCCAATAACAATTTTGCGTCTGCAGATAACTGTTCAAGGAAAATTGTTTGTGATAATAATAGCTGTAGGGAGTTGTTGTAAAAAGTATGAGATACTTTTGTCGGTTGCATTCTGTTATACCTTTCAACTAAACAGGACGCTGCGTCAGTCCGTTTTGCCAACTCTAAATAAATATTCCAGTCAAGCAAAACTTTGTTTAAGGACTGTTGTATTGACGAATTGCTGCTAAACCCTATAAGATCTTTAAAATTAGGATGTTCCCACATAGCCTGAATTACTGCTTGTGTAGTTTGTTTTTTAATATATCATCAGGTACATGGCAAGCCAAATCCATTTCTTCGCCGCTCTTTAATTTTTCCCACGAAGGCATTCCCGGTAAGCATGGATAATTGTAAGAACCTTCAGGACGTGGCATATTCATTGCGTCTAATGCTTCTGCCACATAATATGAATATTGCTCATTATTTAATTCCGGAAAAGAATTAAAATTATTATCTTCATTATTGCAAGAAAATAATAGGGGCAATAATATTATAAAAAAATAGAACTTTTTCATTATTCGTAAATGTATTTTGATATTTCTTGAACTAATACCTTAATTCCGTAACACTATTATAAATTAAACTTTTAAGTACCTGAGCAACAAAAAAGTTGCCCAGAATTTTGCCATGTCGAAGAATTCACTTATCTTAGTGTTGCAAAACAAACAAGAGAATTCAACGATAGACGTGGCAAAAATACATAATTAAATCTGAGAAACTCACTCCTTTCGGAGGAATATTTTCAATCATGGAGCAATTTGACTCCACATTGTCTTCTGTAATCGACTCGACCCTCGGTCTAAGGTGTAGATCGTTCGGTTATCGGTACAGCGAAATCATCCGTTCTCTCATGAGTATCTACTTCTGTGGTGGCTCATGTATTGAGGATGTCACTACTCATTTGATGAACCATCTCTCACTTCATCCGACACTTCGCACTTGTAGCTCTGACACTATTCTCAGAGCGATAAAGAAGCTGACGAAAGAAAACATTTCATACACATCAGATACGGGTAAGAACTACGATTTCAATACGGCTGACACTCTCAATACTTTACTGCTCAATTGTATGTTTGCATCTGGCCAACTGAAGGAGGGTGAGATGTATGATGTTGATTTCGACCATCAGTTCATAGAGACTGAGAAGTATGATGTGTAGCCAAATATTGTTTTTCACCTGAATGAAAAGCATTTATCACCTAGGTGAAAAGCATTTATCAGCAAGGTGAAAAGCACTTATCACCTAGGTGAAAAGCACTTTTCATTTAGGTGATAAACAAAAATAGCCAAAAACTTGAGGATTTTTGGGTGAGATAATGACCGAAACGGGAAAAATTATCAGGTTTTGTTTGTAATCAATGCCCATGAAATGCCTAAATCTACCTTTTTCCTTAATTTATCGACCCATATTTAATCCAACGGACAACAATAAACAAACTTTAACGCTGCGGTTGAATTATTTCATCCAAACCATCGTGTCGATTTATATTTTTACTTATATTTGCAGCAATATTTCGTTAGATATTAAAAACGGCGACTTAACAATGTTAATTTCCGAAGGGGAATTACTAACAATTAGAAACGGTTTAACAATTATTGCAGTTATGGTCAAAAGGTATTTGATGCTTATTTCTGCGCTCTGCCTATCGTTAGCGGGTGAAGCGCAGCAATCCTTCGACAGTCTTTTTGAAAAGAAAAGCCTGCGCATAGATTTTTCTTTATCCGGGAATGCACAATTCCAAGCAGCCGCTATTGAACAATTGCGGGAAGAACCTGTGTGGGGAGGACCATTGAACAACTTGATTGACCAATTCTATTACGGAGGCTATTATATTAATGTATATAGCAAGAAGGATAACCAACTGATTTACTCAAGAGGTTTCAATACCCTTTTTGAAGAATGGCGCACAACGGACCAAGCGCAAACAGAAACGCAAGCATGGACAAATAGTGTTTCTATTCCATTCCCTAAAGATACTATATATATTGAGTTAACAGCAAGAGACCGTAAAACGGGTAAATTCTCGCCTCTGTTGAAGCAAGAAGTAGCACCTAAAAGCATATTTATCGACCGTAGTCCGCTAACAAACAATCCTATCACTAAGATTTTGGACAACGGAGACTCCAATAAAAAAGTAGACTTGGTGTTTGTGGCTGAAGGATACACAGCACAAGAACAAGATAAATTCGTAGCGGATGCCCGTCGTTTCGCTGACGCCTTATTCAATACACCTCCATTCAACAACCATAAAGATGATTTCAATGTTTGGGCAGTGGGGACAATCTCGGGAGAATCGGGAACGGATGTTTCCGGAAAAGGGATTTACAAGAATACGGCATTAAACAGCGGCTACTACACTTTCGGAATCGACCGCTATTTGACTACCCAAGATATGAAATCCATCCGCAATGCGGTATGGAACGTTCCGACGGACGCCATCTTTATCTTAATCAATACAGATGCTTACGGAGGAGGCGGCATGTACAATTTCTATGCATGTGGAACAGCGGACAATCCAAGGACTCCGGTCGTTTTCACTCACGAGTTCGGGCATAGCTTTGCCGGATTGGCAGATGAATACTTCTCTTCAGAAGTGGCATACAACGACTTTTACAATTTGGAAATAGAACCATGGGAACCCAATATCACAACATTAGTTGATTTTGATTCCAAATGGAAAGATTTATTACCCAAAGGTACTCCGGTACCAACTCCATTGGACGACAGCCATAAAGACAAATGTGGCGTATTCGAAGGAGGCGGCTACTTAAGCAAAGGCATTTACAGGCCTATGGATCATTGTATGATGCGCGACTACGCACCATTCTGTCCAGCTTGCTCAAGAGCAATCGAGAAAATGATTAAATATTACTGTGACGAAAAATAAAACGATTTAACCTACTATCTACATTGTAACCTTATAATACCTAAAACACAATTCGCAGGGGCTCTCTTTTTTCATTCTAAAAGAGGAGCCCCTTTTCTTGTTTTATCAACGAATATTTATACCTTTGCATGATAAAAACTTTCATCCAGTAAATATTATAGAATAATATGGCAATTTACTTAAATGATGTATCAAGGACCTTTGGTGAATATCTACTCATACCAGGGTTGACGACAAAAGAATGTACTCCAGGCAATGTATCGTTGAAAACGCCTTTGGCAAAGTTCAAAGCCGGAGAAAAATCGCCTATTGAATTAAACATCCCGTTCGTTTCTGCAATCATGCAGTCTGTTTCAGGACCGGAACTCGCAATCGAATTAGCACGCAACGGTGGTTTATCTTTCATTTTCGGTTCACAGCCTATCGCAAGTCAGGCAGAAATGGTCCGGAAAGTAAAAAAGTTCAAAGCTGGATTTGTTATCAGTGACTCCAATCTGACTCCTGAAAATACATTGAAAGACGTAGTAGACTTGGTTAGACGCACAGGACATTCAACCATCGGTATTACTGAAGACGGAACACCTAACGGTAAACTTTTAGGCATGGTTACAAGCCGTGACTACCGCATAGAAAAAGACGATATAAATACACCCGTCAAAAACTTCATGACTCCGTTCTCCAAACTGATTGTAGGGAAAGCCGGCCTTACTTTGTCCGAAGCAAACCAAATCATTTGGGAGCACAAATTAAACACTTTGCCAATCATTGACCAACATCAGAATTTGCAATACTTCGTATTCCGCAAGGACTATGACAACCATCGCGAGAACCCGTATGAATTGTCAGGCAAAGATAAAACGTTATTAGTTGGTGCGGGTATTAACACTCGTGACTTCAAAGAACGTGTTCCTGCATTGGTTGAAGCGGGCGTTGACGTTGTCTGCATCGACTCTTCCGATGGATATTCTGAATGGCAAAAGAGACTCTCCAATGGATCAAAGAAACATACGGAGACAAATTGTTGGTCGGTGCTGGAAATGTCGTAGACCAAGAAGGTTTCAACTATTTGGTTGAAGCAGGTGCGGATTTCATCAAAGTTGGTATCGGTGGCGGTTCTATCTGTATCACACGTGAACAAAAAGGAATCGGCCGCGGCCAGGCAACTGCATTGATTGACGTGGCAAGAGCTCGTGACGCTTACTTTGAAAAGACTGGTATTTATGTGCCTATCTGTAGCGATGGCGGTTTGGTTCACGACTACCACATGGTCTTGGCTTTAGCCATGGGAGCAGACTTCCTGATGATGGGACGCTACTTTGCCCGTTTCGATGAATCTCCAACCAAGAAGTTGAAGATTGGCAACAACTTCGTGAAAGAATATTGGGGAGAAGGTTCCAACAGAGCGAAAAACTGGCAACGTTATGACATGGGCGGCAGTGAAGCCTTGAAGTTCGAAGAAGGAGTTGACAGTTATGTTCCCTATGCCGGAAAAATGAAAGACAATTTAGCTGTTACTTTGGGCAAGATCAAAGCGACAATGTGTAGCTGCGGTTCTATTACGATTGAGCAACTGCAAAAGAGCGCAAAAATCACATTGGTTTCATCTACTTCTATCGTTGAAGGAGGCGCGCACGATGTTATCTTGAAAGACCAGAATTAATAGTTAATTACTGACACACCTTATAAAGGGGCTGCGACAAAATTGTTGTTTTGATGCAGCCCCTTTAAAATGTCTCAGAATCCGCAAAATGCAAGACAACTTATATACATTTTACCAAGAAAGAATAGGCACACTAACAGATGAATTAACGGGACTGAAGAAACGTATCCATTTGATTGGTTCCTTACGTCTCGCCATCGTTGTAGCAGCCGGTTTTACTCTCTATTTTTCCTCAACGGACAGCAAAGGATTGGCTTTCATCTGCTTATTATTCGCTTTACCTTTCATCGGATTAATGATTTATCATAATAGACTATTCGAGAGAAGGCGTTCTGTTGAAATATTGATTGATTTGAACCAAAACGAATTAAAAGCTATTGATAATGATTACTCTGCTTTCGACGGGGCAGAAGAAGAAAAAGACCCGTCGCACCCTTTCTCTTTGGATTTAGACCTTTTCGGGGAACACTCTCTTTTCCAAGCTATAAATAGGACGGTAACGGATTTGGGGAGAGAGAGATTAATCGAATGGATGAAACTGCCGGCAAACAATAAAGAAGAGATTCTAAACCGCCAAGATATCATCCGAGAACTCTCTTCCAAACCGGAAATGTTTCAACATTTCTATATGATTGGCAAGCAAAACAAAGGGAAAAGAGCCGATAAAGCCATCTTGAACCAAATAAGTGAAAGCTTCGACATGTTCACATCTACGATTTGGAAAGTTTTCATTTGGCTGATTCCGGCAATTTGGGCCATATTGCTTGCTCTTGTACTCCTTCACGCACTTCCCGAAAGTTCGTTAGGCATCTATTTTGCTTTTTCTTTGGTAATCAGCTATTGGAAAAGTGGAAATATCCAAAAGATTCATCATCAGGTTGACCAATTAGAGCATCTGTTTTCTTCTTATGCCGACCTAATCCATTATACAGAGAAAATCAGTTTTAAATGTGCAGGCTTGCAACAGCTACAAAATGCTTTCTGCAACTCTTCATGCCCAGCCTCCAAAGCATTAAAGGAGTTGTCAAGGCATATCGGGGCATTGAACCAACGGTTCAGTGCGATAGGAGTATTGATGAATATCCTGTTTATGAGAGACACCCGCCGTGCCATCGCATTAGAAGTTTGGAAACATGATTATGGCAAGGAGATGATTCAATGGTTGGATGCTTTAGCCGAATGGGATGCTTATTACTCTTTAGGGCAATTTGCCTTCAACCACCCGGATTATTCCTATCCGACCATTGCCGATTCTTATTTTAAAATGGAAGGAGAAGCATTGGGGCATCCGCTATTAAGCAGGGAGATTTGTGTCAAAAACGATATTAACATCCCACAAAGCCCATCGTTCTTAATTATTACGGGAGCGAACATGGCCGGCAAAAGCACTTACCTCCGGACAATTGGATGTAATTTCCTTTTGGCTTGCGTCGGATTACCGGCTTGTGCAAAACGGTTGACAATTTATCCCGCCCGTTTAGTTACCAGCCTGCGGACTTCAGACTCCTTGGCCAGTAACGAATCTTATTTCTTTGCCGAATTGAAACGGATAAAAATGATTATTGACCGGATCTCCAAAGGCGAAGAATTGTTCATTATATTGGATGAAATCTTAAAAGGGACCAACTCGATTGACAAACAGAAAGGTTCGATTGACTTGTTGAAGAGGTTTGTTGCAGAAGGGACTTGCGGAATCATTGCCACCCACGATTTGATTTTAGGTACATTAGAGAATGAATTTCCGGATAAGGTCAAGAATTATTGTTTCGAAGCAGACATCGTAAACGACAAATTATCATTTACATACAAACTGCGGGAAGGCGTGGCAAAAAACATGAACGCCAGCTTCTTGATACATCAGTTACTAAACGGATAATCAAGCTTACACGTTTACGGAAACAATGCGACATCTTTCAGAAACATTGTTTCCAACGGAGCTGACCTGTCTGCCAAGGCGAAGACAAGCGGCCAAGCAAAAACCTGTTTGGTCCAGCCTAATGGTTATTATTTTCATCCTTTGTCTTGCAGATATCAAGGATTTTCACGAATATTGCACTTAAATTGCGCATAAGTTGGTTCTATATTTACAGCCGCAGGGTCTCAAATATACTAAGACTCTGCACTATGTGTGATTTATCAGTATAAATAGTTTATCATTTTATATTTCGCAACGGGCACCGTTTTTCAAAAGTTATGAAGATAGGATTCGATAATGAGAAGTATCAGAGCATTCAATCTGAACATATCAAAGAAAGGATTTCGCAATTTGACGGGAAGCTTTACCTTGAACTGGGAGGTAAACTTTTTGATGACCATCACGCCAGCCGTGTTTTACCCGGTTTCCAACCCGACAGCAAGTTGCGCATGTTCCAAAAAATCAGCGATAGCATCGAGATTGTTATTGTGATTAGTGCGACAGACATTGAGAAGAACAAGAAACGCGCCGACCTTGGCATCACTTATGACGAAGATGTGCTCAGGTTAAGGGGTGAATTTACAAACAGAGGCTTCAAAGTCGGGTCAGTCGTCATTACACATTATAATGGCCAACCTGCTGCCATCACCTTCAAACAACGATTGGAGCGCAACGGCATCAAGACTTATTGCCATTATCTCATCGAGGAATACCCGCATAATGTCAAGCTTATCGCATCTGACGAAGGTTTCGGGAAGAACGATTATGTAAAGACAGAACGTCCATTGGTCATTGTGACCGCACCGGGACCGGGAAGTGGCAAGATGGCTGTTTGCTTGAGCCAGCTTTATAATGAACACAAACGTGGAATCCGTGCCGGCTATGCCAAGTTTGAGACTTTCCCTGTTTGGAATCTCCCATTAAAGCATCCTGTCAATATCGCCTACGAAGCAGCAACGGCAGACCTCAACGATGTGAACATGATTGACCCTTTCCATCTCGAAGCGTATAACAAAATTGCCATCAATTATAATCGGGATGTAGAGATTTATCCCGTTCTCAACGCTCTGTTTGAAGGCATTTATGGTTCCAATCCATATAAATCCCCGACGGACATGGGAGTAAACATGGTAGGCTTTTGTATCTCTGACGATGCCGTATGTTGTGATGCGTCAAAGAATGAAATCATCCGCCGTTATTATGCTGCCACTAACAAGATGGCGATGGGGGCTTGCAATGAGGCAGAAATCAACAAAATCCAAATGTTGTTCAACCAAGCCAAAATTACAACGGACTACCGTAAAGTAACCATTGCAGCCAAGCAATACATGAAAGAGACGAATCATACCGCTTCGGCTATCGAGTTGGAAGACGGGACTATTATCTGTGCTCATTCCAGTGAATTATTAGGTTGCAGTGCTGCTTTGCTGCTCAATGTAACCAAACATTTGGCTGGCATCGACCACGAGCTGAAGTTGATCCCACAATCGATGATCGAACCAATCCAATACACTAAAATCAACTATCTCGGAGGACATAATCCCCGCCTGCATACAGACGAAGTGCTTGTCGCCCTGTCTGTCCTTTCCGAAAACGATGATAATTGCCGCAAAGCATTGGAGCAATTGCCTAAGTTACGTGGTTGCCAAGCCCACTGCACTGTAATGCTTAGCGATGTAGACCATAAAATATTCAAGAAATTAGGAATCAGCCTCACATGCGAACCTGTGATGAAGAAGCCGTAATCATACGGCAAGGCAAATAATCCACAGTTTGGCTGGCAATATAACGACAAACGACAAGGGGCTGTGTCAAACGAAAGTTTTGATGCAGCCCCTTTAAGGTGTGTCAGAATTAGCAAAATGCAAGGCACTGAGGAAGAGACATCATCCATTGTCCATCATGTATTCAAACGGTCAACGCTTTTAACTCCTTTTACGGAACTTATCTTCTTCGTCAGTTGGGTCAAAGCAGCCGTATCTTTTACCGATACGGTAAAGGTCCCCTTGGAAAAGGCCATCCACTGAATTTATATTTAATGAACGAAGGGAAACGCCATTTTCTTTGCCAATGACAGAAGTAATATTGGTTACGATGGCAATGTCGTCCCTGCCGACTACACGTAACGTGACAACATAACCATTGTCTCCTTTCCCACTCCATTTCGCACGGATGATTCGATAACCAAACCGGCTGAACATTTCAGGAGCGTTCGGGCAATCCATGCGGTGAATCTTGATCCCTTGCGTGGAAACAAAGCCAAACACTTCATCTCCATAGATCGGATTGCAGCACTTCGCCAATTTATATTCGATGCCGGTAAGGTTCTTGTCAATTACCAATACATCCTTGCTCGTCGCTATCTCTTCAGCCGGAGTAGTGGTGACAAATTCTTCAGCACTTCTTGAAGCCAAGTGTTCCGGTTGTTCCGTTTCCTTCTTCAAGATCTCCAAATATTCATCAATCACGCTGTTGGCATCCAGCCTCTCTTCGCCCAGATCCAGATAAAAATCAGTGACAGTCTTGTATCCTTTTTTCTTGATGTAACGCATCAATGCAGGCTCATCCATTTCCACCTTCCTATTCTTGATACGCCTCATCAACATTTCACGGGCAAAATTAGCAGTCTTGGCCGCTTCTTCACGCAAAGCTTGTTTGATGCGGGACTTGGCTTTCGAAGTCACCACGATATTCAGCCAATCCCTCTTTGGATATTGCGAAGGAGCCGTGATGACAGAAACGGAATCGCCGTTGTTCAGTTCGTATTTTATCGGGACATTCTTCCCATTCACCTTTGCCGAAACGCACTTGCTTCCCAATTGAGTGTGAATTGCAAAAGCAAAATCCAAGACAGTCGCACCTTTTGGCAACTTAATCAATTCCCCGGTTGGGGTAAACACATAAATCTCATCCTTATACAAATCCATCCGGAAATTCTTCATCAAATCCATTGGATTCGTTTCCGGTGATTCCAAAGCAGCCCGGACTGAGTTCATAAATTCATCCAGCCCCTTTTCCGCCTTGATTCCTTTGTAACGCCAATGGGCAGCCAATCCCCGTTCGGCAATCTCATCCATTCTTTTCGTACGGATTTGCACTTCCACCCACTTGCTATCAGGTCCCATCACCGTAATATGCAAACTTTCGTAGCCGTTCGACTTAGGAATAGAAATCCAGTCCTTCAGACGCTTCGGGTTCGGTTGGTACATATCCGTCACGATTGAATAAACCTGCCAACATTCCGAACGCTCTTTCTCCAACGGCGTATCCAAAACGACACGGATAGCGAACAGGTCATAAATATTCTCAAAGTCAACCTGCTGTTTCTTCAATTTATTATTAATGGAATGGATGGACTTTGTACGCCCTTTGATTTCAAAATTTAATCCAGCCTTTTCCAACTTCTCTTTGATTGGCGCGATGAAGCGGGCAATATAAGCATCACGGGATCGTTTTGTTTCATTCAACTTTTGTTTGATGAAATCAAACTGCTTCCTGTCAAGATATTTCAAAGACAAATCCTCTAATTCGCTCTTGATTTTATACAAACCCAAACGATGCGCCAATGGAGCATACAAATATGCCGCCTCCGTAGCCAACCGGATCCGGTCATCTTCCGTCAGCTTCTTGCCCATACGCATCAAGCAAAGACGGTCCGCAATCATAATCAAAATAACGCGCACGTCCTCGGCAAACGAAAAGAGCAAATGGTGGAAGTTTTCAGAATTGACAGCTGTATTACGGGCATACAAATCAGAAGTCTTCAATAATCGTTGTATCATCAAGACCACATCATCTCCAAACAAACCCCGGACTTCTTCTTCCGAGATCAGTTTCTTGTAAACCGGGCGATAAAGCAACAGAGCAATAGCAGAAGTGCGTTTCAACCCGATTTCAATAGTAGCAATCAAAGCCGTGTCAATATTCCTCAGTAATCCATTGATTCCGTTCCTGTCTCTGCCATAACACTCCTTTGCAACGACCTGCTTCATCAATTGCTTGATTTTAGGCAAATCATCTTCCTCCAAACGGCCATACAGATGACGCAGCAGCACCCTGTATTTAGAAAAGAATTCTCTCTTTTCCTCCTCTGTAAAAAAAGGTTGTGTCTCCATAACTTTATTTATTTTGAGCCCCGCAATGCCGGACTTCATCATAATTCTATCGTAAAAGTATCTTTTTATTTTGAATTATAGCAACTTTATTGACAGTATTTTTATACATTTGCGTATTGCAAATAAATTAATCAAATAAAACGACATACTATGTTAAACGCAAAAGACTTGTCACAAATCGCAGAAAGAGGCATTTCTGAAGAGAAAATTAACGAGCAATTAGCTTGTTTTGAAAAGGGTTTTCCCTTTCTGGAAATAGAAGCTTCCGCTTCTGTTGAAAAAGGGATCATGGCTATTGCCCAAGAAACAGAAAAAGTATCTTTTGGACTGGGATGCTTATTTGACAAAAGACAAACGCATTTTGAAGTTTGTTCCTGCTTCCGGCGCAGCAAGCAGAATGTTCAAGAATCTATTCTCCTTCCTGTCTGCCGAGTATGATATACCCACTACAGATTTCGAGAAGAAGTTTTTTGCCGATATTCAGAAGTTCGCATTCTACTCTTCGTTGAATAAAAAATGCGAGCAGAATACGGGGAAAGACATTCCTGCACTGATGGCGTGCAAAGAGTACAAACAAGTGGTTTCCAACCTGTTGGAAAAACATGGATTGAATTATGGAAGCCTTCCTAAAGGTTTGCTCCTTTTCCACACTTATCCGGACACATTCCGTACGGCAATGGAAGAGCATTTAGCAGAAGGTGCCATGTATGCCAAGAACAATTTCGGGAAAGTGAACATCCATTTTACAGTTTCTCCTGAACACAAAGCCCTGTTTGAAGAGTTGGTTAAAGAGAAAGTTAGTTGTTATGAAGATAAATTCTCAGTAACTTACGACATCTCTTTCTCTGTTCAAAAGCCGAGCACAGACACTATTGCGGTTAATTTGGACAATACACCGTTCCGTGACAAAGAAGGCAATCTGTTCTTCCGTCCGGGTGGACATGGGGCATTGATTGAGAATTTGAACGATATGGATGCGGATGTCGTTTTCATCAAAAACATCGACAATGTCGTTCCTGACAGCTTCAAGTCTGCCACTATCATTTACAAGAAGTTAATTGCCGGAGTATTGGTATCCTTACAAGAACGGATATTCAACTACTTGAATTTAATTGATACCGGGAAATATTCCCATGCCCAAATCGAGGAAATGATCCATTTCTTGCAAGACGAGTTATTCGTTCGCAAATCAGACATCAAATACATGGAAGATGCCGAATTGGTTCTTTACATAAAGAGCAAACTCAATCGGCCTTTGCGTGTATGCGGCATGGTTAAGAATGTTGGCGAACCGGGCGGCGGTCCGTTCCTTGCCGTAAACCAGGACGACTCTGTTTCTTTACAAATATTAGAAAGTTCGCAGATTGACATGAATGATCCTGCCAAGAAAGCCCTGTTTGACAAGGGAACACATTTCAATCCGGTTGATTTGGTTTGCGCCCTTAAAAACTACAAAGGCGAGAAATTCAACTTGCCGGATTATGTTGACAAAAACACGGGGTTCATCTCCTATAAGAGCAAGGACGGAAAAGAGTTAAAAGCTTTGGAATTACCAGGTTTGTGGAACGGTGCCATGAGCGACTGGAATACAGTGTTCGTGGAAGTTCCGATTGAAACATTCAATCCCGTAAAAACGGTAAACGACCTTCTGCGTAAAGAGCATCAACAATAACTTGCATTCATAATAATAAAAGAAGTGTGCCATGATTACAAACGATTGCATTGGCTCAGGAATACAACCTCTGTCATTTGGTTTGTTGATTATGGCACATTTTTAACAACAGTTATTTTGAAAAAACGGACGTTTCCAATAATTCCCCGGGCTTTTTCCCGGCATATTTTATCCTGTTTTTTTGAACATAATACCTGCCCGATCAAAGCGGAATGGATTTATCCAAAAACATCACTTCATCTTCTCTTTATCCAAAAGATAATTCGGCAAATAGAGCACCGGCTTCACCGTTATCCTTCCATTTACCTTCTTGCATATCAAGCACTCCTTCCTCAATTTACGCTGCTGGAAATTGAACACGTAATTCGGATTGAAATGCACGCCGTCAATTCTCACCTCAAAATGCAAATGAGCCGTTGTCGCCCGCCCTGTCCTTCCTGTTAATCCAATCGGTGTTCCGGCTTTAACCACATCACCCGGTTTGACAAAATTCTTGGAATTATGGCTGTACACCGTTTCCAACCCATTATAATGACGAATGACGATTACATTTCCATAGGCAGCATAAGATTTGGCAAAACGGACGATTCCGTCAAAGGCTGCAAGTATCGTGTCGTTCGGGCAAGTCTTGATATCATATCCGGAGTGATGTTTCCTTCTTCCTCCATACGGGGAAATCACTTTGGCTCCTGGCAAAGGGAAAGCGTAATCATTTTCTTGAATCATGGACAAGTCGATGATTTCAGTTGAACTGTTCTTAAAACGCTCCGGATCTTTCACTCCCACATGATTGATGTCACGAGATGTAAAATGGGTTGTTATGGCTTTGCGGGGAGAAGCTAACGAATCCAATTCGGTGTCATAAGGGAATGTCGGGAAATCAACGATTGGTAAAGGAACATCATTTGAAGGGTAGCGGATATCGACCGCCAAAACAGGCGGAATCGTTTTTGACTTTTTAAGAGAAATGGCTTCTATGATGGTTACATTGACTGCAAATCCAAGAAGAAGTAAATAAATGTTACGTTTTGTCCGAAAAAACATCTTAGCTATTATTTTTTCCGGACAAAATTATAACAAAAAGAACTTAATTCCTATGCAAAAAAACTTTATTCATCAGTTGACACCTTTAATGGACTGTTTAGCAAACGGTAAGTATAACACTCCATCATCATGATTAAAGGTATTGCCACGAAGTAACCGATTCCCAAAAGACAGAGTCCGATAATCGTAATCAAAATTTGAGTAAGCCCCAAAAGGAACAAGAAACCGAACCTGCCTTGCGTCAATCTCCAGCTCTTCCGCATTGCGTCGATAGCTCCTGCATTTTCATCCAAGATAAACATTAGAAAGAACTGCAATCGTATTGCTACATAAATGCCAGGAATAATCAACAGGACAGTTCCCAACAAAACGACTATTCCGTAAACTAAAGTGGCAACAATTACATTGACAATCTTTTGTGGGCTTTGCAAATATGCAGAGAACTGAGGCTCTTCCCCGTCCATCGTCTGGAACATATTTTGGAAATAGCCCAAATAGAACACTGCCGCCAACACCATACTAACCAATGCGCTTAACAAACCACCGCCAACTGAACCATTAGCTGCCGATACAAATATACCAAGTGTAAAGCTTATGATTATATATCCAATATACAATCCGGCTAAAATCCAAATTTGGGACTTCGTGTATTTCCAACTTGGTTGGAATACATCTGATACTCTAATAGAACTATTCATAATATATTAATGTTAATTTCGCTCAAAAATAGACGATTCAATTGAAAAAAACAAAGTATTTAATAATTTATTTACTCGTTAACGGAATAAAATTAACGCATATTCAATTCTGCCAATGGGTCTTTAAGTTTCACAAGTTAAAAAGAAGGGTTCACATGATAGCTAAAAAGGCAAAGGATTTTCTATATATCGCAGAAAATTAGTATCTTTAAAGTAATCAAACAACATATTTCATCGAACTCAGGTTAAATAAAAGGGAAACTTAAAAAATCGGAGACAGCCGAATTCAGCCCAAAGGCGGCCGATAGCTTGTTTAGCGGGTCGATTGCATTTTCCACCGCAGTGAATTTGCTGCGGATTGCAAGCAAAACGTCCGTGATCGGTTTGCGTTCCGCCCGCATTTTCGCCACTTCGTTTTTGCAATCGGCAGTGTACTTTTTGATTTCCTCCAGCATTTTGTCGGGGATGTCGGTTTTGTCAATAGCTTTCAATAAGGCTTCGCCTTTCACGGCAAGTTTGTTGCTTGCCGTCAGGTTCTTCGCTAAAGCTCTGGCGCAGTCGTTTGCCTTTAAAATTTCCGTCGGTTCCGAGTTTTCGGTTGTCTGTAAGATTTCAGTCTTTTTTGAAATTCCCATAGTTGTTTTTGAAAAAATTATTTTGAAAATGTCAATCACGAAAGGATCCGTTCCCCATCTGATTGCATTGCAAATATACGCATTAATTTCTGCGAAAGCAAGTAAAACCAAAGATAAATTAATCATTAACATTTCTTCACTTTGCGTTTTTTCATTAAATTTTTTTCTCTCGCACGCGCTTTTTGTGTGTGTTTATTTTTATTCTATTCTATTCTATTCTATTCTTTATAGCGGTTTTTTCATACTTTTTTTGAGTTAAAGCGTGTTTTTTTGCGGTTTTGCATCAAAATTTCATGCTTTAATCGAGTTCCATGCGTATTTTTGCCAATATTTTATGCAATCATCAAATTTGCCATAATGGTCTAAATAATTAAACTTCAATCCGTTATCGACATTTTAGTAAACTGCGATTGTTCCATTTTTTAGGTAATTGTCCGATTTTTGTTATCACAGTCGTTTTTGAGCATTTTTCCCCATCCAAAGCACCCATCAAAAACGTCCGAAGTTTTTCCAAAAACGTCCAATGTTTTTCCGGAAACGTCCGATGTTTTTTCAAAAACAACGGTTGTTTTTCCCAAAATAAACCCTCCTTTTCTGTGAATATTTGTAAACGGAAGCAAAACGAACGTAAAGGCGGAAGAAACTGCAAGATGGTGCGGGAAAATGCAGGAATGTGCAGGAAAATGCAGGAATGTGCAAAAATATGCAACTTGGGACGTGTTATGACGTCTCCGTCAACTCCACGCTTTCCTGCCGCCTTACCTTTGCCCCCGTAATCTTTAAACTATAAACAAATGTCATTGAAATTTACAGTAGTAGCAAGGAAAAACCTTAGCAAAGGCGCACCGGAAGACTCCAAATTGTTCTACGCACAGGCAAGACAAATGGGAACGGTGGGCATTGACGAATTGTGCGATGAAATCGCTGAAACGTGCACGCTGACCTCGGCGGACTTGAAATGCGCGCTCGACCGCCTTGCGTGGTCGATTGCCAAGCATGCCAAAGAGGGCAGAAGCGTGCAGGTGGGCGAACTGGGGAACTTCCGCATGAGCATCAGCTCCAAGGGCGTGGAGACGGAAGAGCAAATGAACGCCACGCTTATCAGGAAGGCGAACTTGTTGTTCTATCCGGGCAAACGGCTGCGGAGCGCAAGGAAGGAAGCCCGCTTCGAGAAGTTCGTGGCCAAGAAAGAGGAGCAGAAAGCGGGTGGAGGCGGCAATGAAAGCCCGGGGGCGTAAGATGCTGCTCCTTGTGATGCCCTGCCTGGCATTGGCGGGTTGCCGCAACACGTTGGAGTGCGGCACTTCGTCCTCGTCGCATTCGGGGAGATGAGCACCTTCGCCGGGGCATTACTGGGGATTGATTACCGGTACAGGTATGATGCCAGTAAACATTACAAGAAATGAGGAAAGTGCCTGCATCCAACGACCGTCCGGATGCAGGCACTTTAATATTTTGATTTCAAGGTGAAACTATCTCCTTTGATTGTTTGTACTATCTCAGGCACGGACGATTTTCCATCAACCTATCTCATTTCAATATTATACTCCAACCTGAACTCGGTTAATATCAATGGATAGAAATCCACATTCTCTTCTCCCGGCTTTTCTTTAACGATACCGGACAACGTATAATATGCACAATGTTCATAATGTTTCCGGAAATCATCCGGCAACCTTGTTGGATAATAAAAAGTACCATTATGTAATAAAAAGATGGAATCATTTCGCAGAATTATGCCAAGGGTATCAGTCATGGGGGAATAGCTGCTTTCTATCGTTTCAATTCTACGATAATGCACATCTTTTAATTCATCTATCGTTTTCAAATCCTTAAAACGATTGTCCTTTTTATCCAACTGTAAAAACATCCTGCCTAAACTTGGGTAGTATTTGTGATTGCCACGATACACGTAATTTTCATCCGGTTCGTCCGAACTACATGCCATGCCTATAACTACAAACACCATCGACAAAAGCAAAATCCACCACTTATTATGTTTCATAGTTTTCATAATTACCTCCATTTTAATTGTTTATACTTTCTTGTTTATGATACAGGCAAGTGGGCTATTCGCTTACTTGCCCCTTTATATTATAATGTCAATGCGAAACTATCACTTTATGCACTTCCGGCTGAGTTATGCCTGACTTGTAAATATGTAAGAAATAGATTCCATTAGACAAATTAGAAACATTGATACTCATTTGTCGTTCGACCATGCGTAAATTACGGACAAGCGAACCTTGCGAATCGAACAAACGTAATTCATACGAATTGGATGGTACGGCTTGTCGTGCTGTTGCAATTGAATTCTCTTCCGCTCCTGTCAATTCTGACAGGTTTACATACAAAGTATGATCAACCGGATTCGGAGAAACAGAAGAACGAGTGCTTCTAACAGATATTGTTGCTATCAAGTGTCCACATTGTGTAACGACTCGACATTGTACAGTATAGTCCCCTTGGGGAATTGACCACGTTCGTTCATTTGGTCCCGCTGTATAATTATAGGAAGTTCCAGAACCCATAGCATTCCATATAAATTGACGTATACCATATATGTTAGGTGTTTTAATCTCAAAATTAACATTGTCACCTCCATAAACATAAGAAATATAAGGATTTCCAGTCGAAGAGGATACTTCGATTTCTTTAGAAAACATCATACCATTGCTTAGCTGTGCTGTAATTGTAGCACCACCTGGAGTTATAGCATTTACGGCACAAGAAGTTCCACTTGGCACGATAGACACGCCTCCTGTGCTTGTCCATGTTACAGAAACAGCACTTGGCACATTCGATACATAATAATTATGGGGATTGTCATACGAACAAATTACGTCTGCACCATGAAAAGCTGGATAATACGAACTGCTTACTGTCAGAACTCCACTTCCATCCGAATCTAACCAATCACTTAAACGAGACGTAATCGACCCTCCCCTATCCAAGACTTATGAAAAGCACCTGAAAAACAATGGGCATTAGTGGCTAAACAATCTGTAGACAAAGAAGAACCACCATGATGTTGTCCGATAATACGCTTGTTTTGATTCAAAAGAGGAGCTCCAGAAGAACCTCCTTGAACTACACCATTATCCAAAAACAATTTCCAATGGGTATTTATGGGGCTTATATTTGTTCCTAAACAAGCGCCCCATGGTATACTCTCAGTTTCCAAAGCCAATGGTTGATAATCAAATGAAATCTTCATTGGTGCTCCGTTTGGATGATGAATGTAAGTACCTGAAGAGGGTGTATTTCCCGACCTATCCCATCCTAACCATGCATGAGAATTTGAAGCGTTTGTCAAATTAGACAATAACTCAAGCAAGGCAAAATCAGAATCAAAGTTTCCGGCTCTAAAAATTGCACCATTATAAGAGACACCTGTATTTATCGCTCCATTTCCACATCCTTTTTTATAATTAAATATAAAAGTCCATTGATTTACCGCATTCTGTTCTGCTGAAGACAAGGATTCAGAGCAATCAGAATCCAAACAATGGAAAGCCGTCAAGAAATATGGCTTGAAGCTATAATCAGCAGACATAACCAAAGACCCACTACATAAATAATCTGCACTTCCTAATAAAACTTTAGCTACGGCATGGGATTCCATATTCCAATCCGAGAAGCAATCTACGTCATTGTGGCACGGAGCTAATTCTCCAGATCTACTTGATTCGTTATCCCCATTATAAGAAAATCCACGATAGGCATGAACAACCCTTGTGATTTTCAACTCCGATTGTCCCATACAAATTCCCGGTTCATATAATAGGATTGACACGTCATCTCCAGGTATCAAGTCTGTCATGAAAAAACCGTTTTCAGGAATACACGGAGCCGTAACCGGTCCATATAAAGCCGTTCTGTCAGAATTGACGATATACAATTCCGCACTATCCGGCAAATGAAAATCTTCAAAAATGAAATTCAAAGATTTTGCTCCGGGCGAATGAAAATGCATCGTCCACATCCGTCCATCGTCCGTGTTCTGCCATGCTCCACTTTTCGTAAGGGAAAGATCCGTGTCGAACCCTTTTCCGAAACGGAAAGGAACACTGACATTTCCAGCAGAATTAATACTGTCTTCTTGTAGCATTTCCTGTACATTAAACGATGGCAACACCATTCGATTAACATCCACATCACCTCTCTTAGCCTTGACAACACTATTGGCAGCCACATTAACTTTGGTCAACTGGTCTGTTGTCGGCTGGTAATACATCCGAACTTGTCCATTGAGCCAATAGGCTATGGACAAAAATAGAGTCAAAAGAAAGATTTTTTTCATAATGCTATTATTTAAATTAATACTAAGGTGAATTATTATCAAAACATTAAAATCCAACTCTATAACCTACTACATCAGGCTCAACTAATCCGTATTAGATTGGCTCATTTCCAGCCAATAAATACTCCACCGTCGTAATGTAATGCTTTTATAGATATAATCCAAATTTTTAGAGCAGTTTTTTGAATTTTATCCAACAGATGTTGTCTGGCTTGATTCTCCTATGAATTTAACGCTAAAATGAACAAGATGCTTTAGGGATGATGCCAAGGTCCTGTATTGCGTCATATCCAAAGTCTTGTCGTAATTTTTAGCATTCCAAAAGCGGCAGGCTGTGTCTGAATTGCTACCTTTGCAACCGGTAAATTTAATTCATACATAAGCATCATGTTGCTTCCCTATTTGAATGAAGATAAGATAGCACCCACATATATTCATAAAGTGAAACGTATGTTTCACAAAATACGCCTGACGTATGCCCACTTTTTTAGAAACTTTCGGCTACTTTTATCGCGAAATAAAACAAAAGCATGGAAGATTACCTCATAATTTCAAACACCACTTTTCTGTTGAGAGTGGCAGCCCAGCAAATAGCGTATATCTGTTCGGATGGTAGCTACAGCGTTCTGAAACTTGTTGATGGCAACGAATATACATTCTCGTTCAATCTCGCAGTGTTTGAGAAAAAGATCGTTGAACAGTTGCCAGACAGCGCACACTTATTTGCCCGCATTGGCAGAAACTACATCATCAACAGCCAATACATCTTCAGCATCGGGAGTTTACGACATAAGTCCAGTCTTCCGCATGGATGCCAAGCTGCAATGGTCGTCGCATGATGGAAAATGGGGATTGCGCCTCAATGGCAGCAACATCTTCAACAACCAGTTCGACACCCGTTCCGTACAAGGTAACCAGGACTACCGAATGAAAGTCAACTACAACTGGGCATCCTTCAACTTTGCTGTCATCTATAAGTTTGGAGGTTACAAGGAGAAGAACATCAAGGAGGTTGATACATCACGCATGGGACACTAAATCTCCTTGTGCTCGATGCAGTAATGGATGCTGGTTTTTCGATGCAGTTTGAAATTCCCGTGAGGAGTGCGCCCATTTACTTCATGATGCCGTTATCAGTATCCCGCAGGTTGATTTTCTTTTCCCCGGATTTATGTTTGCTGCCCCGGCTTAGACGCCAGGAGATGTTCAGGGAAACTTGGTTGCCGCTCTCCTTGGAATAACCGACGGTGTGTTTATAGAGATTACGGTTCAGCAACTCGTTTTCATACGACTTGTAGTGGTTGTCGAATGGATTTGCCCATGATAATGAAAATTGCCAGTCTTTCCATGCATAGGATGCTTTCAGAACCGAGTAAGCACCGTTGTAGCCTTTCGACTCGCCTTCCAAGAACCGGCTGCCGTTGTCAACATATCCTTGCAATGAGAAGTTGCCGAGATAAGCCGTGATACTGCCTACATAGAACCACGAGGTGTAACAATGCGTGTAATCATAGCCGAAATTAAAGCATCTGAACATTCCTCCATTGGCAGCAATCTGGAGCTTTTCGGGCAAAAGCCAATAGCCAGCGTATGCCATGACGTTCAATGCGTCTATCTCCTTTTGGTTGATTTGCGTATAGATGAATCGGTTGTCGTCAGTCCGCTCGTAATGAGCCATATTCGGTTTGAGGCATTGCTTGAAGTAACCGTCTACGAAGGTCTGCAAGCGATCGGTGTTATACGAGAACTGCAACCGGTGGTCATATCGTGCGAAGGCTTCAGGTCAGGATTGCCGGCAGTCCATTCCATGCTATTGGTACGGATCGTGGCATCGCTCGTCATGGCAATGCGAGAAACTCTGTCTTGCATCTGGAAAGTATATCTCAACTGCATACTGTTATTGATCTGATACGTCAGAGACGCCTTTGGACGGAAAGTCCAGAAATTATATTCATGGCCGTTTTGGGTGTAATGAATGTAACTTACACCTGTCCCCAATGTGTAACGCAGTTGCTGGAGCGACCCTTTTATTTCACCGAAGGCATACAAGCGGTTGTTGTTGGTCTTGGTCAAAGAGGAAGCATCACCAAGATAGTCGTTCATGATGTATTTATAGCTATAGTTCAAGCCAGCCGAGAGCGTGAAAGGCTTCAGCCTGTTTTCATAAATCATCTCAGAAAGCAGGGAAGCCGTCTTGCCATCCACATCATATTTATAAGGTGTACCCTCGTCATAATAACTGCTTGTCTGTGTGGAGATATACGTTCCTACAGCATTTGCGGTAAGAGACTGACGTGGAGTGAGTTGACGAAAGAAATAAACATCCAATACGGGCAAATAGCTCTTGGCTTTTGCTCTACTTGTTGCCCCATATTGTCGAGTGCCGTCCACTATATCCTTAATAGTATAGTTGCCGGGGATGTTATTGAATGCTCCACTCAATGATGTCTGGAAGACGGTGGCTGTAGAGTCAGCCCAATTGTATGTTAGTTTCGTATTGTGTGCTATGGATTTACGAAGTGACTCCACATCGTTACGTTCAATAGTATAGATACTGCCATCGGTCAAAGTGTATTCAGCCAACTGCGTGCTCTTTGCGCCTTTGGTTTTATACCCGCTCACATCATACGAAAGAGACAATTCGCTTTTTCCACGGTTCCATTTGCCATACACCATGCCATTGCCTTGCAAGTTGGTAAGTCCAGAGGTAAGATCCGTGCCGATAGTATATCCGCTCTCGTTCCTGCGTATAACAATATCTATGACATAGGCAATGCCATCACCATAACGAACACCGGGATTGTTTATAAAGTCAATCTTCGAGATGTCCTTTGGATTGAGAGCCAACATCTCCGGTTTGCCAACCACGATACCGTTTATTCTAATTTGAACTCCTCCCCTATTATCTATGGCTGTAATAGAATGGCTAATGTTGTCGACACGAAGATTGGCAAGTGTGAGTTTCTCAAGAATGCTGTAGCCATTATTCGAAGCCTTCTTCTGTGCTTCGGTCGGATAAATGGCCATGCCATCCGGATTGTTGATTACTTTGGCAGCTTTTACAGTAACCTCATCGAGTGTGACGGACTTATCCACATCCTGGGCATAGGCGCAGAACGCCGATGAAAGGATAAGGGAAAATGTGATAATACGTTTCATTTCGCACCAATTATAATTTTGGGTGCAATGATAGTCCAAGGGTGGGAAGAAGCCTCTTTATTTGTCTGACATTTGTCTGACATTCTACCGACAAAAACCTAACTATTTAGGTTCCAATGTATAACTCCTGCCCCTGTTGGACTCTATTTTCAGATTGCTATGAAGCTCGATAATAGGTTTTATGCGGCGGATAAGTGTATATAGCGTGTCGTTGGCGTCTGGTTTCTTAGGCCACAACCGGTCGCAAATTTCCTGTTTTGACAATGTGTAGGAATCAGACGTGAAGAACATTTCAAGCAGAGCGTGCTGCATCGGGGTAAGGCGTATTTCTTCCCCATGGAGAGTCATGAATTTGCCATCATGGAACACGATGCCTCCGTATGACAAACCTTGTTCAAGTAGCTCGGGTCTGTTCTTTTTCGTATACCACAAACTCCCCAGCAACCATAGAATGCCAACGAAGAACATGGTGCCCGAAGCCTTCTGGTTGGACATTTTGAATATGGTCATAAAGTCGCAATTGGCTTCAGCCACCAGTTGCGTTTCCAACCGTTCCTCCTTGCGCACGGTCCGCATCGCAATGCCAGCCGTATCCTTCAATCCGGCAATGGTGAGATAATTCCGGTAGCACTGGATTGTATCGGCAGTGACTACGTTGCCAGGCATCTTCATAAGGGTCAGTTCCAATGCTTGATTCACATCTTCAACTATCCTGTTTTCGGCACGATGGTAACTTCTTATACCGGTGCTCAGCGCACAAAGCATGAGAAAGCAGAACGCTATGTATGGGGGAATCTTCATATCCAAACAATTTTATATCCTTTACCCTTTCACGTCAACATCTTGTAGTCATAATTGCCACAAAACATGGCGCAAGGTTTTGCTACAAAAATACACTTTTATCCTATTCCATGAAAATATTTCCTGCTTTTTCATGCTGCCATCCTTTTTTATGCCATACGGAAACGAATGAAAGAGGTTAGGGCAGGCAAAAAATATCCTTAAACTGCTTTCAGAAAATACGGCAGTTACTTGTTGTCTGGAACATTGTTTATTCATTATACACCAATTTAATAAAAGCTTTTTGGCAATTATACGATAGCGCACCCAATTAAGGTTAAAAACTATTCATATAACTTCTAAATAATAAAGAAATACTATACCTTTGCACTAAATATTGTATTAATTCAACATAAATAAATCGCAAATAACTATTCAAACAATCAATATATGAAGAAGCATTTCTTGAAATTTTTAGTAACCCAAAGCAAGTTCATAGCAATATGTGCTGCAGGGTTTATTTTATTCTCTTGCGGAAACAGCCAAGGTGGAATGAAATTAGGTGATGATGAATTTGCTGTATCAGCAGTGAGCGTATCTTCAAGCAACCAAACGACTTCTTATCCTGCTACAATCAAGGGTACTCAAGACATTGAAATACGTCCTCAAGTATCAGGTTTCATTGTCAAGCTATGTGTGGATGAAGGCGCGACTGTCCGCAAAGGCCAAGCTTTGTTCCAAATAGACCCGACCCAGTACCAAGCAGCATTCAACCAAGCAAAAGCAAGTGTTGAATCCGTAAAAGCTAATTTGGAAACCGTTAAATCAACTGAAGCGAATAAGAGAATCTTGCATGAACAAAAAATCATCAGTGACTTTGAATATCAAACTGCACAAAACAATTTGTTGACGGCAAAAGCTTCATTGGCACAAGCAGAAGCGGCATTAACTGCAGCCCGCCAAAATTTAGGATTCTGTACCGTAACCAGTCCGTCCGATGGTGTCATCGGGACTTTCCCGTACCGCGTAGGTAGCTTGGTCAGCCCGTCAGTATCCAAACCATTGACTACAGTTTCTGCCATCAAGCAGATGTATGTTTACTTCTCCATGACCGAAAAAGAATTATTGCGTTTGACAAGAGCAGGCGGAACCCTGAAAGAACAGTTGGAGAAAATGCCTGAAATCAAATTGCAATTGGCAGACGGGACAATCTATGCCAACTCAGGTAAAATTGATGCCGTCAGCGGTGTGATAGACCAAACAACCGGTTCCGTAAGCATGCGCGCCATCTTCCCGAATGAACAGAACATTTTGCGAAGCGGCGGTATGGCGAATGTTATCTTCCCGTACACAATTGATAACATCTATGTCATTCCTCAATCAGCTACTCAAGATATCCAAGACAAGAAATTCGTCTTTGTCCTTCAGTCGGATGAAACGGTCAAACATACCGAGATTACCGTTTCCAACTTAAATGACGGCAAGAATTATTTAGTGACTGGCGGTTTGAAAGAAGGCGACAAGATTGTTGTTGAAGGTGTACAGGTGTTGAAAGATGGTCAAAAGATTACTCCAATCACACCGGAACAGAAAAAAGCCAAATACGACCAGGCATTAAAAGACCAACGTGACGGAAACATCGCAACAGCTTTTAAATAATCAAGAAGCGTCACTGCAATGTAAATTCAGGTCATAAACGCAAATATTAAAACAAGAAAATAAATGAAGTTAGATAGATTTATTAACCGCCCGGTACTGTCAACGGTAATTTCCATATTGATTGTTATCTTGGGTGTGATTGGCTTGGCCACTCTGCCTATTACACAGTATCCGGATATTGCACCTCCAACTGTTTCAGTGAGTGCAACCTATACGGGTGCTAATGCACAAACCGTATTGAACTCCGTAATCGCCCCGTTGGAAGACCAAATCAACGGTGTGGAAAACATGATGTATATCAGTTCTTCCGCAACCAATACGGGTGCAGCTTCCATCAGCGTCTATTTCAAACAAGGAACTGACCCGGATATGGCAGCGGTAAACGTTCAGAACCGCGTGTCCATGGCTCAGGGTTTGTTGCCTCAAGAAGTAACAAAGATTGGTGTCACGACTCAAAAGAGACAGACTTCCATGTTGTTGATTTTCTCAGTCGTAGATACAGAAGACAAATATAACATCGAGTTCTTGGAGAACTATGCCAACATCAACATCATTCCGGAATTGAAACGTGTAAAAGGTGTGGGTGATGCGATGGTCATGGGTCAAGATTACGCCATGCGTATTTGGTTGAAACCAGACATCATGGCTAAATACAACTTGATTCCATCCGATATCTCTTCAGCCTTGGCGGAACAGAACATCGAGGCCGCACCGGGCCAGTTTGGTGAACAAGGTAATCAGACTTACCAATACACCATCCGTTACAAAGGTCGTTTGCAGGAACAGGAAGAGTTTGAGAATATCGTAGTAAAAGCATTGCCTAATGGAGAAATCCTTCGTTTAGGTGACGTTTCCACAATTGAATTGGGACGATTGAGCTACCGTTTCAACAATACCGTGAACGGACATAAGGCTGTGACGGGTATCATCTTCCAGATGGCTGGAACGAATGCGACCCAGACAATCATGGACTTGGAAGAGTTGTTGAAAGCGGCGCAAGAGAACTTGCCGGCAGGTATGGAAATCAATATTGCCCAAAGTGCGAATGACTTCTTGTTCGCCTCCATCCATGAGGTTGTCAAGACTTTGATCGAGGCATTTATCCTTATTTATCGTAGTATATATCTTCTTGCAAGATATGCGTTCAACTTTGATTCCTGCGATTGCCATCCCGGTAGCTTTGATTGGTACATTCTTCGTTTTGAAGTTAATTGGCTTTAGCTTGAACTTGTTGACTTTGTCAGCTATGGTGTTGGCTATCGCGATTGTGGTCGATGATGCCATAGTCGTCGTGGAGGGAGTCCACGCCAAACTGGACCAAGGTTATAAGTCCGTAAAACAAGCATCAATCGATGCCATGAGCGAGTTGGGTGGAGCTATCGTTTCCATCACATTGGTCATGATGTCCGTGTTTATCCCGGTAAGCTTCATGGAAGGAACAGCCGGTACGTTCTACCGCCAATTCGGTTTGACCATGGCTATTTCCATCGGTTTCTCTGCATTGAACGCCTTGACATTGTCACCAGCCCTTTGTGCCCTGTTCTTGAAACCGCATGATGAAAATGGACATGAGAAGAAATCCACTTTCATTTCACGTTTCCATACTTCATTCAACGTGGCATACGAAAAGATGTTGCAAGGATATAAGAAACGTGTCGTATTCTTTATTCAGAAGAAAGTTCTTTCTTTCAGCATTGTTGCTGCTTCCATAGTTATTTTGGCAGTTTTGATGCAGACTACACCGACAGGTATGGTCCCGACAGAAGATACAGGTACAATTATGGGTGCTATTACTTTGCCAGCTGGTACTTCACAAGAAAGAGCAATGGAAATCTTGAACCAGGTTGACAGTTTGGTTGCCTCTGACCCATCTGTTGAATCTCGTACAATCATCTCAGGATATAGCTTCATCGGTGGTCAAGGTCCCCTGGATACGGTTCTGTCATTGTGAAATTGAAAGATTGGGAAGAACGCTCTATGATGCAAAATGCGGATATCATCTATGCTACACTGTTCATGCGCGCGCAAAAGGTAATCAAAGATGCACAGGTGTTGTTCTTTGCTCCTCCTATGATTCCTGGTTACTCCGCATCAAGCGATATCGAGTTGAACATGCAGGATAAAACCGGAGGTTCGTTGGATCATTTCTCTGAAGTTGTCAATAGTTATATAGACGCATTGAAAACCCGTCCGGAAATCAAGACAGCCCAGACAACCTTTAATGCTAATTTCCCGCAATACATGTTGGACATTGACGTAGCGGCATGTAAGAAAGCAGGCATCAGCCCAAGTGCTATTTTGTCTACCATGCAGGGATATTATGGTGGTTTGTACGCTTCTAACTTCAACCGTTTCGGTAAGATGTATCGTGTCATGGTACAAGGTTCACCGGACGACAGAAAGAACGAAGAGACTTTGAACCGAATCATGGTTAGAAATGGCAATGAAATGGCTCCTATCACGCAGTTCGTCTCATTAAAGAAGGTATATGGTCCGATATCATCAACCGTTTCAACCTTTATACATCTATCAAAGTGATGGTTTCACCGGCAGCAGGTTATACTTCAGGCCAAGCATTGGCAGCTATTTCAGAAGTATCCAAGACTAACCTTCCAACCGGATTCGGATATGAATTAGGAGGTATGGCGCGTGAAGAGGCTGAAACCAGCGGTAGCACGACAGGTTTGATTTTCGTTCTCTGTTTCGTGTTCGTGTTCTTGTTGCTGAGTGCCCAGTACGAAAGTTACATCCTTCCGTTAGCAGTATTGTTATCCATACCATTCGGTTTGATGGGTAGCTTCATTTTCGTCAACGGTTTTGCAGCTTTGGGCAGCATCTCTGCATTGAAGATGATTATCGGCACGATGTCAAACGATATCTATATGCAGATCGCATTGATCATGTTGATGGGTCTGTTGGCAAAGAACGCCATCTTGATTGTTGAGTTTGCCTTGGACCGTCGTAAGATGGGTATGAGTATAAGCTGGGCAGCTGTTTTGGGAGCTGCAGCCCGTCTACGCCCTATCTTGATGACCTCATTGGCCATGATTGTCGGTTTGATTCCTCTGTTGATTGCAACCGGAGCTGGTGCCCACGGTAACCGTACATTGGGAGCTTCCGCAATCGGTGGTATGTTAATCGGTATGATCTTCCAGATCTTTATTGTTCCGGTATTGTTCGTTGTATTCCAATACTTACAGGAAAAGTTAAAACCTATTGAATGGGAGGATTTGGACAATAGCGATATGAATTCGGAAATTGAACAATACGCAAAGAAATAAGAGAAACATTATGATTCAGAAAAGAAATATAATCATGATGATGTGTGCAACTGCTTTATTAAGCAGTTGCCATATCTACAAAGCATACGACCGTCCCGACTCGATTGACGCATCCGGGATTTATCGAGATCCTATCTCGGAGACAGACACTTTGGCTGTAACTGATACCGCCAATATTGCTAATGTCTCTTGGAAAGAGATTTTCACAGATCCGAAACTACAGGCTTTGATTGAAGAAGGATTGGAAAACAATGTGAATATGCAAGCAGCCGTGTTGCGTGTAGAAGAAGCGAAAGTAATGCTTACATCTGCCCGCCTTGCTTATCTTCCATCCATCAACTTCGCTCCTCAAGGGACCATTACTACTATTGGCAGTGGGGATTATGTCAAGGCTTATTCTACACCGGCAGTGGCAACTTGGCAAGTGGACTTGTTTGGCAAATTGTTGAACTCAAGCCGCGGACAAAAGACGGCATATCTTCAAAGCCAATATTCCCAGCAGGCTGTACGTTCTCAACTCATTTGTGGCATTGCGAACACCTATTATACCTTGCTGATGTTGGACCGTCAAGTGGAAATCACAGCCGAGACAGTAGGTATTTATAAAGAGAATGTACGAGTTATGGAAGCTATGAAAATAGCAGGTATGACTACGGAAGCTGCCGTAACGCAGATTCGTGCAGCCTATGAAGCAGTACAGGCTTCTTTAATCGATTTGAAGCGCAGCGTACGTGAAACAGAGAATTCTCTTTCAGTCTTGTTGGCAAAGGCTCCTCAGAAAATAGACCGTAGCACATTGGACCAGCAAGTAATGCCGGAGGAACTGATGACAGGTGTTCCATTGCAACTATTGGAAAACCGTCCGGATGTGAAGATTGCTGAAATGACATTGGCAAAGGCTTATTATTCAACGAACCAAGCTCGTGCGGCATTCTATCCAGGTCTTAGCATTACAGCTACAGCAGGATGGACAAACGGTTCTGGCATTTCAGTAGCGAATCCAGGTCAATTCATGTTCCAAGCTTTAGCTTCATTGGCACAGCCTATTTTCAACAATGGTAAATTGGTTGCCAACTTGAAAGTAACAAAAGCTGAAGAGGAAATTGCCAAAATGAACTACCAGCAGACTATCTTATCCGCAGGAAAAGAAGTCAGCAATGCTCTTCACTTGTATGAGGCATCTAACAACAAGTTGGTTCATGACAAAGCAAGAGTCGAGGACTTGACAAAAGCTGTCACTTACACGAAAGCTTTATTCCAAAATGCCCAGGCTACTTACTTAGAGATTTTAACTGCTCAGCAAAATCTGTTGAGTGCACAATTAACAGAAGTCTCAGACAACGTACAACGAATGCAGGCAGTCATTTCCCTGTATAGTGCTGTTGGCGGAGGCAGAAATTAAAATCTAATTCTTATGAGCAACGCAAATATTAGCCCATTGGCATTTGTTGATCCTACAGCACAATTGGGGGACAACGTTACGATTCATCCGTTTGCCTATATTGATAAGAATGTGGTTATCGGTGACAACTGTGAAATCAAGCCTTATGCGAGTGTCTTAAGCGGAACACGTATGGGGAAGAACAACCGTGTATTCCAAAATGCGGTTTTAGGTGCAGAACCTCAAGATTTCAAGTATAAAGGGGACGAAACAATCCTACAAATCGGAGACAACAATGTGATTCGCGAGAATGCGGTGATTAATCGCTCTACCTTTCCTGATGGTAGAACAATAATTGGGAATGGGAACTTTATCCACGAAGGAGTTCATATTTCCCATGATACTCAAATCGGTAATTCCTGCGTGATGGGATACGGAAGTAAGATTTCCGGGAATTGCATATTGGAAGATTGTGTGATATTCGGTGGCAATGTTTTGGCAAGCCAAGGTTCTCGCGTGGGAGCTTGGTCATTGATACAGACAGGCTGTCGTTTCCGTAATGATATACCGCCTTATATAGTGGCAGCAAAAGAGCCGATATCTTATTATGGTGTGAATGCTGTCGTATTAACCCACGAAGGCTTTGCGGAAAAGGTCATCAAACATATTAGCCATGCTTACCGAATCATTTACCAAGGCCATTGCAGTATCTTTGATGCAATTCTTATGATAAAGGATCAGGTTCCTATGAGTCCTGAAATTCAGCACATCATTGATTTTGTCAATGCGACCAAGTTAGGTATTATTCGCGACTAACAATTTTATAGGCACAAGAAAAGGGGCTGCGTCAAAATAGATGTTTTGATGCAGCCCCTTAAGTATGTCAGAATTAGTAAAATGCCAGATGCTGACTTTAAAGGATATCAATCAATTTCAAAACAGCCAAAAAGGCTTTCTGCGGCACCTCTACGGTTCCGATTTGCTTCATGCGCTTCTTTCCCTCTTTCTGTTTCTCCAACAACTTACGTTTACGGGAGACGTCACCGCCATAACACTTTGCCGTCACATCTTTACGAACAGCCTTTATGGTTTCCCTCGCTATGATTTTCGCACCGATAGCTGCCTTATGGATAGCAATCTCAAACTGTTGCCTTGGTATCAATTCCTTCAACTTCTCACACATACGACGACCAAATGTGACACTATTATCAATATGTGTCAATGTGGATAACGCATCGACTGGCTCGCCATTTAATAAGATATCCAATTTGACCAATTTACTTGGACGATAATCATTCAAATGGTAATCGAAAGAGGCATATCCTTTTGATATACTTTTCAACTTGTCATAGAAGTCAATTACAATTTCTCCTAACGGAAGGTCATAGAAGATTTCGACACGGTCGCCAGAGATATAATTTTGTCTCACCAAAACACCTCTTTTCCCCAAGCAAAGTGTCATAATCGGACCAATGTATGCCGTATTTGTAATGACTGATGCCCTTATATATGGCTCTTCAATATGATCTATCAATGTTGGATCTGGCAATCCGCTCGGGTTATGCACCTCTTTACAATTTCCTTTCTTGTCATACACATTGTAAGAAACGTTAGGCACTGTCGTAATCACGTTCATATTGAACTCACGATCCAAACGTTCTTGCACAATCTCCATGTGCAACAAGCCTAAGAAACCGCAACGGAATCCGAAACCCAAAGCTGCCGAACTTTCCGGTTGGAATGTCAAAGAAGCATCATTCAGTTGCAACTTCTCCAATGAAGCACGCAAATTCTCAAAATCTTCTGTTTCGATTGGATAAACACCTGCAAAGACCATCGGCTTTACTTCTTCAAAACCGGCAATGGCTTCCTTCGCTGGATTAACCACATGGGTTATCGTATCGCCGACCCGGACTTCACGAGAGGTTTTGATACCGGAAATGATATATCCCACATCACCCGTCCTCACTTCATCACGAGGCGACATATCCAACTTCAAAACACCCACCTCGTCCGCTTCATATTCTTTTCCTGTTGCGATAAACTTCACACGGTCGCCTTTGCGGATTACACCATTTTCAACTTTGAAATAGGCAATGATACCACGGAAAGAGTTAAAGATCGAATCGAATATCAAACATTGCAACGGCGCATCCGGATCCCCTTTAGGAGCCGGCACCTTCTCGACAATGGCATTTAAGACTTCTTCGATGCCTTCGCCTGTCTTACCACTCGCCCGCAGAATTTCACTACGGTCGCATCCCAACAGCTCAATGATTTCATCTTCCACCTGTTCCGGCATAGCACTTGGCAAATCGATCTTGTTTAGTACCGGTATGATTTCCAAATCATTTTCAATAGCCATATACAAATTGGAAATTGTCTGAGCTTGCACACCTTGAGAAGCATCGACAATCAGCAGAGCACCTTCGCAAGCTGCAATGGAACGAGACACTTCATAGGAAAAGTCAACATGCCCCGGAGTATCAATCAAATTCAAGATATACTCCTCTCCCTTATAGGTATAATTCATTTGGATAGCATGGCTCTTGATAGTGATACCACGTTCACGTTCCAAGTCCATATTGTCCAATACCTGATCTTGCAAATCACGGCCTTCTACTGTCTTAGTATATTCAAGCAACCGGTCTGCCAAGGTACTTTTTCCATGGTCAATATGGGCAATAATACAAAAATTGCGGATATTCTTCATTCTTCCTGTCTAACTTTGTCTTTATCTATTTATTATCCTTAAATGCATCTGCCGTTTCGCAATTCCCATTCTTTACCAAAATAGGCTTCCACTTTCGGCTATGCAAAGTTAGCTATAAATCATGACTTATAAAAATGTAAAAAGAAAAAGTGGCGTTCCAATATCAAACCCACTCGAAATTGTCTTTCCCTGCTCCTATCTCAAAATGGAGTTTTGCTATTCCAAGATCCATCTGTGTATAACCAACGATAGAGAAACGTCTTGATGCTTTCACTTTATGGACTTTACCGCCTTCTGCCAATTGGTATTCAAAATAGAACTTCTGCTGGTTGATGGCTGTAGGAGCAAGAAGAGCTGCCGCCACTCCCTTTTTAAACCATTCCGGAGCGGTATCGTATCCTTTGCTTACCTCTTCGATTGTCCTGCTTTTATGATTTACACCTTGATTCTCGCCATAGCCAAGGGCTATCATACAGGCGAGCTTCTCATCCTCACGAACGACATAGGCATCTTTGACTTTCCGGTAGGACAAACCAGCCCAACAGGTATTGAGTCCCAACTGTTGTGCCAAAAGAACCAATTCTTCTCCGTAATATCCAATTCGTTCATCCAGTGTAGCGTCCTTCTTCCCGACCATCACCAAGTAGTTTTCAACACCGGAAAACTTACCGTAAGCCATTACTCCGGAGAAAGCCTGCGTTTCATTGACTACGAGTTGGATATTCAACCCGCCCGACCTGTTACACTCATCAATCTTTGCTTGCAATTTGGCAATGAGATCCTCCGTCAGAGCTTTATGAATGTATCTGCGCACACTGTGCCGTGCTTCTATTGCTTCCTGTATTGTCATTTTATTGATAATTGACATTCTTCTTTTCTTCGAGAACCCGTCTCAATTCCTGTTCATATTGCTTTGCGTCATGAAACACGATGCCTTCCATTCCCAAAGCTCTTCCTCCTTCAATATTCTCAGCCCTATCATCCGTAAACACACATTCCTCCGGTTTAAGATTGAACCTTTCAAACAAGCATTGATAAATGGCAGGTTCAGGCTTGATAGCATGTTCCTCTGATGAAATGATTTGCCCATCCAAAAGCCGGAAGATATCAAAACGCTCCATTGTGGAATAGACCTTGCTGCACCAGTTTGTCAAGCCATAAAGTTTATAGCCCTCCTTTTTCATTTGAATAAGCAAATCCTTCATTCCTTGGATTTCCCCGGTAACAATCTCAGGATAATGCACCTTGAAAAAACGGATTTCCGGTTCAAGACCTTTGTTCTTATTGACCACATCTTCCAAGATTTCATCGAAAGACTTTTCTTCCCTGTCAAGTTGGCGTTGAAACGCTTCATTGTATAACAGAGGTGTGAGTTCTTGACGCCTTTCCACATCGGGAACATGTTCCTTGAAAAACGCCTCGAAGTCATAGTCAACGAGAACTTTCCCGAAGTCAAATATCAAATTCTTTATCATTTTTGTTTAACTATTTTATTCTCAACCAAAAACACAGCTTGTTCCCTTCCGCCTTCTCAAAGAAACAAATCAGACTTCTATTTGCACATCCGCATCAATTCATCGACAATAGCCGAATCATAGCCCATTTCTTTTGCTTTCTCCAAGTCCTTCAAAGCTGCCGCTTTCTCATATTGGGCTATCTTCACCTTGCTGCGTAATATATAAAGTGATGCCGTGGGCGTTGTTTCCACAAACAATTTGTTCAAATCAGCCATTGCCCTTGAGTTTTTCCCCATAAGGAAATACAAATCAGCCCGTCCTTCATATAATATCCAGTCACGGGGCATCTCCCCTATCAAGTAGTTATAAATCTTCTCGCTCTCCTCGTAGTTGCCTCTCGTCTTTTCCAATATGGCATAACCCAAACGGGCCCTAACCGACTTTTCATTCAACGACAATATCTTGTCAAAATCCGCTTCTGCCGAAGTATATTGCTTCTTTGCCAAATAAAGCAACCCACGGCAATAGAGAGCCTCTTGATCTTCCGGTTCGATAACCAACAGGGCATTGTAATCGTTAATGGCTTTATCATTTTCTCCCAATTCAGTATAGAGAGAAGCCCGGTTCTCTAATATAGTCAAACTGCGCGGGTGACGGGCCAAAGCTGCTGTATATGAAACCACAGCCTCCTCTTTTTTCCCTTGGCGGCGTTGCACTGTACCTAAATTACAAAGCAAAGCGAAATTTGCCGGATTGCCCGGTTCTTCACGCATTGCATTTTTCAACGCCTCTTCTGCTGCCATCCAATCATTCTTATCTATGCAATCACAACTTTTCTGTATCCATTCTTCATAAGTTTGGGCAGGTAATGTATTGAACAGCTGCAACAAAACAAATATTCCTAAAACAAGAAATTTATTACTCATCATTCGCACACATATATTTTTCCGCAAAGCTAAGTATTTATTTCGGCCTCTTCACTCGTATTAAAAATAATTTATACCTTTGCTACTTCTTTTATAATAAGCGACAAACATAAATTACTAATTTATTAAACTAACATTTATGGTATTATTAGAGCTGGAACAAGGGACACAATTAAGTAAATTGATTGATTCGTTATTCACCCAAGGTGCAGAATTAGGTTTGACTATAATCAAAGCATTGCTTGTTTTCATTATAGGTAGACTATTAATAAGTTTAATCAATAAGCTTGTCACACGGATTTTGATCAAGCGGGATATCGACCCTTCAGTAAAAACTTTCGTCGGAAGTCTTGTCAATGTCGTATTAATGATACTGTTAATTGTATCCGTAGTGGGTGCGTTAGGCATACAAACCACATCGTTCGCAGCATTGTTGGCTTCTGCCGGTGTCGCTGTCGGTATGGCATTGAGCGGGAATCTTTCCAATTTCGCCGGAGGTTTGATTATCCTATTGTTCCGTCCTTATAAAGTGGGAGACTTCATCGATTCACAAGGAGTACAAGGAACTGTAAAAGCCATACAAATCTTCCACACGGTTTTAATTACAGGAGACAACAAGGTCATTTATATTCCAAATGGTTCTCTAAGCGGTGGCGTTGTGACCAATTACAGCAATCAAGAACACAGAAGGGTCGATTTGACGATTGACGTTGAATACAATACAAACTTCCAGCGTGTCAAACAGGTTTTGGAGGATATTATCGCACACGATGCCCGCATCCAACAACAAACGCCAGCGGCTCCGCAGATTTACCTGAGTCAACTGGCCGAAAGCAGCGTGAAAATTTCCATACGCATGTGGGTGAAGTCTGCTGACTATTGGGCTGTATTCTTTAACATGAATCAAACGATTTACGAACGGTTTAACAAAGAGGGCATTGGATTCCCATTCCCGCAATTGACTGTTCACCAGGCGAAAGAGTAATCTTGCCGATTAATCCAACAAGGCGGCATATCACTCAAAAAAAAGGAACATGAACAAGATAATAATGTGTTGTCCATGTTTTTGAGTTTGTATCCAACATTTTTGTTTCTCACATAGGTGAGAAGTGTTTCTCACTTAAGTGAGAAGCCAATAGTATCTGACTTCAGTCAATATCCTATCCCGCCTCCTCATTCAATTGTAACCAAAAGTCACTTAAACTGGTTGTTTTGTACATTATAACCACTCATTTGATTAATTTATGAAATCCTTTAAGGCTGGAATAATAAATAATACTTACCTTTGAAACGACAAATGAATATGAAAACATATAAAGAAAGGATATTTATGAAGAATAAGTTTACTCTATTTTCCACATTATTATTAATGGGAATGAGCGTTCCCTCTTTTGCGGCTGCGGATGAAGTCCCTGCATCTGAATGGAAGGCTGGTAATTACTACCAATTAAAATTAGGACTTGAATGCATTGCATTGGACGGTGCAAAGTCCGACTCCTTGATTTCTAAAAAACTTGGTACTACAGCTAAAAAAGAAGCAATCGACTCTACTCTTTGGCAAATTACTGAAAAGACAGTTTCCGGTGCTTTGGTATATGAATTTAAGAACAAAGCGACGGGCGCATTGTTGGCACTTCCGACTGACAAGAAAAGCATGAGTTTGGATCCTAACGGCATCTCTTCTTGGACATTCAATAACGGCAAAATCATTGGCTACTACGGCAATAACAAAGCATTGACTTTGTCTTTACTTCCTGAAGGACTCACTCTAACAGATGTTATGTCAGATGCTACTAAATTTACAGTAGAAGCTCCCGAAAAAGAGTATATCATGTCTGCCCAGGAATTGGGTGCAGGTCTTTCCACTTTCTATATGGAGATGGGAAAAGACATCACAGGTAATCCATTCGACTCTAAAGAGCTTGTGGCAAAAGACTTGTCTGGTGATGACAAAGACTATGTAACTTTGCAGTACAAAGGCGATGAAACATTTCCAAATGGAATATCCAAATATTTAGGCCTGGACACGACCCGCACTAAAATAGATGGTGCTCAAAATGTATTCGGAATCAATTTCAAAGCCGATTCAACCTATGCAAAAGGAAAACTTCATTCTTTCGGTAATGAGGATTTCCAGAAATTCAAATTCTCTATCGACCTAAAGAACGACTCCATCTCCCTGTTTGTCAAAGGTGCTCCTGCTGATGAATCCTTAGTGACAGCGATTTATCAAGTGGTGTATGCTTCATACGAAAACACGAAACGTCTAACGGTTTCACAAATCGTAGATGGTGAAATCCAAGGAACGGCTCCGTTTATTACTACACGACGCGGGGAAGCTGCCAAATTATCAAATGGTTCTGGCGTTTACATCTTGAAGAATGCTGGAAAAGGAAATGGTAAATATTTTTACACAGCTTCTGACCTCAAGGCAGACAAGCCTTCTATTTATTTGGCAGACGGACAATGGTATGTCAAAGAGAAAGATGGTAAATATAGTATCGTTGAGCGTAAAACAGGAACAGCTTATGCAAAGACAGCTGAATTGTTCCCTGTCAATGGCATGAATGACACTTACACCGTTGCAGGCAAAGCTGACTCCATTACATTTGAATACCAAAAAGGAGTAGATATCAAAGATAAGTATTTGGGTGCTCGTTATATGGATGATAAAGAGACGAAAGACAAAGCGATTCTACTTGAATTGGATGCTATCGGTGGAATCGTTCCGATTACTACTGTCGATAGTGCATTGGTAACACGAAAGGACGGCGAAGTGAAATTGGCTTTCAAAGCCATCAAAGATAAAGAAGTCATGGTTGGCGGCGCAAAATCTTTGGGCGATACATTATACACCGTTTCCTATAAACTGAAAGCCCTTACATCAAACAAGATGGTTGTCAACGACATCGACCACCAAGGCCGGTTAGTATTGTCCAACCATAAAGCTCAAACGGACATTCTTTCTATCGTATTTGTCAATACTTCTACGAAAGACCGGTATCAGTTGCATACTGTAGAAGGAAAATACATCACTTACAATGTGGATGGGAACTTGATTATTGGGGACCAAAAGCTGCCAATTTCATTGTGGAATCCGTTGATGCTCCTGATTATAAAACAGTGGAAAGTACACACATCCGCTTGGAATCTAACGGAAAATATTTGGCAATGAATCCACTCACCAAAATGGCAGTACTGAAAAGCGAAGGTCAAGTGATAACAAAAGCAACTTATACCAACGACCATTTTGCTTTGAAGATTGAAAAGGCAGACACTGTCATTGCAGGAGAACCGGTGTATAAGATTTCAACTAAATTATTCGAGGAAGAGAATAATAACGAACGCTACTATTTGTCTACTATTAATTTGACAGGCAAAGATGGCGTAAAATCTCCGGTTTATGCCTTTAACATCAATACAAAAGATACGCCGGCTGGTTTGTTTGCTTTCAAATCTTGTTACGACGAAGAACATAAAGATTTGTATATGTTGGAAGATGTCAGAACAGGCAAATTAATCTCGTTACAGAATGAAATCCTTACCGAAGGCACGGAAGGCTTGCATTTCAGCATCGAGAAAACGGCTGCTCCGACCGCTGTTGAAACAATCATTGCAGAACCAGCGTTCAAGGTTTCAGGAGGACACAACACTATCGTCATCATGAATGCTAAAGATAAAAAAGTAATGATTACTGATATCTTAGGTAAGATTGTTGGCAACTACTTGATTACTTCTGACCGCTTCACTGTACAAGCTTCCCGAGGCATCAACATCGTAGCAGTTGAAGGAGAAACTGCACAAAAAAAGTAATTGTCAAGTAAAGCATACATTTAGTTTATACCTTAAGGGGCTGCGTCAAAACGGTTGTTTTGGTGCAGCCCCTTAAATGTATGTCATTGCTAAATCATAAAAGTGCAAGCACGCTGAAAACAAAATCAATAATGGATTAAAAAACAAAATGCTATTCATCGAGAGATTTCATACGATTATAACAGCATTTGAATGGTGTTTTAACAGCGTTAAAATAGTGTTTTAAGGGCGATTTAATGACAGCTGAAATATTTCATGCCGACCTCTTTCCAAAAAGGTAGTATGCTTTTTGAGAAAAGGTAGTATGCTTTTGAGAAAAAGGTCATATCTTTGTTTTCCTAATCAATTGTTTACGATTTATGAGAAAGTTTATTTACAATGTAGTTTTACTGTTAAGTATAAATAGTATGGTACAAGCTGAATCAAATCCATTCTTCGGGAAATACAACACCCCGTTTGAAACAACTCCTTTCGACAAAATAAAGACGGAGCATTACGAACCTGCTTTCCAAAGGGGCATTGATGAACTGAAAAAGGATATAGACAGTATCACAAACAACCCGAAACCAGCGACATTCGAAAACACAATTGTCGCATTGGAACGAAGCGGGAAGTTGTTGAACCGCGTTTCTGGTGCTTTCTTCAATGTATTAAGCGCCAACGCAAATGATGAGATGATGGAAATATCGCAACGGGTTTCCCCAAGCTTGACTGAAAGTTCCAATTATATCTATCTGAATGAAAAGCTTTTCAACCGGGTTAAAGCGGTTTATGACCAAAGGGCTTCTCTTAACTTGAATACGGAAGATGCTAAATTATTAGAGGAAACTTTCCGATCTTTCCAAGAGAAAGGAGCTAATCTGAATTCGGCAGATAAAGAGAAATATAAAGAGTTGACAAAAGAGCTTAGCCTCTTGACTTTGCAGTTCGACCAGAACTCCCTGAAAGACCAGAATCGCTTCGAGATGTTATTGACAGACCAAAAAGAGGTGGCTGGACTTCCAGAAAGTGCTTTGGATGCTGCCAAATTCGCAGCTAAAGAGAAAGGCAAAGAGGGATGGTTGTTTACTTTGGATGCGCCAAGCTATGGTGCTTTCGTCAAATATGCCGACTCAAGGGATTTACGGGAAAAGATGTACAAGGCATTCATGAGCGTCGGCAACAAAGGGGACGAATATGACAACCAGGAAATCATTCGTAAAATTGTCAACGACAGATTAGCCATTGCCAAATTAATGGGCTATCCCAATTATGCCGCCTTTGAATTGTCTCATAAGATGGCTAAAAACTCCGAGAATGTTTACAAGCTCCTCAACCAGCTATTGGATGCGTAGAAACCGGTTGCCATCAATGAATACAATGCTGTCCAAGGATTTGCCATAGGAAAAGAACAACAGAATATTGTTGTCCAACCTTGGGATTGGAGCTACTATTCAGAGAAATTGAAGAATATCCGCTTCAACGTAAATGATGAAATGACCCGTCCTTATTTCCAATTAGAGAATGTCAAAAAGGGAGTCTTTGGACTGGCTACACAATTGTATGGCATCACATTCAAAGAGAATAAAAAGATTCCGGTATACAATGAAGAAGTCCAAGCATACGAAGTATATGACGAGGACGGGAAATTCCTTGCTGTTTTATATACCGACTTCTTCCCAAGAAGTGGCAAACAGTCTGGTGCATGGATGAATGGAATCAAGTCCCAAAGCAAAGATGCAAAGGGAAAAGACAACCGCCCGCACATCATCATTGTCATGAACTTTACACGACCGACAGAGAGCAAACCTGCCTTGTTGACATTCAGTGAAGTGGAAACTTTATTACATGAATTTGGTCATGCCCTTCATGGCATCATGGCTTCCGGCACATACGAAAGTTTGTCTGGGACAAGCGTATATCAAGACTTCGTAGAGCTGCCATCTCAAATCATGGAGAACTGGCTGACAGAGAAAGAGTATTTGAACCAAATAGCCGTCCATTACCAGACAGGAGAAAAGATTCCGGAAGATTTGGTGCAGAAACTTATCGACGCGTCTAACTTCAACGCAGGTTATGCTTGCTGCAGACAGTTAAGCTTCGGACTCTTAGACATGGCATGGCATACTCTTACCGCTCCTTTTGAAGGAAATGTGATTGAGTTTGAGAAAAAAGCATGGAAGGCTGCACAAGTCGTTCCGGAAGTTCCGGGAGCTTGCATGAGTACCAGCTTCGGACATCTATTTGCCGGAGGATATGCCGCAGGTTATTATGGATACAAATGGGCAGAAGTTTTGGATGCCGACGCATTCTCCCTGTTCAAAGAGAAAGGCATATTCAACAAAGAAGTGGCAAAATCATTCCGCGACAACATCCTTTCCAAGGGAGGCGTGGAAGATCCTGCTGTATTGTATGAACGCTTCAGAGGCAAAGCTCCATCCATCGATGCTCTGCTCATCCGAAACGGCATCAAAAAATAATAGTTGAGAGAACTGTTTTATACTTATATAGCAAGGCGGCGTGTCATAATTGCAAACTGCTGCGTTACTTCCGGAATTCGACCTCAGTCATTTACAGCAGTAATCTCCTGTCGGTCTCATCCTCAGCGCCTTGCGTTTTGCTAATTCTGACACACCTAAAGGGGCTGCATCAAAACTTTCGTTTTGACACAGCCCCTCTTGTTTTTTGGCGAAATTTTGTTCCTTTAAAACGCCCTTTCTTCATTTTAAATCACTACTTTTGCGGGAATTAATGTTAGAGGAATGTAATCATGAGCAAAAACTCAGACAAACAACATGAATTAGACACAAGATATTTGAGAATGGCTTCCATTTGGGCTGAAAATTCATATTGTAAACGAAGGCAAGTCGGAGCTTTGATTGTAAAAGACAAAATGATTATTTCAGACGGATATAATGGAACGCCGGCAGGATTTGAAAATGTATGTGAAGATGAAGATGGCATTACCAAACCGTATGTGTTGCACGCAGAAGCGAATGCGATAACTAAAGTGGCAGCTTCCTCAAACAGCAGCAAAGGGGCAACGATTTACATCACGGCTGCTCCGTGCATAGAATGTGCCAAACTGATTGTCCAATCCGGTATCGTCCGTGTTGTATATTCAGAGAAATACAGAACAGAAGAGGGATGTGATTTACTGAAAAGAGCCAACATCCAAGTTGATTATATCGATATAAATAACAAATAGGTCGTATGGACAAAAATAAAAGACTGGCAACTTGGATGCCGGTCATTATTGCAGCAAGTATTGCATTAGGCATTTTTATCGGAAATAGATTTTGGTTACTCAGCAATGGCAAAAGCAGAAACTATATCAGCGGGAACAAAATCAATGCCGTTCTCGATGTCATTGAAGAGCAATATGTAGACACTGTTGACATGAAGAAACTGGTTGAAGGAACCATTCCTAAAGTATTCAGCGAATTGGATCCCCACTCCGTTTATATACCAGCGGCAGATGCTGCTGCCGTGAAAGAAGATTTGGAAGGTTCTTTCAGCGGTATCGGTGTCTCCTTCAATATGGAGTTGGACACCATTTTGGTAATCAACGTCATCCCGGGAGGTCCGTCCGAAAAGGCGGGAATTAAACCTTTCGACCGAATTGTGACCATCAACGACTCCGTATATGCTGGCAATCATACCAACCGGAACAAAGTACAGAAACTTTTGAGGGGCATGAAAGACAGCACAGTCAAATTAGGCATCAAGCGTGACGACCAACCCGATTTGATAGAATTGGAAGTGACAAGAGGAGATGTCCCGGTCAATACAGTAGATGTTGCTTATGAAGCCGGCAAAGGCATCGGTTATATAAAAGTCAGCAAGTTTGGAAGAACAACATACAACGAGTTCATAACCTCCATCGCCAAACTAAAGCAAAGCAATTGCCAATCATTCATCATTGATTTGCGTGGCAATACCGGCGGTTACATGGATGCTGCGATAAAAATGATCAATGAATTCATGCCGGGAGGTCGGATGATTGTGTATGCAGAGGGGAAGGCTTTCCGCGGTTTGAATCATTTGCCAATGGCACGGGAACCTGTCTGGACAACGATATCATCGTGCTTACCGATGAAATATCAGCTTCGGCAAGTGAGATTTTCTCAGGAGCAATCCAAGACAACGACCGGGGATTAATCGTCGGGCGCAGGACATACGGCAAAGGCTTGGTACAATCTCCAATCAAACTGAATGACGGCTCGGAAATTCGCTTGACAGTAGCCCGTTACTACACTCCTTCCGGCCGTTGCATCCAAAAACAATACAAATTGGGCGACCAAGAAGATTACGACCAAGATATTTACCAAAGATACATGCATGGAGAGTTTGACTCTGCGGACAGCATCAAACAGATTGACTCTTTGAGATTCGAAACAGTAGGAGGAAGGGTTGTCTACGGCGGCGGCGGCATCATGCCGGATATTTTCATCCCGAGGGACACAGCCGGCTACACCTCTTATCTATCAACAGTCATCAACAAAGGTACATTATATATGTATGCACTGATTTACTCAGATACTCACAAGAAAGAATTCCAGCAATATAAGAATTACAAGGAGTTGTGGGCTTATCTGAAAACGCAGCCGTTGGTGAATGATTTCACGAATTATGCGGTCGGAAAGGGAATACGCAAACGGCCTAACCTGATTGCCATTTCTTATAAAATCATTGAGAACCAACTGCAAGCCTACATTATAAAGAACTTCTTTGATGATGCCGGTTTTTATCCCGTGTTCTTAAATGATGATGTCACATTGAACAAGGCCATTTCCATTCTTTCGGACGGGAAACCTCTCATGGAACATTCTATGAATAAATAAGTATAACGATTAAACATCATGCGCTGTGCCTAAGCAGTTGCCAGCCAAAGCACAGCGCTTGCTTTATAATATGGAAGAGAAGAGTATTTTACGAAAAGAGATAGCTGCCCGCAAAAAGCAATTTTCATCTGAACAATTAAACAGCTGGTCCGAACAGATCATGGAGAAGCTCTCAACAACCGATTTGTTCCAACAAGCTCGTTGCATAGCCATCTATCATGCACTGCCTCAAGAAGTGCAAACTGCCGTTTTTATCGAGAAATGGTATCAACAAAAGAAATTGGCTCTTCCACTCGTACAAGGTGACGACCTGTTATTCCTTCCTTACACAGGAAAGGATTCAATCCAAAAAGGAAGTTTCGGCATCTTGGAACCGATTGTCACAAAAGATTCGGAAAGTGCTGAATCCGAGATAGACTTGATTGTCGTTCCCGGCGTGGCATTTGACCGCCAACATAACCGGATGGGACGAGGCAGGGGGTTTTACGACCGCCTTTTGTCAACTCTTCACGTACCGACAATCGGTATCTGTTTCGACTTCCAATTGTTGGCAGAAATACCGACCGAGCCATTCGACAAGAAAATGGATTTGATCATCACCGAAAATGAAATTATCGAATAATCAAATCAAACAAAAAGGCAGAACCTACTTCCCCGTTCAGGCTTTTAAGTAGTTTATCTTTGCACAACAACAACTCACTGCGCAAAACTGCCGAGTTCATATAAACATATAATATCCGGTCTTTCACATACATGTTACGCGTGTACTGCATCGCCATTGGTCCCAAGAGCTTTTGCCAAGCACGTTGTATGCGGACATCCATGATCTTTTCGTAGATTTCCGTATTATCTTCAAAGATTTCCCTTATCACCTCTCCTATTGATTGAGTATTGAGTCTTCTCATACATTAGCCCTTTCCATGGATGTGATGACTCCGCCTTTCACTTCAAATAGTGCGTAGTCATGATTGATATTCCTTATGATATCATCCAAATACTGCCGGTTCGTGTCCGTGATAAAGATTTGTCCGAAATCTTCCTTGCTGACCAATTTGATTATTTGGGCAACGCGCCGGGCATCCAACTTGTCGAAAATATCATCCAATAGCAACAACGGAGTAGTCGAACCTTCTTCTGAAAGCAGGAAAAACTGGGCGAACTTCAGTGCAATCAGGAAAGTTTTCCGCTGCCCTTGTGAACCTAACCTTCTAATCAACGAATTGCCCAATGTCATCTCCAAATCATCTTTATGGACACCGGAAGAAGTATATCCCAATATCATGTCCCTTTCCCGGCTTCTCTGTAATTTGTCGTACAAAGGTTCAGCGTGTAATTGGGAAGCATAATTCAGTCCCACCTCTTCAGTCGATTCGCATATTTGTTGATGATAACGATTAAATATAGGGACAAGAGATTCCACCAACTCCTTCCTCTTCATATAAATATACTCGCCGAAACGAACCAATTGCAAATCCAAAGCTTCAAACAAAGAAGCATCAAGGTTCTGCTCCTTCAACAAAGCATTCCGCTGGGTCAAGGCTTTATTATACTGAATCAAGGAATAGAGATATTTCTTGTCCTGTTGCGAAATAATCAAATCCAAAAAGCGGCGGCGGTCTTCACTGCCTCCTTGGATCAAGTCCGTATCAGCAGGAGAAATCATCACTAAAGGCAGAAGTCCGATGTGATCCGACAACTTATCATATTCCTTTTTGTTACGCTTGAACTGCTTGCGCTGCTTGTTCCGTATCGCACAAAAGAGCTCTTCAGTTTTCCCTTCGAAATCATAGAAACCTTGCAAGACACACATATCTTCGCCAAAACGAATCAGCTGCGTATCAGGAGTATGGATATGACTCTTACAAAACGAGAGATAATAAATCGAATCCAATATGTTCGTTTTTCCCATGCCATTATTCCCGAAAAAGCAATTTATCTTTTCCGAAAACGCCACTTCAGCCTGGGCAATATTCTTATAATTTACGATTGAAAGTCTGTTCAGTATCATCTTGGAATCCTATTAAAGCATACAAAATTAAAAAATATACTGATAATAGCAGTTATTTCAGCAAAAAAAGCTACTTTTGCACATTGAAGTCGGAAGAGACTTTTTTCAATAAGAAAAATAATAAAATAACAATAAGTAAATTATGGCTACTAAAGAAAAAGGAACAGTAGAAGTAGAAGAATTAGTTTCAAAATCAGAGTTGTTCATCGAAACATACTCCAAGAAGATTATTTCAGGAATTATTGCATTAATCGTTGTAGTAGGAGCGATTTTTGCATACAGACAACTCTATTCATTGCCTCGACAGCAAAAGGCAAGCGCAGCTCTCTTCAAAGGCGAACAATATTTCGCAAGAGATTCATTCCAATTGGCATTGAATGGTAATGGAGCTGATTATGATGGCTTTGAAGCTATTATCAAAGAATACGGAAGTACAGATGCCGGCAATTTGGCAAAAGCTTATGCAGGTATTTGCTATGCTAAATTAGGTGAAAACGAAAAAGCATTGAACTACTTGAAGTCTTTCAGCGCAAGCGACAACATGATTTCTCCGGCTGTCACCATCGCTCTTGGCGACTGCTACGTAAACATGGACAATACAAAAGAAGGCATCAAGTGTTTTGAAAAAGCTGCAAAAGATGCGAACAATGTCGTTTTAGCACCTATCGCCTTGAAGAAAGCAGGTATAGCCTATGAAAGCTTGAAACAATACAAAGAAGCTGTCAAGGTTTATACAACTATTAAAGAACAATATTTCAATTCCATGGAAGCTGCTGATATCGACAAGTATATCACAAGAGCTTCTGAATTGGCTAAATAAACCCGGCACTCATGGCTACAGCATATCAAAACTTATCTGAGTACGATTTCAACAGCGTGCCAGATGCATCAGAGATGAACATCGGTATTGTTGTTGCCGAATGGAACAAGAATATCACAGAAAGGCTGCTTGAAGGCGCATGCAACACGTTAGAGAAACATGGCGTCAAAATGCAAAATATCATCGTCAGACGTGTTCCGGGCAGCTTTGAATTGACATTCGGAGCTAAAAGATTGGCAGATAGCAAAGAAGTCGATGCGGTAATCGTATTCGGATGTGTAGTAAAAGGTGACACTCCGCATTTCGATTATGTTTGTTCCGCAGTGACACAAGGCATCACCGAATTAAACCTCATGTATGATATTCCTTTCATATTCGGTCTTTTAACTACTGAAAATATGCAACAAGCTGAAGACCGCGCAGGAGGAAAATATGGGAACAAAGGCGATGAAGCAGCAGTTACCGCAATAAAAATGATAGATTTTTCTTGCAAACTTCAAAATTAATTCATACCTTTGCAGCGCAATTGAGAAATAGAGGGGCAGTTACCAGAGTGGCCAAATGGGGCTGACTGTAACTCAGCTGGCTTACGCCTTCGGTGGTTCGAATCCATCACTGCCCACTCTTCTTAAAAGCGAATCTTGCGGAAGTAGCTCAGTCGATAGAGCACTAGCCTTCCAAGCTGGGGGTCGCGGGTTTGAGCCCCGTCTTCCGCTCTGATAAAAAGGGGCTGTGTCAAAACGAAAGTTTTGATGCAGCCCCTTTAAGGTGTGTCAGAATTGGTTTCGGACAAATCCACCCCGTTAACCAAGGTGCTTTTGCGTTAAAAATGAGATAAAATGTGCCTCCAAAAACATACCGTTGTTTTTTTGAAAACGTCCAATGTTTTTCAAAAAACGTCCGATGTTTTTTCAAAAACGTCAAATGTTTTTTTCAAAATAACGGTATGTTTAAACACGCCTCTATTAACAAAAAACAAGGTGCTGAGAATGAGCTTAAAAAGCAACTCGGCACCTTGCATTTATGAAACACTGGTATTTTATATCTATTCTTTCCCTTTCCCTAACTCATCATGGAATCACAATCAACGATTCGCAACTTTCCTTGCGCCACTTATGAATTAAAGGCGATAATCCTTCAACTTCTGTTGAAGTTCCTGACGGGCAAAAAAGATTCTGCTCTTTACGGTTCCCAAAGGGAGCTTCAACCGTTCGGCTATTTCATTATATTTGTATCCGCTAAGATACATGGAAAACGGTATCTTCAAATCGTTGTTTAACGACTCGATAGCCTTAGATATTTCTAATATCTGGCACGAACTATCCGGAGTGACGAAGCTATCATCATTCGTTATATCCAAATTATACAAGTCCACACTCTGGTCCACAACCGTCTGCGTTCTAACAATCTTATGATAATTATTGATAAATATATTTCGCATAACGGTCAGTACCCAACCTTTAAAGTTTAAATTATCAACATATTTCTCTTGATTATCTAATACTTTCAAAGTCGTGTCTTGCAACAAGTCTTGTGCGTCATCCCGGTTTGCAGTCAGCATCAAAGCAAAACTCATCATATTCTCTTGCAAACCAAGCAAGTTCTTTTTAAATTGCAAAGCATTCATATTATTTCATTAAGTTAGAGTTCATTTACCCTTCAAATACTTCTAAATCACATCTTCACATAAGGAAGTTCACAAATATAATGAAAGTGCTTCTAAAAACCTATTGATTTGGCTATAATTAACAGATTAACATACATTTGTTCAGTTGTATCCCTATCATCCAATTACTCAGCAGCCATTGATGAACGCCTCGCATTTTCCAATGTCGTATCGAATGTCCTGCCAGCCCTATAATGGAAACTTTTCCCTTGCCAGACATATTCCAAAATCTCCATTGCAATCAAATCGCTTAATATTTGTCTCGCCACAGAAGTACGGATATGCGCAACTCGGCAGAATTGCCCGATGCTGATACAGGGATGGCATTCGAGGTAATCGAACAAAGAATTAACCGGTTGAGTCAGCTTCAACAAACAACCTTCCGGAGAACGCATTTTTTGCCAAGCCAATGTGATGACCCCATTTGCCAAAATGTTTTCATCGTCAACTCGGACATAAGCTTTATATTCTCCCTCTTTATCCGGAGCCAAATAAGGCCGTTCCGTTCCAGGCTCAATATCTATTTCCAAAACACACTTGCCGTTAACATCCCAATGCTTAGCCGTAAAAGGGACATGGGGCATTGTATATATCTGCGAAGCAGCCTCAATCATATAATACTCCTCGTCACTGCCTATGCCGGAAATATGTCCGTTATCTTTCACACCAATCAAAAGTCTTCCACCGTCAGTATTGGCAAATGCACTCAAGGTTCGCGCGATTTTTTTGCTGTCGCTGACTTCAAACTTGAAGTCCTGTTGCTGGTGCTCCCCTTGCTCAATAAGTACTTCTAAAGAATGTATCTTCATCACTCGACTATTTTATAGGTGCAAAAATAGGATATTTCTATAATATTCACACAAAAAGAGTGCCCTTCTCAAAGCGAGAAGAAAAAAGAGAAAAAAAACGACCAACTATTACATCATATCAATAATAATTCCTATCTTTGGGCGAATCTATTATATCATTGATTATGCTTCATAAAGGGTATCGAAAACTTTATAGTTGCTTAATGTTCTACATCTAAGAACATTTCCTCCACTGTAAGGAAGAATGCTTATGACATTCTTCCAAGTCCTTAATTTATCAACATTTTATAATCAAGTAAAAGCATGAATTCAAAAATGATATCATGTCACCTTGCTGTGGTGACGACACAATGTTTGCACCGTCTGTTGCGGCAAACAATTTCGGCATGAACGACCGAATCAAACGCTTGCGTAAAGAATCTTTCGACGCAGCTCCATCCTTGTCTATCGAAAGAGCTTTAATCGAGACCCGTTTCTATAAAGAGAACGAGGGCAAATATCCTATTCCAGTCCTTCGAGCTCTCAATTTCTTGGAAGTTTGCAAAAACAAAACTATCTATATTGGAAAAGATGAACTGATTGTCGGAGAACGTGGCCCACGTCCTAAAGCCGTGCCTACTTTCCCTGAACTGACTTGCCATAGCGTAGAAGACTTGCATGTTTTGAACACCCGTGAGTTGCAACGTTATACAATCAGCCAAGAAGATATCGACACTTACGAAAAAGAAGTCATTCCTTATTGGAAGGGCCGCACTCAACGTGAGCGTATCTTCAGCCATGTTCCACAAGAATGGCGTTCTGCCTATGAAGTAGGTATGTTCACCGAATTTATGGAACAACGTGCTCCCGGACATACTGCATTAGACGGCAAAGTATATAAATATGGTCTGTTGGACTTGAAGGAAAGAATCAAAAAAGAGTTGGATGCTCTTGATTTCATGAACGATCCTGAAGCAACAGACAAACAGGAAGAGCTTAAAGCCATGTCAATATCTTGCGACGCAGCGATTATATTTGCTGAGCGCCATGCTGATTTGGCAGACGAGATGTCTCTGACTGAAAAAGACCCTAAGCGAGTTGAAGAACTGAAGAAAATAGCAGAAGTTTGCCGTTGGGTTCCTGCCCATGCTCCAAGGAACTATTGGGAAGCTATCCAGATGTATTGGTTTGTTCATTTAGGAACCATTACAGAATTAAACGGTTGGGATGCCATGAACCCAGGACACTTCGACCAGCACTTGGCCCCTTTCTACGAAAAAGACATAGCAGACGGAACTTTGACACGCGACATGGCGAAAGAGTTGATGTCTTGCTTCTTTATCAAGGTAAACAACCATACAGCACCTCCAAAAGTAGGTATTACTGCTAAGGAAAGTGGTACATATAATGACTTCACCAACTTGAACATCGGTGGTATCAAAGCTGACGGCAGCGACGGCGTGAGTGAAGTTTCTTACATCATGTTGGAGACTATTGAAGAATTGCACTTGTTACAACCGGGAAGCTCTATCCACATTAGTGTAAGAACGCCGGAACGTTTCTTGCGTGCAGGATGTAAAGTAATCCGTCAAGGACATGGTTATCCTTCTGTTTTCAACCCAGATGCTTACGTTGAAGAGTTGATGCGCCAAGGAAAAAACTCTGCATGACGCTCGTGAAGGCGGATGTAGCGGTTGTATCGAAGTTGGTGCATTCGGTAAGGAAGCTTATGTATTGACTGGCTATTTGAATGTCCCGAAAGTATTAGAGGTAACACTTCACAATGGCGTTGACCCAATCACAGGAAAACAGGTTGGCTTGCGCACTGGAAATCCAAGAGAATTCAAGAGCTACGACGAACTATATGCAGCATTCTTAGCCCAAATCCGCTACTTCGTGGATATGAAAGTGCGTGTAAGCAACTATATTGATAGAATGTTTGCCAAATATGCACCTGCTACATTCTTGTCTCTATTCATTGATGACTGTATTGCCAAAGGTAAAGACTACTACAATTGTGGTCCCCGTTACAATACAACTTATATCCAATGCACAGGATTGGGAACTATCACGGATAGCCTTTCTGTATTGCGTAAACATGTCTTTGAAGAGAAGAATTACAGCATGGAAGAAATCTTGGATGCTACTGACCACAACTTCGAAGGCTACGAAGCAATGCGCCAGTTTATCTTGAACCGTACTCCGTTCTTCGGAAATGATGACGAATATGCAGACGAAATCGCAGTGAAAGTATTTGACGATTTGTATGACGCTATCGAAGGTAAACCAAACACAAAAGGTGAATGTTTCCATTTGAACATGCTTTCTACAACATGCCACGTTTACTTTGGTAAAGTAATGGGAGCAACACCAAACGGCCGTTTAGCTGGCAGAGCCATCTCTGACGGTACTTCTCCTTCACACGGTGCAGACACTCACGGGCCATCTGCCGTTATCAAATCATTGGGCAAGTTGGATCAAATCAAGAGCGGTGGTACTTTGTTGAACCAACGTTTCTTGCCATCATTGCTTAAACGTGAAGAAGATATATCTAAATTGGCATCGCTTATCCGCAGTTATTTTGCTTTGGGAGGACACCATATCCAATTCAACATTGTGGATACAGAAACATTGTATTCAGCACAACGTTGTCCGGAAGAATATCGCGACTTGTTGGTGCGTGTTGCTGGATATAGTGACTATTTCAATGACATGAACGCTGACTTACAGGCAGATGTTATTGCCCGTACAGAGCAAGAAAGTTTCTAAAAGATGTTGCTTTTCGATATCAAACGATATGCAATAAATGACGGACCGGGCATCCGGATCACCCTATTCATGAAAGGATGCCCGCTGTCCTGCATTTGGTGCCATAATCCGGAAGGCATATCACCTACTCCGGAGAAATTGTACACAAAGAAGAAGTGCATTGGTTGCCAAACTTGTGTGAAAAAATGTCCAAACCATGCGCTGACGCTTACACCCGATGGCATTGTTACAGACAAGTCTTTATGTACAGTTTGCGGCAAATGCGCTCAAGTGTGTCCTACATTAGCGATGCAAATTTCTGGTGAACAGTACACAACTGAGCAAGTGATGAAGGAAATAGAGAAAGAGACTTTAGTCTTGGACAACTCAAAAGGTGGCGTAACATTTTGCGGTGGAGAACCGCTCATGCACCCGAATGATTTGTTGGAGCTACTAAAACGTTGCGGAGAATTAGGCATTCACCGTGCTGTTGACACGACTCTTTTTGCTAATCCGGAGGTTGTACGCCAAATAATGCAACACTGTGAACTGTTTTTGGTTGATTTAAAATTGATGGATTCCGAAGCCCACAAGAGATATACAGGTGTGCCCAATGAAACCATTCATGCTAACCTGAAAATGGTAGCAGAAGCCGGAATACCGTATTGGATTCGCATTCCGTTAATTGAGGGAGTCAACGCAGATGAAGATAATTTATCCAAGTCAGCTGCCTTTTTGGCGTCTCTTCCAACGAAACCGGAAATAGTAAACTTATTGCCTTATCATGACATTGGCAAAGGGAAACACGAGAAACGTGGCACCCAATACAATCCGACACAGATTTCAATGTCCGCACCTTCTGAAGAGAAAATCCAGCATGCAATTCAATTATTTGAAGCTTCTGGCATAAAAGCCCAAAAGGGAGGATAAGACAAAGGACTTCTATTATCCATCTTCAAGAAACGAAGCGCTGGCAGAATCCTATTGGGGATTATCACAAATCCTCGTTGAAGAAAGAAGTCTGAGGTATTAGAATAAAGATGACGGTGTGTCAGAATTAGTAAATTTACTAAATCCGGCGCACTGCCATTTGTTTATAAAATCATTATAGAGTACGATTATATTGAGCTGATGTTCGTTAGATAATTTTAATGATGGCATATATGATAATGGCTATATGCGTCAGTAAAAAAGCAACAATTATTGCATCCGTTCTTCCCTTTCCATAAAATATGACGGGAGATTGTGGAAAATAATGAGAATGCACACGGAGACAGGAATAATAGCCAATCCAACCGAATAACAGACCAGACAAGGCACCTGGAACAATATCAGAAATGAAGTGTACTCCTAAATAGATTCGGCTATAGGAGTTGATTATTGCCCATAAGAAAAGCGATAGCGACAACCATTTATTCCGAACCAACAAAGATAGAAATGTGGCAAAGCCAAAGGCGTTGGCAGCATGACTGGATATAAAACCATATCTGCCTCCTCTGTAACCAAACACAGTTTTCACTTCATCCATAAAATCGGGATGATGAGTTGGACGGAAACGGGTGAACAAAGGTTTGCATACATGGGAAGCAAATTGGTCACACATCAATATGACAAGGACAATCGACAACAAGACCAAAATTGTCTCACGCCAATTCTTTTTATACACCAAACAAAACAAGATGGAGACAGCTAATGGAAGCCAAGCAATTTTCCCTGAATACGCCCAAAAGAAGTTATCAAAGAAAGGAGAATGGCAACCATTAAGCCATAAGAAAAAATCTCGTTCGTAGACCAATAAGCTTTCCAACATAATCGTTATATTTTCACAATATCTTTGGTTGGCATCCAGCCGACATTTCCGTCTTCAAGTTCAACCTCGCTCCATTCACCCAAAGTGCTTTTCACAGCAACTTTCGTACCTTCATGCAATACGACTAAATCCGTTCCGCTTACATCCGGAGAACTCTTCATCGACACACTTGGAGCGAAAACAATCGCTTCTGAATGTTCACGCAATGCATTCATCTGGCTAAAACCAAAGACATTTGAAACAACCACCATGACAAAGAGAAGCAAACCCAAATAGAAGGCAACCTTTTTGAAACGGACAACCTTGGAAAAGAAAAAGACCACCAAGCAGAAAATGAATAACAAGAAACAAGTTATACCAATTCCGCCCCATGTGTCTGCTCCCGCTATGTCTCTAACCGAAACAAACCAATCCGCCAAAAAAGAAATGACCCAACGGCTCTATTTTATCAACTGCTCGCTGCTTTGCTATTTGCAAATTAAAACGGATGTCTTTATCTCCCGGTTGAAGCAATAATGCCCGTTCATAATTCAAGATAGCTGGGGCAATCTGTCCATCCTTATAATAGGCATTACCCAAATTATAATAGACAGCAACTGACTCTCCAGTGTTTTTCAAGATGCCCTCATACAACTCAATAGCAGCTTTATAATCTTCTTTTGTATAAGCCACTTCAGCCTCTTTTAAGGAAGCTTCTTGCGCTGTTGCTATTCCAGTAAACAAAAGAAACATAGCAATCAGCCAACACGTTTTCATATATTTTCCTGTTTTCATCTTGTTACTTTTTAATGGTATTTTCCATCTTTTCAATTGCGTCTGCTGTCAACTCATACAATTTATCCATTGCATCTGAAGCTTGGGATGGAGCATAACGAGCAAACTCACAAGTATTCAAAATATCCATAAACTCCTTTGTAAGCAATTCATCGACACCATATTTAGCCAATTCAACCTCAACATTATCTTTCGTCAAATCAGCTTGCGGAATGTTCAATTTATCACTTAAATAGCCCCATAAAGCTCTTAATATCTCTTCGTAGAAGGCCTCCTTATTCTGTTCCTGCATCAACTTGACTGCATTCTTCAATCGTTTCACTGCCATCTTATTAGCCTTCTTTGTTCTCACTTTTGCCAAGTCAGAATTCTCTTTTATCTGTTTACGATACATGATAAAGAAAATAACAAACAAAATAGCCGGTACGATATATGCCAAATAATAGGTGAAAGAACCAAAGAATATATCTTCACGCTGAGATACGAAATGTATTCCTTTCGTTTTCAGGAAACGAATGTCTTGTCCTAAATATTTTACAGATTCCTTGTTGCTAAAATTAGTAACGACAGGCGAAGATGTTGAAGACTCATCTCCCTTTTCGACATGCAGCTTAAAAGACTCGGAAGTCAATGTCTTGTAAGATTTGCTCTTTGTATCAAAATAAGAAAAAGAAACAGCCGGCATTTCAAAATCTCCTGCGTAACGAGGAATCGCCATATATTCTATACTCTTGCTTCCAGTCACTCCTGCAGTAGTCGTTTTCGTATCAACATCAACTTTCGGGTCATAAACATCAAAATCATTCGGGAAAATAACTTCCGGATTCTTCAACACCTTTAAATTACCGTTCCCACTTATCTTGACTTTTACAGTCACTGCTTCGTTCGTCTTCACATGATCACTACTTAAAGCGGCAGACATTGTAAAATTACCCACAGCTCCTGAAAAAGAAGCTGGCTTGCCTGAAGGCAACGGCTTCACATTAATTGTAGCAGGCTGAGAAACCAACTGCTTATTCACATCCCTATAAGAATCAAAGAAGTCGTCAAAGATACTTCTTGCTTTGCTTGGAGTTGAGATACGTATTGTTGCATCATATGTGCCCTTTCCAATTGTCAACTGCCCTGAACGTTGCGGATAGAGCACGACTTGCTTCAAGTCCACCGTGAAATAGTTACGGTCTTTATAGCGGTCTTGAACCCATTGCTTATCTGGCAAATCAATTTCTTGCGCCAAAAAGCCTTCGAATTCAGGGAATTTAGCACCACTTAATCCGCATGGACGTGCTGCATAAAGCTTAAATGTCACCAAGAAACCTTCTTGCTCATATACGTTAGCATTAGAAACAATCATCCGGACGAAGAAATCATCATTACTAATTGTCGTGCTGGCAGATTCCGAACCGAAAGATCCGGAGTTAGAAGAGGATTTCCCAGATTTATCTGCCGGAAGCACTTTAATGGTAAGCCCATTAGATGTATACGAAGCACCTTTCACCTTGATAGTAGCAGGGGCGATTGTATACGTTCCCTCTTTCTTCGGCATCAATATATAAGTGAAACTAACAGTCGTCTCACTTGTATTCTTTCCATTTAACCAACTACTACTGTATGACGTTGACTGAGATGGTCCCATCAAAACATCAAAATCAGGCATTTCTTGGACTCTTAATTCTTTACCTTCTGCATTCACTACAAAAGAAAGACGGAACTGCTCTCCCATCACCACAGATTGAGGAGCAGAAGCCTTAAATGTGACCTGATCTGCAGCGTATGCCGAGAAAAGCGTAGTCAACACAAAAATGAAAAAGAAAGTCAATTTCTTCATTATTCCCCCTTTTTTATTTCTTACCATTGTTTATCTATTTTACGGCGTTGCTGCTGTTGCTGCTGTGCCTTCTTCACCTTTTCTTGTGTATCTTTCTCATCCTGCAAGAACGCATCCAACATCTGTTGAGCATTATCTTTACTCATTTGCTCATTCTGTTGTTCCTGTTCTTGCGTCTTATTTTGTTGCTGATCATCTTGCTGCTGTTGTTGCTGCTGTTGCTGATCATCTTTGTTATCCTGATTTTCTTGTTTATCCTCCTTATTCTGCTGGCTTTGATCTTCATTTTGTTGATCTTGGTACAATTTCTGAGCTAATGCCAAGTTATACCGTGTTTCATTATCCGAAGGATTCAAGCGTAAAGACTGTCTGTATGCGGCAATGCTCTTACCATAATCTTTTGCTTGCATACAAACGTTACCTAAGTTATGAAATACTTCTGCCATTTTTGCTTGTCCATCTTTTGTTTCCATCACCTTCTCAGCTTGTCCTGCTAAAAGTTGATATTGTTCGGCGGCTTCTTGGAACTTTTTTTGTTTGTACAATGAATTACCCAAATTATAGGTTCCTTCAATGGAACGGGGATTAACATCCAATGCTTTTCGGTAAGCAACTTCCGATTCAGTAAATTTTTCTGATTTATAAAGACTATTACCGCTCCTTACTTGCTTTCTCTCCTCCTTTTGTGCAGAAACCAGGCAAACGCAGCAAAATAACAGTAAGAAGCTAACAGCCACTTTCCGTATATTCTTTATCGAGTTATCCCTTTTCTTTATTATCATACTCATAGTTCGTCTCCTCTACTTATTTAAATAAAGTAAACCGTTTAAACACATGATTCTTACGATCCAACAATAGAACCTCTACAATTAGAAGTATCAAAGCCAGCCACGCCAACGACTGGAACTGTTCATCATACTCTGAATAAACTTTACTGTCCATTTCCGTCTTGTTCATCTTCTCTACCTCTTTCTGCAAAGCTTTCAAGGCAGAATTAGTATTATCCGCACGGACATACATGCCATTACCAGCTGCTGCTATCTCTTGACACATCTGTTCGTTAAGCTTCGTGACAACGACATTTCCTTCGTTATCTTTCATGAAGTTGTTGGTTCCATCTATTGATATAGGCGAGCCCTTCGGATCACCAATACCGACTATATTGACATGGATGCCTTTCTCTGCTGCTGCCTTAGCTGCACCCACAGCATCATCCTCATGGTTCTCTCCATCCGTTATCACGATGATTGTTTTATCAGATGTTTCATTCGGAGTAAAAGAACGAGCAGCCAAATTAAGTGCCGCCCCTATCGCTGTACCTTGCGTAGAGACCATTGAAGGAGAAATGGATGACAAGAACATCTTGGCAGAGATATAATCGGATGTAATAGGAAGTTGCGTGAAAGCATCTCCTGCAAATACAATCATTCCTACTTTATCATCCGTGAAACCATCGGTCAGCTTAGACAGCATCTGTTTAGCCTTTTCCAAACGATTCGGAGAAACATCCTGAGCTAACATGGAGTTGGAAACGTCCAAACAAACCATGATTTCCACGCCTTGGCGTTTCACCGTTTCTAATTTCGTGCCAAATTGCGGACCTGCTATGACAAATATCATGACGGCTATAGCTGCAAACGAGAGCGCAAACTTTAAATGTTGACGCTTCACAGACACATCAGGCATCAATTCTGCCAATAATTGAGGGTTACCATATCTCTTGATTGCTTTCCGTTTCTGCAAAGAGGTATAGACATAATACAACACCAATACAGGTAAAACGAACAACAAATATAAAAATTCCGGATGTGCAAAACGAAACATACTCTTTTCTGTTTTATGGAATATTTCTAAATATCGAATTTCTCAACAAGACTTCAAGCAATAACAAAGCGAAGACAAGCAAAGCCCAATTCTTATACTCTTCTTCTTTCTTACTATACTCTTGTACACTAATTTTTGTCTTTTCCATCTTATCGATTTCCGAATAAATCTCTTTCAAACTGGCATTGTCGGTAGCACGGAAATATTGCCCACCAGTTGTAGCCGCAATCTGTTTCAACACAGGTTCATCAATCTCCACAGGTATATTTTGGTATTGTACGCCAAATGCTGTTGGTATTGGATAAGGAGCTTCTCCCTTTGTACCCACACCAATAGTATATACACGTACACCAAATGTCTTAGCAATTTCTGCTGCCGTTACCGGTGCAATCTCTCCCGTGTTGTTCACACCATCAGTCAACAAAATTATCACTTTTGATTTGGCTTGGCTATCCTTGATACGGCTGACCGCATTTGCCAATCCCAGTCCGATAGCTGTCCCATCTTGAATGATTCCCGGCTGAATATCTTTGAACAAGTTCAGCAATACGCCATGATCGGTAGTCAATGGGCATTGGGTAAAACTCTCTGCCGCAAAAACGACCAATCCTATATTATCATTCTGTCTGCCATTGATAAACGAAGCAGCCACATCTTTCGCCGCTTCCAAGCGATTTGGTTTCAAATCTTCAGCCAACATACTACTGGAAATATCCATAGCCATTACGATATCGATACCTTCGGTCGATGAATTCTGCCAACTATCTGTTGATTGCGGGCGCGCCAAAACGATAATCAAGAAAGCAACAGCCAACAGCCGCAAAGCAAAAGGCAAATGTCTCAAGTAAACTTTCCAAGACCTCATTCCGGAAGCATCAAAAGCTTCAGTTGACGAAACCTGCATACTGGCTTGACTCTTGCTCAGCTTGTAAATATACCAAGCAACCAGAGGAATAAGCAGCAGCAATAAATATAAATATGTCGGATTCGCAAATATCATTTTATTCTTTTATTTTAGAATCGTTTGTATCATTCAAAGCTTCATTTTCAGACCCGTTCCCGTCTTTGACAGTGGAATCCTGCGCTTTTTGCTTTGTTTCATTCACAAACAAATAGGCATTCGTCAAGCTCAAATCATTCTCATCTGGCAACGGATGTATTTTCGCAAACTTAACGAAATCAGCAAGCAAAAGGATTTGTTTCAGCCGATCATAAACAGAAGCGACCTCTTCATCTTTCCTAAGACTGTCCAAAATCTCAGCAGAAGTCAACTCCATGGCATTTACACCAAAGCGGTCTACTATATACCTACGGACTGTTTCAGTCAATGCCGTATAATACTCTTTATTCAATCCTTGTTGCCACAATTTCATCTCTTTAATGGAATCAAGCTCTTTGATAGCTTGTTCATAAGGAGGCAACTTAGGTTCAGATACCACCATTGTAGGCAATATACTCTTTTGCTCCGTAAACGTTGAAGAATGTACATGACTACGCATATAATAAAGAGAGTCAACAACACCCCATATATTATTGCATAATAATCTGCCAACACAAAAGGAGCTTTCCATACCTCTTTGATATCATAAAACTCTTCCGGCTTATCAACATTGACAGGCACCGTTGAAACTTTCAATGCTACTTGATTGGACAAAATAGTGTCTCTTCCATCAATAACTCTCAACGGAGGCAACAGATAAAGAGATGAATCAAATGATGTAAGCAAAAGATTCTGTCTTATCACCAATTTATCATTCTCTATCAAAGTTGAATCCGGTGCTGAAACAGCCAAGATTTCTACTCCTGCCATTAAGGTATCTGCCGGGATGAGAATCTGCACAGCTTTATCTTTAGCCGTTGTGACAGAAAGATGCAACTCCGTCTGTTCCCCAATCAAGATAGCAGCCGAATCAATCCGGACATCTATCAAAGCTTGCTGCGCAAACATCACTCCACCCATGTTAAGCAGAGCGAAAAGCATGCCAATAGATAATATGACTTTCTTTATCAAGTTCATTTCTTTCTTAATTACGTTTATCAAAAAGAGTCATCAACGATTTCACATAATCATCATCCGTAGGAATAGAAACAGAATCAACACGGCATTTCTTGAATGTACTATCCATTTCAGTTTGACGCTTCTGCCACCACTGCTTATAGGCTTCTCGAACATGGGCAGATGAACTGTCTATCCACTGTTCTTTACCAGTTTCAGCATCTTTCATTTTCATCAAGCCCACAGATGGCAATTCGGTTTCGCGCTTATCGTACACCTGTATAGCAACCATATCATGTTTCCGATTGGCAACGGTCAAGGCATCTTTATATCCACCCTTATTGATAAAATCAGAAATCAGGAAAGCGGTGCACCGTTTTTTGATGGCGTTTGTCAAATATTTCAATACTTGAGCAATATCTGTCTTACGTTCTTCCGGTTGAAAATCGATTAATTCCCTAATTACATATAATATATGCTTTTTACCTTTCTGAGGAGGAATAAACTTCTCCACTTTGTCTGAAAAGAATATGACTCCAATTTTATCATTATTCTGGATAGCTGAAAAAGCAAGCGTGGCAGCAATCTCGGTTATAATCTCTTTCTTCATCACATTGACCGTTCCAAATTCCCGGCTTCCGGATACATCAATCAAAAGCATAACCGTTAGCTTACGTTCCTCTTCAAACACCTTGACGTATGGACGACATAACGTGCTGTTACGTTCCAATCTATGTCACGGATGTCATCTCCATACTGATATTCACGAACTTCACTAAATGCCATACCACGCCCTTTAAATGCGGAATGATATTGTCCAGCAAATATATTTCGTGAAAGGCCTCTTGTCTTGATTTCTATCCGACGGACTTTCTTTAACAGTTCACTTGTCTCCATATCAATTTTAGTTAGTGAGTTTTATTCCTTAGGGCTGTATCAAAACGATTGTTTTGATGCAAGTCCTTTAAGGTGCATCAGAATTAGTAAAATGTTAGATACTAAAGATAAGACCGACAGGAGCTTACTGATGTAAATAACTGAGGTCAAATTCCGAAAGCAATGCAACAGTTTGCAATTATGACACACCACCATAGGACGTTATCAAGGCACTTCAACCTTGTTCAGGATTTCACTAATTACCTCTTCAGTTGTCAAATTGTTGGCTTCCGCTTCATAACTTAAACCAATACGGTGGCGCATAACATCGTGGCAAACAGCACGGATATCTTCAGGTATCACATAGCCTCTGCGTTTGATGAAAGCGTAGGCACGTGCTGCCAAAGCCAAACTGATCGACGCACGTGGAGAAGCTCCGAATGAAATCATATTGCTAAGCGTAGGCAATCCATACTCTTGAGGGAAACGTGTAGCAAACACGATATCAACGATGTAACGTTCTATCTTTTCATCCAAATAGACTTCACGTACTACATTACGCGCTTCAATGACCTCATCCGTTTTCAAGATAGGTTTGATATCTGGTTTTACGCCTGATATATTCTGGCGAATAATCAATTTCTCTTCCTCTTTCTTTGGATAATTGATGACAACCTTTAACATGAAACGGTCTACCTGGGCTTCAGGAAGAGGATAAGTACCTTCCTGTTCTACCGGATTCTGTGTTGCCATTACCAAGAAAGGCTTCGGCAGCTGATAAGTTTGCTCACCAATGGTTACTTGACGTTCCTGCATAGCTTCCAACAAAGCACTTTGCACTTTTGCCGGAGCACGGTTGATTTCATCAGCCAACACAAAATTAGCGAAAATAGGTCCTTGCTTAACTTGGAACTCTTCGCTCTTTTGGCTATATATCATTGTACCAATAACATCGGCAGGAAGTAAATCCGGAGTAAACTGTATGCGGCTATATTTAGCGTCAATCAAAGAAGACAATGTTTTTATGGCCAAAGTTTTTGCCAAACCGGGTACACCTTCCAACAGGATATGTCCGTCAGCAAGTAATCCTATTAACAATGATTCCACCAAATGTTTTTGTCCTACAATTACTTTATCCATACCCATCGTAATCATATTTACGAAGGAACTTTTACTTTCTATTCGTTCATTTAATTCACGAATATCTACTGTCTGACTCATAATTGAATTATTATTGTATTATTTTTTTTTTCTCGTAAAGAAACTATGCCTGTAGTTTCTTAAGCAGCACAAAATTAGAAATGTTAAATTCGTATTCTGCACTTTCGCAGTTAAATAATACTAATTTCTATTTCTATAACAAGCTCTTAATCTGTTGTAACAAAATTGCCATTAAAAAGCCTGCAACACATTGCTGTTTCAACGTTGTTCTAAATTTGACAATATCTCCGTTTGTTTGGCTGCTGCTTTCTCTATCATAGTCCTATCATTGGCATTTATCCCGTATTTTTCTGGTGCCGGAATCCGCAAAGAGGTTCCTATCGGGACATTGTTGGGGTCTGATATGACATCTTTGTTATATTCATATATATAAACCCAGAAAAACTTATGACCGTAATAACGACGTGCAATAGAGGTCAATCTATCACCATGTTGTATGGTGATAGTATCCAAATCGTTGAACTGGGCTGGAGGAATAATCGTATCATGAATAATCGAATCCTTTTGGGCTGGAAGATAGTTGGCTGTATCAATTGCCGCAACTTCAGGCGTAACAGAAGGAGTTGTTATCACTTTGTTATTCCGATTCCATACATAATAACAGATTAGACCGGAAAGAATCAATCCCAGCAAAAGGGAATAACTGATTTTTCTATTTTTAGCCGAAGGGGTTTCCTCTTTAACAGGAGCATCAACTTCATTAGCTTCAGCAAGCTCGTCCGGTTCTTCCGACTTTTCCATTTGGAAATTACCAGAGATGTTTTCATCGGGAACTTCAAGCTCCTCTTTTTGCTCATCCGTAACTTGAGGAGAAGGAGATATGCCATTTTGGGTATTTTCGTTTGGAAGAAAAGCAGACTTAGATTGAAGTCCTTCTATAGAGATCTCTTTATTCTCTTCTTCATCCTCCAATAGTTCCGCTTTTTGCAAACCTGGGAATTCAATGCCATCACTTACCTCCACCTTTTCAAACATTGAAAAAGGATGGTTTACCAATTCTTTGAAATCCTTGTCAGGAGAAAAGCGGAATAGGTAATGAGCCGGTAACATAGATTGATTACCTGTATCGGATATGATTTCTTGTGCTTCTTTTTCTATCAGTTCAAAAGTGCCAGTTCCTTTCACTTCGACAATTTTGTCTTCACACAGATTTCCGACAATACTTTGAATAAGTTCTTGCAAAAAAAGTTCTGAATCAGGCACACTTTTCCCTGAGTGTTCAGCTAAGAGAGCAGCAATATCATGTAATGTCGAACGATTATCCATTATTTCCCCAATTCTTTTATCGCTTCCTTTACAGATGCATCCAGCTTAAACGTTGGTATTATCTTTGGAGGAATCAAATAACTTTTCCCAACGGCAGAATCAACTTGAATATGTTCAACTTCTTTTTTCGTTTCAAATAGACCTAAAGAGTCCAGACAAACAGAATCCCCTTCCATCAGCTTTGTACCAATGGCAGAACCGAATGCAGAAAGCATCTCGGCGACTTCTTTGGGAGTCCATCCCATTTTATTTGCCAATTCCGTTATCAACTCTTTACTGTTCATCCGAATATATCTTTAAATATCAGATAAAACCTTTCCATACAAGTCGAAAGCTTGAGCATCTTCTATCTGTACTTGGTAAAAATGACCAGGGTCTAATTTCCTGTCTTTTGTGACCAGTACTTCGGGATCCACTTCTGGAGAATCGTATTCGGTACGTCCCACATAGAAATCATCCTCTTCCCTATCCAACATGACTTTAAATGTCTTGTCTATTTTAGAAGTATTCACTGCCAATGATATCCGTTCCTGGATACGCATCAACACGTCCAATCTTTCCTGTTTCACTTCTTGGGGAATATCATCTGAATAGTGATTGTAGGCATACGTTCCAACCTCATTGCTATAAGCAAAAGCCCCCATCCTTTCAAAGCGGGCTTTCCGAACAAATTCCACCAATTCTTGAAAATCCTCTTCCGTTTCTCCTGGATGACCGACCATCAAAGTCGTACGAAGATGGATTCCAGGCACCTCTTCTCGCATTCGTTGTATCAAGTCGTATGTCTCTGCCTTCGTGATGTTTCGACGCATCAACTTCAACATATTATCACTGATATGCTGCAGTGCTATATCCATATACTTGCAAACATTATCACGTTCACGCATGACACGCAACAAATCCAACGGGAAATGGGACGGATAACCATAATGCAAGCGAAGCCATTCCACACCCGGAATATCAGACAAACGTTCTACCAATTCGGGCAATGCCATCCGTTTGTATAAATCCATGCCATAGAACGTCAAATCCTGGGCTATCAACTGGAATTCTTTCACACCTCGCCCTACCAATGTACGCACCTCTTGTTCCAAGTCTTCCATCGACCGGGATTGGTATGCGCCGGTTATTATCGGAATAGAGCAATAAGAACAAATTCTGTTGCAACCCTCTCCGATTTTTAAATATGCATAATGCGAAGGAGTTGTAAGGATACGGTCGTTCGCCAAGTCCTGATAATAAGCTTTACCCAAGTCGGAAATCAACTCCTTCCAATTAAACTTGCCATAAAAACAATCTACTTCTGGGAGTTCTTTCTTCAAGTCCTCCAAAAAACGTTGAGACAAGCAACCCATCACAAACAACTTTCCAATCTTGCCTTGCTTTTTTGCCTCTCCCAACTCCAATATCATCTCTATTGATTCTTCTTGAGCGTCACCGATAAAGCCACATGTGTTCACCACGACAATCTCACCGTTGATTTTATGGGGATCGTGTTCAACCTTATATCCATTAGCCACAAACTGCCTCATCAGTTGCTCCGAATCCACTAAGTTTTTTGAACAACCTAAGGTGATGATATCTACTTTATTCTTTCTCATTTCTTCTCTTTACTGATTATTCGCCAAACAATGAATTGACAAATTCACGTTTACGGAATACTTGCAAATCTTCAATGCCTTCACCCAAACCTATATATTTGACAGGAATATGGAATTGATCTGATATGCCAATCACCACACCACCTTTGGCTGTCCCGTCCAATTTGGTAACAGCGAGAGCGTTTACTTCCGTAGCAGCTGTAAACTGTTTTGCCTGTTCGAATGCATTTTGTCCAGTCGATCCATCCAACACTAATAATATTTCATGCGGAGCATCCGGGACTACCTTCTTCATCACATTCTTTATCTTTGTCAACTCATTCATCAAGTTGATTTTATTATGCAAACGTCCAGCTGTATCTATGATAACAACATCTGCATCGTTGGCTTGAGCAGAACTTAATGAATCAAAGGCCACAGAAGCAGGGTCTGAACCCATTTTCTGTTTAACAACCGGCACACCTACCCGTTCGCCCCAAATAACCAACTGCTCAACCGCAGCGGCACGGAACGTATCAGCAGCTCCCAAATATACTTTTTTCCCTGCTTTCTTGAACTGGTATGCCAATTTACCTATAGTCGTAGTTTTCCCCACACCGTTTACACCTACAACCATTATCACATAGGGTTTCTTATTTTCCGGCAAAGTAAAGCCATCACCATCTTGAGTGTTGTTCTCCGTCAACAGATTGGCAATCTCTTCCCGCAAAATACGTGTAAGCTCCGAAGTCGTGACATATTTGTCACGCTCTACTCGCTCTTCAATCCTTTTAATGATTTTCAACGTTGTTTCAACTCCTACATCCGAAGTAATCAAAACCTCCTCCAGATTATCCAATACAGCATCGTCTACCTTGCTTTTACCTGCGATAGCACGAGTTATTTTGGTAAAGACGTTTTCTTTTGTCTTAGAAAGGCCTTTATCCAAAGTTTCCTTTTTTTCTTTGCTGAAAAAACTAAATATACCCATATTTGATTCTGATTTTATTTTCTGTATTACCAACGTGAGCGTAAAGTTACAAAAAACACTTTAACCCACGACTTTTAGCCTTGCGAATTTTAATAAAAGTTGCTTTTTGCCGAAATTATCAAAATCCACAAGAGCCTTTTTATTCTGTTCCTCTCCTTCAATAGCTAATATGACTCCTTCTCCAAAGCGGTCATGGCTAACCCGCTGCCCCACTTCCAATCCTGCACAAGACGAATTTGAACCTGTGCGGGACGAAACTGAAGAAATCTTCGTCAACTTGCGATGAACCGTAGGAGTCTGAACACTCTCATTCCCCCGTTGCGACATTGGGTTAGATTGAATTGGCGGAGCAATCGCATAAGATTGGTAAGAACACCTCGCTTCATCAAAAGAGTCCTTGCGCGGCAGGTTATACAAAGCCGAGGGCAATTCCACATATTGCATATCCAAGTCTCTTAAGAAACGGCTCGGATAGCAAACATTCGTCTGCCCGTTCTTGAAGCGGCTACGCGCATAACTAATGCAACAGTTCGTTTCCGCTCGGGTTATTGCCACATAAAACAAGCGGCGTTCCTCTTCTATTGCTTTTATATTATCTTTAGACATGGAAGATGGGAACAACTCCTCTTCCATTCCTACAATAAACACGTTAGGAAATTCCAATCCTTTGGCAGCATGCACGGTCATCATTGTCACCCTGTCTTTCTCAACATCGTTCGGGTCGTCTTGGTCGGTTAGTAAAGATATTTCAGCCAAATAATCATTGATGACTACCAGTTCAATTCCCTCTTCCTTCCGGATGTCGCAAAATTCATAAATGCCTTTCAGTAGTTCTTGGACATTCTCCAACTTAGCAATTCCCTCTGTCGTACGGTCTTGTGCCAACATGGTCAACATTCCGCTCTGCTTCACCAAATCTGAAGCGATGGAGTTTGCCGACTGGGAAGAAGCCTGTTGGACAAAGGACGCAATGAATGACCTGAAGTCTGCCAATTTGCGAGCTGTCCCCGCATTGATTTTCACTCCAAAATCCAAAGGGGATTCTAACACCTTCCATAAACTGACATTGTTTCCGGAAGCTGCCGCCATCAATTTAGCCACAGTCGTGTCTCCTATTCCTCTGGTAGGATAATTGATGACCCGTTTCAAAGCCTCTTCATCATGCGGATTGACAATCAAACGGAAATAAGAGACTACATCTTTCACTTCCTTTCGCTGGTAAAAAGAGAGCCCTCCATAGATCCGGTAAGGAATACCTCTTTTCCGAAACGCCTCTTCTAAAATCCTGGATTGCGCATTTGTCCTGTATAATATGGCAGTATCCATATATTTACCGTGCGTCCTGAGCTTCATGTCCCAAACCGATCCGGCTATCGTATATGCCTCCTCGTAGTCGGAAGTGAGAGCCATGATTTTTATCCTCGAACCCTCTTCCTTTTTAGAATATATATTTTTGGGTATCTGCTCCTTGTTTTTATCAATCAAGCTATTTGCGACATTTACTATATTCTGGGTAGACCGATAATTCCGTTCCAACTTGAAGACCTTACAACCTCGGTATATGTTCTGGAATTTCAAGATATTGTCTATATTAGCTCCTCGGAACGAGTAAATGCTTTGTGCGTCATCGCCTACAACGCACAAGCGTCCTTTCTTTTCACATAAACGTTGGATAATCAAATGCTGGGCGAAATTCGTATCTTGATATTCATCTACCAAGACATATTCAAACAGGTTTCTGTATTTCTCCAAGATATCAGGATTGTCCCGGAACAAAATATTGGTTTGTAACAACAAATCATCAAAGTCCATTGCTCCTGCCTGCAAACAACGATTTTGATAACGCTGGTATATTTCGGCTATCAGAGGAACTTTAGACCTTGCGTCATGCTCCATTATCTCCTTATTCTGAGCATAAGACCGCCACGTAATCAACGCATTCTTTGCATTCGAAATATTATTCTGCACCAAGCCGGGGCGATATGTCTTATCATCCAGCTGCATTTCCTTAATGATAGCTTTGATTAGATTTTTGGAATCTGTCGCATCATAAATAGTGAAATTAGAAGAGAACCCTATCCGGTCCGCTTCCCTCCGCAAAATACGCGAAAAGATAGAATGGAATGTTCCCATCCATATCCTCTTAGCTACCGGCTCACCTACGATTGCAGCGATACGCTCTTTCATTTCACGAGCCGCTTTGTTCGTAAATGTCAATGATAGAATAGAATAGGGAGGCAGTCCTTGCTTTATTAGCCAAGCTATTTTATAAGTGAGCACACGCGTCTTGCCCGATCCCGCTCCCGCAACGACCAAAACAGGTCCATCACAATACAGGACAGCTTTACGCTGGCTCTCATTCAATTCTGATAAGTATTCTTCCACACAAATTCAATTTACTCGCACAAAGGTAGTGAAAAAAACAGAAACCAACGTAAACAAGACGGACTCTAGGCCTATCGAGTCATCTTTAACCTAAAGCCACACGTATAATATCAACAAAGATAGGTTTAGCACCGCTCACAAAGCACTCGACTGCAATTACCATCAGAATCAGACCCATGAGCCTCATCATCACATTGTTCCCCGTCTCTCCCATGAATTGGACCAAACGGGTAGATGCTCTCAACACAACAGAAGTAATGAAAAAGACCAAAGCAATGATTCCTACCAATAGGAATTTCTTCAGCCATGTATCTGCATCTTCCATCAACACAATACCATTGGCTATGGCTCCAGGACCGCAAAGCATAGGAATGGCCAAAGGAGTAATAGATATATCATTGGCAACATGTTGGATTTCTTCTTCATTAAATTTGATATGGGTGTACTTTGCCTGAAGCATGTCATATCCTATTTTCATGATAATGATTCCACCTGCAATACGGAATCCATTCGTTGACAAACCGAAAACTTGGAACAAAAAACGACCGAATATGGTAAATGAAATCATAATGATGAAAGCCACCATGGTTGATTTCATGACAATTCGTTTTCTTTCCTTATTAGACATCCCCCTGTCATGGAAAGGAAAACAGGCATAGTTCCTAAGGGATTGATCAACGTGAAAAACGAAGTAAAGCAAAGCAGCGCAAAAGGAAGTACTGATTCCATATGTTTTTATTTTAGTTTCATTAATTTTTGAAGCCTTTTCTTATTACTGGCTTCCTCCCATATGCAAAGATAACAATTTTCAATCAATACACCTTATTATTCATGTTGTTTTTGTTAATTCTTTCTAAACCCCATATACCAATTATAAAAAGCCTGTACTCCTTCCTCTATGGAAGTCGAAGGTTTGAAATGGATGTCATTCTCCAACAAATGGGTATCCGCATAAGTAGCCAACACGTCTCCTTGTTGCATTCCCTTATATTCCTTCTTCACTGTTTTACCTGCGCACTTTTCCAACAAATGGATAAAATCCATTAAATCAAGCGGGGATGAATGACCTACATTGTAGATTCTATAGGGGATTTCTTCACTCGGAGGATTATTCAAAACCCGGACAGTCGCTTCCACGACATCATCCACATAGGTAAAATCCCTTTGCATCTGCCCGTTATTGAAAACTTGTATGGTTCCGTCATGGACAATCTTGTCAAGAAATAAAAACGGAGCCATATCCGGTCTGCCCCATGGGCCATACACAGTGAAGTAACGTAATCCGGTAGTGGGCAAATGATACAATTTACTATAGGCGTGAGCCATCAATTCATCCGCCTTCTTGGTCGCCCCGTACAAGCTGACTGGCGCATCTGTTTTGTCTGACTCCTGAAACGGGTAATGATCCGCCAGTCCATACACGCTACTTGAACTGGCAAAAACCAAATGTCGAACTGAAGTATGCCTGCAACCTTCTAATATATTCAAGAAACCGACTACGTTCGATTGGACATAAGCGTAGGGATTTTCAATCGAATAGCGGACTCCGGCTTGCGCTGCCAAATTGCAAACCATGTCAAACCTCTCCTTTTCAAACAAATCCTTGATAAACGAAAGATCCGTTATGTCTGCCTTTTGAAACCGGAACCGGGGATAAAGAGAACTAACAGCCCCAACCGCCCTTACGTCCAACTGTATGCCTAACCGTTTCAAACGGCTATATTTCAAATTGACATCGTAATAATCATTCAAGTTATCTATGCCCACCACTTCTTCTCCTCTTTTCAACAAAGCTTCAGCTAAAAAAGAGCCAATAAATCCGGCGGCACCCGTAATCAGTATTTTCATTTTTATTCCTCTTTTTCCTTACTCCTTTTCCCTAAGATAATATTCCGCGTATATACGATGAATCCGGTTGACTGTCCCAATATCAATATGGGATCCAAACGGATGATGCCATACGCAGCAATCATCAATGAGCCCACCAAACTAATCACCCAAAAAGGAATGGGCAAAGCCGATTCTCCTTTTTTCCGTGAATAATACCACTGGTAGACAAAACGAAGAGTAAATATGACTTGTCCTGCCGAACCCAACAAAATCAACCATAAGGGCACCGCGCTGTTTTGGAAAAATGTTTCGATAAAAACATCCAAATCTTGCACGGCAAATACGGCTGCCACCAAAGGAGTGACAGTCAATATCCCGCGAGCGACGACCGGCAAGCATCGCCAATAACCTTTCTCATTCAAATTCCAAATATAGATATAAAAAGAGATGAATTGCCCCAAAATGATGGAAAAATCATCACGCAACCAACCGTAAATACAAAGCAGATAAGATCCTATCAAACTAAATACCCAATATAACGTAGGGGAAACGATTTCCTTATTCTTCTCGGACAGGATCCATTGCACCATCATCCTCCCTGAAAAGAATAGCTGCGCTATCAATCCGATAACATATATTCCTTTCATTCTTTGTTATCTTGTAAGTCTGTCTTTGCTATTTGGTAATTGATATATCTTTTTTCCATCCAGCGATAAGCGAAACAATCCACGAAAGGTGAAATCAAACGGTTCCACAGGTGATATTTGGACACACCAGCCACACGGGGATAATGGTGGACAGGAATCTCTTTCATCTTTCCCTGTTGCAACTGTATCATTGCCGGCAAGAAACGGTGCATCCCGGTAAAGAATGGAATACGTTTGGCATACGATGTCTGCATAATCTTCAACGGGCAGCCCGTGTCAGTAGCTTGGTCGTGGGTCATCATCCGTCTGAATCCATTTGCAATCTTCGACTGCATGTTCTTAAACAATGAATCCTTACGGTTGGCACGTATTCCCATCACCAATTGATATTCATCGGCAAAAGGCAGCAACAAGTTGAAATCCTCCGGGTCAGTCTGCATGTCGGCATCTATATAACCCACCAAACGTGAGCAGGTTTCATCTATTCCCGCTTTCAAAGCGGTACTTAACCCTCCGTTCTTTGCCAGACTGCAATAAAAGAAATCGGTATTCCGTTCGCACAGCCCCATCATTTTGTCCAGGCTGCCGTCCGTCGAGCCATCATTCACGAACAGCACGCATGAAGGCACGATCGCTTGTTTCAAATAAGCAGATAGTTTTTCTTCCAAAGCCGGCATATTATCTTCCTCATTATATACCGGCACAATTATCGTCAGTTCATATTTATCAGTAATATTCATATTTTTCTATTTTTGTCGCCAAACCGTCACATACTTAATAAAGTCTTCCGTATAACGCCTATGTCCTTGAGGCCAAGGATTATCATCATAGCGCCCCACAGGTGTTATTGTAACGCTTGATTTCCATTTTTCCTCTCCAGAAATATGCTCCGTGCTGGATAAAAGCACAAAGGGCAAAGCCTTTTTCACTGCAGTTGTGTCTGCCAAATCAATATCCTCTATTCTTTTATGAGCTTCATAAACCAATTCGATACGCAATGTGTCCGTCGATAAGTAATAGAACGGCAAGGGTTTCAAAGTTGCCATAGTCCATGTCTCACTTATGCTTTTCTTCTCTTTATTGGTTACGAATCTACCTATATATGGCATCATGAATATCTCAATAAACATAAACAATCCCACCACGCTCATCAAGAAGCGATAGGGTTTCATCTTTAATGATTCCAAGCCCATCAATAATCCAAAAAACCAAACTCCCATGGAAAGCCAGAAACATTCAACTCCATCCAGCACTCCCTTTTTATAGGCAAAATGATAGAGAAGAAAAGGGACAATCAAGATAACTGCTGTTATCGACAATGCATGGGCACGGTAAGAGATTCGTCCCCAAATATCTTTTTTATCCATTTTACAAATCCAATAAAGGAACAAATGGGCTCCCGACAAGGCGCACGGAATCAAAATGGGAAGCAGATACCTGCTTTTTTTCTCAGGAACAAGAGAAAGGAAGAGCAATATCGACAACATCCAGACCAATGAAAAAAGATAATTTCTTTTATCCAGCACCCGCTTTTTCCATAACGGGACACACAACGCCAAAAGCGTCAACAAAGCCCATATTCCGTTTTCAAGGAAAAATTTCCAATAATAATACCAAGGGCGGACATTGTGATTCACCCATGAGGACGATTCTTTCTTGAAAACGAATTCACTCAACTCGATGACACGTATATTTATATATATACCACCATGCACTGATGAGTAAAGCTAAAGCGGACATCCATGCGATGCCTTTCCACTTCCTGGCTAAACTCTTTCTATAATATAATGTATATGCTACTCCAAAAGGAATCAACAACGCATAAAAGGAAACCGGGCCTTTTCCCAAAAAGGACGCTCCCATTGCCAATCCTGCCCATGTGAATTTCCCCATCGGACATTCTTCCGCTTGCAATCCACAGAACAGGAAGTAAATGGCAATCATCATGAATGCATGGCAATATATATCCCATGAGGCAGTACGTCCCATAAGTATCAGGTTATACGATGTACAAAGCAACACGGCAGCCAAAAATGCGTAAATCCGGTTGCTGGTCATGCGATATGCCAATAATGCGGTGAACAGGACCAACAACACAGCAGCCACGCCAGCCATCGAACGTTGAAGCATCAGATTGTCCGGAGAAAAGGTCTCCACTGTCGCTGCTATCCAAGTAGGAAGAGGTGGCTTCTCAAGGCGCAACTCTCCATTCATCGTCGGAATCAACCAATTACCTTCCGAAACCATTTCCCTCGCTGTTATCAAATTGCGAGATTCCATGATATCCACAAAGATAGCTTGGTTATGGATAAAAAAGGTACAAATTAGAAGGAAGCCTAATAGAACCCAGCTGGATGTTAATTTTTCTCCTTTTAACGACATCTTCAAAAACAAAAAAAGACGATATGGGACTGCGTCAAAATGACTGTTTTGATGCAGGTCCTTAAGGTGTGTCAGAATTAGCAAAATGCAAGATGCTGAAGATGAAACCGACAGGGATTTACTATTGGTTTTATTCCGAAAAGCAACACAGCAGTTTGCAATTCTGACACACCGCCTAAAGATGTATCAGAATCAACTTTTACTTTAACTCTTTAATCTTTATATTACAGAAATATACTTCATCTCCATGATCTTGCAATAAGATATGTCCTTCTGCAGCCTCTCCGAATTTGCCAGAAGTGTTATATTCCGGAGCTGCATATTTACTACCTTTCACCAATTCACGGAACTCGTTGCTTCCTCGTTCATACTCTAACACTTTCACTCCATTCAACCAATGTTCAACATGATTGTTTGGAAATACTTTAACGACAGCAGTGTTCCACTCGCCTACACCGTTGAAATGTACATTCTCACTCTTTATCAAATCATACAAACTGGACAAAGTACGGCTGCCTGGATAAGTAGTATATAATTTCGCATCAGGGTGCACGGCATCGTCCAAAATTTGGAATTCCAATCCGTATGCCGAACCTTTCTGCTTTTCCCCTTCTGTCACAAAATACTTGATGCCACTATTGGCTCCTTTTGTTATCTTGAAATCAACACTCAACTCAAAAGCGGAATATTGATCTTCGGTAACGATATCTCCTCCGTTGGTAGATTCACCTCCATTGGAACCTTCAACGACCAACATGCCATCTTCGATATGCCATCCTTTTTCAGGAAAGGCATCCTTATGGGCACCACGCCAGCCATTAGTAGTCTTGCCATCGAATAATAATTTCCAGCCTTCTGCTTTTTCTTGGTCAGTTAATTGGTTACGGACACTTTCTGAGCTTTGCACCTCTTCTTGTACAGCAGTTTCCGTTTCCTGGGCTTTCTTGTTTCCTGAACATCCGAACAACATTGCAGAGGATGCCAAGATACATAACATTTTTATTTTCATCGTACCTGCGAATATTTAATTGTTACTCTTTTGTGGATATTTCTTCCAAAAACTCCACCATTTCAATTTTAACACGCCAAACAAAGCCTCGCCAAAGATGGATGAATTCATTTTAGACGTACCTAAAACACGGTTGATGAATATGATCGGCACCTCCACCAACTTGAACCCACACTTATAAGCTGTGAACTTCATCTCTATTTGGAACGCATAGCCTTTAAAATGGATATGGTCTAAATCAATGGTCTCTAAGACACTACGGCGATAACACTTGAAGCCGGCTGTCGTGTCTTGGATATGCATGCCGGTAACAGTCCGCACATAAACAGATGCGTAGTATGACATCAGCACTCTGCCCAACGGCCAGTTCACCACATTCACGCCATTACAATAGCGGGATCCAATCGCCACATCGGCACCCTGCTCGACACAAGCCGCATACAATCGTGGCAAGTCGTTCGGATTATGGCTAAAATCGGCATCCATCTCAAATATAAAATCATATTTATGTTCGATGGACCATGAATCCACATATATATGCTGTACCCAAACCCTGTTTCCCAGATCGTTCCACCAAAAAAAGGCGGTCTGGAAATTCTTGCTGTAGCTTCTTGACTATCGTAGCCGTTCCATCGGGAGAACCATCATCTATTATCAATATATGGAACTCCTTCTCTAAGCCGAAGACGGCCCGGATAATATTTTCGATATTCTCTTTTTCGTTATACGTCGGTATAATTACAATACTATCTGTCATCTTACATTTATTTATTAGCTATTTCCGTTATCAGCACAACAAAAATAATCTAAACAATCTATAATCCCACCATATTTTAGATTTATTATCCTATTTTTGTAACAAAAATTGACAAGAACATGAAAATAAAAGCTGCTTTATTCGATTTTGATGGTGTTTTGGTTGACACGGAAAGATTATACGACATCTTTTGGGCTGATATGGGAAAACGTCATCACATTCCTGACCCCAACTTTTCCAAAGCCATAAAAGGATCGACCCTTGAAGGAATCATCAATAAATACTTTGCGGATCGTAGCGAAGAAGAGAAACGCCAAATCATGGACGAATCGGACAGTTATGATGTGAATATGGATTTTCCTCCCATGCCGGGATCATTGGAATTTGTCAGAATGCTGAAACAACACCAAGTGCCTGTCGCTTTGGTAACCAGCTCTGGTGATGCCAAACTGAGCCAAGCATTCAAACAACTACCTATCAAAGACCTGTTTGATACGATTGTCTCGGCTGACAGGATTACCCGTGGCAAACCTGACCCATTCTGCTACCTTTTGGCTGCAAAAGATTTGGGATATGACCCTGCTGATTGTTTGGTCTTTGAAGATTCTTTTACGGGGATTGCTTCAGGAAAAAATGCTGGAATGAATGTCATTGCTTTGAGCACAACGAATCCGGCAGAAGAATTGAAGGACAAAGCATATAAAGTCATTCCTGATTTTCAAGGGCTGACATTCGACGACTATTTGAAATTCTGTTTATAATCCTCAACGATAATCAATATCATTAATAATATATATTTCCATGACAACACGTAGAGATTTCATCAAACAAGCTTCATTGATTGGGGCAGGACTTACGTTTAGTCCTTTTTATATCCGTTCCAATGTGAACGCAGTAAGTGCAAACGATAAAATCCATGTCGGACTTATCGGATGCAACGGAATGGGATTCGAAGACTTGAAAGCTTTTGTCCGCAACCCGGAAGTCGAATGCATCGCATTGGCTGATATCGATGATAACGTACTGAATACAAGGGCTGCCGATTTACAGAAGATCACGGGCAAGAAAGTTAAAAACTTGTATAAAGATTGGCGTAAACTAATTGACAACAAAGATATTGATGTCGTCATCGTTGGTACGCCCGACCATTGGCACTGCCTGCAAATGGTGGCTGCTTGCGAAGCAGGGAAGGATGTTTATTGCGAAAAGCCCTTGGGCAACAGCATCGAAGAGTGCAATATCATGGTGCGTGCCGCTGAAAAATATAACAGGGTCGTGCAAGTCGGGCAGTGGCAACGCAGTGACCCTCATTGGCAAGACGCAATGGATTTTGTCCACAGCGGAAAATTAGGTAAAATCCGCACCGTCCGCGTTTTCTCATACCAAGGATGGTGCCCGTCCATTCCTGTCAAGCCAGACGAACCCGTTCCCGCAGGAGTTGATTATGACATGTGGCTGGGTCCGGCTCCCAAACGTCCGTTCAACCGAAACCGTTTCCACTTTACTTTCCGCTGGTTCTGGGATTACGCAGGCGGTTTGATGACCGATTGGGGCGTGCATCTTTTGGATTATGCCTTGTATGGCATGAATGTGACTGCCCCCAAATCAATCATGGCTTCCGGTGGCAAATTTGGTTATCCCGATGATGCTTGCGAAACGCCAGATTTGTTGCAAACCATTTACACGTTTGACGGCTTTACCGTCATGTGGGACCATGCCATTGGCATTGATGATGGCGCATACGGCAGGAACCACGGACTGGGCTTTGTCGGTGAAAACGGCACATTGGTTGTCAACCGTGACGGATGGGAAGTTATACCGGAAAAGGTTGACGGCAAACTTCGTATGGAAGCGGTCGATTTGAAGAAGCCATACGGTGAAGGCGGATTGAATTTACATGTCAAGAATCTGTTGGAATGTATGAAGACCCGCAACCGCAATTGTAATGCCAGCATTGAGATTGGCGCACACATTGCCAAATTCTCCCAATTGGGTAATATTGCTTATCGTACAGGCAAGAAACTCTCATGGGACGGAAAAAGCTTCCATGACGCAGAGGCGGACAAATATTTGTGCAAAGAATACCGTGCACCTTGGGAGTTGCCGAAGATTTGACGAGGAATAAAAAAGAATACGGGCGGTGTGTCAGAATGGTTATTTTGATACGCCACCTTTAGATTTATCAGAATCAGTAAAGCTCCTATTGCCCCTCTGTTCCGCCAAGAATATTGAAAAGAGCTTGAGGAGGAATTTTGGGAGCATACTACCTTTTTCCGAAAAGCATACTACCTATTTTGGAAAAGCATACTACCTCTTGGAAAAGAGGTAGGTTTTATAGTTCTATTACATCCAAATCATCGGGTACGACAATCCGACCTTTGAAGTTCTCGGCTGCTTCACGTGTGTAGTTTGCCCGGCGAGTGGCAAGCGTCTTTTCCTCTGTGTGGTAAAGGAGAAGGCTCTTGACTCCGAGTTCTGCCGCAAGCTTACCGGCATCGAGGGCAGTACTGTGGCTCTTTTCATAGGGCTTGAACTCATCACGGTCTGCATATAAACAGAAGGCTTCACACAAGAGCCAGTCGGCATGCTCCACCAAAGAACGATTGAGCGGATTATAAGGCTCGTCGCCCAAGCAAGCTATGCTAAGAGTTGAGTGCTGACAGGGAACAGGCAGTTCTGCACGGAAACCAAATTGCTTCTCTTTGGTAGAATGTATGTCAAAGCACTGCATGTGTATATCACCAACTTCAAATATTTCGCCATCTTGCAGCTCATGGAATACGACACGTTCTGCCACCTTTGCCAATTGCTTTTTAGCCAATATCATATCAATTATTGTACGTATCACACGCTGCACCTTGTCATTGCCATAGACGTAGAGCTTTCCTTCATAACCTTTGCATTGTGCCACCATGCGGACGACCCAAACCACACCTAATATGTGGTCGGTATGCGCATGCGTTACATAAAGGTGGTGAATATCCGCAATCGCCACACCCGCCTTCTTCAGTTGCCCGAGCACACCATTGCCACCTCCTGCATCCACGAGCAATAAGGTTGTATCTGTTTCAATCATAAAGCATGTATTATAGCATTGGGTAACGGTGGCATTGCCTGTACCAAGTATCGTAATCTTATTCATGTTATTAATTTTTAAGTTGCACAAAGGTAGCATCTTTATTTGTGCCATGAAAGGAAAAACAAACAGCGGTGTGTCATAATTGCAAACTGCTGCGTTACTTTCGGAATTCGACCTCAGTCATTTACATCAGTAAACTCCTGTCGGTCTCTTCCTCAGCGCCTTGCATTTTGCTAATTCTGACACACCTAAACGGGGCTGCATCCAAACTTTCGTTTTGACACAGCCCCGCTAAATATATTCCTGTAACAGTTATTCAGGATTCACCCAATAGGCAAGTATTAATAACCAAGGATTCTGAACCAAAGCTTTGTTCTTATCCAATGCCGACTGAGGGATTGGCAAGTACTGGTTATGAGAAGCGAATGTACGGTTTTCAACCAAGTCAGTACCTGAAACAGTCGCACGCTTAGTTGGATCCGATTCACTTTCGTTCACTGTACCTTTGATACGAGTCAACGGACCGTTCATAAGAGTTTCAGCCAACATCTTGCCACTTGCATCCTTCCAACGGATAATATCCATACGGCGCAAGCCTTCACCAGCCAACTCTACAGAACGTTCACGGCGAATCAATTCACGCAGCTTATCCTTAGAGCCATATTTAGCCTGGTCTACATTCGGCATGCCTACACGGTTACGAACCTGGTTCAAAATGCCATAAATTTCAGCAGAAGGACCGTTCAATTCGTTTTCAGCCTCAGCATAGCTTAACAACACTTCTGCATAGCGGAACAAGATAGCTTGTGAAGCGTTAGACCAAACGTTCTTATATTGAGCCATAGGAGTCAAATATTTAGCCCAAGTCAAGCAAGTCTTAGATGCATTGTCGGCACCATCCGGCTTGTTCGGGTTAGAAGAACCATCGCTCAAAGTAGGATCCAACGTATTCAAGACGGTATTGCCTTTGATGCCTTCCCAATCCATACCCGGATAAAGGATTGTCATTGCCATACGAGGGTCACGGTTTGCGAACGGATGTGTAGCATCGTATCCACTGCCAGCCTCTTCTTTTGTCAAACCGTTGCTCATTTCGTAAGCATCAACCAAGTTCTGTGTCGGAACCATAGAAGACCAACCACCATCTGCGTTGTTGTACATAGTAGCAACCATCCAGTCAGCATACAAGTTTTCATCGTGCTGGACAGATGCGATGATTTCCTTAGAGCTTCTGCCATCCAAAGTAAACAAGTTAGCATAGTCTGCATCCAACTCATACTGTCCCAAGTCCATCAACTGCTTAGCAGCATCTTTTGCAATCTGCCAATCACCGTAGAACATAGCCACACGAGTCTTCAATGCCAATGCCGTACCTCTTGCGATATAACCACTTGCAGCAGGAGCAGCATTCAACATAGGAATAGCAGCATCCAAATCTTCATAGATATACTTCTTCACATCTTCTACAGAAGCACGAGCCACACGAGCATCTTCTGCTGTCTCGTAAGCGTCAATGATAGGCACACCACCATACAACCAGTTCATCGTGAAATATTTGTAAGCACGGATGGTACGAACCTGGCCAATCATATCGTTCTTCTTTGCAGCGTTGGCAAATGGAACATCCTCGATTCTCTTCAAGAAGTCGATGCAACGGCGAATCATAGAGAAAGAATAGTAATTGGCAACCGCATTGCTGGAAGTCATACTACCGTTACCGATATTTCTCCAACCTTCATGGATATGGAAGTTGAAACCGAAGTCAGAAGCACAATCCCAATAGAAAATGCCCGACTCGTCAATCCATCCATCATAACAACCAATCAAAAATTTGGCTGCATCGTCTTCTGTCTTCCAAGTCGTGCTTGGGGACAAAGCGTCATTTGGAACGGTTTCCAAAAAATCTGAACAGGAAGTACCAGCCAATGTCAAACCTGCCAGAGCATATACTAATAAACGTTTCATATATTCTTATTATTATTTTTATCTTAAAACTATCAGGTTACTTAGAATGTCACGTTCACACCAAAAGCATGTGTCTGAGTCAACGGGAAGTTAGAAGCGCGTTCGCTTGGGATTTCCGGATCAACATTAATCAACATGTTGTGGATAGTAAACAAGTTCTCAACAGAATAATAGAAGCGTACGTTCTGGATACCTACACTTGACAAGACTTTCTTCGGCAATGTATAACCAAACTGCAAGTTCTTCATACGTAAATAGCTTGCATTCTGAATCCAGAAGTCAGACATCACATTTGATGACAAACTTGGAGATGTGGTATTGTAAGCCACACGCGGCATCTTGGCATTCTGGTTTTCCGGTGTCCAAGCATCCAACCAAACAGTAGCCGGGTGAGAGTCATCGCCCAAGAAATAACCAGTAGCTTCCTGGTTAATCAAACGACGTACGCCTGCAGCTCCAGAGAATACCATAGACAAGTCGAAACCTTTATAACCAGCGTTCAACGTCAAACCAAATGTCACCTTCGGGTTGGTAGAACCGATGAATGTACGGTCATTAGAGGTAATCTTTCCATCACCATCTGTATCCTGATAAATCAAGTCACCACCTTTGAATTTACGGTTACCGAACGGATAACCCGGCTGTCCAGCATATTTGTCCATCCAAGCTTGTGCCTCAGCATCTGAACTGAAGAATCCGTTAGTCTTGTAAGCATAGTATGTGCTCAAAGCTCTACCAACTTCACGGCGCATGTTACCATTGTTAGGATCGGACATACCTTCTTCGTTTGCGTCTTCAGAACCCAAATCCAAGATTTCGTTCTTGTTGTAAGCCATGTTAGCAGTTACACCGAATGACCAATCATTCCATTTGTTGTTATAGCTAATCAAAGCTTCCACACCACGGTTTGCCATTTCACCTACGTTGTCCTTATATGCACCCAAACCAAACTCTTGTGGAACTGGCACATCCATGATGATACCTGTCGTTCTACGGTCGTAGTAATCCAATGTCACATTGATCTTGTTATTGATTGTAGCATCGAAACCGACACCCCATGTACGGGCTTTTTCCCAAGAGATAGTGTTCAACTTATAAGAAGCCTGGTAATAACCTGTCTGCAAAGAGCCACCCAACGGATAGTTTGCATTCAAGCTATAAGTATTCATCCAAGGATAGTAATCAGACAAAGCATCCTGGTTACCCAAAAGACCCCAAGAAGCACGCAACTTGAAGCTGTTCAACCATTCGCGGGCATCTTCCATGAAGTTCTCTTCGCTCAAACGCCAAGCAGCAGAGAATGATGGGAAGTAACCCCAACGATGACCATCTGCAAAACGGGAAGAAGCATCCGAACGGATATTACCTTCTAACAAGTACTTGCCAGCAAAGTCATAATTGACACGGCCGAACCAAGAAACCATCGCCAATTCACGGTTGTAACCGTTGTTCTTCTGGGTAGAAGCGTCACCGGCGTTCATGTCTGTCAAGTCATTTGTCGGGAAGTTCTTACGTTCCATTGTGTTCTCGCTATAGTCAAACTTTTCAGTATGCCAACCAGCCATAGCTTTCAAGTTATGCTGTCCGAAAGATTTGTCATAGTTCAATAACGCATCGAATGAAGCACGGTGCCAACCATAGTAGTTTTCGTTCAACTTGTTCGGTTCAGTCTTCTTATTCGGGTTATATTGGATGAACTTCTGGAATGCGCGATAGTGTTGTTGGTTGTTTACGTATGAACCAGTCACTGTAGCTACCAAGCCATCGATAATCTTGTAATCGGCAGCCAATGTACCAGAGAAGTTCTGGTTTTTACGGTCTACTGTCTGGTTAACATCCAACCATGCGATAGGGCTACCATCGGAGATTGTACCCCATGTTCCGTCTTCGTAACGGCTCACAATCCAAGGAGCGATACGGTTCAACTGACGGAGGATCTGGTCAGAGCTACCACCTGCATAAGATGAGTTAGGGTCAGAATAGTCGTTTTTGATATAAGCCAAGTTCAAACGGACAGTCAAACGGGAGTTCAATTTCATATCCAAGTTGGTACGGCCGTTGAACTGTTGTCTTTCTGAATTAGGAAGGACACCTGTCTGGTGCAAATATCCCACAGAACCCATATATTTCACATCTTCTGTACCACCGCTTACACTTACGTTGTGTGAATGCTGAACACCTGTCTGGTAAGCCTCATTGTACCAGTCTGTATTCGGGTGAGTATAAGGAGAAGAACCATCTTTGAATTTCTTCAAATCGTCGTCAGAGAAACGAGGATTCAAACCTTCAGCTACCAAAGACTGGTTAAACAAACGAGCATAGTCGTATGAGCTAAGGCGGTCAATTGTTTCAGTCGGTCTCTGGATACCTACATAACCGTTGTATGAGATACGAGCCTTTCCTGTCTTACCACGTTTTGTTGTAATCAAGATGACACCGTTAGATGCTTTAGAACCATAGATGGCAGCTGAAGCAGCGTCTTTCAATACAGAGATGCTCTCAATATCGTTCGGGTCAACAGAGTTCATTGTTCCTGTTTCGATACCGTCCACCAAGATATACGGGTCAGCAGTATTCAATGTACCGACACCACGCACGCGGATTGTCGCACCATCCTGACCCGGACGACCCTGTCCTGAAGTCACTTGCACACCCGGCATCATACCTTGCAAACCAGAAGAAACGTTCTGGATAGGACGGCTTTCCAAAGCCTTGCTGTCTACCTGTGATACAGAACCAGTCATGTTTACCTTTTTCTGTACACCATAACCTACAACGACAACTTCTTCCAAATTCTGAGAATCCTCAACCAATTTCACTTGCAAAGAAGGCTGACCTGTGTACTTGATTTCTTGAGTTTGGTATCCAATGTAAGAGATCTGGATAACATCTCCTTTGTTCACTTCCGGCAACTCGAAGTTACCATCAAAATCCGTAACTGTACCGTTGGTTGTTCCTTTTACGATAATTGAAGCTCCGATTACGGGACCGGTTGCGTCTGTAACCGTACCTTTCACACTCTTCTGCTGCTGAGTCATGTCAACTCTCGGTGCTACTACATCGGCTGCATAGATAGCTCCTGACGAGCATAAAGCAGCTGTAAGCAAGAGATAGTTGACGGTTCTTGCATTTTTCAACATACAACTTTTCTTTTTATTTATAATTTTTAGTAAGGCGACTTTAATATACGGATATAAGTCTATTAGCTTATTTTTCAATTTGATTGCGAAATCATTACAAAAACCAAACCACCTCTATTTTATATTACTTTTTAACATCGCAACATTTATTTTTATAAACACAAAAAAGCACTTGATTTATATCAATTCATAATCATATCCTTTGCACAAACTTATACATTCGTATTTTATCCTTGTTAATTAGATTAAATCAACACAATGTTAATTTCACCAACAAGTTCCTCAATTGATAATATTATTCACAACTTTTTAGTTATCAGCATCTTTTTGTTTTGTTTCACATGACGCATTATTCATTCTCTTATTTTAAGGATTTTCCCGTAATTTATATCGCCTCATTCTTTTCCTATTCCAAACAAATGAGTTATTTTTGTGAGTAGAAATACAAATAACGACAAAAGCAATGCTTATGAAAAGGAACGGATTGCTGGCGATTATTGCCACTTGCATAATGATGTTTGCCGTATGCTTACCTGCATCAGCAAAAGACAAGAAAAACGTGGAACGGGGCATGAGCAAGGAGGAGGTTGTTGCTATACTTGGAGAGCCAAAACTGACAAGCTTTGATGCCTATGGCGACAAATGGGAATACATTAAGACTTCTAATTTCATCACCGGCGAAGCCAAATACATCACCGTCCTGTTTGACAGAAGTGGGAAAGTCGTGCAGTATGACACTAAAATCACAGAAGCTAACAACAATAAAGACCGCTATCAACGACCTGTTCCGCCATACGGGGATGGATCATTTCCTGACGCACCTGCGAACTTTGTTTGCTGCATTGATGATGCTTCCTTTTCTAAACTATATAATAAAGTAGAGAATGCGACTTTTAAAGATAACAAATTCGAAATATTGGAAATCGCCAGTATCGGTTGCTTCTATTCTTGTGCTCAAACTGCCTACATGATGAGAATATTCTCTTTCGGCGATGAACAATTGAAAGCCCTACGGATGATGGCACCACGTATTGTTGACCCTCAAAACGCCGCTGTCATCTACAATGTCCTCACATTCGACAGCGAAAAGGAAGAGGCTGCCGAGATAATAAGGAGGTGCAGGTATTGATTACGCCTTACTTTTGACTATTATTTTTTTAAAATTTAGTCTCCAAACAAGCCCGTATTTTAATTTTGTATGCAAACACAAAACAGATACACAAACCATTTAGGATAAATGGATATTTTTTTCATAATATCTTACATTTTTATTTGCAGTTCTCATTTTAGTTTAATATGTTTGCGCAAAGAATCAAACTCAAACATATTTAATTATGGCACAGAAATTATTGATCAGAGACCTCACTTTAAGAGACGGACAGCAATCTTCGTTTGCAACCCGCATGACTCAAAAGCAGGTAGATAGAGTATTACCATTTTACAAAGATGCTAATTTCTACGCAATGGAAGTTTGGGGAGGCGCAGTACCCGATTCTGTAATGCGTTACCTAAATGAGAATCCTTGGGATCGTTTGGAGAAAATCAAAGCAGCTGTAGGCAATGCTTCCAAATTGACAGCTTTGTCCAGAGGACGTAACTTGTTTGGATATGCGCCGTATACAGATGAAATCATTGAAGGTTTTTGCCGCAATTCCATCGAATCCGGTCTAAGTATCATGCGTATTTTCGATGCACTGAATGACGTTAACAATGTCAAGTCAACCATCAAATATGTAAAGAAATACGGTGGAATAGCAGACTGTGCTGTATGCTACACCATCGACCCGAAATATCCGAAGCTTAGTTTCTTCGACAGATTGAAAGGCAAAAAGAATCCGGAACCGGTATTTACCAATGATTATTTCCTTGACAAAGCTAAACAGATGGCTGCGTTGGGAGCTGACATGGTTACCATCAAAGACATGAGCGGTCTGATTTCTCCGGCAAGAATTGCTGAATTGATTCCTCTGTTCAAGAAGAACCTATCCATACCGATTGATTTCCACACCCACTGTACTCCGGGCTACGGATTGGGCGCAGTATTAATGTCTATCATCAAAGGCGTGGACATCGTAGATACCAACATTTGGAACTTTGCAGGTGGCACTGGTGCTCCAGCTATCGAATTGATATACATCTTCTGTAAAAAATTAGGCGTTGAAATGGACGTTAACATGGAAGCTGTGGCTAAAATCAATAAAGAGTTGTTCGGCATCCGCAAAGAATTGGAACCATACGATGCCAGCAAGCAGTTCCCAAATCCTTTCAATCCTTTGACAGACAAATTGCCTGCTAACATTGACAAAAGAATTCGACAATGCCATTGCAGCAGCCAAAGCTAACAACGAAGAGGCTTTATTGGCAGCTTGCCATGCTATTGAGGCTTATTTCAACTTCCCGAAACCAAATGAACTGGTTAAGAAAGCCGAAGTTCCGGGTGGTATGTACAGTAACATGGTGGCTCAGTTGAAGCAGGTGAACTCTTTGGAAATCCTTGAAAAATCAATGGAATTGATACCTACGGTGCCGCCTTGCTGCTGGTCTTCCTCCATTGGTGACTCCGACCAGCCAGATTGTGGGCGTCCAAGCAGTAAACTGCGCTATGGACCTCAAGGCTGGCAAACCGATGTATAGCAACGTGTCCAACCAATTTGTCAACCTGGTTAAAGGTGAATATGGAAAGACCCCAGTGCCTATTGATCCGAATTCCGCCTCAAAATAGCAGGCACTCGAGAAGAAACTCCTTATGACACAAGCAAAAACCAAATGCAACCGAACCCGGAACTTCCAGAAGCAGGTGGTGTGAAATTGGCTGCTACGGAAAAAGAGGTTCTTTTGCTTGAATTGTTCCCGATTGTGGCTAAAAACTTCTTGACAAAACAAAAGGTCGAGGCTTATGCCGCTCAACATAAGGCAGAAGGAGGTAATGCAGCTCAAGGCGCAGCAGACGACTTGGCTAATGCTCCTATTACAGGTCCTACCGTAACGGCTCCAATGCCTGGAAACGTTTTACGGTTCATGGTGAAAGCGGGAGACAAAGTGACCAGAGGACAGACAGTTGTCATCTTGGAAGCTATGAAAATGGAAAACAGCATCACTTCTGATTACACAGGTGTCGTAAAACGCCTATTGGTTAAAGAAGGAAGCAGCGTTGCTGCGGATGCTCCGATGATTGAGATCCAAATCTAATAGAATAAACCCAACGTAAAAGGGGCTGTGTCAAAACGATTGTTTTGATGCAGTCCCTTTTGTTTTGCCAGAATCAGCAAAATGCAAGACACTGAGGATGAGACTGACAGGAGTTTGAAAGCAATGATAAAAATCAACAATTTTCCCTGAAAATATATCGAAAAAAACATACCGTTGTTTTTTTCAAAAACATCACGAGGAATTTTTGAAAACGTCCAATGTTTTTTCAAAAACGTCCAATGTTTTTTTCAAAACAACGGTATGTTTTTAGCTACAGTTGTGTTCACTACAAAGCTGTGTCAAAACACAAGAATATGCAAAATAGTTCCTACTTTTGCACCCGGTAATTCTAACTGATAATACAAGAATGGGAAAGTTTAGTTGGCAAGGTCACGCCTCTATGTTTGGAGCGAATGCCATGTGGGGATTAATGTCGCCTGTTTCAAAGTCTCTTATGTTAGGGGGCGCCATTACGCCCATTGTTATAACCGATTTGCGCATCGGTGGAGCCATGATCCTATTTTGGATAGCTTCCTTTTTCCAAAAGCCGGAGCACGTCAACCACAGGGATATGGCAAGGCTGTTCGGAGCCTCATTGTTGGCAATCATCCTGAACCAAGGATGTTTTCTGTTTGGAGTAAGCCTCAGCTCCCCAAGCGATGCCTCCATCATCTCCACCAGTATGCCATTATGGCCATGCTATTGGCTGCCCTCTTCTTGAAAGAGCCTATAACGGGAAAGAAAGTATTAGGTATAGCGGCAGGAGCATGCGGAGCATTACTGCTTATCTTAGGAAACAGCCCAAGCCCTGCTGCTTTTGGATCCTCCAATAATACGGCAATATGGGGAGATTTGTTAGTCTTATCCGCCCAATTCTGCTATGCTTCCTAGATTGTACTTTATAAAGATTTCGTCAGCAAATACTCGCTGTTCACCATCATGAAATGGATGTTCACGTATGCCTTCATCTGCTCCCTTCCTTTAACGGCACGAGAAATGATGCAGACAGACTGGGTCGGGCTTGACTGCATGGAAATAGCCGGCATTGCCTTTATCGTGATTGGAGCCACGTTCTTCAGTTATATTTTAGTGGTAATCGGACAGAAAAACCTTCGTCCCACGGTTGCCGGGATGTACAACTACGTGCAACCCATCATTTCGTGTATTGTAGCTGTTTATTGGGGTCTCGACTCTTTCAACTTGACCAAAAGCATCGCCATCCTATTCATTTTCGGAGGTGTTTACTTGGTTTCTGCCAGCCGCAGCCGGAAAGAGGTGGAAGCGTATGAAGAAGCTGTCAAGGAAGAGAGTGGCAATCATCCACATGATAAGCGACCAGGATGATTACCGCCCAATGACAAAATCCCTTCTTTTATTTACGGAAAAGATTATCTATTCCGAGTCCGCATCTCGCCGTTTAAACAGTGTTATAACGGTGTTATAACGCTGTTATAACACCGTTAATTTCCTCTATTGGTAGACCATTATAGATGAGAATGGCATTAAATCCAAACATTGCGTTTGGCCAAGATTGTTCTCATCATTCATGTTATATGTATCCATCGTATAGCTCAATTTTGTTCCCTTTTCCGGATCGGTAGTTTCCTCATAGCTATGATAATACTCAAGGTCTCCTTCAGAATTGAGACCGCTGAACCAATAATGCTCGCAGCATAACTGGTTGTTCCTATATGAGAAAACGCCACTCACCACACAAGCGGCACTCTCCTCACCGGTCATATAAAAATATCCATTGTCCTGATAGAACCATGAATTTTGCCTTGTGCCAGAGAGGAGGAGCTTCGGTTTTCCGTCACTCATTCTGTAGAGAGCCAGAATCATTGTCTTATGGGGACTTCCTATATAAGGGATAATGTTTGAACCAATAACCAACTCGTTTACACCGTCACCGTCAAAGTCGTAGAACGCATAGCCCACCATCTCGCGCACTTGTTCCCAAGACATTACTTCCCCGTCCTCCGGGTTGATTCTCATTTCTTGGATGCCATACAATCCTTCCGGGACTTCTTCACAATCGCCCGACATGAACTTTGCCGCAAGCTCAAGAGGCTCCTTATATCTCTTTGCATCTGCGTTTTTACCGATATCGGACGGTGGATTTCCTGCGATTTGGGCACTTGCCATAAACAGAAAAGCTATTATATAAGCCGTTAATTTGCCGCACATCATCTTTTTATTATTGTATTAGTAAAACCATTGATGGAATTAAAGATATAAAAGAGTTATGGAGTCACCTTGACGATTCCCGGTGAACGAAGTCCGGGCTTCAATTCTCCTCCTACATAATATAAAGTTTCTCCCTTCAGAGCTACTTGTGCACCGGCTCTTGCCAAAAGGGAGTTCTCCGGGAAAGGTATATCCCATTGCCCGATTTTCAAGTTAAAAGTCAAGAAGCAATCATTGAACTTATACCATGAGATATCCTTTTTCAGATAATCTGCCTTGGCAACCATTGAATATGTGCCGCTGATGGCATCCCAAAAGATTTCTCGGTTCACTCCACCCGCACAAACAATCCGGGCTTCACCTTCTGATGAAACCACCAATATGGCTGTGGCTCCAGTCAATGTAAGTTCCGAGCCCTGCAAGTTCCGTGGCGCAGGAAGCGTAGTCCAACTTTTAGTTGTGAGGTCATAGCGTAATCCGGTCGTAGGCACTACACTGGATTTGCCATTCTCATAGAATCCACCCCAAATAAAGAGTTCTCCTTGATAGGCTGCGCATACGGGCTGCACTCTTGGATTCTCCGGCAAATTATTTTCCACCGTCCACTCTTTCTCCTTCCCAAGTTCCAAGCTGAGCAAAGAGGCAGATGCGCATCCATCCTGATTGCCACCCACCACGAAAAGACGAGTCTCCAACAAACATACTCCCATGTTATCTACTGTGCACGGCAGCTCCGGCAAAACATTCAATATCGGTGTTCCTTTCTCCTGATCCAAATGAATGCTCAAAACCGTTTTCAGACTATGCTCCGTGTTGCAACCACCTACCAAAACAAGACTATCTCCTGTGGAAACGACACCTCCGTAAGCGGCAGGTTCAGGCAGATTGCCTATCATCTCCCAAGTCAAAGCCTCTTCCTTGCCTGTTACTTTCGCAGCATAAATACCTGAATAGTACTTTTTCTTTCCCGGCTCGGGGAAATTGCATCCTCCAGCCACAATCAGGTAATCGCCGATAAAGCCGGCATAACATGCTGAAACACCAAGTTCATATCCAGCCTCCCCGGAAGGAAAGCCAGACATGGAACTTATATTTGTTGCTTGATCTTTTATATTTGCATTCATTGTACAACTATTTATGATTATAATAATAGATAAGACGAAAATCGAACTAATATATTTCATATCGGGAAGAAATTACGAATGGTTGCTTTATCGATTATTTGACTTCTCCCCGGAACGTCGATGCCGGCAAACCATCCTTGTTGACCAAATTGGCACGAGTGAAAGGCTGCCAAGCATATCTCACATACCTTGGTGCTTTCAGATCAGGAGAAGTGAGCCGCACCTTATCTCCCATAATCGTCACATTGGCAGGATGGTACAGTCCCTCTTCTTCCGCTATTTCAAAGCAGGATGGAGAGTTGCCATCTGAAGTACGGAGTCCTTCGCCAAAGGCAAATGAAACGACCAAGGCTTCTCCTTCCCTAACTACACTTTCAAAGAGAGGTCCGGAAGGAGTGATAGAACAGCCATAAGAGTCGCTTAATGCCCAACGAGCCAAACGTTCCCCAATGGGTTGCTTATGCGTCGGATGGACATTAAGGGAATCACCATGATCCGAGGAGACTGCCATTCCTGTATGGGGAATAGATTTCATCAGACGGAGCTGGCTATCCCTAAACCAAGTCCAAGAAGAACGATCCAGGCTGGACAACTGCACAAAGTAAAAAGGCAGCTGCGGATTCTTCCAATTACTCCTCCAACTATCCACAAGCAGTTGGAACAATCTTTCGTGGGCTTCCATGTTATGCGTATTCGATTCACCTTGATACCAGATGACACCCTTGATAGGATATTGCTGAAGAGGCAAAACTCCACTTTCATAAAGATAGCAGGGCTCATAAGGATGGCGGCTTAGTTTTGTGGAGTCGAAACCAAGATTCTTGGCAGCCCTGCCTTTTACCCAATCTTGGATAAAGTCATTGTGCAACCAATCATTCAGGATAGCAGGGAACTCTGTTTCCAATGTATTCCTATCTATCCAAGACTCCGTTGGAGAACCGCCGACGGCATTGCATATCAACCCCACTGGCACTTGCAGACTGTCCCGCAACATTTTACCATAATAATAGGCAATGGCAGAAAACTTGGCTGCACTTTCCGGAGAGACATCTTCCCATGTGGTATTCCCGAAATATTGCAAATGATTCAGAGAATCCAGACAAGAAGCAGGCCATGCCCCATCATAAGTCTTCCATCTCCCTTTCATGTCGAAAAGACGGAAACCGGGGTCATTTGCCAAAGGAATGTCTTCCTTGGCGGTAGATGCTTCGTTCAGCATAAACGCCATATTGGATTGGCCGGAGCACAACCAGACCTCACCGGCAGCTACACGGTGGAATTCTCTCTTTTGATTGCCGGCTTGAATGATTAATGTGTAATCGGTACCCACTCTCAATGGCTGCAACGTCACACTCCATTCGCCACGGTTATTAGCAACCGCTGTCACCTTTTGTCCCGCAATGCTAACCATTACCTGTTCGCCGGCATTGGCTGTGCCGTGGATATCAAGGGGCATATCCCGTTGCAAGACCATATTGTCCGCATAGAGTTCCGACAGCTTCAGACCTCCATAATCACCTGTGATACCACCATATACCGTTTTGGCAAGGATTCCTGCCCCTTCCGGATTGGGATGAATGGCATCTGGCAACAAGTAAGGATAAGGATAAAGGGGAGCATGGAAATCTATCAATTCCGCACCGCTCACTCTTGCCACGGTTTGGATGGCTTCTTGTATCTCTCCATGCCAAAGTTTCGTACCTGAAATGAAACGGGGATGACGGTCTGCAATAGGTGTCATGCGAGCCAGGATGAAGCGGACTTTGGGATTGGCGGAGCGCAGGGAATCCATCAAGGAAAGATAGTCCTTTACGAACTCGTCACGGTAATTCGGCCAATTTCGGGGATCGGTATCGTTGATGCCTAAATGAATCACAGCAATGTCTCCCTTGAAAGCCATTGCCTCCTTGAATTCTTCTTGCTGCATATATGGGCGATGGCCATGATTCAGCAACGTGGCTCCCGGCTTTCCGAAATTCCCGACTTGGTACTTCTCCCCCAGCATCTTCTGGAGTTGCACGGGATAAGAGAAATGTTCCCTATCTTCGATCCCTGTACCATAAGTAATGCTGTTTCCTACGCAAGCGACCTTTATTTTCTGCACTTGTTTCTTCGGGGCTGCCGAGATAGAAAGGAAGCCCAAGGATAGCATTGACAATAGGACAACTGCCAACGCCCTTCTAATTATCAAATTAACATTCACCATAACTTATCTGTTGAGTCTTGTTCATCTATGATAGCAGCTGTAAACATCCATTTCACCAATCTTGTCTCCGGAGCGGAGAACTTGCCGACAGGGAGTTTCAGCATAAGTTTATTCCATCCTTTGTGGAGTGTAATCTCAATGGGCGGACGGGACACGCAATTCTCATTCCTCAAAGGAATCTCATTGGAACGAACCGTATGGGTGTTTTCCCATACAGGAGGCAAGAGCTCAACGCCATTCAGCCAAGCCCGACTCCCTTTATAATCCCATGTGCCTTGACGAGGGGGCAAGTCGCTTTCCGACCTGCTGTAATTTTGGAACTCCAGCATCAACCTTGTCTTCCTTTCCTCTGAAGAATAAATCCATGAAGTCGCGTATGCCGTATGGTTTTCTTGTGGATTGGGATAAAAGCCCGGCACCAAGGTTCCCCACACATGGCGAAGATAAATGCCATTTCCTGTAATCTTATGAGTCTTATATATTTTGCCTTCATAATGATAGATGGAATCCTCTTGCGCTTCTGGCGGGAAAACTTTGCCCAAGTCCCCTCCGTTTGGGAAAGCATCTGTGATTTCCCAATGCATCTTTGTCTGGCAAACATAAGGGAATGGTTCATCCTTCAGCCAATGCCTCTTTTGCCATAGCAGACGATTCTCAAACTCCGTGAATGCTGCCAATTGCTCCGGTTCATCTTCCCACAACAATGTGCCTTTACCATCAAAATAACAGTTCCCTCCACCACGCCAAGCCCGCTCTGCCAAAGTAAGCATATAAGGATAGAAATTGTTTTCTGCCAGCAATTGGGGGAGATTGTCGATATAACGGTCATTCCAGAATGCCAATATGCAACCAGCCAGATTGTCACCGCCTTCGGGCTGGTCATAGATACGGCTATTGAACAACGCAACCAAGTCGGCATAATTGTCAAAATGGTTGACATAGTGGAAACGGCAGTCAATGGCAGGAATCCCCTTCTGCGCCTTTCCGCGGTAGCTCCAAAGCTGCGTCATATCAATCTCGCCCGGCTGATAGTTCCATCCAGGATTCCAAGAGATGACCTTTTTCCCTTTGCTGCGGACATACGCCACCATCTGCGGCACGAACTCCGGATTGGTGAATTGCACCTCATCTGTCCCGATATGAATATAGGGCACATCCAAAGCAGAGCAGACCTCATCCAATATATCCCGGAGGATTTGAGTTCCCTTCTCGCTTTGCATATCGCATCCGAATGTACGCTCAAAGGCTGCGCTATGTCCAGGCATATCTATTTCCGGAATCAGCAACATATTGTGTTGTCCACAATATTCCACAAGATTGCGTGCCTCATCCAACGTATAAAACTTTCCTTTCTCACGTTCCATGTTTTCCGGGGCATTGAGTTGGGGATATCGTTTGCTTTCCAGTCGCCAGGCTTGGTTTTCGGTCAAATGCCAGTGAAAGACATTGATCTTATACCGGCTTAACAGGCGGATTTCCCGCTTCAGTTCTTCAACAGGTATAAAGCTCCTGCCCACGTCGTGCATAAAACCTCTTATGCGGAAAGCGGGCCAGTCGGTGATTTCACATTGTGGCAAGTATGTTTTCTTCTCTTCCGTGTATTTCAGTTGCTCCAACGTCTGTCGTCCCCAATAGATTCCTTTGGGCGTGGTTGCCTCCAACAGGATCTCTTCCGGGGTTATCAATAGATGATAAGCCTCTTCTTGGAATTTAGCTCCATGGATTTGAGCGACATATTTCTCCTTTAGAACCATATTGCCATCGGCATGCTTGCCATTGAAACTATACTTCTGGGGCAAAGGCAACAATGAAGGATGAGTGGATTCCGCCGCTGCAACGTAGCAAAATAAGGAAATAATAAAGGCTAAGAGATGTTTCATATATAATCAGGTAAAATAGAATTGCATTTATGATTTAAGTGTAATAAAGAGTAAAACGTGACAAACCTTAAAGGGAGGGCGTGTCATAATTGCAACGCGGCAGTTTGCAATTATGACGCACCGCCTGACTTATCGTCAAGCCCATCCTTCCTTATTCAAAATCTCTTGGCATAGAGAATAGGCTTTGACCATCATTCTCGGAATATGGAAAGGACCTTTGAAGAGGTTTCCTTTGGCTGGCTGTGCCACTGTTCCGTCCCGGTGCAGATAGCCATACCACTCTCCCAACTCATTGTCGGGGAAATGGGCGTATGTCCATTCGCTGATGCGCTGGTGTTTGTAGATATATTCATCATCACCCGTCGCAAGATAAGCATAAAGGGAAGCGATGATGGTCTCGCATTGCGGCCACCAGAACTTCATGTCTTGTGAATAGTCCTGCGGGGGAAGATTCTTGCAGTCCTTGAAGTTGATGATTCCGCCATACTGCTTGTCCCAGCCCCAGTCCCAAGACCAGTCGAAGATTTGAAGTGCCATATCGGTCATATCCTTGTCCCAGTTTCTCAACTTCGCCTCCTCGAAGATAAACCAAGAGGTTTCGATGCAATGGCCGGGGTTGATGGTGCGGGTCATGTTGGTGTCAACAAATTCCCCATTCATGCCCACTGTTTCCAAGAGGCATTTGAACTCCGGATGCATGAAATACTTCTTTAGCTTGGCGATTGAATCATCTATCTGCTGTGTCAACTTAGGGTCATTGATCACTTTACGGATGCAAGATCCCACGTTGATAAGGATCATGATGATGCTGTGGCTCTGGAGCTGCACGGTTTCCTCGAACTTGGGAGCCAAAATGCCCGGAGTTGTCAAGAAACGCTGCGTATCTTCAAAGATTTGCATGGCACGCTCAGCATACTTCTGTTCGCCTGTTGCCAAAGCATATTCAGACATAGCTATCGCCGCAAATGTCTCTGAGAAGACATAGCGGCGCATGCGCAATGGTTTCCCATCAGCCGTGACTGAGAAGTACATTCTTCCATTCTTGTCGAAACAATGTTTCTCGATGAAGTCGAGGGTGCTCTTGGCAGCTTCCAACCAAAGAGGGTTCTTCTCTACGTTGTTATAGGCGTATGCGCAAATAAAAGCGAATCGGCCTTGGAACCATACAGACTTGGTGGAGTCCATCAAACTGCCATCTCTGTCCAGACAGGTATAAACGCCTCCGTTCACCTTGTCCCATCCATGCTCCATCCAAAATGGCATGATGTTTTCACTTAGGTCTCTCTTATAAGATTCCGCCCACTGCTTGATATATTCTTTTATATCCATAACCGTTTGTTTAAGAGATTCTACTTAAAACTGGTTGCAACGATCGAAGAAGTGGATATCTTCCAGCTCTTTCTTCATCGCCAACTCCTCTTCGTCCGTCATGTTGCGGAAAGGCACACGGTTAGGTCCCAAGTCGAAGCCCATCAATTTCATAATGCGTTTGCCGCCCACGATGTTACCACGATAATGGCAAATCACATTGATGACCTCCTGTGCGAAGTTCTGCTTTTCACGGGCTGTCTCGATGTCGCCTTTCTTCCATGCTTCGATGATTCCTACCAACTCTTTACCATTGTAGTTGGTTGTTCCGCCGATACCGCCTTGTGCACCGCCTTGAGCCAAACTTGGGAGAATCGTCTCGTCCTGTCCGTGGAGCATGTCGAACTTGCCATCCTTGTACAAACGGCACTGGTTGTACTCATACAGGCTCTCGAAAGTGTATTTGATACCTGCAAAGTTAGGAATACGTCCATCCACAGCCTTCAACAAGTCCAGCATAGGCAAGAATGCACCGTTGAAAGCAGGAATATGGTAGTAATAGAAAGGAAGTTCAGGAGCTGCGGAAGCTATCTCCTCGCAATATTTCACCAACTCCTCGATGCGGCCGATGTGCGGGAACGGAGGTGCCATCGAACCGATGCCCCAAACACCCAACTTCTGTGCATGCTCTGCCAAACGGCGGCTCTCACGAAGGCAGCAACTGCCCACATGGACGATAATCTTGAATTCTTTCGGAGCGACCTCCACCCATTTTTCAGCAAGGCGCATTCTCTCCTCGGTAGTCAACATATAGCCCTCGCCGGAGGAACCATTGATGAAAACGCCCTTAAGACCATTCTTCTGAAGCATCTTGGCATAAGCCTCGATGGGTTCCAAATTCACATCACCGTTTGCATAAAAAGGAGTAAACGGTGCATCTATTAATCCAATAATCTTTTCCACAATTATATATAGTAATGTTAGTTAAAATAGAATCATTCCATATTATCCGTTGTCGGTTTCAAGCATACCAATTGGAGGGCTAACGCCAAGACGACAACAACGCCCAAGACGGCAAAGGCAAATCCCAAACTGCCTCCATCCGAACATTTGCCCATCACCTGCGTCACCATGGCTCCGACAAACACACCCACCATGTTCATGACTCCGTATGCCGTCGCCCTGTATTTGGCTGAGATAATCTGACAAAGGATAGGCATATTGTTGGCATCAAACATACCGTAACCAACACCGAAGAGCAAGCCGGCTCCTACCACTGCCACCAAACTATGTCCAAAACCCAAGAGGACAAGTGCAGGTATGGTCATTCCCAATCCGATGGCACTCGTGTACACACGTCCGCGGATGTTACGCTGCACCCACTTGTCGGAGAGTATGCCTCCAAAGATGACTCCGACCAATGAAGAGACGGCTATCGTGATGGTTGACATCGGTCCTGCCTGCGACATCGGAATGCCTAAGTTCTCGGAGAACAAAGTAGGAAGCCAGTTCTTGGTCGCCCAACCGGGAAGGGAGGGCACTGCGAAATAAAACAAGATAACCCAAAACGCCCAAGTGGAAAGCACGACCGACAAACCTTTGAACAGTCCGCCTTTGGCAGGGGCTGTTTGTGAGGCTGCCGTATTCTCTACTACCTTGTCGTGCAACAGCAATAGCAACACGATGGAATAAACAATCCCGATGATACCAAACCACTGGAAAGTGGCGTGCCAAGAGAACGCCGCAGCCACCGTTGCGCCAAATCCTCCGACCGCTTGACCTACATATAAACCAGTCATGTGAATGCCAATGGCCAAAGACCTCGATTTGCCTTCATGCCAATCGGCTATCAACGACAAAGCTGAAGGGATATAAAGGGCCTCGCTGATTCCCATCAATGCCCGCAACAGATAGAGTTGTTGGAAATTGGAGGCGTATCCCATAAGGCAGGTCACCAACGACCAAACAAAGAGGCTGCCTACCACCAATTTCTTACGACTAATCCTGTCAGCCACAATGCCCGCAAAGGGACTGACCAGTCCATAAACCCAAAGGAAAACCGCCATCAAAGCGCCAAAGGCCTCGGCTTGTTGTAATTCCACGATATCTACCTTCATCTCCGCCTGCATCGTGGAGAGCATCTGCCTATCCATATAGTTAAGAAGTGCAACAACCCAAAGAAGCGCAACAACCAACCATGGGTAAAATTTTCTATTTATCATTATTAATGTTTTGTAAGTTTGTAATTCAGCTACAAACTTACAATTATTTTCCTAAGATTCCTCTATTTGAAAAAGAGTATTTCGGCAACTACAGCTAAATGACCGAGAAGGAATATATGGATAGGCACTGCATACCCACTACTTTACAAGAGTGAATATCGGTCCATCTTTACTTTTATTTCTGTCCCATAAAAGCTCCCCGTTTATGTAAACTTTACGGATATTGTCATACCATGAAGGGTCCACTTCGCATACAACCGTGTCAGCTACTTGTTCATTCCATTTGACAATGACGGTCGAATGGTTATCCTGAATGATATCGGTATAGACGACAATCAAGTTTGTATAGTAATGTCCAGTAGCAACATCCTCGCCTAAAAAATTAACGCCAAAAACAAGGTCTTGGGTTCCATCTGCATACAACGTCTCTTTCCCATCTTGGACTTTATAAATACGTATTTTTGCAGGATCATAAGCATTTTCATTTTCCACATTCAATAATTCATTCCCTTCTTTGTCAACCAATGCCACAGTTATCATGTGTTCTATGATGACTTTTCCCGGGTCTACCTCTTTATCACAGGAAATAAAAAGGAAGGACAAAAGCATAAGCAGTAATAATTCTATTTTTCCCATAATCTTGTTATTTATATATTGTAACATAAATTTTCGCAATATAAAAAAAATCACAAGCAATCCAAACATTATGCAAGATAATTGTCAAAAAAAGCCTCCCGACCCATTGAAAAAACATGTCGGAAACATCAAAAAAAACATACCGTTGTTTTTTCAAAAACATCACGAGGAATTTTTGAAAACGTCCAATGTTTTTTCAAAAACGTCCAATGTTTTTTTTAAAACAACGGTATGTTTTAAAATGCCACCATTAACAAAATCGAAAACGTTTATAATTAGATAGTTATAGGAATGAGCTTAGATGAATAGCATGTATAAATGCAGGCCAAGAAACAGCATACCATTTTGTTGACGTCAGCAAAATGGTAGATTTAATGGACTCTGTAATATTAACAAAGTTGATTTTACTTTATCTTGCAGTAATCCATGTTTAATCCCATGGGTTGTATTTTACCGCAGATGAAACCGATATCCCAAACTTATCCCAAAGAAACGGTCGGTGTCTTTGATGATGTTTTGAAAAGTATTAACCGCAAGATGCCAGTGTTGATAAGCCGCACCCACTTCTGCTGATATTCCCATATCGCAGTCAGCACCCAATTGGCCGTGAGGTCCGACATTGAAATCCCAAACGACTTTCTTGACGGGCAGTTTGTATGTGGCATAGACGGGAATGACGCAATAAGTATTCTTGTAAGAATGGTTGTTCAGACCTACGCAGCTTATCCCCGGACTGATATAAAAACGGTTGTTTACCTGAAATGAAGTTAATACTCCTACGTTAAATCCGGAACGGCTGTCTGAAGAATAGCGGCTTGATGACTGGAAAGAGAAGCCAGCACGAGGCTCGACTTCAATCGCTTTCTGCTGAGCAAAAGCAGATAATCCCAACCATGATAAAGAAACAATTAATACTAAATTTTTCATGTCATAAAATTAATTAGCAAGCATTTCCAAACAATGATTCAACCCTATTGTTTGGAAACGCTTTGTTTGTTATCTTTTTATTTGAACTTCGCTGCAAACATAGATGGATTTTACTCCGTTTGCAATTATAATGGCGAAAAACAATAGGACAAGGCACTACTGATTATCAGTAGTTTACAAATAAAGATTAGGACAAGACCAATAATAACAGTATGATTGATTGAATTTTACGTCAAATCGGCAAAATACTCTTCCAAGGAGGCATAGTTGTTGGGGATTTGTAATTTAGCCTTCGCTCTTTGACGGTTCTTGTACAATGTACTCTTTGGTGTATACAGCAAAAGGGAGATATCGGCAGTGCTAAATCCCAAGATACTCAAGTAACATAATTTTCCCTCTTCCTCGCTAAGGCGTGAGGATGAAATTATCCTGAAAATTTTCGGATACGCCATGTCGATTAACGCAATGATATTTTGCCAGTCTATGGCATTCAAAGGAGATTGTGTTTGTTGAGGTATATTTTTACCTGCCAACTTGCCAACTAACATACACCAGCGTGCCCCTTGTTTCATACTCAACTCTTCCGGATACTTGACACTATCCAAAAGGGCATGAGCTTGATGCGGATCCGACTGGAGCAGCGATTCCGCTTGGTTGATAAGAGAAACCTCCTTTTGAATCTCGGAGGACGTACAGCCCGCCGCTAACCAAAAGAATAATAGTACTATAATTGATTTTATATTATCCATGCTCCACCGCTTTTTGACGCTGCAAAGAAAAGAATTATTTCTCAAGAAAACAAACTTTGGTAAAGAGCCTTTGTGATAAATAAAAACTTGCCGCAGACATTTTCAATGCATGCAACAAGTTTTCCCCTATAACTATTAACAAGTAAATCGTTACCTTAAGAAAAAGGGAACGATTTACAATCTAAACAAATAACCTAAAGATAGTTGGATAGCATGTTTCTTCATCCCACTATACTGCTTGTATTCATCTGAAACTCCACGAACATACCGTGCATCAAAATAGCAGTTAGCAGGAATTTCGAAAGCCAAACCACAGACAAAGGAGCAATTGACAACTTTGCGTTCATATAAATCAGTTTGTTTGTATGTCTGTTTCCCATCGTTAATTCTCTTTTCAGGAAAAAACCTGGCTGAATGCCAAATTCCATATTCAGACCTTTTACCTGCTTAAAAGGTCTGAATTTGAACAATATAGGAACATCTATATAATAACTATGAATGGAAGCATTATTGATAGATTTTAATTGACTTCCACTTGATAAATTATCTAAATTGGACAATACATTGTCATATTTAACAGCATATTGAGCTAATAACAGTTCACCAAGAAGTGAAAATCTGTCATTAATGCAATAATCACTTACAGCACCTATATTGAATCCTATTCGCTGTTTCATGTACTTAGCCTTTTCCCCTCCATATAAATTAGAAAAGTTCATGCCCGCCTTTCCCCCTATGCTCCATTGGGCAGACAGATTACTGCAAAACAACACACAGAAGAGTGTTTTTAATATTTTATTTAGCATTTGGTAATAATATCTTATAATCCCACACTAAGTCATTTCCCACAATATTACAGGCTCTTTGTGAAAAACAAGCTTTTAAGTTGTTTTTTCCTTCTCTTGCAGAGCAAGATGTATATCCATAAACAGATTTGTTTTCTATTGTCATTCTATTTAAATTTAAAGGATTTTCATATTCAATAAACTCTCGTTTAGAAATCTTCATTATTACAAGCAGCCAACACTGAGAAACACATTACTACTAAAAACACTTTCTTCTTCATCTATATGTTAAAACGTTACTTGGTGAACAACGGGATGAATAGACTTATATTCAAGTCCGAAGCACGCCCTTTGTCAAACGCATCTTTGTCCAAAACATTCAAGAAGCCTTGGCGATATGTCAATGCCAATTCCACTCTCTTGAAACTATAACCGACCCTGCAGAAGGCTGGAATATCGAAATGCTTTCCGTTAGTCACAATGTTCCATGTCGGTTCAACGCCTACTCCGGCAAACAAACGATTCGTTATCCTATAATTTGCAGACGGGGATATTGCAAATTGGAAGTTGATATCATGCGCTTCTACGGAAGGAGAATTGTAACCACCTTTGCCGGTTGGATATTCTTTTGTGGTTTTAAAAGCCTGTAATTTAAGCAACGGGTCAACGTCAAAGAATATTTTAGATGTAGGAGCATTGCCCGCTTCAAACCGGAAACGGTAGCCAAGTTGCACATCATAATTGTAACTGATTTTGTTTTTGATGCCGATCTTAAATTCTTTGCTGTTTGTATTTGTGGAATAGTTCTCAAATCCTATACCACTTCCTACTATTATTCCCGACTTGTTTTGTGAATGGAGATTCACTGAAACCAATAATAAACAGAATAGCAAACTTAATAGATTTCTCATTTTCTAATGCTTTAAATTGTTAATAATTAATTCACCCCACAATGGAACAATCAATCCACCGCTTCAGTTTAAGTTTGAATTTCGCTGCAAACATAGATGGATTTTACTCCGTTTGCAATTATAATAGCGAAAAACAATAGGACAAGGCACTACTGATTATCAACAGTTTACAAATAAAGATTAGGACAATTGAGGAATTTACCTAAAAAACTCGTAGAATTGGGCTTGCTTTGGATTGAATAAACAATAAAAGATGTAGCTGTGTCAAAACGATTGTTTTGATGCTGTCCCTATAAGGTGTGTCAGAATTAGTCAAATACAAAGCGGAGAAGACGAGAACGGAAGAAGTTTACTGATGTAAATGACTGAAGTCGAATTCCAAAAACAACGTAGCAGTTTGCAATTACGACACACAGTCTATCATTCTTTCAAATCCACTAAGAATTGATACAAAGTTATTTCTCTGCTGGGTATGGATAGTTTTTTACGTATGCGCAGCCTACATTTATTAATGGCATCCACACTACATCCCATCAGAACAGCTTCACCACTTGCGCCCAAATCAAACAATGACAAATAGTACAGTTCTCTCTCTGTTTTGGTCAGATTCACTTCAAAGCCTTTCTTTATCACCTTGGGGTAAGAGAAGTTTAATAAATTCATGACTTCTTCCCAGTCCTGTTCTGTCAATGATTTCCCGGTTTTATTCGGCACAACAGAGCTGGATAATTTTATGAGTTTTTGGGTAATGGCCGCCTCCTTGAAAAAAGTTAAGCGTTGCGATTTTATTTGTTGGATTAAAGTATTGATATCATTGATTTTATTTTGGTAATCTGCCACCATATCCAAAGTTTGCTGTTTATTCCTTAATTCAGCAAGCGAACGATTCAAGGCTATTTTGCTATCTGTTAAACGTTTTTGCAAATCGGACAACGAAACATTTTTACGTTCTAATTCCAATCTTTGGTGATAAATCTTTTTTAGAAAAGCGGGAACGGAAATAGGCGAAAACTATTACAATCAATAATAAGCCTAATACGCCTAACAGTTTTAGCTGCGCTTTATCTGCTTTGAGTTGGATATTATCCATTTGATATTTGGATTGTCTGTATCTATTCTCAATTGATGCCACTTTCGATTTGTTTCTGGTCTTAGTCGAGCCTGCTATTAAATCCACATACTTATCCAAATAACTAACAGCTTCTTTATATTTCCCTTGAGCGTTATATATTAAATAATAATGATAGAAAATATCGTTTTGGACATTCTTATTTAAAGAGGGTTTCTTAGCCTTTTCTAAACAGTCTAGAGCTTTTTCCCATTGGGATAAGTTTGTATAAACTCCTGCAAGAGCCAAATAACTGCTGGAGTTCTCATCATCTCCTATTTCTATTGATTTCAAGAAGTGTTCTTCTGCCAAATCATATTTTTTCAAATACATGTACACATTACCAATATGATTATAAGACAAAGATATACATCGTTTATTATTAATACTTTCAAATATTCTTTTCGAGTTTAATATTTGCTGCAATCCGGCATCTATCGAATCAGAAAAAACATACATTTTACCAACTTCTGCTAAAGCCAATCCTTCACTCCGTTTATTTCCTGCCTGCTTAAAATAATCAGCCGCTTGCAAATATTTATCTTTTGCCAACAAATAGTCATATTGAAACTCATACACATCTGCAGAATAACTGCTTATATATCCAGCGAGGTTGTAATCTTTCCTTTGCAAGGCGATATCCAAAGCTTGCAAATAGACTTTCATAGCTTTCTCCACATCCTTTTCCTCCATATATGACCTGCCAAGATATAATCCGATGGTGGCACATTCAGGCAACTTCTTTTTATGAGAATATTCCCAAGAGCGTTCCAAATAATAACTCCAAGGAAGTTCAGTATGGATGCTGTCTGCCAATTTTCCAAAGGACAAACACCACTTTGTCAAGTCTTTGTCGCTTAAGTCGCCTGGATACTTGACACTATCCAAAAGGGCATGAGCTTGATGCGGGTCCGACTGGAGCAGCGATTCCGCTTGGTTGATAAGAGAAACCTCCTTTTGGATCTCGGAGGACGTACAGCCCGCCGCTAACCAAAAAGAATAATAGTACTATAATTGATTTTATATTATCCATGCTCCACCGCTTTTTGACGCTGCAAAGAAAAGAATTATTTCTCAAGAAAACAAACTTTGGTAAAGAGCCTTTGTGATAAATAAAAACTTGCCGCAGACATTTCAATGCATGCAACAAGTTTTCCCTATAACTATTAACAAGTAAATCGTTCCCTTTTTCTTAAGGGAAGGATTTACAATCTAAACAAATAACCTAAAGATAGTTGGATAGCATGTTTCTTCATCCCACTATACTGCTTGTATTCATCTGAAACTCCACGAACATACCGTGCATCAAAATAGCAGTTAGCAGGAATTTCGAAAGCCAAACCACAGACAAAGGAGCAATTGACAACTTTGCGTTCATATAAATCAGTTTGTTTGTATGTCTGTTTCCCATCGTTAATTCTCTCTTTCAGGAAAAAACCTGGCTGAATGCCAAATTCCATATTCAGACCTTTTACCTGCTTAAAAGGTCTGAATTTGACCAATATAGGAACATCTATATAATAACTATGAATGGAAGCATTATTGATAGATTTTAATTGATTTCCACTTGATAAATTATCTAAATTGGACAATACATTGTCATATTTAACAGCATATTGAGCTAATAACAGTTCACCAAGAAGTGAAAATCTGTCATTAATGCAATAATCACTTACAGCACCTATATTGAATCCTATTCGCTGTTTCATGTATTTGGCCTTTTCTCCTCCATATAAATTAGAAAAGTTCATGCCCGCCGTTCCCCCTATACTCCATTGGGCAGACAGATTGCTGCAAAACAACATACAGAAGAGTGTTTTTAATATTTTATTTAGCATTATCATGGTAATAATATCTTATAATCCCATACTAAATCATTTGGAGTGACAGGCCACCATTTATTGACATTTTTTCCTAATGCATCATATTTTATATGTGTTAGATAAGTCGTTAATATAACTACATTACTTGTCATAGACATAGCATACCCCCTTGTTGACTCCATATCGGGTTTAAATCCACAGTTTGGAGATTCATCAACATATAGAAACTGTTCGCCTGTCGCTAAATTTATCTTGATTTTTGCTTCACAAAAATCGACAATATAAACGCCATAAGGTATTCCCATAATATTACAAGCACTTTGTGAAAAACGAGCTTTTAAGTTGTTTTTTCCTTCTCTAGCAGAGCAAGATGTATATCCATAAACAGATTTGTTTTCTATTGTCATTCTATTTAAATTTAAAGGATTTTCATATTCAATAAACTCTCCTTTAGAAGACATTATATCACGCCATACTTCTTTTGTGATATCTATGATGTCTGTTTTTTGTAATTCTATAATATCCTTTGTCATTGAACTTGATTGCATTTGAAGTTGCTCAAAATCTTCATTATTACAAGCAACCAACACTGACAAACACATTACTACTAAAAACACTTTCTTCTTCATCTCTCTATATGTTAAAACTATTGATTAAAAATACTACACTATTTTTCTTCAAATAAAATCGTCTATATTTGATATAATACTTCTGTAAAAAGTACCACAACCTTAACACTAATTTACATTAAAGAAAACTCCGTTTGAATGAATTTGATTTACTGTTGTCGCCAAAGCAGCGGATTCATTTAACTCTTTTGTTACTACATCAGCATCTTCTGAACAAGAGAAGAATGCGCAGGCTAATGCCGCACTTAAAATTAACTTTTTCATTTTTATAGACTATTAATGTTAATAACTAAATTCACCCCATACGGTATTATTCCCATCTGATACAGAAACTATACCTTCGCGAACAGACAATTCTTCCAAAGAGACAATCAAAGGAATTCCCTCTTCTGCGAAAACACGTTGGTAAACAATATTGCCCCTTGCATCCGAAATAGTGACAACTACGTTTCCCAAGTCTCTTAAGAAATCTAATTGTAGATTGCCGTTATTACCTTCGATATTTCCTTTAATAGGCTTTTCTGTTACAGATCTACCTACTCCCCATGTTCCCTTAAGTTTTATTACTTTACTGCTGGCAAATGTTGTAGCTAAAAAAAAATACAGCTACAAACAATAATGATTTTCTAAAAGCTTTCATTTTTTTATTATAAATTTTGCTGCAAACATATGGTAAGTTCATGAAGCAACAAAGAAATAAAACGAAAAGAGTTAAGACAAAACTATATTGATTATCAATATGATATATTTTTCAATTAAGACACTATTAAGATATTTGAATGATTATTTATATGATTCACAAGTATTTAGATAACTTTTTGAAAATACTCATATAATGAAGTAAAATCATCTGGAAAATTCAGTTTTTCTTTTATTCGCTGTCTGTATTTATAGACAGTATTAACAGATAATGCTAACAAAGTTGCCTCTTCTTTTGCATCAAATTTAAAGGGAGATAAATAACATAAATATCGTTCTTGTTCACTTAAAGAAGCATTGATTTGAGTTTTAACATAAGGGTAGATAGAATCTATTAAATCAAAAATAGATTTCCAATCTTTTGATGTTAATGGGGATGATTTTTGATTTGGCGATATAGTTGATGCGTATTTACGCAATTTCTTTGATATTGGAGTAGAATTCAAAAGTTGCTCTCTATGTTTTGATAGCAATAGTTTTAATTTTTCTACTTCTTCTGCTTTCTTTTCACGTTGTATATCTTCTTTTTCATGTAGTTTACCTTCTGCTTCTAAAACATTTATTTTATATGACAGCTCTGTTAATTGAGCGAGATGGCATGCTATATCTTTTGAAAATCACTTATCTTTTTTTTAGCTTTTACTATTTCTGTTTGTTTTTGCTTTAATAAAGTGATATAAACAAATATAATTACACTTGATAAGAGAATTGAAAATAATAGCACAACAACTATTTTATACTTCACTTTCCTTAATTGTATATTTTCCAATTTCGCTTTCGTATGGTTGTATTTTTTCTCTGAGTCTATCAACTTTAGTTCATTTTTTATTAATAAGTCAGTATAAGTCGTATCAACATATTGACTCAAATAATCATACGCTTCTTTATATTTACCCTCTGCATAAGCCAAAGTGGAATACTGATATAAATTATCCGTATGAGTGTAAGCATTATTTGTAGGAATCTTTGAAGAATCCAAACACGCTTTGGCTTCCCTCAATTTCCCTATTTCCAAATATACTTGAAAAAGGGCAGAATAACTTGTTGCGGAATATTCTTTAGAATAGGCGATTGATTTCAACAGATATAATTCTGCCTCACTAAACTTCTTCTGTGATAAATAGACATTTCCCAATCCATTATAAACAATCGACAAACCTACACTATCTCCAACAAAAGACATGATAGAGTCTGCGTAAAGAATATAACGATAGGCCGTTTCCAATGAATCTGAAAAAGCATATTGTTTACCCATATTAAAATAGGCATACGCTTCACTTTTTTTATTGTTGGCTTTTTAAAGCACTTGGCTGCTTCGTCTGATTTATCTTTAGCTAACAAATATGCATCTTGATATGTATAAACATCTGCCATGTAAGTACACACATATCCAGCCAAATTAAAGGCAGAGTCAGATAAGGCAAGTTCGAGGGCATCACAATAGAACTGCATGGCCTTTTCCGGATTGGAATCATCCATGTAAGCTCTCCCCAAATAAAGCTTCACTTGGGCTTGTTCAGTAGGCGAGCCATGACGCTGAAAATATTTGTCCGCCAGATTGAGTTGGTAGGTATAAGGCAAAGGCGTTGATATGGAATCCGCCAACTTGCCAACTAACATACACCATCGTGCCCCTTGTTTCATACTCAACTCTTCCGGATACTTGACACTATCCAAAAGGGCATGAGCTTGATGCGGATCCGACTGGAGCAGCGATTCCGCTTGGTTGATAAGAGAAACCTCCTTTTGGATCTCGGAGGACGTACAGCCCGCCGCTAACCAAAAGAATAATAGTACTATAATTGATTTTATATTATCCATGCTCCACCGCTTTTTGACGCTGCAAAGAAAAGAATTATTTCTCAAGAAAACAAACTTTCCCCGAAAGTCATAAAAGCATCTTATAACCAGCAACTTGCTTTTTGTTACAGTTTGACGGGACGGAGTGCCTAATAAATGGCGGTTAAAACAGCGTTTAAATGGTGTTTTAATGCTGTTTTAATGGCGTTTTAATGGCGTTAAAAAAGTACGCACGGGAAGAACTGCACGTACCATGAATTTCTGCTCAGCAAAAGGATCCTTAGATATATCTGGTCTATCATTGAATCAAGTTCAATCTCTATCAGGCGCACATAGAAAATTGCTTTTCGCATGGTAACGCAATCGTATAAGCAGTCACGTCTTATGTCGCAGACTTAGCCATCTGTTCGCACCTTCCATAAATTGACATATACGTCATCTATTGAATACAAAAATCACTATCTGACATAATATTTCATCAATATTATTCGTCATTGTAGCAGGAAGTCACTACTTTTGTACTTTCCAAATAATTATACGCAAATATGAGTAAAGATATAAACAGACTAAAGGTCGTCCTGGCTGAAAAGAAACGAACCAACAAATGGCTCGCTGAACAATTGGGTAAAAGATCCTGCAACCGTCTCAAAGTGGTGTACCAACACCATACAGCCGAATGTCGAGACATTAGTAGAGATTGCCAAATATTTGAATGTTGAGATACAAGACTTGTTTTGGCCAATTGAGAATATTGCCATTAACGATTTGTCTGAAGAATAAAAAGAAATCTTATGAAAAAAGAAGAAATACAAGCATTGTTCTCTCAATTTGAACAAGTATCATGTGTTACAAATGGCATAGAATGTTGGAGCGCAAGAGAATTATGTTCTCTATTGGGATATACCCAATGGCGTAATTTCTTGAAAGTCATTGATAAAGCAAAGGAATCGTGCAAAAATGCAGGTCATGATATAAAAGACCATTTTGCTGACGTCAGCAAAATGGTTGTACTTGGTTCAGGTGCTGAGCGTCAGATAGATGACATTATGCTAACACGCTATGCTTGCTACCTTGTCGCTCAAAATGGCGACCCTCGCAAGCCTCAAATCGCATTTGCACAAACTTACTTTGCTGTGCAAACTCGTCGTGCAGAACTTATAGAACAGCGTCTTATTGAAGTTGAAAGAGTCAAAGCACGTGCTAAACTACAGGAAACAGAGCGTAAACTTTCTGGCGTACTTTATGAACGAGGTGTGAATGACAAGAGTTTTGCTGTGATACGTTCCAAAGGAGACCAAGCATTATTTCGTTTGAATACTGCAACGCTGAAGCGACGCATGGGAATCCCCGAGAAACGACCATTGGCAGATTTCCTCCCCACTATCAGTATCAAAGCAAAAGATTTTGCGGCAGAAATGACGAGCGTGAATGTACAGACCAAAGACCTTCAAGGAGAAAGTCGTATAAGCCAAGAGCATATTGCCAACAATGCTGCTGTTCGAGATATGCTTGTGCAGCGAGGTATAGTTCCAGAGAACCTTCCTCCAGCAGAAGATGTAAAGAAGGTTGAACGCAGATTGGCAAGTGAACAGAAAAAGGCTTTGGAGAACAAAAAGAAAAAATAAGATGGAACAGAATAAAAAAGAATTGCTCTTGGGGCAAATAGATAAAATCAATGAGGTTATTTCTACCCTCTCGGAAAACTTCTCGCAAAGAGATATTACTAATCATTAAGAAAAATGGATTCAAGACAAAGAATAAAAGAAGAATTTACATATTACCTTTCAAACATAGCAAGGTCATCCCGAAGGACAGATAAAGGATTCAATTTACAACCTACAGCAGTCCAAAGTTTTTTGGCATTTTTAGAGGTTGACAGGCTTTTTGACTATAATCCAGAAATCTGGAAGCATATAAAAAGTATGTATGACATTACTGTTCCTAATGAAGTTGAGAATATCGCTGACATTCTTTTGAATGATGAAGAGTTCACAAAGCACGATAATGAAAAGAACCAAGGCTGGCGGTCTGGCAGTATAATCCATTATGTGTGTTTTATCAAAGCTCGTTCATACTTTATGAACGAAAAGACGAAAGATTTTTCAGGAACTCCAGACCAGAAAACTGCAAATAAAGTCACGTCTGACGTGCAATATTCAACCTATCGCCCTTACATCACCGCCATAAAATCCAAGCCGTTCCTTTTGCTTGCTGGAATATCCGGCACAGGTAAAAGCCGAATAGTTCGAGAACTGGCAAGAGCATGTTGGGAAGAAGGCACAGATGAATACAAGGCACAAAAAGCCTAAGAACTTCCAAATGGTGCAGGTGAAACCAAATTGGCATGACTCAAGCGACTTGATTGGTTATGTGAGCCGTGTCAGTGGAAAGGCAGAGTTTGTGGCAGGAGAATTTTGAAATTTATCGCCAAAGCATGGGAAGAGACTGAAATGCCATACTTCTTGTGCTTGGACGAGATGAACCTTGCACCTGTAGAGCAATACTTTGCAGAATATTTGAGTGTGATAGAGTCTCGCAAGAGTCATGAAGATGGAACAGTGACAACAGACCCTATATTGGAAAAGGCTGATGAAGAGTGGTACTTCAACTTGACTGCTTCACTGACATCAGACGAGGACATTCGCAAGCAATTCAACGAGGAAGGCATCAGCATCCCTCAAAACCTCATAGTCGTAGGAACGGTGAATATGGACGAGACCACATTCTCGTTCTCTCGCAAGGTGCTCGACCGTGCCATGACTATCGAAATGAACGAGGTGGACTTGCATGGCGGTCTGACCAAACGTCACGAAAGCATTGGCAAGTTGAGTAATGCAGAGCTTGTCGGCTCTACAGTGGAAGGCGTGGATGTTTACAACGACTACACCAATGTTTGCGACATTGCATTTGGCTATCTGCAAAAGGTAAATGACGTATTGGAAGGTACTCCATTCAAGGTGGCTTACCGCACCCGTAACGAGTTCCTGCTCTATGTGGTGAACAACTTGCCGTATTGCAAAGACGAAAACGGAAACGATTTAGAGCAAGGCTATGTAATAGCTCGTGCCTTGGACGAGATTACCAGCATGAAAGTATTGTCGCGCATTGAGGGTGACGACACGAAGGTTAGCGACGAACTACTTGACAATTTAAGCAAAGCTATCGAGGACGGATTGACTACTGTGTCGGGAGAGGAGAATATTGTAAAATCCATATCTTTGGCGAAACTGAAAGAGATGAAAGCCAAACTCGTTTCGGGATATACAAGTTTTTGGAGCTAAAAAGCAATACGGATGGAACTATTGATTATTGAGCATAAAGACTTTACGATGATTGTCGAATGCACGAAGTTCGACGGCATTTGGAACAAGGCTATGAGTAACGTGGGCGAGGACAAACTCTACTCCACTTACTCTTGGTCGGAAGGTGTCGTGTCTGTTAAGCGTACATTGGATGCCGACCATGAAATAGACATTGAGCAAGGTGTTCCTGCTCCCGCCACATTCTTCGACAATGCCGACTATCCCATATGGATAGAGTTCAAAGACTATGTGAAAGACGCTCAGTTTGGTTCCATCCTGCAAAACGACAACGACCGCTTTTCCTTTCGTCGTCACATCTTGGCTGGTTTCATCAACTACAAGAACGAGATAGGACGAAGCGAGATACAGATTATATATAAGGTAGACAAAGAGACAAGGGCATTCCGTTTCGGTTTTGAAGTTCTGAGTACGAAGCTCGACTATCACGAACATTGGCGCACAATCGTGGAGGATATAGAGCGAGAATACCGCATGTTGTCGTTGGATTATATGCGACGCACATTTCATGGTTTCTCGCCCGACCAAAACGGCGAGCATCCCGATATAGTCTGGTGGAGCGTGTTTGAGGGAGAGCAACAGAAATTCATAAAAGCCTGCAAAAGCATCATTGACCGACCTCGCCACAGACTTCAAGGTGAGGAGGTGTATCTGAGGGCGGACAAACTGAAGCAAACTCCCCATAACATAGAGAACAGACTGGCAGAACACCGCAAGGAACCTGCATACCTCTATCGTGTGGAGCAACATATACTATCGAACGACACGCAAGAGAACCGCTTTCTGAAGTTTGCACTTCATCAGATAAGCAAGCGGTATGAGGATCGCGCCAACGCATTGAGGCGGTAAAGACAGCTTCAGGCACAATGAAGTCTGCCATGCTTGCAACCTCGGAAACATTGAAACGGCTGCAACATCATCCCTTCTTCCGAACCATAGGAAGATTCAAGGGAATAAGCCAAGAGAGCATGGTGCTGCAAAAGGCAACGGGCTACAGCCAAGTCTACCGTACATGGAACTTGCTTAGAAGAGCCTATTCGCTGAATGACGGTTTGTATCGCTTGCAGACGAAGGATATAGCAACGCTCTATGAGATATGGTGTTTCATAGAGGTGAGCCATATCGTAAAGGCACAATTGCATCTTGACGATGAAGACGTGGAACATCGCAACCGTATGGAGATGAACGGCATCTTCTCTTGGGAGCTTGGCAAAGGCGAACACTCACGCATATTGTTCCGCAAGGATGGCGTAGAGCTGGCAGAATTGGTATATAACCCAAAGAACGCCGACAAGGAAAACGACGATGTGGGCATGAAAGGCTTGGTTGTGCCAACCGTGCCGCAGAAACCAGACATCGTGTTGCAGCTCACCAAGAACGACTTGCAGCAAGGCATGAAGATGACATATCTCTTTGATGCGAAATACCGTATAGACGGCAAAGACAAGGGCGTGGATGTACCACCGGAGGATGCCATCAATCAGATGCACCGCTATCGTGACGCCATATACTACAAAGACTATGACGCTAATGCGTTGAAAAAAGAGGTCATTGGCGGTTACATTCTCTTCCCCGGTGACGGTGAGCCAAACGATGTGGCTGTGTCGAAGTTCTATAAAACCATCAAGGAAGTGAATATCGGTGCCTTCCCTCTTCGTCCTAAGGATGTAGAGAACAGAAAACTTTTGGAGAATTTCATTGATGAACTTATACATACCAAATCATACGAGACCATTGCTCATGTCATACCGCAAAAGGGTGCGTATGTTGAGGTGGGCAACCGTGTACTTATTGGATTGGTGAAAGAGGACAACAGGCTGTTTCAAGCGTTTATGGACGGAACTGCAACTCTGTATTATTCAGGAAAACAGTTCCCAACAACCATCGCCCTGCAAGATCTTCACTTCTTCATGCCATACATCAAAGGAAAAGGAATACGTGATGTGTATGAGATTGTCAAGGTGCGGACTATCACAGGCAAAGAGGCAAAACAAACAGATGAAGACGATGCCGACAGCAAGGCTCTCCGTTTGGCTTTTGAACTTCGGTATGTTCGCAAGCAATATGCTGAATTCAACCGATAGATACAACAAAGATGATAGTTTACACGTTTGTTGACACGACTTTCGATAAGTTGGAGGAATGTGTGATAATAGATAAATTATAAAAGTTAATACAAGAAAATGAAATATTCTAGAAATCAAATAGATAAGGCAGGAGATATTCTTATTAGTTCAAAAGATATTGAAAAAGTTGAATGTGCAACTACTATGATAAATGATTGGCGTTCTCACCATCTGTTAGTGCTTGATATTCTAAAGTCTGCAATAACTGAGATTTTATCTCATCATGAAATAATCCCTTTGTTTAGTTCAAACAGATTAAAGCGAATGACTTCTATCATTTATAAATTAGACTTAAATCCTGAAATGCATTTAGGAGGAATGCATGATATAGGAGGCTTGCGTTTTGTCTTAACTGATATGGACATATTAAATAAAACTTTTGATATTCTTAAAAAGAACATTCCAAATGATTTCTCTATACACAAAATCTACAACTATATAGAAATTCCAAAAGAAAGTGGTTATAGAAGTATTCATTTAGTATATAAATATCAAAGTGAAAATAACATATATAATGGCCTAAAAGTAGAATTGCAAATTCGAACAAAGCTCCAACATAATTGGGCAACAGCAGTTGAAACTGGTGGCTTGGCTACAAAAACATCCTTAAAATCAAGTCAAGGAGACAACAAATGGTTACTATTCTTCAAGGTCGTTAGCTCTTTGTTTGCCATAAAAGAAAAAATGCCTGTGCTTAAAGAGTTTGAAAAGTATTCTATGGAACGTCTTATGACATTTTGTTACAAGCATGATGAACAATATAAATTCACAGATACGTTAAAAGCCCTTAGATTAACGCTTAAACATGTTGAAGATACGAAATATGACAAAGAATTATATTTGATTGTAATAAGATTTGACAAAGGAATCGTAAAGATTAAAGGCTTTGATGCAACACAAACCGAAGATGCTACGAATGAATACGCCCAAGAAGAGCAATCAGCAGTAGAATCCAAGAAAGCGGTTGTACTTGTTTCTGTTGATAATATAAAAAATCTTCGTGAGGCATACCCAAGTTATTTCTTAGATACATCAGAATTTATAGATGTGTTGGAAAGAATAAGAGAAAATTGTGTTAAAAGAGGTTATATCCAAACTAATGAAATTGACATAACAAATGATAACTGCACTAAGAATTAAAAATATTCTATCTGAAGGTGAGCGTGTAACGCTCGAATGCAAGAAAGCGACGAAAGGTGTGCCAAATTCTCTTTGGGACACTTATTCCGCTTTTGCCAACACATACGGCGGAACCATTCTGTTGGGTGTGGTAGAGCATATGGACGAGCAAGACAATACCAAGCGGTTTGAAATCGTTGGTGTTGAGGATGCAGACAAAATCCGTAAGGACTTGTGGAATACTGTAAATAGTCGTGAGAAAGTGAATATCAATCTTCTGTACGACGATGACATTCAGACGATAGATATTGACGGCAAGAAGATTATTGCCATCAACGTACCTCGTGCCGATTATACAGTCCGTCCTGTCTATATCAACAACAATCTGTCAAGAGGAACTTTCAAACGCAACCATGAAGGCGACTATCATTGTACGGAGCAAGAGTTGAAAATGATGCTCCGTGATGCCAATGAAGCTGGCAATGATGGATTGTTGCTGGAATACTACACAATGGACGACATTGACATCGCAACATTGGAACGCTTCCGTCAGATGTTTCAGAACTTGCATCCAGAGCATCAATGGAACTCGGCAGAACATAAGGAGTTTCTAACGAACTTTGGAGGTTATACACGAGACCGAAGGACAGGAAAAGAAGGACTGACTATGGCTGGACTTTTAATGTTTGGCAAAGGATTGCCCGTCCGTGAGCGTTTCGACAATCTGCGAATGGACTACATTGATAAATCCAATTTGATAGGCGACCAACGCTATAGCGACCGATTGACATACGATGGGACTTGGGAAAACAACCTGTTCAACTTTATCCGCATGGTCATTCCGAAACTGACACGTGATTTGCCTCACCCTTTCAGTATGGACGGTGTAGTGCGCAAAGACGATACGCTTCAAGCCAAGGCTGTGCGTGAAGCCGTTACAAATATGGTTATTCATTCCGATTTTATGGTGAATGGAGTGCTGAAAGTTGAAAAGTATGACGATTGTTTTGTTCTGACCAATCCTGGACTTCTGAAACTGCCTATTGAGCAGATTTACAAAGGTGGCGAGTCAAAGGCACGTAATCAACGTATGCAGAATATGTTCCGTATGATTGGCTATGGCGAGAACCTTGGCTCGGGTTTCCCACTCATCCTAAACGCATGGAATGAAAAGCATTGGATAAAGCCTGAGTTATTGGAACAGCCAGAACTGATGCAAGTGAAATTGACTCTATATATTCAGAATAATGTAGCATCTGGTTCATCGAATGACCCAATAAATGACCCAATAAATGACCCAATAAACTTGACCGAGAGGCAGAAGATGATTTTGCGGATGTTCTCAGAGGAAAAGAATCTAAGCAGAGAAAGGCTTTGTGAGAAAACTGGATTGTCGGATGCCACCGCCAAGCGTGAAATAGCATTTCTCAAAAAGACAGGCTATTTAGAACGTGTCGGCAGTTTCAAGAGTGGATATTGGAAAGTGTTATCAAAATAATTGTATTTTGAGCCAAATGTTCAATGAATGGGAAATACCATTGAACATTTGGCCTCATTATTTAGGGATAGTCGCAAAATACTTTGAAAGTTCGCAACTTATTGATTGCTAATGTGGTATATTTGTTGTAATTTAGCTAAAGGAAATAAAAATTCCTCCGAATACCGTAGAAAAGTAAACTTCGGAGGAAATGAGCAAAAATAACTCATGGCAAAAGTACGAAATTTATCTGACATTCAGCAAGAGATTGCATTCACAGAGTTTGATTTTTATCAGCAATATGTAGAAACCTTCAAAACGAGTGAACTTGGACGCATCCAGTCACTTCTTCCTCTTCGAGAAATGGCGATATTGTTTGGGTTGATTGAGGAGAAGCCAAAGAACATAAGGGCTAAAAGAGGCAGAAAGTCCTTCTTCACCCCTGAAAGCAAGGTGGCATTGGCATTTTTGAAGATGTATACAGGATTGTCGGCTCCGAAATTGATGGAGGCATTGAATGGAAACATCTATTATCAGATCTTCTGCGGCATCAGGATCAGTCCTAAGAACCAGTTGACAAACTATAAGTTGATTGACAATATATTGTTGGAACTGTCCAAGAAGCTGAAGATCCAAGAGCAGCAGAAGGTGCTTGCAGATGCATGGAAGCCATACATGAAGAAGCTTGATACAGTGTATACTGATGCCAGTTGCTATGAAAGTCTGATGCGTTTCCCGACCGATGTGAAGTTGCTTTGGGAATGTGTTGAGAGAGCATACAAGATGATGTGCAGTATCAGTTCCAAGCTAGGTGAACATAGATTGAGGACAAAGTACAACGATATGGAGAAGGCGAATCTGGCTTACAGGAAGCAGCGTAAGCACACTCACAAGCAGACACGAAAGATGATAATGAGACTGCTTGCATTGCTGTGCAAGATGCTCGGTGAGATCCGCAGACAGATGCGTGTCCATAGTTGCGAGGGACTGCTGAGCGACAAGCAGTTGAATATGCTTGGGATCATCACAAGGGTATATCGTCAGCAGAAGAATCACTTCAAGAGTGGCGACTCTCGCGAGAGCATACCGAACCGCATCGTAAGTCTCAGCAAGCCTTACATCAGACCGATAGTCAGAGGCAAGGAAACCAAGACTGTAGAGTTTGGAGCGAAGAGCAACAACCTATTGATTGATGGAATCTCATTCATTGAGAAACTCTCATTCAACGCCTTCAATGAGGGTACAAGGCTGAAGCATTGCGTGTCATTGTCTAATAAGCTTACTGGAGTACCGGTGAAGAAGATAGGTGGCGACCAAGGTTACTCCGGAAACGACAACAGAACATTCTGCAAAGAATGGTATTGAGACCTCCTTCACTCAGAAAGGCAGGACTGGCAAGAACGAGGTGAAGAATGCTGCCAAAAGAGAACTTGCCAGAGTGAGAGCTACAGAGATGGAAGGCTCATTCGATACTCAGAAGCAACATTACGGACTGCGAAAGATAGCAGCGAGAATAAAGTCGACAGAGATCTTGCTGATTTTCTTCGGTATCCACACAGCCAATGTGGTCAACCTTGCAAGACGAGAGCCGATCCAAGTCGCCCTTGCAGCCTGATGTTCTACGCATGGAGCGCAACTTTATGGGAGTGGTGGCTCCAGACGTGACTGAAAACGAGAAAATCGGCTCTGAAACCAGAGCCGATGATATAAACACGATGAGTTTAATCGGGAAAATACGGGAACGTCTGCCGGTTAACTCAGATTGAAGGAATTAAATGATTATCCCTAAAATACAAGATTCATGACAGCCAATTATTCATGCCGAAGCGAGCCTTTTTCAAATAGGTAGTATGCTTTTCCAAAATAGGTAGTATGCTTTTCGGAAAAAGGTAGTATGCTTTTGGAAAAAGGGTCGTAAGCATCTCATCGCCATGAACGCTGTTCAAAATACTTTTAAACCGACCTTCAAATGATAGGATAGTTTCCCAATTGCAAGCCGCTCTCATCCTCAGTGTCTTGCATTATGCTAATTCTGACACACCTAAAAGGGGCTGCATCCAAACTCCATTAGACACCGCCCCTTATTGTGTTATCTACTGACCTTTAAACAATCAATACGGATAAAGCCGGAAAGAGTAAGACATGCGTCTTGCCGGGATTAGATATTGCTGGTGAGGATAAGCACCCCAAGAAGTGTCACCACCCAAGCCCATTTGCTTCCAGTCGATGTTCCATGTAACCATGTCCTTAGGTTGGATATCGCTCATGTGGCGCTGATGTTTTTTAGCATCCACTTCGCTCAACTCTTCCGTTGTGAACATGTATGCGCTTGTGCTCAAGTAAGGAGCGCCTACGGCTTTCAAGCCATTACCTTGGGTATTTGACAATGTCATCCAACGGACATCAATCTTGTTGCCATTTTCTTGAGGACGGTCATAAGGGAAGTATTGTTCCCAAACCGAACCTTTATACAAGCCAACAAAGGCACTTGTGTAACGGTCTTGATAGTTCTCGTGCGGGCCACGGCCGAACCATTCCATCTGGTCATACTCTTTCTGCAATGTCAAGCTGACACCCAAACGAGGCATCAATGGCAATGTGTCGTGTGCGGGGATGAATGTACAGTTCACATCCACATAACCTTCACCGGAAATAGTATACTTAACGATAAAATCGGAAGAAGCAAGCTTTTCTGGCAACTGATAATGGGAAACAACCTCATAAGTCTGGTCGTCCACGGCACGTTTCTCAACCTTTGTCAGGCGGGCATCACGCCCTGCATGACGCCAAGGATCACAGATTTTCACCAAGTCGCTGCCCAAGTCGTTATCCGTGGAAGGACGCCAGAAGTTAGGACGCAATCCCTGTTTAACCATTTCACGACCGTTATACTTGATAGAAGCCAAAGCACCGTTCTGGATGCCGACAGACATCTTGCCCGTGTTAACAGTCACATCGTTCTGGGAGCCATCAGAGACGGACAACTTTTCAGCCTTGGCATAAACCTTGGCAGGCTGGTAGAACGGAAGCTTGACCTGTTCAGAAGCCATCTCATCTCCTGTCTTCAACAAACCATCGTCGTTCTTCTGATATGCATAAAAGTTCAAGAAGTATTCAACACCCGGTTCCGGATTTATTGCCGGGAAATTAGTCTTAAAGATGCCTGTTTCACCTGCCGGAAGAGAAACATTATCAATAGTGCCTTCACCCAATACCTTGCCATTGCCTTCCAAACGCCATCCGAATGTGAAATCGGACAAGTCCGTAAAGAAGAATTTATTTTTCAATTCAACCAAACCAGAGCTGTAATCAGCCAAGCGGAACGCCATATTCTGGTAAACCTTCTTTACTTCCCAAATATGAGGTTTCAAACTGCGGTCGGCTGCAATCAAGCCATTCATACAGAAGTTACGGCTGCTCGGTGTTCCTTCTGGAGCCATGTCGCCACCATAAGCCCAATAGAAATGACCCTCTTTGGTCTTCTGCGCAATTCCCTGGTCCACCCAGTCCCAAATGTGTCCACCTTGCAAACTCGGGTATTTCTCGATGACATCCCAATAGTCTTGGAAGTTACCGACGCTGTTACCCATTGCGTGCGCATATTCACACAAAATCAACGGTTTGGTTGGCAAATACAATGTATGGTTGATCAACACATCAATCTTCTTATACATCGGGCAGAAGATATCGGTAAACGGTCCCTTGATGCCATCTTCAGAGTGGACAGGGCGATGGGATTTATCATTCGCATGAATCCATCTGTAAGTAGCTGCAAAGTTACAACCTTCACCCGTTTCATTACCCAAAGACCAGATAATCACAGACGGATGGTTCTTGTCACGTTCGAACATGCGCTCCGTACGGTCAATGAAAGCAGCTTCCCATTCAGGTTGGTTCGCCAAACAAATTTCAGGATTGTAACCCATTCCATGGCTCTCGATGTTCGCTTCGTCCACAACATACATTCCATAGATGTCACACAATTCATACCAACGAGGATCGTTTGGATAGTGGGATGTACGAACACTATTAATGTTGAATTGCTTCATCAATTCAAGGTCCTTGATCATGGAAGCCTCATCAACATAGTGTCCCGTATATGGGTCATGCTCATGACGGTTGACACCTTTGAAATAAATAGGCTTGCCATTCAACAGGAACTGGGCATGCTTGATTTCTGATTCACGAAAACCGATATTGCGGGCTACCACTTCCTCTGTCTTTCCATTCACACGCAAAGTCAAAACCAATTTGTACAAGTTCGGCTTTTCGGCACTCCATAACAACGGCTTTTCAATATGCTTATGGAATTCGATAAAAGGAGAATCCTTCTGCTGGCGCTGGCGTTCCGTATAAATGGATTTGCCTGCCTTATCCAACAGATTCAATTCCACTTCTGCGCCTTTCAATTTCTTAAGATTAGGATTACCCAATTCAAGATACAAACTGAAATCGGCATCTGTGTAAAGATCATCCAAATCCGTTACAACTTCAAAGTCACGAATGTGGGTCATCGGGCGTGCGTACATATAGACATCACGCTGAATGCCGGCGAAACGCCAGAAGTCCTGGTCTTCCAAATAATAACCATCACTAAACTTAAATACTTGTACTGCGATTTCATTCTCGCCACCAATCTTCAAGAAATCTGTGATATCGAACTCGGCAGGAGTCTTTGAATCCTGGGAATACCCCACCTGCTTGCCGTTTACCCAAACAAAGAAAGAAGATGCCACACTGCCGAAGTGCAAAACGATTTGGCGACCTTTCCATGAAGCAGGAACAGTGAAATTACGCTTATATGAACCTATCGGGCTGTTGTCAGCAGGAATCAATGGAGGGTTGCGTTTGAAACCATAACCACTACCGACATAGAAAGGATAACCAAAGCCTTGCAATTCCCAGTTTCCGGGGACTTTGATATCCGCCCAACCAGACACATCGAATCCCTTCTGCCAAAAGTCCATTGGACGGTCGGCAACCTTCGGGACATATTTAAACTTCCATGTACCATTCAAAGAAGCATAATAAGGAGTCGCTTCTTTTTCCCCTTTCAATGCCATCTCCCGGGAAGGATATCCCAAGAAGGTAGCAGCAGACGGCAGACGGTTGATGTGCAATACATCAAAGTTCTCCCAAACATTGTCTGAATGGGGATACTTGTCTCTACGAACCTCTTTCTTAACCTCTTTCTTGGCTTGGTATTTCTCCATAGGCGCACCATCATATTGTGCAAAAGCCGGAGAGAAAGCCAATAGAAATCCTAAGGCAACAATGATTGACTTTTTCATGTAATATTCTATTTTATTGATTCAACAACATTCTTAATGTAACAGCTGAAGACCAACCAAAGTTAGGACAGTTCAGTGTCTCTCCTGTCAATGGATTATAGTTTTCATGGATAGGACCATCTGTCAGAAGTCCTTGCGCATTGGCAATATATTTGCGGACGAACATGTCGGCTTCCTTGTCAAATCCATACTTGCGCAAGCCCATTACACCGAAATAAACTTGGTCGATCCAAACCGGACCGCGCCAGTAGCCACGAGTAGGACGGAAACGCAAATGGCTAATCTCCAATGTGCCCAATGGTACAGTCGAATTGAACTTCGTCGGATCCAACATCTTGTCAAGCACTTGGCGGGCTTGTTCCGGGGTGGCAATGCCTGCCCACAAAGGCAACCAGCACTCTGCTCCCATCACCTTAATAAACTCGCCTGTCCCGATGCGGGTATCATAGAAGAAACCTGTTTCAGGGTCGAACATCTTAGTCTGGATATGCTCTTTCAACGCCTTTGCCTCTTGAGTCAACTTGTCAGCCAATTCATTCTTGCCCAGCATCTGAGCCATCTTAGCCAAATAACCCTTTTCAGCATACAAGAAAGAGTTCAAACAGATATTCTCCTGGTTCATTGACCACGCATTTTCAGGTTCGTTTTTCAGCATCTCCGCCTCGTCGAAGCGAACGCCGTTATCCATTCCGCTCTCCCAAGCAGCAGCAATCAATGTGCCATCCGTAGAACCATATTCGCAAACGCCATTCTTGTCATGGTCACGGTCAGTATACCACCATTGGTGATATTTATAGAGCTTGTCAAACATCTCCTCGACAAATGCCTTATCGCCTGTGTTTTCATAAACGTTCATCACTGCCCAAGCAGCCAATGGAGGTTTTGTATCGCGCCAGTTGATACGCTCTTTGAAGCGACTCACATAGTCAGGAATCATCCCGTTTTCAGCTTGATAGTCGAAAAGGCATCTGATTTCATTCTTTGCCAATTCCGGATTGAACAAGGCTGTGGCAGAAGCATGTTTCCAAGAGTCCCATGACCAGACACCAAAGAACCCACAATAGGAAGGATAACAACCATCGTGCAGGATGTCACCTGCCGGAGTACGCCAGTTGGAAACCAACGTAATCATTGCCTTGACCATGACACGGCGGTATTTATTCTCCTTCAAATATGGGCTTTCACCTTTGAAGATGGATGCCAAATAACCATTCCAACGTTCTTCATTCTTGGTGAAAACCTGTTCCACATTCATGGAAGACTGGGCTTTCAATTCATTCTGCAAAGAGGCTTCGTCAAAGGCGAATGTTTCAGTATAAGCCCCTTGATATTCTGCGCCTGAAGCCAATGCCAAAGAGACTTTTTCTGCGACACGCAAACTATCCTTGCCGACAACATTAACTTGGTCTGCCGTCAAGAAGCGGACAGCCAATTGTGCATCCTCGACACCCGTATTGATCAGGACTCCTTTGTCCATTGCTTTCAAGGAGGCATTCTTGCCTAACAACCCTCCTTCATAAGAGAGTGAAATATCCAATTCTTTATCTGAAATATTGCGGACAGAGGTGCGAATAACAGCTGTTTGAGCAGACTCATAACAGAGTTCAGTTACAAAATATACCTGTTCATTACGGAACTCCTGAACTAATTTGCCAGGATAATATTTTGCAGTTTGGATGTTTCGGGCGAAATCGAATCTCTCGCCATTAACCGTCATGGATGGCTGAGCCAAAGTAGAGGCAATCCAACCTCTTCCCGTCATCATGTACGGTCCCACGAAACCACCGGTGTTTTCATTCGCTTCATTCTCAGGCAAAGCATATCCTATCCATGAGCCCAAATCAGAAAAGACAAAGCAGTCTCTATCACGTTCATATTTAGGAGCATTCTTGATATTGATCAGGTTATAATAGCCATTACGGCTATCTGCCAATTTCTCCGTTTCTGCCTGCTGCCCCCCGTTCTGCGTACAAGACAGGAACAGGGAGAAGACAGAAAGAGAAAATATGTTCATTAATTTCTTCATTATTCTCTATTTACTTTTTACTTACCGTGGTTAGGATTCTGAACCCAATCCGGATTCAACAAGAATTCCGAGTGCGGTATTGGCAACAAGCGATGCTTGGAATCGATGTAGTTCTCAACGAATTCTTTATTATGGTCTTTCAACGCCTTTTCAGTAATCCCCCAGCGCAACAAGTCATACCAGCGAGTTCCTTCCAATGCGAACTCTGCCGGACGCTCAACATCTTGCAAGTGCTTCAACACGGCATCCTTGCTCATGCCCTTATCCAACAACTTGACATTGGCACGTTTGCGCACGATATTGATATAGTCAATCGCTTCAGCAGTAGCATTGCGGTCGTTCAAACATTCTGCATAGCTTAACAACACATCAGAATAACGCATAATCATTACGTTGAATGCACTACGGTCCGGGTCTGGAATCAAGTCTTCATTCCAAGAGACATATTTCTTCCAATAGTATGTTTTAGGCTGGTGATAATCCAAGAAATGCTTACCTTCATCAAAATAGAATGCACTACAGCCTTCGTCGTTGAACAACAATGTAGCATACATTCGCTGGCTATATTTGTGTTCACCACTTGCTGCCAATTCATTCTTTTTCATCATATCGAAGAACCACGGGGAAGGATAAGCCTCTTCATAACCACCCATTGGAGCATCTAACGGACACAAGTGATACATAATCCAATGGTATTCGGAACGACCACCTGTCCTGTCTCCGGAGAACTGGACTTCAAAAAGAGATTCTTTATTGTTCTTATGCAAACCGTCAAAGTTATCTTCATAATTCTCCATCAATTCATAGCGACCACTCTTAATAACCTTAGCAAACTCATCTTCAGCCTTTTTCATCTGGTGAGTAAACATATAGAAACGTCCCAACATGGCAGCGGCAGTGTATTTAGTCACGCGACCAGCGTATTCAGCAGGATAAGACTCCGGAAGATCATCTTGACATGCAATCATATCCGTTTCTATCAACTTAAGGATTTCACCCTCATTCGCTTGGGCTGGGTTGAACTCTTCGTCTTTTCCCTCAATCTGTTTTGTAAACATGGGAATGCGTTCACCCCAGTTCCGGTACAAGCGGAAGTAATAATAGGCGCGCAAGAAACGAGCTTCAGCCATTGCCTGCTTCTTCAATTGGGCAACATCAGAAGAGTTTTCAGGAACATTAGGAATGTTATCCAAACACTGGTTGGCATAGCTGATACCTTTGTAGCAATTCTTCCATTCACCTTCGGCTGTACCGTTTGTAGAAGTGTTGGTAAAGTTAGCCAAAGAACCCCATGAACCCACATCCGGACGATAACGGAGCAAATCACTGCGGTAACAGTCAATTACAATATGTCTTTTTAAAAGGAGCTGCCCAAGCCTGGTTTGGCTGCAATGCAGCATAAACACTGACCAAGCCTTTTTCAATATCTGATTCATTTTTCCAGAAAACACTGGGAGATAAAGTATTTGGATTGGAATCCTCATCCAAGAAGCCTGTACAAGAAGAGAACATCAGACCTCCAAATACCAAAGAACTCAATAATATATTTTTTAGTTTCATAATTTTATCACTTGTTTTTAGAATCCAAACTTCATACCTAACATATAAGAACGAGACAACGGATAGATTGAGCTATCCACACCCATGCTACCAGAACAAGGATCATAACCACTATAAGAAGTAATCGTGAACAAACGAGTAGCAGCCACATAAAATCTCAGATTATTAATCTTAAGATCTTTACAAACTGAATGAGGCAAGTTATATCCCACCTGCAAGTTGTTCAAGCGTAAAAAGTTTCCGTTTTCCAAGAAGAAGTCAGATGCTTTGATGAAGTTTTCATTCGGGTCACCGACAACCACACGAGGAATACTTGAATTTGGATTTTCAGGGGTCCAAGAATCCAACAATTCACGAGGACCATTGAACTTCTTAGAAGCAGAATGATACTGGTCTGAGCGGTGCATGTTATAACGCTTAACACCAAATGAACCATAGAAGTTGGCTATCATGTCAAAGTTCTTATATTCCAAAGAAATATTCAAACCGACTGTCGCTTTCGGAGTACCGCAACCCATCTTCACCTTATCATTTGAATCCAAGATACCGTCACCATTAGTATCTATGAAACGCAAGTCACCGGGAGCAGCGGCTGCCTGCAAAGGAATCCAATTACCTTCGTCATCCATTTTACCATGCTCCTTGTTCCAGTCATCCACTTCTTGCTGGTTTCTAAAGATTCCGGCAGTTTTATAGACCCACATTTCACCGATTTCACCACCGACATAAGTACGAGCAGGTCCCCATTCGCTCAAGTAACCCGGATCTGCCATGTGTTTCAAAACGCTCTTATAATGAGTAACGTTCATATCCACGTCATACTTGAAATCGCTCACAGTGCCATGATAGATTGCCTGGAATTCCAAACCAGTTGTACGCAACTTACCATCATTGACTGTCAAAGAACCGAAACCGGTTGACGAACTGATTTCCTTATTTGAAAGCATATCCTTCGTATTCTTGATATAACCTTCCAAAGAGAGTTCCAACTTGTTGTTCCACAAGCCCATATCAATACCGATATTCTTATAGATAGTAGTTTCCCACTTAATGAATGCAGAAGGAAGAGTGGTGATAGCATAACCCAAATTGATATTCTTACCATTCCACGGATAGTTCAATGTAGAAGTATCGTAAGACATCTTAGGAATATACATATAGTTGGAAATGTTCTGGTTACCCAAACCACAATAGCTTAAACGTAACTTAAATGTGGAAATCAACTCTTTTTGTTTTTCCCAAAATGACTCGTTAGCAATGTTCCATGCAGCTGATACAGAAGGGAAGAAACCCCATTTGTTGTTTTCCGCAAAACGAGTGGAACCATCATAACGCATGGAAGCCATAATTATGTAACGCAAGTCATAGTTGTAGTTCAAACGAGCGAACAAAGAACGAAGACCGCTACGATTCTTGGTTCCACCCACTGCGAAGTTTTCCTGCCCATGAACCAATAAGTCCATGCTGTTATTTTCAAACTTAGCCGCTGAAGCTGAAATGTCTTCATATTTTTTCTCTTCCTGTGAAATACCTAACAATGCAGACAAGCTATGCTTTTCAGCTAATGTGATATTATAGTTTGCTGTCAATTCCAACAAATCTTCTGTTGACTTGGATCTTGTTTCATCCAACTGAGCACGCGTATTCACGTTATAATCGCCCACCTTATAAGTCGGGACGAAAGAGCGTGTGCCATCAAAGTAAAGATTCCTGCTTGCACGGAACTTGATAATCAAGTCTTTGATTGGTTCATACTGGACATAACCGGAAGCTGAAATGTAATCTTGATATTTCTTCTGACGAACCAAGGAGTTGAATGCAACTTGGTTGACAGCATCAGACATACCCATGCTTGATATAGAACCACCAAATCCGCCTTCGTTTTTATCATCGTAGCAGAAAATCAACGGTTCCAAGTTAGAAATCTGTGACAAGGCAGGCCAACCGGTATATATCTCAGGTTTTGATTCCCAACGGCCATAGCTGACTGATTCTCCCATCTTGAATTTGCCACGAACGATATCAGAGTTCAAACGGAAACCATATTTCGTTTCATCAGTGCTCTTGACGATACCGTCAGTAGAAGAATAGAAACCAGACAAAGCGACGTTCATATTCTCGTTACCTGCCGTATAGCCCATGGTATATTTCTGAGTCAAACCACGGCGGAAATACTCTTTCTGCCAGTCTGTGTCTGCAAACTGATTAGGATTCTGATGATAAGCCTCGATATACTTAGACCAACGGCTTTGAGGAATACCGGCATTGGTATAAGCCATCGTGCGTAATTGGATAAACTCAGCAGAGTTACACAAATCCAAACGTTTAGGAAGGTCATCAACACCTACATAACCAGAGAATGTGATTTTCGGTTCCTGCTTGGCACCGCGGTGTGTTTCAATCAAGATAACACCGGCAGCAGCACGGGCACCATAGATTGCCGCTGTAGCAGCATCCTTCAAGATAGACATCGTCTTGATGTCTTCAGGGTTCAAGTAAGACATATCACCCGGAACACCATCGATGATTACCAACGGAGCATTGGAAGACAAAGATGTCATACCACGCACCTGCAAGTCCGGCTTCTCGCCCGGAGCACCACCATTAGAGTAGTCTACATTAAGACCCGGAGCAGCACCTTCCAACGCATTTTCAGCATTAGCTGTCGGCAACTTGGCCAATTTCTCACCTGTTACTGTTGCAACAGAACCAGAAACGTCTGATTTCTTCTGTGTTCCGTAACCGATAACGATTACTTCGTCCAAGTTCTTGGAGTCTTCTTGTAACTTGACGTTAATTGTTTTTTGATTGTTTACAGGAATGGTTTGGGTGTTGTATCCAATATAAGAAACTTGCAACACTGCATTCGCTGGAACTTCCAATGAATAGTTACCATCTAAATCGGTAATTGTACCTAACGTTGTCCCTTTAACGACAATATTGGCACCTATAATAGGTTCTCCGTTTTTATCTGTTACTGTTCCTGTAATAAGTTTATTTTGTTGGTGAACTCCATTTTTCGTGGCTGATGAAGGAGCGGCATTCTTAGCAAAGAGGAAAATCTTATCGTTTGATATTTCGTATGCCAAATCTGTTCCCTCAACAATTTTATCCATAACAAATGTTAGATCTTGGTTGTCTGCCTGGATGGATATAGTTCTATCCAAATTGACAACTTGATTGCTGTAAGCAAATGATAAACCAGTCTGCTTGGTTATTAATGTGAGTGCTTGTTTGACTTTCACGTTATTAGCTGACAACGTGACATTTCGAGCTGATAATCCTTCCGTTGCAAGGAATAATGGAACGGAAAGGATAATCAGTCGAGGATTAATAGTGTTTAATAAATTATCCATACATTCATGATATAAGATTATACATATTACTCATAAGTACAGGGAGAGGGAATTCCCCTCCCCCTGTAAATAGACACACAAATGTTTAATAGGTATGAGTTAAAATGTTTGTTTTTTTATCTTTTATTTCTTTTCGACCCAAATCGTATCACCGAGAAGCGTGAACGTGACGGGAGAAAGTTTATTCAATTCTTCTAAAATATCGTTCAAAGTCGTGTCTTCGGTTGCCAATGTAAAATTATAGCTGAAGGCATGAGGTGTTTTTACAATGAATCTTTTGCCGAATCTCTGGCTTAATTGGGTCAAGACTTCCGACAAAGAGGTGTTATCAAATGACAACGTATTATGAGTCCATTTTAGAGGAATGTTACTATTCTCTACCTTGCTAATCATGCACTCGCCCGTTTTCTTGTTGTAATTCGCTTGTTCGCCCGGTTCGAGGTCCTTAATATTCCGATTTCCTTTTAACAAAGAGACTTTCCCGGTTTCCAAATAAACTTCAATATTGGCATCTTCTTCGTAGGCTTTCACATTAAATGTTGTGCCTTTTACCTCTATTTGAAGACTCTTGGCATCAACGATGAAAGGCCGATTGGGATTCTTAACCACTTGGAAATAACCTTCTCCCGTAAGCTCTACTTTCCGGTTATGGAATGAGAATTTATTAGGATATCTCAGCATACTTCCAGCATTCAGCAGCACTTGCGAACCGTCTTGGAAAGCGACATGCAGCTTTTCTCCTTTGGGTGCGCTGATTTCCGTATATTCTTCTTCCCCAAAGAAGTTGGTTTTCTTGCCAAAATAGTAGAATTGACTGACAACTAAAATAAAAGGGAGTAGCACAGCTGCCGCTTTCCATATCCTTTTTTTCCATTGTCGCTGTCTTATTTGTTGGAGGATGAAGTTAAACATCTCCTCTTTCGGGACAGGAGCATCCAAATAATCATCTGCTATTTCCGGCGTATAATTCTGCAAATCTGCATCTATCTCGTTAGATAAAAAACCTTTCCCCTTCAGATGTATTCATCCAATGTATTACATCTGATGCTTCTTGTTTGTTTGCTTGATTTGCGATGACTTTTTTAGTGTTTTTATATCTGGGGTATTCATTTATTCTATTTATGTTTTTATTTATAGACACATGAAAGAGAAAAAAGTATGAAAGCATTACATAAAAATAAATATAAATAAATGTTTCATTTTGTTTCTCAGTATTTTGATGGCTTGTGTATAATGACTTTTCACAGTTGGAATCGTTATGCCAATCTTGTCAGCTATTTCTTGATTCGACAGTCCGTCCCTGATTTTGTATAGACAAACCATACGTTTCTGTTCCGGCAAAGAGGATATGCAAGAGTAGAGCTCTTTAGAAACCTCATCTTCTTCCAGCCTTGAAGTGATATCCTCTTCAAATTCACTTGTCTCTTGTGCTATTTGGTAATTTTTCTCCATAGCGGAAGTGTTATTCCTTATTTCATTCAAGATATGATTACGCGTCATGGTAAACAGGTAGTTCTTTATGCTGATTTCAATGGATATGGAATGACGCAACTCCCACAACTTAAGGAATATTTGTTGGGTGGCATCTTTTGCCATATCTTGGTCCTTCAAGTATTTGTATGCAATGGTATATAATATCTCCACATACATATTATATATATGTGTAAAAGCATCTTGACTATCACTGTGCAATGCCATTATTAAATCAGATTCGTTAAGGAATCCGTTTATGGATACTCTTTTCATGCCAGATACTAAAGTGTTAATCTTTTGCGCGCAAATATATGTATTATTTCGATTACATCAATATATAATAGAAAGCAAAAGCGGCTATTTTGCGATAAAATGTGTAAAAAAGCGGCTACTGTTTTCACTTTGCCATCTATCTTAAAGGGGCTGTATCAAAACGAATGTTTGACACAACCCCTTAGCAACTTTAAATGAAATTAATATTATGAAATGAATGAGAGAGCTTAGAATGAAGGATAACCCGGATTCTGAGTCAACTTATTGTTTGTCTGCCATGCATCTTGTGATACAGGGAACAATCTCAAGTAAGTATCACTCTTTCTTGGGCAGTTGGACGCAGACCACATTCCTTGTTCATAACTGCCGAAGCGGATATCATCCTGACGAGAATGCAATTCCCATGCCAATTCAAAGCGACGTTCCAACTGGATTTCTTTCAACGTTACGGTTGAATAGTTGTGGGATGAGTTGCCATAAGCACGGGCACGTACTTGGTTAACCAAGTCTGTTGCTTCTCCTACACTGCCACCACTACGAAGCAATGCTTCTGCCTTCATCAATAGGACATCGGCATAGCGGAAGATATGGAAGTCATTACCCATTGCGTCTACCAAGTCAGGAGCAAATGTCCATTTGATACAGCGAGCACCGTCATGCTGGTTGACAGCAGCCCAAGGTGTTCCGTCATATTCTGTACCTGCAATCATGTTTACATCAATCGTATGATCCAATTCATAACCGTGGTCAGTCATGATAACCTCACCCGTGGATTGGTTGATTTGTTTACCTATCAAATAAGTTCCCGTGAAACGAGGATCTTCTGTATCGAACTGCTTAACATAGTCCGGCTGTGCGCAAACACCGTTCCAAGTACCGTTGGCTGTGATACCCAAAGACAAATAGTCTTTGTAGTGAAGCGTACGGTTCATCAACTGGTTACGGTTGTCTTTGTCTGTATCAGTCTGTGAATAAGGAGCAGACAAAATGGCTTCTCTTGATTTTTCATTTGTCAATGAGAAATTGTCCTTCCAGTTCGGTTCCAAGACATAGCCCATAGCCATTACTTTGTTGCAGCAATCAATTGCATTCTGATAAGCATTAGAGCACGTAACGCCCCAAGCCTCAGCATTCAAATACAATTTAGCCAACAAGGTATAAGCGGCACCCTTGGTGAATCTTGCATAGTTGCCGTCACGATCCGGCAATTGGTTCACGATTTCGTTCACCTCTTTAATCAACCAATCGAAGACGGTTTGACGGCTTTGGCAAGTAGGCAATTCCTTGTCGGAATAGTCTGTTACCAAAGGAATGTTTCCCCATTCGTCCATCATCTTGTAATACCAGAAAGCACGCACACCACGCATTTCAGCAAGCTTCATCTGTTTGTCAGATTCAGAAAAGATAGTTGTTCCTTCAACCACCTGAATATTGGCATTACAAGTACCGATAGCTTGTGAAGCATCAGACCAAGCATTTTTCACACTTGCAGTCTGTGCTGTATAGGTATGCGTATAAATTTCACGGTATTGACCGCCATCGTACCAGTCACCACCAAAGCGGGTCGGGGTAACTGCGCTGGAACCAGCCATTTCATCCAATGCCAAGAAGTTACCGCCTGCCATATAGACTTTCAAAGTCTTGTAGACCGTTCCTACCAACGCATTAACTTGGGTCTCGGTTTTACCAAACTCCTCAGCCGGAAGTTTGTCGTATACATCTTCGTCCAGGTTTGTACATGCTGGCATCACCGAGAACAAAGATGCGCACGCCAAAGCTGATATAATTAATTTTTTATTCATATTGATTCAGAGTTTTAAATTAGAAAGTTAAGTTAACACCAAATGTGAATGAACGTGCCTTAGGCATGTAGTTACGAGGCTCGATACCAGGGAGACAATCCAGCATCTGTATCGCTTGCTTCGCCACGGAACAATTCAACTTCAGGATCCAAACCTTTGTAACCAGTGATTACAAACAAGTTTTGTGCTGCCACATATACTCTTGCTCTGTCTAACCAGTCGATTTTCTTCGTATTGAATGTATAACCGATAGACATGTTGTCCAAACGAGCGAAAGAAGCATTTTCTACATAGTATGAACAAACACGAGAGTTTTCACGCATTGTCAACAAGTTGTCGTTCTTCATAGCGTTTGTACCGCTGATGTATGTGTTGTTACCGTAAGCAGCCAACGGGTTATCCAATACCTTATTACCGATTGTTCCACGGATAAAGAAGCTGGCATCCCAGTTCTTCCAAGAGAAGGTATTGTTCCATCCGAATGTCAAATCCGGCTGGGCGTCGCCACAATAAGTACGGTCGTCATCTGTAATCTGTCCGTCACCGTTGATATCTTCGATAATGAACTTACCGTTTGCGTCAATGCCGTTGCACTTCAACATGAAGAACTGACCAACTGGACGACCTTCTTCAACAACGTGTGAAGTCACACCTGATGCACCACGAATCCATGGGTCACCGACGTAGATACGGCTGGTTGAATACAAGTCATTAGACAACTTCGTAATCTCGTTTTTGTTGTGAGACAAGTTGATGGCAGTATTCCAGTTGAATGTCTTGTTACGGATAACGTCAATGTTCAACATGACTTCAATACCTTTATTGGTCATATCACCTACGTTCGCAGAAATCTTATTGTAAACGTATGTCGGAGTCGGAACTACATAGTCATAAAGCATATCGCTTGTTTTCTTGTTGTAGTATTCGATTGTACCACCCACACGACCATTGAACAACTGGAAGTCCAAACCAACGTTGAACATCGCTGTTGATTCCCATTTCAAATCCGGGTTTGCGTTCTGGGAAATACGGAATGAAGTCAACTGGGAACCGTCACTGTAATAAGTACCGTAAGCTTCGTAAAGCTGCAATGATTTGTAAGGACGAAGACCATCTTGGTTACCTGTGACACCATAACCAGCGCGCAATTTCAAGTCTGTAATCCATTTAATATCCTCCATAAATGCTTCTTGGGAAATACCCCAAGCTGCTGATACGGATGGGAACCATCCCCATTTGTGATTAGCACCGAACTTAGAAGAACCATCACGACGTACAGTAGCTGTAATCATGTAGCGTTCATCGAAGCTGTAGTGTGCACGACCAAAGAATGAAATCAACTTATAATTGTTACAATCAGATGTTACGTCACCAATCTTCAAGTTGTTACCCGCTTGGATGTTGTCTGCACCCATGCTGGATACAGCGAAGTTAGTAGCTTTGGCATATTGGCTGCCAAATGAATTGGACTCCCAAGAATAACCAGCCACAGCATCAACTTTGTGCTTTTCATCAGCACCAAATGCTTTGGTGTAATTAGCTGTCCATTCCATCAAGTCACGATCCCATTTCATGTTTCTGCGGACTGCCAAACCATTGTTATCGTCACCCAAAGAGTTATCAGGGTCTTCCCACTGTTTGTAGTCGTTCATGAAACGGCTCTTATACAAGTTTACTTTCACGTTCAAACCTTCAATAACTTCGAATTGGGCATCACCCTGTCCGTAGAAGTAAGAGTTGCTGCTCTTCTTGTAGTTTTGATTCTGGTTCTGAACCGGGTTACCTTGGTTATAATTCATGTTGGCATCCGTGAAATAGCTGCCGTCTTCGTTATATACAGGGTAAACAGGAAGCATGTTGTATGCCAAGATGTAGTCATCAGCAAACGGCATCTGCATATCTGTCAAGGTTGTTGAACCTGTCAATCCGATACGCAAACGGTCGTTGATGGCACGCTGCTGGAACTGGAAGCGGAAGCTATGACGTTTCATCATGTTGTCTCTCGCAATACCTTTACGATCCAAGTAGGTGTAAGAAGCACGGTAGTTGCTCTTGGAACTACCACCAGACATAGACAAAGAGTGATTCTGGGAAATACCTGTACGAAGCATTTCATCGAACCAGTCTGTATCTGCATTATATTTGTCATATACACTGATGTCATTGCCCAATTCTTTGTTAGCGGCACGCCATTCAGCAGCATTCAACAAATCAGGTTTGTTGGCAACGAAGTCTGCTGTTACATAACCATCATACTGAATCTGAGTCTTTGAACCGGAACCACGTTTAGTTGTAATCAAGATGACACCGCCAGCTGCACGAGAACCGTAGATCGCTGCGGAAGAGGCATCTTTCAATACAGAGATGGATTCGATATCAGAAGGAGAAACGGTGGACATGTCACCACCCGGAACACCGTCGATAACAATCATCGGACCTTGGTCGTTCTGCAAAGTAGATGTACCACGCAAACGGATTTGAGAACTACGGGTTACATCACCGGAACCGGAAGTAATGGTCAAACCGGCAACTTTACCTTGCAACAAGTCTGATGCATCGCGGTTGACACCTTTGTTAAAGTTTTCTTCGGATACGTTTGCCACGGAACCAGTAATCTCTTTACGTGTTTGAGTACCGTAACCGATAGCAACTACTTCACCTAAGTTTACTACAGAAGAAGACAATTGCACGTCAACCGTACTTCTTCCTTTCACAGCCTCGTCAATGGTTGTGTAACCAATGTAAGAGAACTGCAAAACTGCCTTTTGCAAGTCTTTTACAGTGATGGTGTATTTACCATCCATGTCTGTAATTGTTCCATTCGTAGTACCTTTTTCTACAATGTTCACACCGATAACCGGTTCACCTGTTTCATCTTTAACTACACCCTTAACAGATTGGGCGAATGCCACTGTGCAACATAGGCACAGAAACATAGAAAGCAAGGTCATCTTTCTATGTGTGTTGAGCATGGAAAAAACTTTTTTTCGCATAAAATTTAAGGAGTTCTAAATATAATAATACACAATTCTTTTGATTAGCTTTTGATTAGTCGAACTCATTAACTCTAATCTCCGTGCTTTTCGTTCTGCAATTATAATAAATTTTGACAAAACCCCGCAACCTCGAACTTAAAATTAACTATATTTTTCAATTTATTTAACAAACACGGCTTTCTTTAAGCCATGCGTAAAGTTGCTGTTGTGATTTTATGTTCTCTTCTAAATTTATATTACTTTTGTCTGATAAAACATAGTTTAGGAATTAAATAGAAGAGTTATGAAAGTAGGCGATAAAGTACGCTTCCTCAATACAACTGGAGGCGGAGTGGTAAGAAGCTTTAAAGGCAAGGAAGTTTTGGTGGAAGATGAAGACGGGTTTGAAGTCCCAGCTTTAATCCGCGAGTAGCGTGGTTGTTGGTGAGGGTTCGCAAGTGCATACTGATAACCGTCCTAAAAAGAATGCGGCTGAGTTGGAAAAACAGATATTGAGCACAAGGCAGCAGCCGGAAAATAAGCCCAAAGAGGTAATCGAAGAGACATTGGAAGGCGAGAAACTGAATGTCTTTTTGGCTTATCTTCCACTGGATCCGAAAGCCATCCAGCAATGTGGTTACGAAGCCTATTTCGTGAACGACAGCAACTACCATTTGTTCTTTAATTACATGAGCAGGGAAAACAATAGTTGGACGAGTCGTTATCACGGGGAGATTGAGCCGAATACGAAAATATTCATGGAGGAGTTCCAAAAGGCTGACCTGAACCAATTGGAACGGATTTGTGTGCAGTTGATAGCATTTAAAAAGGACAAGCCTTTTGCCTTGAAGAATGCGGTTTCTGTCGAGTTGAGACTCGACACGGTCAAGTTTTACAAGCTGCACTGCTTTATGGAGAATGATTTCTTCGACGAAGATGCCATCATTTGCCCGATAATCCGAAACGATTTGCCTGAAAGGACCATGTTGGTTTCTGCCGCTGATATTCAAGAAGCAATGAAGTCAAAGGCGCATGCGGATAAACCCAAGAGCGTCCCGCACCAATCCATTATCAAGAAGAAGGAGGCCAACTCTTCTGTTTTGGAGGTTGATTTGCATATTGATGAATTGTTGGACGACACGACAGGAATGTCAAATGCAGATATGCTGAATTACCAGTTAGACAAATTCCGCGAAGTGTTGGATATGTATGCCGGACGGACCGGACAGAAGATAGTATTTATCCATGGTAAAGGAGACGGAGTGTTGCGCAAAGCGATAGAAAAGGAATTGCATACTCGCTACAAGCAACATTACTTCCAAGATGCCTCTTTCCGGGAATATGGTTATGGTGCAACCATGGTGACAATTCATTAAGCGATGGTTGAGATTGAACGTAAGTTTTTGGTGGTAGGAGACTTTAAGCCAAAAGCAGAAAGCAGCAGCCGCATTGTCCAAGGATATATCTGTTCCCAGCCGGGAAAGAGTGTAAGGGTAAGAATCCGGGGGGACAAAGGCTACTTGACCATCAAAGGCGCATCGGACGAGAAAGGAATGAGCCGTTATGAGTTTGAACGGGAAATCCCGTTGGAAGATGCAGAACAACTCTTGTCGCTTTGCGAGCCGGGTGTTATCGACAAGGTGCGCTATTTGCTTAAACAAGGCAAACATACTTGGGAAGTGGATGAGTTCCATGGAGCCAATGAAGGATTATTGATGGCTGAAATAGAACTATCATCGGAAGATGAGGAATTTGAGATTCCTGAATGGTTGGGAAAGGAGGTGACAGGCGACCGGAGATATTACAATTCGATGCTGACGAAACACCCCTACTCTGAATGGAAATGAATAACGTGTTGGTAATAATAAAATGTATAATGTATGAATGTATTGTATCGGATAAAACAGATAGTGGCACTTTTAAGTGTTGCTTTATTGACATTACCCGCAAAAGCGGATGAGGGAATGTGGTTGCTTCCTTTGCTGAAAAGTCAACAATTGGAAGAGATGAAAGCTTTGGGATTGAAACTTCAGGATTATGACATCTACAGTCCGGAGAATGCCTCTTTGAAAGATGCGGTTGTGATTTTCGGTGGAGGTTGTACGGGTGAAGTGGTTTCATCGGACGGATTGGTGTTGACCAACCACCATTGCGGATACGGTGCCATCCAAGCCCATAGTTCTGTAGAACATGATTATTTGACGGATGGTTTTTGGGCGACAACCCGCAGCCAGGAGTTGCCGAACCCGGGACTTACTGTTACATTTATTGATAAAATCGAAGATGTGACAGCTTATGTGAAGAAAGAGCTGGAAAAAGACAAAGACCCGAACAGCATGAATTTCCTTTCTCCTAAGTATTTGAATAATTTGGCGAAACAAAAGGTGGGAGAAAAGTTCTTGAAATCAAATCCGGGCACGCAAGTGGAGATTCAAGCTTTCTTTGGAGGCAACCAGTATTTTATGTTTACAAAGAAAATCTATTCAGACGTTCGTTTGGTAGGTGCGCCTCCTTCGTCAATTGGCAAATTCGGTGCAGATACCGACAACTGGATGTGGCCTCGCCATACGGGAGATTTCTCCGTCTTTCGTATTTATGCGGATAAGAACGGCAATCCGGCTGAATATTCAGAGAATAATGTGCCGCTCCATCCGAAGCGTTGGATGAAGATTTCCATCAAAGGATTCGACGAGGGTGATTATGCGATGATTATCGGTTTCCCGGGTCGCACGAACCATTATTATACATCTTGGGAAGTGGCTGAGAGAAGGGACATTGACAATGCCGTGCGTATCAACATCCGTGAGTTGCGCCAAAAAGCAATGTTGGAAGAGATGTTGAAAGACCCGAAAGTCAGGATTCAGTATGCCAGCAAATATGCAAGTTCCGAAAATGCTTATAAGAACTCTATCGGAAGCAATTGGGCCATCAACAAACGGGATTTTGAAGCAGTCAAGCGAGCAGAGCAAAAGGCGTTGTTGGCTTGGGGCAAAAAGCAGAACGATCCGCAGTATGAGAATGCTTTGTTGACTTTGGAGCAAATTATTTCAGACCGTAAAGACCTCCGATTCCGCAAATGGATGTTGGAAGAGGCAATACTTCGTGGCATTGAGTTCTCGGCAGTCCCTACGGAGGTGGATTCCGTTGTAAAAGCATTGGAAGGCAAAAACCAGAAACGCATCCAGTCACAGATGTCAAGTTTGAGCAATGCCTTCCGCCGTTTCTTCGATAAGAATTATGACCCGGAAGTGGACCGGAAGATTGCCAAAGTGATGTTGGCTGAATATCGCCGCTTAATCCCGTCCCGTTCTTGTCCTGAGTACATGAATTTGATTGATACGAAGTACAAAGGGGATGTGAATCGCTTTGTAGATGACTTGTTCAAAACATCCATCTTTGCTTCCCCTGAAAACTTCGCCCGTTTTGTAGAGCATCCATCTGCCAAAGCGTTGGACGAAGACCCGATGATTCTATTTGCCCGCTCCGTCAAAAAAGAGAGAAAGGCATTGAATGAATCGCTGCAAGAATTCGATGACGGATATAATTTAGCACATCGCATTTATGTGGGAGGTTTGCTGAAAATGAAATCGGACGAACCTCAATGGCCGGATGCCAATTTCACCATGCGTATTACTTATGGACAGGTGAAAGGCTACAGCCCGCGTGACTGTGATTATTATGGTTGCCAGACGACATTGGACGGAGTGATGGAAAAAGAGGACTCAACCAATTGGGAGTTTGTCGTTCCAGCACGGTTGAAAGAGCTTTATACACAGAAGGATTTTGGCCCGTATGGATTAAACAATGGGAAAATGCCGGTTGCTTTGTGTGCCACAACGCATACGACTGGAGGAAATTCCGGTAGTCCGGTGATGAATGGCAATGGAGAATTGATTGGTTTGAACTTCGACCGCAACTGGGAAGGAGTCGGTGGTGATATTGAATATTTGCCAGATTACCAGCGCAGCATCATAGTGGACATCCGTTATGTGTTGTTCTTGATTGACAAATATGCAGGAGCAGACTATTTGGTAAAAGAGATGGATATTGTTTCCAAATAAGGACTTTGTTTCCAAATAAGTTAAAATAGAAATCCATTTAGGGAAGAAGCGATTGCAAATTCCCTAAATGGATTTTTTTTGATTGGACTAATTGCATAACTCAGGATACTTTTGTTGATTAATAACGACAAATTTAGCTTATCACCTAAGTGAAAAGCATTTATCACCTTAATGAAAAGCACTTATCACCTAGGTGAAAAACACTTATCACCTAGATGAAAAGCACTTATCACCTAAATGATAAACAAAGAGTAGTTTTTTCGAATAAATTCATGCACTTCAAACAAATAATGTTTAACTTTGACACATCTATTGTATAAATATATCTATATGGACGAGCAGATTAAACAAATAGCCGAGCGACTGAAAGGTTTGCGGGATGCTTTAGAATTGGAGCCAGCCGAAGTGGCAAAAGTTTGCCAGCTGACGACAGAAGAATATTTGCTTTTGGAAAGTGGAACCGTGGATATCTCAGTCAGCGTGTTGCACCGAATCTCACAAGCTTACGGGCTTGAGTTGACAACCCTGATGTTTGGAGATGAACCAACGATGAGTTCCTATTTTGTCACAAGAAATGGGAAAGGGTTGGCAGTAGAAAGGGTGAAAGCATATAAATACCAATCGTTGGCAGCCGGATTCAGACGCCGTAAAGGAGATCCTTTTTTAGTTACCGTTCATCCCAAACCAGAAGGAACAGCCATGTTTTTGAATAGCCATCCGGGACAGGAATTTAATTATGTATTAAAAGGCCGAATGGTTATTGAGATAAATGGAAAGCGATTGACCTTGGAGGCAGGAGACAGCATTTATTTCGACTCATCAAAGCCGCACGGAATGTTGGCACTTGATGGAGAGAAAGTGAGCTTCTTAGCAATTATTATTTAATAAATGAATTTGTAGAATAACTGGGTTTTACGATATGTTAGAAAGATTTTTAGAGCAGACCTCTTTTGAGTCCCAAGAAGATTTCAAGAAGCATTTGAACATACACGTCCCCGACAATTTCAACTTCGGATATGACATAGTAGATGGATGGGCAAAAGAGGAGCCGAATAAAAAAGCCCTTTGCTGGACAAATGATAAAGGTGAGCATTTGGATTTTACCTTTGCTGATATGAAGAAATATACAGACCAGACCGCCGCTTACTTCCAATCATTAGGCATTGGGAAGGGCGATATGGTCATGTTGATATTAAAACGCCGTTACGAGTTTTGGTTTTCTATCATTGCTTTGCACAAGTTGGGCGCAGTTGTTATTCCTGCCACCCATCTTCTAACAAAGAAAGATATTATTTATCGGGCCAATGCTGCTGACATAAAGATGATTGTATGTGCAGGTGAAGAGGTCATAACAAATCATATAGTTAATGCTTTGCCGGAATCTCCTTCAGTGAAATGTGTGGTTTCTGTGGGACCGTACGTTCCGGAGGGATTCCATGATTTCCATAAGGAGTGGGAACAAGCTCCTGCTTTTGTCCGTCCGGGACATCCCAACAGCAATGACGATATCTCTTTACTATACTTTACTTCCGGTACGACGGGAAATCCCAAAATGGTGGCACACGATTTTACTTATCCTTTGGGACATATCGTGACAGGAGCGTTTTGGCATAACCTTCATCGTGACAGTTTGCATTTGACCATTGCTGATACCGGATGGGGCAAAGCTGTTTGGGGAAAATTGTATGGACAGTGGATTGCGGGTGCTACCGTTTTTGTGTATGACCACGAGAAATTCACTCCGGCTGACATATTGCAAAAAATCCAGGACTATAAGATTACGTCGCTATGTGCGCCTCCTACTATTTTCCGTTTCTTGATTCGTGAAGATTTGACGAAGTATGATTTGTCCTCCTTGCAATATTGCACGATTGCGGGAGAGGCGTTGAACCCTGCTGTCTATGATACATTCTATAAATTGACTGGCATAAAGTTGATGGAGGGATTCGGACAGACGGAAACGACTTTGACCATTGCGACATTCCCTTGGATGAAACCGAAACCGGGTTCAATGGGAGTACCTAACCCACAATATGATATGGATTTGTTGAGACCGGACGGAACTCCTGCGGAAGATGGAGAACAGGGACAAATTGTGATACGGACAGACAAAGCAAAGCCGTTGGGTTTGTTCAAGGAGTATTACCGTGACGAGGTCCGGACACGTGAAGCTTGGCATGATGGTTTGTACTATACAGGCGATGTGGCATGGCGCGATGAAGATGGATACTTCTGGTTTGTAGGCAGAGCTGATGATGTGATAAAAAGCTCCGGTTATCGTATCGGACCGTTTGAAGTAGAAAGTGCCTTGATGACGCACCCCGCCGTGGTCGAATGTGCCATTACGGGCGTTCCCGATGAGATTAGGGGACAAGTGGTGAAAGCTACAATCGTGCTGGCAAAGGAATACAAGGAGAAAGCGGGCGAAGCGTTGGTAAAGGAGTTGCAAGACCATGTGAAACGAGTGACTGCTCCTTACAAATATCCGCGTGTGGTGGAATTTGTAAACGAATTGCCTAAAACCATCAGCGGAAAGATTCGCAGGGTTGAAATCCGTGATAAGAATAAATAAGAATAACTTACGAAAAACAATATGAGAAATTTCACTTGTGTACAAGATCTGGGCGACCTGAAGCAGGCGCTCAATGAAGCTTTTGAAATCAAGAAAGACCGTTTTCAATTCAGCGAATTGGGAAAGAATAAAACATTATTGATGATATTCTTTAATTCCAGCCTGCGAACACGTTTAAGTACGCAAAAGGCTGCCATGAACTTGGGCATGAATACGATTGTGCTGGATGTCAATCAAGGCGCATGGAAATTGGAAACAGAAAGAGGCGTCATCATGGATGGGGACAAACCAGAGCACTTGCTTGAAGCCGTTCCGGTCATGGGGTGCTATTGCGATGTGATCGGTGTTCGTTCGTTTGCCCGCTTTGAGAAGAAGGAGGATGACTACAATGAAAAGATATTGAACCAGTTCATCCAACATTCCGGCCGTCCGGTGTTTAGCATGGAGGCTGCAACGCGCCACCCACTGCAGAGCTTTGCCGATTTGATAACCATCGAGGAATATAAGAAAACGTCCCGTCCCAAAGTTGTCATGACGTGGGCTCCTCATCCGAAATCATTGCCGCAAGCTGTTCCTAACAGCTTTGCTGAATGGATGAACGCAACCGACTATGACTTTGTGATAACGCATCCGGAAGGCTATGAGCTGGATCCGAAGTTCGTCGGACGTGCCCGTGTTGAATATGACCAGAAGAAGGCTTTTGAAGGTGCTGATTTCGTTTATGCAAAGAACTGGGCGGCATACCAGGATCCCAATTATGGCAAAGTTATCAATATGGACAGAAGTTGGACGGTAGATGCGGAAAAGATGGCTTTGACCAATAATGCTTACTTCATGCATTGCCTGCCTGTAAGACGAAATATGATTGTGACGGACGATGTGATTGAAAGTCCACAAAGTTTGGTAATACAGGAAGCTGCGAACAGGGAGATTTCTGCTCAAACGGTGTTGAAAAAGATTTTGGAAGGACTGAAATTAAGTTGATATAATATGGATAATAACTTTAAAAGGGAAACATTGTGCGTTCAAGCAGGATGGAATCCTAAAAATGGCGAGCCTCGTGTTTTGCCTATTTACCAAAGTACTACATTTAAATATGATACGAGTGAGCAGATGGCTCGCCTTTTCGATTTGGAGGAGAACGGCTATTTTTATACTCGTTTGCAAAACCCGACCAATGATGCCGTCGCTGCGAAGATTGCCGCATTGGAAGGAGGTGTCGGTGCCATCTTGACATCTTCCGGGCAGGCAGCCAGTTTTTTCACTTTCTTCAATATTTGCGAAGCAGGAGATCATATTGTAAGTGCGACCAGTATTTATGGCGGGACATACAATCTGTTGGCTGTTACGATGAAGAAGATGGGCATCGAATGCACGTTCGTTGACCAAGATGCCAGCGAAGAAGAGATAAACAAGGCTTTCCGCCCGAATACCAAACTGATGTTCGGAGAAACCATTTCCAATCCGGGAGTGATGGTCCTTGACATAGAAAAGTTTGCCAAGATTGCACATGCCCACGGTGTCCCATTGGTTGTGGACAATACATTTGCAACCCCAATCAATTGCCGCCCTTTTGAGTGGGGAGCCGATATTGTGACTCATTCAACTACCAAATATATGGATGGCCACGCTTGTTGCGTGGGAGGTTGCATTGTGGATAGCGGGAACTTTGATTGGGAGGCTCATGCGGATAAGTTCCCAGGACTTTGCCAGCCGGACGAATCCTATCATGGTTTGACCTACACAAAGGCATTTGGCAAAATGGCATTCATAACAAAAGCAACCAGCCAGTTAATGCGAGACTTGGGTTCTGTCCAGTCACCACAAAACGCATTCTTGTTAAATTTAGGTTTGGAATCCCTTCACCTTCGTGTGCCACGGCATTGTGAAAACGCCCAAATGGTGGCGGAATGGTTGGAACAATGTGACAAAGTGGCTTGGGTGAACTATCCTGGTTTGAAGAGTAACAAGTATTATGAATTGGCTCAGAAATATCTTCCCAATGGTTCTTGTGGTGTTTTGTCATTTGGACTCAAAGGAGGAAGAGATGTTGCTATCCGTTTTATGGATCGCCTGAAATTGGTGGCAATTGTGACACATGTGGCGGATGCACGAACTTGTGTGCTTCATCCGGCAAGTCATACTCACCGCCAGTTATCGGATGAGCAGTTGATAGAAGCCGGTATTGCTCCTGATTTGATTCGCTTCTCTTGCGGTGTTGAGAGTGTAGAAGATATCATCGCAGATATCAAGCAAGCTTTGGAAATATAATTTATTACTGTCCGGTAATCGGTCAAAAGGTTTTACCGGACAGTAATAATTCAACATCTATCAATCAACCATTTTATGGCGCAAAGATTCCAAAAGCCCGGAACAAGCATCTTCCAACAAGTCAAGAACCAATTCGAATCCGTCAGCTCCGCTGTAATATGGGTCAGGAACATAATCATAAAGGCGATGGGTCGAATACTCCATCATGGCATGAATTTTATCTACTGCTTCCAAATCGGGAGCTTTCTCTTTCAGATCTTCGACGTTCCGGTTGTCCATTCCGATAATCAAGTCGAAATCATAGAAATCCGCCATTCTAACCGGTCGTGAAATAGAATCCAGTTTGTATCCTCGACGGGCAGCATGGGCTTTCATTCTTGGGTCTGCGCCTTCTCCTTCATGATAACCGATAATTCCGGCGGAATCAACTTCGAAAACGGCATCTAATCGAGCCTGATGGACAAGCTTCTTCATGACAGCTTCCGCAGAAGGTGAACGGCAAATGTTCCCGAGGCAGACAAACAATATCTTATATTTATCTTTATTTTCCATATCATTTTCCTTTAACATTATTATTAAATGAGTTTTTATAGCGGATCCACATCATAATACATTGAGATTCGACGGAACGCCGGTTTGTTTTGCATCTCTTCGTATGTCATTTCCAAGAAGCTTCGCATGGCTTGGATGGAAGCCGAGGATTCTATTTTCATCACAATCTTCCGTATATGATAAGTTTGGATATAAGAGACCGGAGGAGTTACCGGACCCAAAACCCTCTCTCCCAATTTTGCCCTCAGTTTATCTGCAAACAGACGTGACAATTCTATCAACGGGGCTTCATTCTTACAGCGCATGACCAAGACAATTATCCGGAAATAGGGAGGATAACGGAACATGCTCCGCTCAGCAACTTGCCAGTTAAACATCTCCTTGTAAGCGGAATGGATGACCATTTGGATAAGAGGATGCTCTGGCTGCGAGGTTTGCAGTAAAACTGTTCCTTGCTTGTCCCTACGTCCTGCCCTTCCGCTGACTTGCACCAACAATTGGAATGCTCGTTCGTGGGCACGGAAGTCGGGATAGTTCATCAATGAGTCAGCATTTAATATTCCAACGACTCCCACACGACTGAAATCGAGCCCTTTGGAAATCATTTGTGTCCCGATTAAGATTTGTGTTTTCCCCTTTTCAAAATTGCCAAGGATGCGTTCATAAGCACTTTTGCTCCGTGCCGTGTCCAAATCCATTCGCGCCGATTGATATTGGGGAAAAAGCGATTTGACCTCTTCTTCCACCTTTTCCGTTCCAAAACCAAGCATCTGGAATTCGGTGCTTCCACATTCCGGACATTTCTCAGGAAGAGAGATAGAATATCCGCAGTAATGGCAAACCAAACGGTTCTGATGCTTATGGTAAGTCATGCTGACATCGCAGTTGATGCAACGCGGAACCCAACTGCACTCATTGCATTCAACCATTGAGCAAAGCCTCTTCTGTTTTGAAACAGGATAACTTGTTCTCCCTGTTCCAATGCCTGCTGCATTTTCTCAATCAGCAGAGGTGAGAAAATCGGGTTTTTCATGATTTTCTTCCTCTTCAGTTCCCTTGTATTCACAGGGATGATTTGAGGCGGCAAGCAATCCCCATAACGAGAAGATAATTCCACAAAACCATATTTCCCATTAGTCGCATAGAAATAAGATTCGATGGAAGGAGTAGCCGAACCCAAGAGGACTTTTCCTCCGTGCATGTTGGCAAGCACCATCGCTGCATTCCGTGCATTATAACGTGGGGCAGGATCTTGTTGTTTATAAGATATTTCATGCTCCTCATCCACAATAATCAATCCCAAATTGGAAAAAGGGAGGAATAAGGAGGAGCGCACACCTAAAATAAGGAAAGGGGAAGTGCTATGGAGTAATTTGTTCCATATTTCCACACGTTCATTGTCGGAGAACTTGGAATGATATACCAACATCTTATCTCCAAACAATTTGCCTAAACGCTCGGTGATTTGGGTTGTGATGGCAATCTCCGGCAACAAATAGAGCACCTGCTTTCCTGCCTGGAGAACTTGTTCTATCAAATGGACATAGATTTCTGTTTTACCGGAAGAAGTTACTCCATGTAACAAACAAATATCCTTCTGTTTGAGATTGTCCAATATTTCCCAATAGGCGTGTAATTGAACATCGGACAAAGGGTTCAAAGGTTGTATGCGGCAAACCGTCATTTGCAAGCGGCTCACCTCTTTTTTCGTAAGCTTCCAAGATTCCCTTCTTCAGCAAACTATTCAAAATGGCTGTGTTTTCCCCGCATTTGCCCAATAATTCTTTTTTAGAGACTTCCTGTTGTGATCCGGATTCGAGGGAATGACTTAAGTCAAGATAGGCAAGAAACAACTGTTCTTGTTTATGCGCCCGTTTCATCAAGTCGAATGCCTCTTGCATCTTATCCGGAGTGTTCCAAGCATTTGCAATCCGGATATAAGCTTCTGTCCGGGGAGAGAATCCTTGCCTCAATCGTTCATTGATTTCTATCGCTCCTTTAGCAATCAACGACGTAAGTATGGGTACAATATTATGAAGTCCGGATTTCCGCTCCAGCTCAGAAACCGTCAGCTGGATTTCTTTCCCGCCAAAGGCATCTAAAATGGCACATTCATTCGGTTTGAGGGGCGAAGAAGATACAAAATCCTTGTGGAAGATAACATTTGTCTCACTTTCTATTTTCAAACCGGAAGGAAGAGCTGCCTTATACACATCACCTAATTTACAAAGATAATAGGATGCAATCCATTCCCAGAAACGGAGTTGAGGTCGTTTCAAAACGGGGATTGCATCCAATAAGGCAAAGATTTCCTTGAATTCATATTGTGCTTTCGGCTTATACTCAGTTACCGAATGCACAATCGCTGTATAAAAATGTTTCTTCCCAAAATGTACAATGACCCGGCAACCGGGAACAACCGAGGTTTCCAAGTCGGCAGGAACCTTATAAGTATAAAGATTCTCTAATGGTAATGGAAGTATGACATTTGCGTATTTCATCGCACCAAAGGTACGAATTTTCTACTTAAAACAGCAAAGCAGCTGAGATTTGCCAGCCTCTGTTCTTGCCGTCAGAACCAAGTTTGGCGATGCTATAGTTGTCAGTCATGCCTAAATGATAGTTCACGCCTATTTGGAGATGTTGGATAAGTTCGACACCACCTCCCATGTTAAGACCAGCACTGAATGTCTTGGCTTCTATCTGGTTGCTGATGACTTCCCAAATCTTTCCGCCTCCCAACCTGAATCCGACGAATGGACCAGCTGCTACAAAGGCCTTGGCGGCAGGAATTCCAATCTTCCATTTCAAGTTCAAAGGAATATCTAAGTAATCTGATTTGATAGTCGTGTTTCCTATGTCCATGCCCATCTTTGAATAAAGCAAAGAGAAGTCCAATCCCAATCCCACTACCGGTATCGTCCATTCTGCCGTTGGACCGATGTGGAAGCCGCTGATGTTTTTGGATTTCAATTCGGAAGGAAGATCTTTAAAATGCACATTCGCTACATTAGCTCCACCTTTCACACCCCATTTGAATTGAGCCTGCGCTGGCATTGCGATAAAAGCCAACAATACTACGAGAGTTAAATAAATTCGTTTCATAAGTTATGTATTTTATGTTTTAATTACAAATAACGATATTTCTTGTTAATGCACAAAAAGTTTTTGCCATTTTGTTGATATGTTTTCTACATTTGCGATATGCAAACACTAATCATCATAGATAAACAGGCTATTTCCAATGCCGGCATTCATTATTTGGCAGGAAAGACGGGAGAATTGGTAGAGGTGGTAGATGCACAGACGACAAAAGAGTTGGCGAATCTTTTGGAAGAACACCCGGCAGCTTTGGTTGTCATGGATTTTACTTTCTTGGATCTCTCCATGGAGTATTTATTGATTATGCACGAACGATTCAAGCAGGCTCAATGGATGTTGTTCAGTGAACAATTAAGTAATGACTTTATCCGAAGAATGGCTTTCTCTTCAAAGGCTTTCAGTATCGTATTGAAAGATGCTACCCAAGAGGAGATTATGGTGGCCTTGGTAAAAGGGATGCACCATGAACAATATTTTTCTGCGCGTGTCGAGGAGTGTTTAAAGAAACAGGAAGAGATAGAAGCTTCTCCGCTTACTTCCACAGAAAAGGATATATTGAAATGGATTGCGATGGGAAAATCGGCAAAAGAGATAGCGGAAATCAGGCATTCCAGTGTTCATACCATCACAACGCACCGCAAAAATATTTTCCGGAAAATACAGGTCAACAATGCTTATGAAGCGACCTGTTATGCACTAAGGGCAGGAATAGCCAATGCAGCCGAATATTACATTTGAGAAGTTTCAAGTGCAATGGCCGGCTGCATTAATCAATATCCATTGGGAACACGTCACCTTTTCCTCCTTTGTTCCTTTTTATAAAGGATAATCTTCAAAGGCATATAGGACAGTGGAAAGGTATCGTTCTCCCGTATCGGGCAACAACACAACTATGCGTTTCCCTTTGTTCTCTGGTCGCTTTGCCAATTGGATGGCTGCGAAGGCGGCTGCACCGGATGAAATGCCCACCAATAATCCTTCTGTCCTTGACAACTCCCGGCTGGTGCGAATAGCGTCATCATCAGCAACTTGTACAACCTCGTCAACGACAGATGCATCATAAATCTTAGGAACAAAGCCTGCACCGATACCTTGTATTTTATGGGGACCGGGCTTACCTCCTGACAAGACTGGTGAATTGGCTGGTTCAACAGCCACAATCTTGATGCCGGCATTGCGCTGCTTTAATCCACGTGCTGTTCCTGTCAACGTTCCGCCCGTTCCGACACTTGCCACGAAAATATCCACTTTGCCGTCTGTGTCCCGCCAAATCTCCTGGGCTGTTGTCTTTTCGTGTGCTTTCGGATTCGCTTCGTTTTCAAATTGTTGCAAGATGATGGAACCAGGATTGGACTCTTGCAACTCTTTTGCTTTACGGATGGCTCCCGACATTCCTTCCGAACCAGGAGTAAGAACCAATTGTGCGCCTAATGCTTTAAGCAAATTCTGTCTCTCGATGCTCATCGTTTCCGGCATCGTCAAGACGAGCTTATATCCCTTGACAGTTGCCACCCAAGCCAATCCGACACCTGTGTTGCCACTGGTCGGTTCTATGATTAATGCACCAGGTTTTAGCAAACCTTTCTCCTCAGCATCCTCAATCATGGCAAAAGCGATACGGTCTTTTACGCTTCCACCCGGATTAAAGTATTCAACTTTAGCAATTAACTCAGCTTGCAAATTCTCAGCAGCTTCAACATGTTTCAACTCTAATAACGGCGTGTTGCCGATAAGTTCTGTCAAATTACTTTTAATATTAGCCATCTCATTATCGTTTTGAGTTATTCTTCTTGTTTTACAAAAGCAAAGATATGGCAGGAAAATGCGTTTGTAAATACCATAATCAGGGTATTTTGCAAAACCATTCTTATAGACTTCTGAAAATGGCGCATAATCTATTCGCAAAAGGACATGCCTATTCAATAATAACAGTTATGAAAAAGAAAAAGAATTGGAGAGAATGATAACGTTAAAGGAGGCATGAAAGAAGAAAGCTATATAAAAAAGAAAAGGTTGTCAACACGACAACCAATCTTCAATTGCTAACCTTAAATCTAATACCATGAAAAACACAGTGCAAATATATAGGTTTTATGTTATATAGCATATTTTATCAACATAAATCTTTGCACAATTAACGTTATTTTTAGAATAAGCATTTTTTATAAAGACTTGTTTAGATAAAGAAGGGATATGTCATAATTGCAAACTAAGAGCACTATACTGTTTAAACGGTGTTTTAATGGCGTTAAAATAGTGTTTTAACGGCATTAAAGTGGCGTTCCAAACTGGTAAAAGCTAAAATTGTCGTTATCAAATTACCGCTTTTCTAATTCTGGCATACAAAAAAGGGGCTGCATCAAAATTCTGTTTTGATACAACCCCTATATCATAATATCAATTGTATGATATTCTTACTTTAGCTTAGAGAAGATACAAAGAACTGATTGATTCACCACTGCATACACGACGAATTGCTTCAGCAAACATTTCAGCTACAGACAAAATCGTTATCTTTTCGCACTTCTTTGCATAAGGAATAGAATCGGTAAAAATCATCTCTGTCAAAGCAGACTGGTCTACACGAGTAGAAGCAGGGTCAGACATCACTGCATGGCTGGCAATAGCACGAACAGACCTAGCACCATTTTCCATCATCAAGTTTGCAGCCTTTGTAATAGTTCCTGCTGTATCCACCATATCATCTACCAACAAGACATCCAAACCTTTTACGTCACCGATGATACGCATTTCAGCCACTTCATTTGCACGCAAACGAGATTTATGACAGATAACCATCGGAAGACCCAAATATTTGGAATAACTGCTTGCACGTTTCGTACCGCCCACGTCCGGAGTAGCAATACAAAGATTGTCCAATGGCAGTTCTGCCTTGATATAATCCAAGAACACACTTGAAGCATACAAATGGTCAACCGGCACATTGAAGAAACCTTGAATCTGGTCGGCATGCAAATCCATCGTAATCAAGCGATTGATTCCCGCTGCGCTCAACATATCCGCAATTAACTTAGCACCGATAGCAACACGTGGCTTATCCTTTCTATCCTGACGAGCCCAACCGAAGTAAGGGATTACAGCGATAATCGAATGGGCAGAAGCACGTTTAGCCGCATCAATCATCAGGAGTAACTCCATCAAGTTGTCTGCATTAGGGAAAGTAGACTGTACCAAGAAAACATCGCGTCCACGGATGGATTCTTCGTATGATACAGAAAATTCACCATCTGCAAAATGTTGAATGTTCATTTGTCCCAATGGACAACCTAAGCTATTGCAGATTTTTTCTGCAAGATAACGGGAATTAGTACCCGAAAAAACTAAGAAAGGAGTCTGTGCACTCATTATTTCGTATTTTATTCTGATAGTAAATAGATTATTTAATACTGCAAAAGTACAAAACTATTATGAATTGCCGACTATAAATCGTAAATAAACTTGATGATTCGCCCGGAACCGCCCGGAAGATGCAGTTTGAACGGCCATGCAGTCGTCAAAGCGGCAATCGTTTCCTCACCGTTCATCAAATCTACCTGACGTGCTGCCACGTTGTCTTTCAAGCCCAAAGCATCAAAAGCCTCCGCCGGGATATTCACGCACACTTCCTGGTTGGAACGGCTGAAATTGGCAACGACCAAAACCAGTTCGTTTTTATATTTACGCAAGAAAGCATACTGATTATGGTTATTGAAGAAGCGATTTTCCTGGTTTTTATACATCAAGTCGAAGAAAACGCCTCGTGTAATAGCTGGCTCCATACGGGCAATATTTAAAACCTTGGAATAGGTTTCACGTAGTGATTTCTGTTCGTCCGTGAGCAAACCACCATCAAAACGCCTTCCGTTGTTCCAGTTGCGCAACGTTTCCAAGCTCCAATAGTCGAAGATGGTTGTCCTCCCATCCTTTCCGCTAAATCCTTCCGCATCCATTCCCCGTTCGCCCATCTCCTGGCCTGCATAAATCATAAACGGATTGGTGTTCATCAAGGCGGAAACCATCAATCCGGAAATGCCCCATCTGCCGTCGTTAGCAAAGAAATCGGAAGCGATTCGCTGTTCATCGTGATTCTCCAAGAAGTTCAGCATCTTTGATTGTATTCCGTCCAATGACTGCCAACAAGAAGAAATCCGGGAAGCCGGAGCCTGCCCGCTAATGACAGCCCGAAGCGTATCGTACAATCCCACCTTATCATAGAGATAATCAAAATGCCCGTTAAAAAGATAATTCCTGTACTGGGAAGGATTGTATACTTCCGCAATAAAATCCACATCAAATTCCTCTTTCACCTTCGGAATAGCCCAGTTCCAAAACTCAACAGGAACCATTTCCGCCATATCGCAACGGAATCCGTCCACATCTTTCCCTGCCCAGAACATCAAAATGTTCAACATCTTCTGCCAAGTATCCGGAATCGGGTCAAAATGTGTTTGACGACCGTTCAAATAGTCCACGCCATAATTCAACTTGACCGTTTCATACCAATCATTCTTCCCTGGAAAAGCATCAAAATGGTCGTTGCCTGTTGCCTTTGCAGGAAACTCGCTATACGGAAGTCCAAGGTCGTCCGAAGAACAAGCTAACGAAAGTGGTTGTCCTGGAATATAATAAAAGTTGTTGTTCGGATCAAAAGCTTTGTTCACATCATCCTTCTGTCCCAAATCATCAATATACAAAAAGCGGGAATCCGAATGATATTGGCGAGCCACATGGTTAGGGACAAAATCAATAATGACCTTCAATCCAGCCTCGTGTGTACGACGAACCAGCGACTCAAACTCTACCATACGCATAGGAACCTCATCTGCCAAATCCGGATCCACATCATAATAATCCTTGATGGCATAAGGAGAACCGGCTTTACCTTTAACTACAGCCGGATGGTCCTGGCTAATATGATATGCAGAATAATCTGTCTGTGTGGCATGTTCAATCACACCTGTATACCAAATATGGGTAGCTCCCAACTTTTTAATCTTGTCTAAAGCTAATGTAGAAAAATCAGAAAACTTCCCTACCCCGTTTTCGTTGATGCTTCCATTGGAAACCAATGAAGCACTCTTATTACCAAACCATCTTGGGAAAACTTGGTAAATAATCATCTTCTCTAAATCATTCATTTTCATAACTCTTCTTTTTTTGTAATTATCACTCTTTTGGCTTCAAGGCGAGATTGCGTACGCTCAACGCCTTCTCGACCATTTCAAATCTATTTTCCTGCATCACTTGTTTGAAAGCATCAATAGATGCCTCGTAACCGACTTGGGAAATCAAATCAACATTATCCAAGTCAAACGTTTTATACAGGCCAACCTCTTTTGCTTCTATCAAGACATCGCACGCATCTCTATCTTCTAATGTGTTTGCTTGGAACATATAATGATAAGAACGCTCTGCAATGTGAAATATCGTCTGTTTATATCGATGGGGAATAAGGGGGCTTACGTTTACGCCTATCACGCGTTCGCACTCTTCCCGAATCGTTGTTACCGGAAAATTACGGAACAAGCCTCCATCGACATAATGGACACCATCGATTTCTACCGGACTGAATATAATCGGGATACAACAAGAGGCCGCAATAGCTTCGACCAAAGGTCCTTTTCTAAACTCATGGCTTTGCCCATTATCCAAATCTGTAGCTACAATCACCAAAGGAATAGCCAAATCTTCTATACGTTTAGCCCTCAAATTGCGTCGTAAGAAATTCTTGAAGCGGCTCATGTCAAACAGACCGGACTTGGGTATTTGCAGTTGGGCAAACTCCGAGAACTCCCTTCCTGAGAAAAAATTCCGAATTTCTTGCGGAGAATAACCATCTGCATACAATGCTCCGACCACTGCACCCGCACTTGTTCCTGAAATGATGTCCGGCTTCAACGAACACTCGTTCAAAAACTGGAAAACGCCGAGATGCGCAAATCCTTTTGCTCCGCCACCGCTCAAAGCGAGACCTAATTTATATGGTTTTTGTATTGTATCCATTAGTTCAATCATTATTGTTCACACTCTGTACGGCCAATAAAACCTATGCTTTCATGCATTAAACCCGCTAAGAGTTCTCAAATATGCTATTTTTTTTCATTAGAAAAAAGATAATCCTAATGTTTTTTTCTATTTTTGCATATTTACAAGAAGAATAGGATACAAGATATACAAAGAAAGACTTTATGGATTTTAAACAAAATAAAGGTTGCTGCGGTATGTGTGCAAAAGGATGCAGCAAAATACAAAACAATAAATTAAATACATACGATTGGCTCTGTGGAGTTCCGGATGCAGAAAATGCAACCGACTTTGTTGAAGTCCAATTTAAAAATACACGTAAAGGTTATTATCTTAACAACACTCATATTCCTTTGGAAAAAGGAGACATGGTCGCTGTCGAAGCAACTCCTGGACACGATATAGGAACTGTCACGCTTACCGGCAAACTCGTTTTACTACAAATGAAAAAAAATAATGTCAGGAACGACCAGGAGCCAAAAAAGATTTACAGGAAAGCAAAACAAACTGACTAGACAAATACGAGGAGGCCAAAGCGAAAGAACACGAGACCATGATACGATCCAGGCAAATCGCTGCCAAGTTGGGGTTGAACATGAAAATAGGCGACGTGGAATACCAAGGAGACGGCAATAAAGCCATTTTCTATTACATAGCCGACGAACGTGTGGACTTCAGACAGCTGATTAAAGTCCTTGCCGAAGCATTCAGGGTCCGAATTGAAATGAAGCAAATCGGAGCACGCCAAGAAGCAGGAAGAATTGGAGGAATCGGTGCCATGCGGCAGGGAATTGTGTTGTTCAAGCTGGATGACAAGTTTTGTTTCCGTAGCAACAGGAGCTGCCCGTTACCAAAATATTTCCATGAATCCACAAAAATTGGCAGGACAGTGTGCTAAACTGAAATGCTGTATCAATTATGAAGTGGATGCCTATGTAGAAGCCCAAAAGCGTCTTCCGTCAAGGGAAATCGTATTGGAAACCAAAGACAACAACTACTACCATTTCAAAACAGATATCTTCAAAAGGGAAATTACTTATTCCACAGACAAGGCAATTGCCGCTAATCTTATCACAATAACAGCCCAGCGTGCATTTGATGTCATCAATATGAATAAGAAAGGCATCAAGCCTGTCTCTTTGGAAGCGGATGCAAAACAACAGCCCCAGCGCAATTCACATGACATTTTAGGTCAGGACAGCGTTACCCGCTTTGACAACGTTTCCAAAAAGAAGAAAAAGAAGAAGGGTAACGGAGGAAATCCAAATGGAAACAATCCTGCAAACGAACACCCGACTCCGAACAATGGTAATTCCGGCAAAGAGAAGGAGAACAGGGATAACAATCCGAACAGAGATTCTAAAGAGAATCAGAATAATGTTACCCGGGAGAATAGGGAAAATAAAGGTAGCAACAAAGAAAAGCAACCGAACGGTAATAACCAGCAGGCTCAGCAACCGAAAGCGAACAAGGGCGGACAGGGGCAAGAACCTAAATTCAACAATAAGAATAGGCAACAACGGCCTAAGAACAGGTCAAATGAAGAAAAGCAGTCTGAGAAAGAGGATGGCCAACAGCCTAAGGCTAAAACATCACAAGCCCCGAACAATAATGTCAACGGGAACAAACAGAATGCTAATAGACCTGTAAATAACAAGCCGAAAGAGAAAGATGCTAAACAGGATAATTAAATGTATTATGTTGGCAGGGTGCGCTTTGTTCTTTGCCTGCGACTCGTCTACCCTGTATAATCAATATCAGGTGATAGACAACACTGCGTGGACAAAGGACAAAGTATACTACTTTACATTCGAGATTGAGGACAACACGAAGGCTTATGACATTTTCTTTGACATTCGGAACAACAACAAGTATCCTTATCAAAACTTGTGGTTGTTCTGCAATGAAGAACCGCCCATCGGCAAACTAAAGAAAGATACGACAGAATGTATCTTAGCTGATGAGTTCGGCAAATGGCACGGTCATGGCATTTCCCTTTACGAATCCAGTTATCCTATTCGGCTAAATTATCATTTCCCCTATACAGGACAGTATACTTTTAGTTTTAGACAAGGCATGCGTGACAGCATCATTTATGGAATCCAAGAAATCGGATTGCGTGTCATTCCTACCTCTCCTTCCGAGATGCGTCCAAACGTAAAAAGATAAACAACAAAATAGTAAAGCCTAATAAGGACGAGCCACCATAACTAAAAAACGGCAGAGGAATTCCAATGACAGGAGTCAAACCTGTCACCATACCAATGTTAATGGCCAAATGGAATAAAAAGATGGATGCCACCGAATAACCATAAACACGGGCAAATACTGTGTCTTGCCGCTCGGATAATATAACCAAACGAATAATGAACATCGTAAATAGAATCAAGACGCAAGAAGATCCAAGAAATCCCTGCTCCTCTCCCACCGTACAGAATATAAAATCAGTGGCTTGCTCCGGTACATACTTTAACTTAGTTTGCGTGCCGTTCAAAAATCCTTTGCCGTACAATCCGCCCGAACCAATCGCAATCTTGGATTGATTCACATTATAGCCCGCACCACTCGGGTCGTCTTCAAGACCTAACGATACTTTGATACGTATCTGCTGATGAGGTTCCAATATATCGTTAAAGACATAATTGACAGAGAATAAGAAACCAATCGAAAGAACCGCAAATAGAGCAATCAGCTCATAATGCCAAACCCAATGGAAAATGGATTTGTATATTAAATATACGCCCAATGCCACTAAAAGTCCAAACACAATCCAATTAAGATTGAAAGGATAAAAATAAGAAACCGCAGATGAAAGAGCCAAAACAGCAGCCGATATGGATGACATCCAATACACATCACGCTTGTCCTTGGTCTCAACCAATACCAAAAGAATAGAAATGGCTAATACCATCAACGAAACAAGAAAAACACCTAAAGGAGTTTCTCCCGTCATGATTTCGGCATATTTCATACCGGTCACGAAAAAGACGACAGCACAAATCCCTGCCAATAAGAAATAGCCCGACATTCCTTCTCTATACAACATAAGGAAAAAGGCAAAATAGACCAACGCAGATCCTGTTTCTCGTTGCATAAGGATACAAAGCATTGGTAAGAAGATCGAAGCCTAAAACCAACAAAAAGTTCTTACATTTAGTCAAGACAAATCCATAATTGCCCATAACTCTTGCTACCACCAAGGCTGTGGCGAACTTTGCAAATTCTGCTGGTTGAAGCCGAATGGGACCTAAGACTAACCACGATCGGGAACCTTTAATGTCTGGTGCCAAAAAGATAGTAGCGACCAACAACAAGATGACAGCTACATAAATGAAATAAGGAAAGACTTCAAAGAAATCCCGATCAATCAATAGTATGGAAAATGCCACGCCCAAAGAGACTCCTATCCAGACCAACTGCGTCATCGGACGTACTGAGCCCAATATATGGCCTACATCATATTCGTAACAAGCGCCACAAATGCTCATCCACCCGGCTGCTACCATCAACAGGTAGAGCAAAATGGTAAACCAATCAACCAGTCTCCAATTATCTTTTGTACTATATTGCATTCGGCAAAATCACACTATTTACTATATTATCCTCTATCATCTGGCTCTCAGGCAAAATAGAACCTCTCAAATATTTCTCTATCATCAATCGCCCAATAGGAACTGCATAAGTAGCTCCAAAACCGGCATTCTCCACAAAGACAGCTATCGCTACTTTCGGCTGCATATACGGAGCAAAGCCCATAAATATGGAGTGGTCTTTACCATGGGGATTCTCCGCTGTTCCTGTTTTACCACAAACCTCTATATCTGGCAAATAGGCCCCTCTACAAGTGGCACCATAAGCAGACCCGGCAACTGCACCACGCATACCTTCAGCTACCAACGAATAGTAAGAAGGATTAACTTTCGTGTATCTTTTCTCGGTATACAATGAATCCAACTGACTATCTTGTATCTCTTTTACCACATGTGGAGTAATAAAATAGCCTCTATTTGCTACAGTAGCCGCCAAATTACAAATTTGCAACGGAGTTGCCAAGATTTCTCCCTGTCCGATAGCTATAGAAATAATCGTACTTGAGTTCCATCTTTTCCGATATATATTATCATAAGTTTTACTATTCGGAATATAACCTCTTTTCTCTCCTGGCAAGTCTACTCCCAATCTATATCCATATCCCATCGATACCATATAATCCTTCCAAACATCAAACGCTTGCTGGACGGATGGATAACGGGAACGGTCATCTAACATATAATGTAATCCCCATGGGAAGAAAGAGTTACAAGATGTTGCCAAAGCTCCGACCAATGGTAAAGGAGAAGGATGTCCGTGACATGCTGGTTTTCCTCCCCGGTAAGTATAACCATGAGCACAAGTAAAACGAGTTTCCGCATTTATCACCCCCTCTTGCAAGAAGATAAGTCCTTGTGTTGGCTTAAATGTAGAACCTGGCGGATATTGTGCCATAATGGAACGATTAAACAAGGGTTTATAAGGATTCTTCTGCAATTCCATATAATTTTTCCCACGGATACGGCCGACCAATAAACTGGGGTCATAAGTAGGAGAAGATACCATACACAAGATTTCCCCTGTTTCAGGCTCAATCATCACGATTCCCCCTAATTTGTTTTTCATTAATTTCTCGCCATACGCTTGCAGGTCTATGTCAATTGACATTTTTAAGTTCTTTCCTGAAATAGGAGGAACGTCATAAGCTCCATCTTTATAGCGACCTTTAATCCTACCATGAGCATCACGCAATAAGATTTCTACACCCTTTTCTCCACGTAACACCTTTTCATAAGAATTCTCAACTCCTGTCCGCCCCGAATTATCACCAACCGTATAATAGTTGTCATTTTCTATATCACGTTTATTTACCTCGCCGACATTCCCTAATAGCAAAGCAGCATTGGGATAAACATACTCTCTAATAGTACGGTTTTGGATATAGAAACCCGGGAACTTATAGAGCTTTTCCTGTAATACGCCGCACTCTTGGGCAGACAATTGTGTCATGAAAACTTGAGGTGTATAGGAAGAATAACCAGGATTTAACCGCCGATTCTTAATATCCGCAATACGCTTAACAAAATTTTCTTTGTCAATTCCAATGATACGGCAGAAATCCAACGTATCAAACGGATGGATTTCACGCATAATCAACATAATATCGTATGCCGGTTGGTTATAAACAAGCAATTTCCCGTTTCTATCATACAAAATGCCACGAGACGGATAAATTGTTCTTTTCAAAAATGCGTTACTATCTGCCTTCGCTCTATAATCACTATCTAAAATCTGTAGATAAAACAGACGAACAATGAACAGTAAAGCGAGCAAGATAACAAATCCACACACCACATAGCGGCGACTTTCGTATTTTGTATCTAACCTATTCTCCAACTTTCTGAGATTCAAAATTGAACAATTCAAATATCATTATCAACAGTACTGTCGTTACAACACTTGCGCCTATCCTCAATAGCAAATAGTAAGAATCGAAAAAAGATAAAGCTTCTATTAGGAACAACACGCAGTGATGTATGATAACGAATAACAACACATAGAGGAAAAATCCTTTGTGTCCGAAAATATAAAATGAAGGATATACGCCCACTGGTAAATCTTCTCCTTGTAACAAGCGTATCAAAGGTTCCCGTAGAAACCCTGCCAAAATACACGCTGAAGCATGCATCCCTTGCGTATTAGAAAATATATCAATCGCTAAGCCTATAAAAAAAAGAGATAAATAACATTCTACTTCGTGATACTCCTACTGGCATCTTTAACAAACAATACAGATACACAAAGGGAGTAGCCAAACGCAAATAGTGTATGTTATTTAAAACCAATACTTGCAGTAAAGCCAATACAATAAAATAGACCGCAGTTCGAAATACATCATTAATCATTCTTTTTCGCTTCTCTTTCTAAATTGAGTTGTTCTTGTTGCATAGTATTACGGATAACTCGTACGTTTTGCAAAGATGAAAAGGAAGTGGCCAATCTCACTTGCAACTCATAAAAATTATCATCATGTTCTTTATTAAAACCTTCCACTGTGCCGACTATAAGCCCAGGAGGGAAAATAGCAGAATAACCACTAGTTACTACCGTGTCACCTTTTTGGAACTCAGCATGTCGCGGCAATTCTTCTAATGTAGCCTAACGAACATCCCTGCCATTCCACGATAAATATCCGCAACTATTGTTGCCTAAAACTTTACAACTGATTTTGGATTTTGGATTCAAAAGAGAAATCACAACAGAAAAATGGTCTGAGACATGAGAAACAATACCTACGACACCTTGATCTGAAACTACTCCCATGTCAGGAGCAATCCCGTCGTTTTTCCCTTTATTAAGAGTAATGTAATTGGCTACTTGAGAAAAGCTGTTGTTAATTACACTGGCCATTACAAATTGGAATGGATATTCTGAATGGATTGAATCTCTCGCATATCCTTTGAAAGAGACAGTATCCTCCAACATCACGTCTATTTGTTCTTGAAGATTCAGCAATTCCATCTCCATTTTTCCATTCTGTTCTTGCAAGTTTCTATTGATTTTCTTCAGATGGAAATAGGAACGAATACCGCCAGTAACCGTTGCGAGATGACCTGATATATAATTAGCTGAACTTAATAATGCGCTACGCTGATACAAATTATTTCTATATATCAGTATAACCGATAGCACTTCCAAGAGAATAAATATAAACCAATGCTTTTTCCTTAGAAGGAAATCCAGCAATTTTCTCATAAATTCTTTATAAAATGGAAGCTGGACATCAAGCCCCGACTGAGGCTTAACATCCAACTTATCTTAATATCATCGAATAAGGAAATTAAACTTATCTGCATTTTTCAACGCAACCCCCGTTCCACGAGCAACTGCGTGCAAAGGATCTTCAGGAACATGGAAAGTTATTTTCATCTTATCAGACAAGCGTTTATCCAAGCCTCGCATCAAAGCACCACCACCAGTCAAATATATACCATTATTAACTATATCTGCATACAACTCCGGTGGAGTATTTTCCAAAGCACCCAATATAGCCGCTTCCATTTTTGATATCGTACGATCCAAGCAATGTGCTATTTCTTGATATGAAACCGGCACTTCCATTGGCAAGGAGGTCATTTGGTTCGGTCCTTTTACTATATAATCCTCTGGAGGATCCTGTAAAGTCGTCAATGCCGAACCGACATGGATCTTTATCTGTTCTGCTGTTCGCTCCCCAACTTTCACATTATGCTGACGACGCATATAATCTACAATATCAGTAGTCAAATCATCCCCGGCAATGCGTATAGACTTATTGGAAACGATGCCACCCAATGAAATTACTGCAATCTCTGTCGTTCCACCTCCTATGTCCACAATCATATTTCCTTCAGGTGCTTGAACATCAATGCCAATACCCAAAGCAGCAGCCATAGGTTCGTATATCATATATATATCACGTCCCCCGGCATGATCCGCTGAATCGCGCACAGCACGAATTTCCACTTCCGTACTTCCGGACGGGATACCAATAACAATCCGCAAAGAAGGGGTAAACCAACGGCTTCTATTACTTGCCCTCTTGATTAGCCCACGCATCATTTGCTCTGCCGCATAAAAGTCAGCTATCACACCTTCTCGCAATGGACGTATTGTACGTATATTATCGTTCTCCTTTCCTGTCATCTGTCTTGCCTCCTTACCGATTGCTAAAACCTTATCTGTTCTTCGGTCTAAAGCAATCACGGATGGCTCATCTACTACCACTTTACCATTGCACATGACAATCGTATTGGCAGTTCCTAAATCCATTGCTACCTCTTGAGTAAATGAAAATAAACCCATTCTTTTAAGACTAAATTAAAATTTTCGAACCCGATATTTGAGTCATTCAAGAATACTACTAATCAAAATTCAAATATTGATTAATGTTTAAAATGACGGACGCCTGTTTTTACCATAGCTATATTATGCTCATTGCAATAAGCAACAGAAAGTTCATCTTTTATTGAACCACCTGGCTGTATCACAGCTGTAATACCTGCTTTATCTGCTATTTCCACACAATCCGGAAATGGGAAAAATGCATCAGAAGCCATTACTGCCCCATTCAAATCAAAATTGAATGATTTTGCTTTTTCTATAGCTTGTTTCAAAGAATCAACACGAGAAGTCTGTCCGATACCACTTGCACATAGTTGCTTGTTCTTCACCAAAGTAATAGCATTTGATTTGCTATTCTTTACTATCTTGTTAGCGAACAACAAATCTTCAACTTCCGGTTCAGATGGCTGTCTATTACTCATCGGTTCCAAATCTACTTCTGTCTGAATACTCAAATCCTTCTCTTGCATCAAAACTCCATTCAGTAATGAACGATACTGCAAAGTAGGAGTCTTGCATCCCTTGCGAACCAAAATGATACGGTTCTTCTTCTGTTCCAAGATTGCTAAAGCTTCCTCTGTATATGCTGGAGCAATCACCACCTCGAAAAATATCTTATTGATCTCTTCTGCCACGGATTGGTCTATCGTAGTATTTGTAATCAAAATACCCCCAAATGCAGATACTGGATCTCCTGCCAAAGCATCTTTCCATGCCTCTAAAACAGAGGAACGGGATGCAACACCACATGCGTTATTATGTTTTAAGATGGCAAAAGTCAAATCATCAAATTCATCTATCAAATTGACAGCTGCATCTATATCCAACAAGTTGTTATATGAAATTTCTTTCCCGTGCAATTGCTGGAACATATCATTAAACTTACCAAAGAATTTACCACTCTGATGAGGATTTTCACCATAACGCAAATGCATCGGTTCATCTACAGCAGCACGGAAATAAGAGCCTGACTTATTATCGAAATAGTTGAAAATAGCAGAATCATAACCTGAAGAAACGGCAAATGCCTCTTTGGCAAACCATTTACGATCTTCCAAAGTTGTTTCTGCACCTTTTTCATTTAACAAATCCAACAATGCTACATATTGATGTTTGGAAGCTACAATGACTACATCTTTAAAATTCTTTGCAGCTGCTCTTATCAATGAAATGCCACCTATATCTATTTTTTCAATTATGGCTTGTTCTTCTGCTCCTGAAGCTACTGTTTCTTCAAACGGATACAAATCGACAATAACCAAATCAATTTCCTGAATATCATATTGAGCCAGTTGAGCCTGGTCTCCCTCATTTTCACGACGAGCCAAAATGCCACCAAAAACTTTAGGATGTAATGTCTTCACACGTCCTCCTAAAATAGAAGGATAGCCGGTCATATCTTCAACTGCATCACATGGAATACCCAATGATTCAATAAATGTTTTCGTTCCACCAGTTGATACAAAAGAAACTCCATCTTCGTGAAGTTTTCTTAAAATCTCATCTAAGCCATCTTTATGGTACACCGATACCAGTGCCCTTTTAATTTTCTTCGTCGCCGTCATTTTTATGTCGCCTTTACATTAAAATAATGTACAAAAATAATGATTTATTTTTCAAATTTCTCTATTATGCAAATAAAGAGCCATTTTTAACATGACTTTTTATTCATTACTGGTTTTAAACCGATTCAGAAGTTGGTTTATATGGTGTGTTGTAAGGTCTTCATACCTGTCATCAACATCTTCCATCATTTGTTCTGCATCTTTTGAAGATAATATTGCATCGTCTTCAAATTGGGTAATCAGTCTCTTTTCATTTGCCAATAACATTCTTATCGCCTTTCGTGTAACACCGCAATGATATGACAATGGATACTCAGTAGACAAGGTCGTCAATTCCGCAGTAATGCTTTTTATATTTTGATCTATTTCTTGTTTCAATTCATTCAAGAAACTTTTCGCATGAGCTCCTAGCACTTCTGAATTGACAAACTCATCTATCAGCTTCATCGATTCTCTTTGTGTGATGATGAATCCCCTGCCTAAATCATATCCGTTTATCACCCATTCATGTGAATACTTATCAAACAACTTTCTTACCAGTTTGATTTTTTTGAACCATCTGACATAAAAGACTTCATTATAGAATTCGAACATCCACTTGCGATAAGACAACGGCAAATGGCCATCACGGTCATAATGTTCAGACAATGTCGCTAACAATATCTGAGATGATTTCCGAGAAATAATACCTTCATTAAATAGCTCCCAACATACTTTTTGTTCTTTTTTCAACACTCGCAAACGAATATCTGCTAATATGTCTACAGACAAAGACAAAGGAGGAGCAACAACTTTCTCAGGCAAGTATTCTTCTACAATTTCCCAATTTGAATCTTGTAAAGCCTCTTTCTTTTTCAACTTATCCAAATATTTATAAGAGGCATCCGAAATCTGTTTCTTAATACCATAGTCTACATTCAGTTTTGCCAATGAGACTTTAGCAAGACCCATTTTCTGCAAAAGCCAACGCATGGTTGTTGCATTGATTGCTAATGTTAACGTCACAACTCCACCTGTCAACAACAATATCTGACGACGGATTTCTTCTGGTATCCCTACTGTATAAGATACCATCAACGCCAAGGTCAATCCTAAGGCTCCTCTTAATCCGCCCCAAGCTAAAATGAAAGATTCACCTCTGTTAAGTCCATAACCGGCTTTTTTCATCAGTGGGAACAATAACAATATCATAAGTAAACGGATAACGTTCAAACCGATATATACAATTAGCAAAAAGAGTAGGCTTTTCCATGTGACATCCACTTTTATAGCTATCACGACACCTACTATAATAAATATAAGTGTATTGGCCATATAAGACATCAATTCCCAAAACTGAGCCATAAACTTATTGACTTCCGGTTTTAAACGTGGACGACCTACGTTATTTATTGTCAAGCCAAACGCCACCAATGCAATTACTCCAGACACATCCAAATAACTTTGTGCCAAAATGAAGGTTATATAAGATGATACAATGATAATACTATTTTGAACGGCTTCATCTCCATTGAATTGTTTTAAGAACCAAATGGTAAGCCGTGCTATCAACCATCCTAATAAAACTCCGCCAAACACAACCAATGTAAAATTCAAAAGTGGAGGCAATTCGGGTGCACCAGCAGTCGAGTAGATTCCAAAGAAGAGCATAAACAAAACGATACCAGTTCCATCATTCAACATGGATTCTGCATCAACCAATGTCGAAAACCGTTTACTGGTTCCTAATTCTTTCAACAAGGCTACCACTGCCACTGGGTCGGTCGCACTGATTAAAGCACCAAACATTAAGGCATAGTTCCAATTCCATCCTCCACCATCAGGCAAAAAATGGGATAAACCCATAATCAATGCTCCTGTCATAAACATTGCTATTATCAGACCTGGTCCTGCCAATAAAGTTGAATTCAACAAGGACTTTTTAAAAACATGCAAATCTAATTCATATGCTCCATCAAATATTAACAAAGGAAGAAACAAATACAATATTAAATCTGGATCCATATTTCCCGCAAAATCTATCGCAGCTTTTACCAAAGGGGTATTCAGTAAACTAAAGCGATCTAACAGACCAATAGAGATTCCAAACACAAAAAGAGCAACCGTATACGGGAAATTCCTTCCTTTCAACAAGGATTTCAGAATTGCTCCAAAAACCAAACATATTACCACAAAAATAAGTGGTGCCAACAACGCATTTGTTTCCATAATAAATCTTTTTTAAGACATTCAAATAATAAACAAATATTTAGGTATAAATGTTTTACATATTATCTTTTTATAAGATACAACAAAAAGCCGGATTAGCGAACTAACCCGGCTCTCCTTCGTGCTCCTCGCACTTGCTAAAACGGCGGCTACCTACTCTCCCACTGTTACGCAGTACCATCGGCGTGATTGGGCTTAACTTCTCTGTTCGGAATGGGAAGAGGTGGGACCCCAATGCCATAACCACCTTAATATCGTCATCTTTAGACCTGCGACATCCAATAAAGGCTCTCGAAGCGCGCGCCCCGGAAGTATCAACCCTTCCTGCGACATGAAAGTTTCGGGCTATTAGTATCGCTCGGCTTCGCCATTGCTGGCCTTACACCTGCGACCTATCAACGTCATCGTCTTTGACGGCCCTGATGAGGAAATCTAATCTTGGGGCTGGCTTCGTGCTTAGATGCTTTCAGCACTTATCCAATCCAGACTTAGATACCCGGCGGTGCACCTGGCGGTACAACCGGCAGACCAGAGGTCTGTCCAACACGGTCCTCTCGTACTAGTGTCAGATCCCCGCAAATTTCCTGCGCCGGATCACTATGCTCTAGTTTCCTACCTGATCGACTTGTATGTCTCCCAGTCAAGCGCCCTTATGCCATTACACTCTCCGACCGGTTACCAATCGGTCTGAGGGCACCTTTAGAAGCCTCCGTTACGCTTTTTGGAGGCGACCACCCCAGTCAAACTACCCGCCATACAGTGTCCCCGTTTAACGGGTTAGGGTTCAAACAACCAAAGGCCGTATTTCAACGGCGGCTCCACTGGCACTGGCGTGCCTGCTTCATAGCCTCCGGCCTATCCTACACATCGGTTGCCCAAACGCAATGTAAAGCTATAGTAAAGGTTCACGGGGTCTTTTCGTCCCATCGCGGGTAATCGGCATCTTCACCGATACTACAATTTCACCGAGCTCACGGTTGAGACAGTGCCCAGATCGTTACACCATTCGTGCAGGTCGGAACTTACCCGACAAGGAATTTCGCTACCTTAGGACCGTTATAGTTACGGCCGCCGTTTACCGGGGCTTCAATTCAATGCTTCCCTTGCGGTGACATCTCCTCTTAACCTTCCGGCACCGGGCAGGTGTCAGGCTATATACTTCATGTTCACTATTTCGCATAGCCATGTGTTTTTGTTAAACAGTCGCCTGGGCCTATTCTCTGCGGCCAATCTTTAGATTGGCGTCCTTTATCCCGAAGTTACAGGACCATTTTGCCTAGTTCCTTAACCGTGAATCACTCGAGCGCCTCAGTATTTTCAACCCAACTACGTGTGTCCGTTTGCGGTACGGGTACTGTAATGGTTAAGTTTAGCGGATTTTCTAGGGAGCCGGATTACGCCCATCTTGCCTCGCGCAAGCGCTTGGCATACTCTCAGGTTCGGCTCAAGCGCCGCGGATTTGCCTGCGGCTCTCTGCACCTACACCCTTCAACCGGCTATTCCGTCAGCCGGCAGGGCTTTCACTTCTCCGTCCCCGCTTCACCCAATACAGTAGTAACGGAATATTGACCGTTTCTTCCATCGGCTTCGCCGTTCGGCTTATCCTTAGGTCCCCGACTTACCCTGATCCGATTAGCGTTGATCAGGAAACCTCAGTCTTTCGGCGAGGAAGTTTCTCGCTTCCTTTATCGTTACTTATACCTACATTTGCTTTTCCATGCGCTCCAACCGGGGTCGTCCCCGACCTTCGACGCGCATGGAATGCTCCCCTACCATCACTTGCGTGATCCACTGCTTCGGCAGATGCCTTATGCCCGATTATTATCCATGCCGGACTCCTCGACTAGTGAGCTGTTACGCACTCTTTAAATGAATGGCTGCTTCCAAGCCAACATCCTAGCTGTCATTGCAGTCCGACTTCGTTTTCTCAACTCAGGCACCATTTCGCCTTAGCAGGTGGTCTGGATTCTTCTCCTCTCGGACGCGACCTTAGCACCCGCGCCCTCACTCCACCGGAATGTATTGCACGCATTCGGAGTTTGTCTGGACTTGATAGGCGGCGAAGCCCTCGCATCCAATCAGTCGCTCTACCTCGTGCAATACTGCCGGCAGGCTGCACCTAAATGCATTTCGGGGAGTACGAGCTATCTCCAAGTTTGATTAGCCTTTCACCCCTACCCTCAGCTCATTGGAACACTTTTCAACGTATAACCATACGGACCTCCAGTTGGTGTTACCCAACCTTCATCCTGGCCAAGGGTAGATCACTTGGTTTCGCGTCTACTCACAGTGACTCGACGCCCTTTTCAGACTCGCTTTCGCTTCGGCTGCGGCGCTGAACGCCTTAACCTCGCCACTGAAAGTAACTCGTAGGTTCATTATGCAAAAGGCACGCCGTCACACCACAATGGTGCTCCGACCGCTTGTAGGCAGACGGGTTCAGGGTCTATTTCACTCCCCTGTTCGGGGTTCTTTTCACCTTTCCCTCACGGTACTGGTTCGCTATCGGTCTCTCGGGAGTATTTAGCCTTGCGGGATGGGCCCCGCTGCTTCGCGCAGAATTCCTCGTGCTCCGCGTTACTCAGGATGCCACTAGGCTTGGGCAGGATGGCGCGTACCGGGCTTTCACCGTCTTTGGCGGCGTTTTCCAACGCCTTCCGCTGTCCTGCCGTCTTGCCACGGCGTGGTCCTACAACCCCGGCGCCGCCGAAACGGCGCCGGTTTGGGCTGTTCCGCGTTCGCTCGCCACTACTTGCGGAATCACTTTTGTTTTCTTCTCCTGCGGGTACTTAGATGTTTCAGTTCCCCGCGTTCGCCCCATTTGCATGGTGGCAGGCCTCCTGCCTGCCGGGTTGCCCCATTCGGAAATCCCGGGATCAAGGATTATTTGCATCTCCCCCGGGCTTTTCGCAGCTTATCACGTCCTTCATCGCCTCCGAGAGCCAAGGCATCCACCGTCTGCCCTTGCTTACTTTCTATGTCACGGCACTTGCGCGCCGGATTGATATTTCTCAAGCTTGCTCTTCTCGTTACTTTATTGAATGTACAGCATGTCAAAGATCTTACCGCCAAGTACTTGCGTACCCTGGCGACTGTGGAGAATAACGGATTCGAACCGTTGACCCTCTGCGTGCAAGGCAGATGCTCTAGCCAGCTGAGCTAATCCCCCTTTGTAGTCCCAGGCAGAGTTGAACTGCCGACCTCTACATTATCAGTGTAGCGCTCTAACCAACTGAGCTATAGGACTGTCAACTTTGCCGGGATGGTACCCAGCCCCATCTTTCTCTTTTTACCTTTATATGTTTCCATATCCAACGGGTACAAGCGGGAAGCCATACTGCCATTACTCAAGCCCAAGGGAAACCTTTATGCTCCAGAAAGGAGGTGTTCCAGCCGCACCTTCCGGTACGGCTACCTTGTTACGACTTAGCCCCAGTCACCAGTTTTACCCTAGGCCGATCCTCGCGGTTACGGACTTCAGGCACCCCCGGCTCCCATGGCTTGACGGGCGGTGTGTACAAGGCCCGGGAACGTATTCACCGCGCCATGGCTGATGCGCGATTACTAGCGAATCCAGCTTCACGGAGTCGGGTTGCAGACTCCGATCCGAACTGAGACGTGGTTTGGGGATTTGCTCCTTGTCGCCAAGTCGCCGCCCTTTGTCCACGCCATTGTAACACGTGTGTCGCCCCGGATGTAAGGGCCGTGCTGATTTGACGTCATCCCCGCCTTCCTCGCAGCTTACGCTGGCAGTCCCGCCAGAGTCCTCAGCATTACCTGCTAGTAACTGGCGGCAGGGGTTGCGCTCGTTATGGCACTTAAGCCGACACCTCACGGCACGAGCTGACGACAACCATGCAGCACCTCGCAGGAGGCCATTGCTGGAAAGGGCGTTTCCGCCCCCGTCCACCTGCGTTCAAACCCGGGTAAGGTTCCTCGCGTATCATCGAATTAAACCACATGTTCCTCCGCTTGTGCGGGCCCCGTCAATTCCTTTGAGTTTCACCGTTGCCGGCGTACTCCCCCAAGGTGGATTACTTAACGCTTTCGCTGTGGAGCTTACACTGTATCGCAAACTCCTAGTAATCATCGTTTACTGCGTGGACTACCAGGGTATCTAATCCTGTTTGATACCCACGCTTTCGTGCTTCAGTGTCAGTCATGGCTTGGCAAGCTGCCTTCGCAATCGGGGTTCTGCGTGATATCTATGCATTTCACCGCTACACCACGCATTCCGCCTGCCTCAATCATACTCAAGCCGGCCAGTTTCAACGGCAGTCCGATGGTTGAGCCACTGGATTTCACCGCTGACTTAATCGGCGACCTACGCACCCTTTAAACCCAATAAATCCGGATAACGCTCGCATCCTCCGTATTACCGCGGCTGCTGGCACGGAGTTAGCCGATGCTTATTCGTACGGTACATGCAAACGGGGACGCGTCCCCGACTTTATTCCCGCACAAAAGAAGTTTACAATCCATAGGACCTTCATCCTCCACGCGACTTGGCTGGTTCAGCCTCCCGGCCATTGACCAATATTCCTCACTGCTGCCTCCCGTAGGAGTTTGGTCCGTGTCTCAGTACCAATGTGGGGGACCTTCCTCTCAGAACCCCTATCCATCGTCGGTTTGGTGGTAGTTACCCCGCCAACTGCCTAATGGAACGCATGCCTATCTATCAGCGATGAATCTTTAGCAAATATCCCCATGCGGGGCCCTGTTTTATGCGGTATTAGTCCGACTTTCGCCGGGTTATCCCCCTCTGATAGGCAAGTTGCATACGCGTTACTCACCCGTGCGCCGGTCGCCGGCAGTGTGTTGCCACACCCCGCTGCCCCTCGACTTGCATGTGTTAAGCCTGTCGCTAGCGTTCATCCTGAGCCAGGATCAAACTCTTCGTTGTTGATTTGTTTTATGTCTTCAGCCCAAGATTCCCTTTTTATTAGAGCTTAAGTATTTTTTTTGACGGTATGTCTTCTTTAATACTTGTACTACTCGTTGTATATGTAAATCTTTCAAAGAACTTCACTTTCGCACTCTGTCGAGTTGCGGGTGCAAAGGTAAGGACTTTTTCCTTCATCTTCCAAATTTTTCCGGAAGTTTTTTTCGTCCGCTTTCCCGGGTCCGGCGCTTTCGCTTGGATTTTCCAACCTCAGCCTCGCCCCGTCAGGCGTCCCGTCCGCCATGCCGTTGCCGCACCTCTCTCGATTGCGGGTGCAAAGGTAGGCCGTTTTTATTTATCCGCCAAATGTTTTTGCCATTATTTTTTGAAATATTTTTATTGCCGGTAGCTTCCGGCTGTTCCACAGCTTGTTAACGCTTGTAGTTTTTTTCTTCCACGCGTCCCCGCTTTTGGATTGGCGCGGAAGCAAGCGGCCGGAGGGCACTTGGGGAAAGATTATAAAACAGCGTTTAAATGCCGTTATAACGCTGTTTTAACGCTGTTTTAATTTTACTTTGATGCACTTTTCGTTTTTCATTTTCATCACATTTCGTTTTTCGGGATTCATTTCCTATTTCTCGGCTTTGCTTTTCGTTCATGTATTTCCCTTTCACAAATAGGTCGCTACCTTTTTCCAAAAAGCATACTACCTTTTTTCCAAAAGCTTACTACCTATTTATAAATAGCATAGTACCTATTTATAAATAGGTCACTTCCTATTTTCAAATAGTATGCTGTCAAAGGGAGACATTCCTCATTACTCTTTTTGATCTTCACATATCATTCCGCTTCCCAAGCAGAGATGATGGTCTTTGTCGTATACTACGCCATATTGTCCAGGGGCAATTCCTTGTATCTTTTCATCGGATTCTATACGATATATATCTCCTATCTTCCGGATTATTCCATGGGTAAACTCTGGCGTGTGACGAATCTTGAAAGTAATTTCTTTAGCATCATCAAATTCGCCCCACGGGTCTTCTGTTATGAAATCAAAGCCGTGCATGTTGATTGTTTTGCCATATTGTGTCTCCGGGTCGTATCCATTCGAAACATAAATGATGTTTCTTCGGATATCTTTTTTGATGACGAACCACGGACCGCCACTTAATCCTAATCCCTTACGCTGACCTATGGTATGGAACCAATAGCCATTGTGTTTACCTATGACTTTACCTGTTTCTAATTCAACAATTTTGCCTGTCCTACGACCCAAGTATCGTTCGATGAAATCATTATAGTTTATCTTTCCTAAGAAACAAATGCCTTGGCTGTCTTTCCGCTTAGCACTCGGCAGCTTCTGCGCTTCTGCAATGGCACGAACCTCGCTCTTCATCAAATGCCCAATCGGGAACATCAACTTCTGAATCTGCAACCGGGTAATCTGGCCTAAGAAATCCGTTTGGTCTTTAACAGGGTCTTTTGCAGTGGACAACCAGACCTTTCCATCAATTTCAGTGGTTGTAGCATAATGGCCTGTCGCTATTTTATCAAAATCCTTTCCCCATTTCTCTTCAAAGCAGCCGAATTTGATAAATTTATTGCACATCATATCCGGATTGGGAGTCAAACCCCGTTTAACTGAATCAATCGTATAACTAACAACTTTTTCCCAATATTCGTCATGCAATGAAACCTGCTCAAACCGGCAACCATATTTTTTGGCAATGTAAGAAGTTATCTCAATATCCTCCTCTGCCGGGCAATCAATATACCCGTCCTTATCTTCCATTCCGATGCGGATATAGAAAATAGTAGGATCATAGCCTGCCTCTTTCAACATGTGAACAACAACAGAACTATCCACTCCGCCTGAAACCAATGCTGCAATTTCCATATTCTTATTCTTCTTTGCCGGCAAAGGTACACAAATATTGGCACTTTATAAACCGATTTTTTAATAATCAGCTTAACAAAACTAACAATCAGTAGCAGAAGGTTGTGCTATTTCTGAAAAAAGCATTACTTTTGTGAGAATTTTAAAGTAAAAAGATATGCAGAAACCTTCAATACCCAAGGGAACAAGAGACTTTTCGCCTGAAGAAATGGCGAAACGCAATTATATTTTCAATACCATCCGCGATGTGTATCATTTATATGGATTTCAACAGATAGAGACTCCAGCCATGGAGAACCTTTCCACGTTGATGGGCAAATATGGCGAAGAGGGAGATAAGCTGTTGTTTAAAATTCTGAACTCAGGAGATTGTTTCTCCGGTATCAGCCGCGAAGAATTGGACGATATGAACCCTGCCAAGTTTGCAGCCAAAGCTTGCGAAAAAGGTTTGCGATATGATTTGACCGTTCCTTTCGCCCGCTTTGTCGTACAACATCGCAATGAAATTTCTTTCCCGTTCAAACGCTATCAAATCCAACCCGTTTGGCGTGCCGACCGTCCGCAAAAAGGTCGTTATCGTGAATTTTATCAATGTGATGGCGATGTCGTGGGTTCAGACTCTCTGATTAACGAGGTTGAATTAATCCAGATAATGGATGAAGTCTTCCGTCGTTTTGGCATCCGCGTTTGCATCAAGATGAATAACCGTAAGATTTTGGCAGGCATTGCTGAGATTTTAGGTGCAGCCGACATGATAGTGGACATCACAGTTGCCATTGACAAGTTGGACAAGATAGGCATTGACAATGTAAATGAAGAACTCCGTTCCAAAGGACTATCGGATGAAGCCATCCAAAAACTGCAACCGGTCATCATGCTGAGCGGAAGCAACAGTGAGAAGATTGATTCTCTGAAACAGATATTGGCTAATTCAGAAATAGGATTAAAAGGAATAGCAGAATTGGAGTTTATTTTGAACCGCATTGACAAATTAACTTTGCGTTCTGAATTAGAATTGGATTTGACATTGGCACGCGGACTGAATTATTACACAGGAGCCATCTTTGAAGTGAAAGCGTTGGATGTCCAAATCGGCAGTATCACCGGAGGCGGACGCTACGACAACTTGACCGGCGTATTCGGAATGGATGGCGTATCCGGAGTTGGAATATCTTTCGGGGCAGACCGTATTTTTGATGTATTGAACCAATTGGATTTATATCCAAAAGACGCTTTGTTGACAACCCAGTTGCTTTTTGTGAACTTTGGAGAAAAAGAAGAAGCTTATCTGCTTCCAATCATAGCAAAAGTACGTGCAGCCGGCATCCGCACAGAGTTGTATCCCGAGTCAGCAAAGATGAAAAAGCAGATGGGATACGCAGACACCAAGAAAATCCCATTTGTCGCCATTGTCGGGGAAACGGAAATGGAAGAAGGGAAAATCAACTTGAAGAACATGATTACCGGAGAACAAAAACCAGCAACATTAGAAGAGTTGATAGACCTTTTAGGATAATAATAATACGAAACGGGATGCATTCGCAATCATAGCAAAACGCATCCCGTTTTCTTTTATATGAAAAAGAACTATTATCTCTTAGTCAAATCGTTCAACAGCAAATCTATCATCTTCTTCGCTGCCACAAACGGAGTGATTTCATTATTCAGGACCATGCTTTCCGTTTGCATCAAGTTAGCTTCCACTGCCGGATTATTATAGAATGTATCACGGAGTGTATCATTAATACTTTCATACATCCAATATTTCGATTGCTCCCGTCTTTTTTATATTCGAAATAGCCATTTTTCTTGGTAAATTCCACATATTCACCCACCATATCCCATATTTCTTTAATTCCCAAGTTATAATAACCAGAATATGTCAAGACTTTAGGAGACCAACCAGACTCTGCCATCGGGAAAAGATGCAAAGCATTACGGAATTGCGCAGCTGCCAATTGTGCTTTGTCCACATTGTCACCGTCTGCTTTATTAATGATAATGCCATCAGCCATTTCCATGATTCCACGTTTGATTCCCTGTAATTCATCACCTGTTCCTGCAAGCTGGATCAAAAGGAAAAAGTCCACCATGGAATGAACCGCCGTTTCACTTTGCCCGACTCCGACCGTCTCCACAAAAACAGTATCAAATCCGGCAGCTTCACACAAGATAATTGTTTCACGAGTCTTACGAGCCACTCCTCCCAACGAACCAGCCGATGGCGAAGGGCGAATGAAAGCATTCTTTTCTCTTGACAGAGCTTCCATCCTTGTCTTATCACCCAATATACTACCTTTTGAACGCTCGCTACTCGGGTCAATTGCCAACACAGCCAACTTATGACCCTGTTTCAACAAGTGCATACCAAAAGAGTCGATAGAAGTACTTTTTCCAGCACCCGGCACGCCCGTTATACCAATGCGTACAGATTTCCCTGCAAAAGGCAGACATTTCTCAATGATTTCTTGAGCCAACTGCTGATGGGAATGCTTAGAACTTTCCACCATTGTTACGGCTTGGCTAAGAACAGTAATGTTTCCCTTTAGTATTCCTTCCACAAATTCAGAAGTAGTATATTGTTTCCGTTGTACTCTTCTCTTCAAATAAGGATTGACCGTGGGTACATTTTCCACGCCCTTGTTTACTTTTAATCCTTTGTATGCTTCATCATTTTCGGGATGTTCCATAATAAATTTCTCCTTTTATTTATAAGCAGTGACCTTTAACAGACGCACAGGGCCATTCGGGTCATTACAAATAATATTCACTAATGCTTCTAATCTCACTTTCACATCTTTGGGACGGATGGACACTTATAAGTTGTCGTCTCTCCCGGCTTAATGACCTTTTTACCACGACTAATACTGATTGTTTCATTGTCAGATGTAAAGCTGTGGATGATCAAATCAGACTTTCCTTGGTTCGTTATATCAACAGTTCCCGTCACCCGATTGTTTACAAAAGGGATTTTGTTCCTGCTGGATGAAACCTGCCCAAAGTCCAACAAAGAACCAGAAATGTGTATGATCGCACCTTTCTCCTTCTCTTTAGCGGACATCTTGCTAAAATCATCTATCACATTGGCAGCAAGAATCAAATTTTCGCCAACGGGCTTATTATTCCCTATCTCTTTCACTTCCATAGGAACATCAAGCCGCAAACGACCTTTATGCTTAATCTCCCGCCCGTTTATTAAAAAAGTAATTACTCCTTCTTCATTCGGATCCAATTTTACAGGCTTGACTTCAGCAGTAACATAATGCGGCAATTTACCTAAAGATATTTCCATAGAAGTTTCACCTTCATTCCTTATATTAATCTTTTCCCCTAATGTCTCATTCTGCCTCAAATTGTTGAACAATACATTTTTAGTGTGCAGTTTAAGATTTCCAATAGCATAAGGATAAGTAATGGCTGGCGTTTTAGGTTTCGGTGTGACATTCCCTTTTATAGCCAGATTATACCGCGACTTATCTGCATTGCTGAAAATCGTGATAGTCTTATAAAAAGGGCCAGGTCTTCCTTTTGGATTATAAGTCACTTTTACCACTCCACTTTTGCCGGCAGCGATCGGATCTTTCGTCCACTCCGGCCGAGTACAACCACAAGAAGCAGTCACACGAGTAATCACCAAAGGATTGTCCCCTTGGTTTTCAATGGTAAAGACGTGACTTGCCAATCCTTTAGCCTCCTCGATAGTTCCAAAGTCGAAGACTTGAGAATCCACTCCTATTTGAGTCTTTTCTTGAGCAAAAGCCAAAGTTGCCTCTATCAACAGGAAGCCAATTAAATATATAATATGTCTAAATGAAAGCATTAGTCAACTAATATTAAATGGGGGAATTAATCACTCACCACTTTTCCTTTGATAGTAAGTATGTAACTTCCTTTCTTCCCGTTACTATAAATAGAAACCGTCTTAACGAAAGCACCTGGTCTTCCTGCCGGATTATATGTGATTTTCACATCACCCGTTTTACCCGGAGCAACCGGTTCTTTCGTCCATTCCGGAGTCGTGCAACCACAAGAAGCGATAACACGAGTCATCACCAATGGACCGTCTCCTGTATTCTCTATTATAAATGTATGTGAGACTTTCCCATTGCCCTCTTTAATCGTTCCAAAATCAAATGTCGTTTCTTTCGCTGATATGACAGCTTGCTTCTCTTGGGCTGAAACAGCACCAATAGATAACAATATGGCCGTTAAGATAAAAATGATACGTTTCATTGTTTTTCTACATTATAAATAATTTAATCCACAAATATAGCGAAAAAGCGATTAAGAATGGTTATATTTAGCCGATTTTTAAATAGAATATAGTATGAACTACGATTTAAGCCGTTTATTATTGTTTTTTTGCTTGGGATGTTGTCTATCTTGTACAGATGAAGGTGTTATTGACGACGAAGAAGAGGTGATTGATTCAACGGTCAAAACTGAAATAAACAAATGGGTTTTTGACAGGATGAAGAATTATTATTTATGGTATGACGAATTACCTGCTGAAAATACTTTGCAATACGAACAAGAACCGAAAACTTTCTTTAATTCTTTGCTTACGGACAAAGATGGGAAAAACGGTTCTCATTATTCAAGAATAGAATATGATGATTCCATACTCCGTTCTTCTAAAAAAGATGTCTCTTATGGCTTTGAATACCGGTTGATTCGCATAGCTGACAAAAATGAGTTCCTTGCTCAAGCCTTATATGTTTTCAAAGATTCCCCCGCTGACAAAGCTGGATTAAAACGTGGCGAATTAATAATCACGGTTGATGGCAAGGCATTGACAGCATCTAACTATTCCGACTTATTGGACACACCCAAATCCGGAGCAGAGATGCAATTGGGGAAAATGGTTTCCGAAACCCATTTCGACAAGAGCCGCACCATCCAAATGGGAACGCCTGAAGAGGCGGAAGATAATTCTGTTTATTTGGACACTGTGATTCCTATACAAAACCATAAGATTGCCTATTTGGTGTATAATAGTTTTGAAGATGAGTACGATGACAACTTGCGTATGGCATTCCGTAAATTTAAAGAAGCAGAAGCGGATGAGTTTGTCTTGGATTTGCGGTATAACCGCGGAGGAAGCATTAGCAGTTCCCAGCTATTGGCAACCATGCTGGTTCCGGAAGCTTATATGGGGAAAGAGTTTATTCATTTAAAATATAATAAGCTCATCAACAGACAGTACAATTTGCTTTTCGACAAGAGCGTTATCGGGCGCGGTGCGAACATAAACCCTCAACGTTTGTATATAATAACAAGCGAATCAACTGCATCCGCATCAGAGGCAATCATCAATGGACTACGTCCTTATATGAATAGCAATTTAATACAAGTGGGTGAAACGACATTCGGGAAAAATGTCGGACAAGCTCTTTTCACAAATGAGAAATGGCAATCGTTGGAAGTCTGGCCAACCTCCTTTAACCTATTTAACTCCGAAGATTTCGGTGATTATGAAAAAGGTTTACCTGCCGATGTCGAGTATTCCGAAGGGTTGCAGCTTGGAGAGTTTGCTTCAAAAGAAGACCCATTATTTTCCATCGTTCTTTCCATCATTGAAGGGAAAGACCTGTCGAAAAACAGCCTTCGCTCTTCAAATAAAAACTTTGAGATAATATATAATTCACTTTCGCGCAAACAGCCATTGGGATATTATAAATAGGATGCTGTCTCCTGATTTAGTCAATGTGTAAACATTTTATGTTTCTCACTTAGGTGAGAAGTGTTTTTCACTTATATGAGAAATGCTTCTCACCTATATGAGAAATGTTTCTCACTAAGGTGAGAAGGTCCGATAGTACCTGATATTCAATGAATCGCATAAAAACAAAAACGGTGCGCCAACAACCTTTTGACACACCGCTATTTTTATTCTTTTATAGGAACAACAAAAATCAATGTTGTTCTGAAACTAACATGTAAGCCCAAAAGCTCGTATCTTTAGACACAGGAGAAAGAGCAACATAACCCGATGTTATGCGTCCATTACGCATGACAATTGGATAATCCGACTCCATTTCTTGATGGAATTGATAAATAGCTCCTTCATTTGAATTGAATTCCATTCGGAAGTTTCCTGTTGAACTTTCACTGACATATCGTTCTGACAAATTGAGGGCAAGCATACCCATTGTCCTTCTCATGTTTATTTCCAAACAAGGATGAATCATTGGTTGATTGTTAGAGCCAGCGTAAATCAACATATCGACGCCCAATGGACCAGCATAATGAGACCCATAATATTCAGAAAGAGCCGTTTCCAACGCATTTCTATACATTTCCAACGCCTCTTTACTTACATATTGAAGCAACAAAGATTGACGGAATTGCTCGGAACCGATTATGTTTCCCACATACGCACCTTTGTCCTGTGTTCCAAACACAGACAAGCCTCTGTATGTCACTTTCCCATTTCCGTCAGACTCAAACTCCATTGCAAAATCAATAATCTTATTCTGCGCACGCTCCACACTTATCTCCCCTTGTTTATTAAGGGAACCATTAATCCATTTGATATCCTTATCATTCAGTTTAGGATTACGAATCCAATACAACCCTCTTCCCGACGAAGAAAACGGTCTTTTTAAAATAAGAGGATAACGGCTGCCACGCGCTAAACGTTCCACATCGGCCAAAAAACAGACAAATTCAGGAGCTTTAGGTATGTTAATTCCGGGAAGAAGCTCCTTCAAACGGTTCAACACACATTTCGCCATTCGTCTTCCTGTCAACGTGCGATAACGCTCTTTCCATGTAAGAATGGAGAGAGGTAAATTTGTTTTTTTCCGGAGAAGTTTGAATTGATACAAACTATGAGGAGATAAACCCCAAGGAGTAGCTTCCAGAGGCGGATACTCTTCAGGTTTCTTCATGGTCTCAGCTGTAAATATCTGCGGCAGCTTAGGGAATATCATGTGCATCTCCTCCGAATATGAAGCAGCATTCGGATTCTCCGTCCATACAAAATCCTCTTGATCGGCATACCAAAGAGGTAAACAAGAGAGATCTGTAAACATTCGCTGTACATTCGCCGTCGGAGTCAAATGTATATTTCCAGACCAAACGGCCTCTTCACTTCCCGGATTAAAAAAATGTAACTTAGGCATAGGGCTAAAAGAGAGAAGTTAGAACTAATCCTAACTTCTCCTATACGTTATAATATTATTAATCTAAATTTTCGTCAATCGTTTCAATTTTCTTAATTGTCAATTGCATTTCTTCTTTCAATTTTTCAATCTTGCGTTCAAGCTCTTTCACTAAACCGCTTCCGCCTTTTGAAGAAACATTCAAGAAGCCAAAATTATTCTCGTATGTTTGAAGGTCAGACTTCATACGTTCATAATTCCGCATCAACTTTTCCCTTTCTGAATAAAGCTTGTTCTTCCCTTTTTCCGCAAGCTCGTTTACATCATTTTGGAAAGACTTCATTCTTCTGTCCTGACGACTAACTTTCAGACGGTCGAATTGCGCATCAATTGCTTTATGGAACGCTTGATAGACTTTATCCTTTTCTTTGAAAGGCACATGGCCAATGGAATTCCACTCGCCCATATACGATTTCAAAGTAGCTACCGCCGTATCATTATCCAGAGATTCGTCTAATGCATTGACTTTCTCTATTAATGCCTTCTTCGCTTCTAAATTCTTTTGCTCTTCATCCTTTTGTGACGGAACATTCTTATTCTTATTGTCAAAAAAATAGTCACAAGCTTTGATGAAACGCTTCCAAATCCGTTCGGAATTATGGAAAGAGACCTGTCCGATTGTTTTCCATTCCTTTTGCAAGGCAATCATCTTTTCAGTTGTTTCTTTCCAATCAGTACTATCTTTCAAAGCTTCCGCCTTTTCACAAAGCCTGCGTTTCTTTTCCAAGTTTTCCTCCATTTCGCTCTTCATGGCTTTGAAGAACTCAGATTTTTTGGCAAAGAACACATTGCAAGCAGCGCGGAAACGTTCGAAAATTTTAGTATTATGCTTCTTAGGAGTAAAACCTATCGTTTTCCATTTCTTCTGTATTTCAAAGACCTCATTAGCCTTCTTCTCCCAATCCTTGGCACTCTTCAATAATGTGCAATCAATTCTCTCGACAGCTTCGCAGAGAGCCGTTTTTTCTTGCAGGTTCACCAGCTCTTTCTCTTTTTGTTCTTCAAAGAACTGGACATAGCGTTTGTTTATCACCGTTGAAGCTGCTTTGAAACGTGCCCAAAGACTTTCTCTCAACTCTTTTGCCACCGGTCCGATTTCACGCCATTGCTGGTGCAACTTTTGCAACTGATGGAAAGCAGAAACCGTATCTTTCGTCGTGCCCAGTTTTTCCACAGACTCACACAAAGCAGTCTTCAATTCCAAATTCTTTTTGAAATCGTAATCACGGAACTGGCTATTGATTTTGATTAGGTCATAGAACTGTTCTGAATAATTCTGATATTCTTTCCACAATTCATTAACTTTTCCTTCCGGGACAAGTTTTATATCTTTCCACTTCTGCTGAATTTCTTTAAATTCATTGTAAAGCTTATTGAAATCCTCATTACTATTACAAAGATTCTTCAACTGTTCAATTAATTGCAGCTTCACTTCATAGTTTGCCGCTTTTAACTTTTCTTCTTCAGCAATTTGGGCTGCACGTTTCTCTTTGAAAGTATTCATCAAATCTTTAAGAAGGGCTTCATACTTATCTTCCGGCACATTGAAATCCTTTACATTGCCACCTTGTTCAACAAAAGTCTTTTTCAATTCTTCTATTTCAGCCTTCCGTATTTTGTAGTAAGCCTGCTTGAGAGAATCTATTTCATCTCGTACGGCACTGACAGGTTCTTCGACCATGTTCCTTAATTTGTTCAAAATTTCTTCCTTGGTCATTTTACCCGCAGCAACACTTTCCACAGTTGCTTCTTTGGAAACAGCTGCTGTTTCAGTTGTCGTAGTAGTCATTTCGTTTAATTTACCGACTTCATTAGCCGCTAAATTATTTCCCTGAGTGTCCTTCATATTTCATATATTTAGAAAGGATATAGATACTTCCTTTTTATTCTGATACAAAATAAACTAAATATTTTCTGATAACCTTATTTTTTTAAGATTATTTCGTTAATTCTTTCTTTTTGCAGTTGTGAATGCTTATATAATAAGCCTTTTATAAATATAATTATAAATCTGCATTTCCAAAGAATTGCACAAAATTAATGGATAGTTTGGATTTATATCATGAATTTTGAGTAAATTTGTACGTCATTAGATTTAAGACAACCAATATCAATATAAATATTAAACGTATCATACTATGGCAACAACACCATTCATATCAACCGATGTTCCCTTTGGGACCTGATACAGCTGAATATTATTTGCTTACTAAAGATTATGTTTCCGTTTCAGAATTTGAGGGGAAACCTATTCTGAAAATCGCTAAAGAAGGTTTGACAGCAATGGCTAACGCAGCATTCCATGATGTTTCATTCATGTTGCGCCGCTCCCACAATGAGCAAGTAGCTAAAATCCTAAATGACCCTGAAGCAAGCGAGAATGACAAGTATGTAGCTCTTACTTTCTTGCGCAATGCAGAAGTGTCAGCAAAAGGAATCCTTCCTTTCTGCCAAGATACTGGTACTGCTATCATCCATGGCGAAAAAGGACAGCAGGTCTGGACTGGATATTGTGATGAAGAGGCTTTGTCATTAGGCGTATTCAAAACATATACAGAGAACAATTTGCGTTATTCCCAGAATGCTCCGCTTTCAATGTACGATGAAGTAAATACTCGTTGCAACTTGCCTGCTCAAATCGACTTAGAAGCAACGGAAGGAATGGAATATAAATTCTTGTGCGTCACTAAAGGTGGTGGTTCTGCCAACAAGACTTATTTATATCAAGAGACAAAAGCAATCTTGAATCCAGATACTTTGGTTCCTTTCTTGGTTGAAAAGATGAAGACATTAGGCACAGCGGCTTGTCCTCCTTATCATATTGCATTTGTGATTGGTGGAACTTCTGCTGAAAAGAACTTGCTGACTGTCAAATTGGCTTCTACTCGTTATTATGACGAATTGCCGACAACTGGCAATGAATATGGACGTGCTTTCCGTGACGTTGAGTTGGAAAAGAAAGTATTGGAAGAAGCTCACAAAATCGGTTTAGGTGCACAGTTCGGTGGCAAATATTATGCACACGATGTTCGTATCATCCGTTTGCCTCGCCACGGTGCTTCTTGTCCTGTTGGTTTAGGTGTTTCTTGCTCTGCAGACCGTAACGTAAAATGTAAGATTAACAAAGACGGTATTTGGATTGAGAAATTGGATGCGAATCCAGGTGAATTAATCCCAGAAGAACTGCGTCAAGCAGGCGAAGGCAATGCTGTCAAGATTGATTTGAACCGCCCAATGAACGAAATTTTGGCAGAATTGGATAAATATCCAGTAGCAACACGCCTATCATTGAATGGAACTATCATTGTTGGCCGCGACATTGCTCACGCTAAGTTGAAAGAACGTTTGGATAAGGGAGAAGATTTGCCTCAATATATCAAAGACCATCCTATCTATTATGCTGGTCCGGCTAAGACTCCTGCAGGAATGGCTTGTGGTTCAATGGGACCGACTACAGCTGGCCGCATGGACCCATATGTTGATTTATTCCAAGCTCACGGAGGTTCAATGATTATGTTGGCAAAGGGTAACCGCAGCCAAGCTGTTACAGATGCTTGTAAAAAGCATGGCGGTTTCTACCTTGGATCAATTGGTGGGCCGGCCGCTATTTTGGCACAAAACAACATCAAGAGCATCGAATGTGTAGAATATCCTGAATTAGGAATGGAAGCTATCTGGAAAATCGAAGTTGAGAACTTCCCTGCTTTCATCTTGGTAGACAATAAAGGTAATGATTTCTTCAAACAGATTCAAGCAAGATGCAATGACTGCAAATTGAAATAATCATATTTCCTAAATAAAACACGAGGGGCTGTGTCAAAGCGAAAGTTTTGATGCAGCCCCTTTAAGGTGTACCTTGCATTTTGCAATTATGACACATCGGTTTTTTATTTCTGGAGCAAATGTTTTAATGCAGCAACCGGATGATAGAACAACATTCGCGACCGCTGAAACGCATAACTTGCCTCATCCGTTCCCTCATATCCTTTTTATAACAATGAATAGGGCATTTTTGGCATGAGCTCTTATACTCTCCAAATTTGCAATGGTCCAACCGTTTATAAGCATAATCCAACAAGGATTTACACTCTTCGCAAAGCTCTTTATTCTTTTCTTTTTTTTCTTACAATAAAGCTCTATCATTTCTTTTACGACCAGCTTTTCTTTCTCTATCCTCGAAGTTTTTTTTCATAAATACTTCTTATTACTGTGTTCTCTCTACCTTTGCAGGCACAAAAATAGTAAAACCAGATGGCTTCTTCAAAAGAAATGACAGAAGGCGCACCGTTGCCTCTAATTTTTAACTTTACATTGCCTCTGCTGTTAGGTAATTTATTGCAGCAAACCTATTCTTTAATTGACGCTGCTATTGTTGGTAAATTCTTAGGTATTCACGCATTGGCATCTGTGGGAGCAAGTACTTCCGTAATCTTTTTAATCTTAGGATTCTGTAACGGCTGTTGTTGCGGGTTCGGTATTCCGGTTGCTCAGAAATTCGGAGCTCGTGATTATACGACCATGCGACGTTATATCTCATTAGGTTTGCGCTTGGCGGCAATTATGTCTATCATGATAGCTTTAATAACCAGTCTTTGTTGCTCTTCAATCCTGCGAATGATGCAAACACCGGAAGCTATCTTTAAAAATGCCTATCTCTATTTGCTCATCACCTTTTTAGGAGTGCCTTGCACCTTTTTCTATAATTTGTTGTCCAGCATTATTCGAGCATTGGGAGATAGCAAAACACCATTTTATTTCCTGCTCTTCTCTACATTATTAAATATATTGCTGGATCTCTTCTGCATTGTAATATTAGATTGGGGTGTTGCCGGAGCAGCCATCGCCACAGTCGTAGCTCAAGGATTATCTGCCATATTATGTTATTTCTATATGTATAAACACTTTTCGATTATACAGATGGAAAAAGGGGAAAATCGATTCGACATGAATTTGGCGAAAAACCTGTTAGGCATTGGTGTTCCGATGGGATTACAGTTTTCCATAACAGCTATTGGCAGCATTATGCTTCAAAGTGCGAACAATGCTTTAGGAACTGCGTGCGTAGCGGCATTTACAGCAGCCATGCGAATCAAGATGTTTTTCTTATGTCCTTTTGAGACAATAGGAATTGCCATGGCTACATACGTTGGTCAAAATTACGGAGCAGGAAAACCAGAACGAGTGGGGCAAGGCATAAAATCCAGCACCATAATGATGTCTACCTATGCACTCTTCACATTTGCAGTCTTGATGCTTTTCTCACGTGAACTACTTTATCTATTTGTAGCTCCATCAGAAACAGAAATTATTAAAGACGCAACATTCTTCTTACATGTAGCCGCTGTATTCTTCCCTTTGGTTGGTTTACTTTGCATTTTACGTTACTCGATACAAGGTGCTGGTTTTACCAATCTTGCCATGTTTTCCGGTGTTGCAGAAATGATAGCCCGTATATTGGTCAGCATAATAGCTGTCCCGATTTGGGGATATACTGCCGTCTGCTTTGGAGATTCAACCGCATGGCTGTTTGCTGATATCTTTTTGATACCAGCCTTCTATTATGTATATAAGAAGATAAAACAGATGCGGCAGTCAGTCAACATGGGATAATTAAGCAGTTCGAACGTATGAAAAATATAAACTTATGATATTAATAGCTGATAGTGGTTCCACCAAAACAGATTGGTCTTTGGTTTCATCCGGGAAAGTGATTTGGCAAGGCAAGTCCAAAGGTCTGAATCCTTATTTCTTGTCAGAAAACGAGATGGATTTGGAAATCAGAAATGTATTGTCCCCTTTATTGGAAAATTATCGCCCCGAAAGTGCTTTCTTTTACGGAGCAGGATGTATATTCGGGAAAGCCGAAATAGTCCGAAGCCTGTTACGCAAGTGTTTGAATATAGAAAAGGTGACAGTCCATTCCGACTTGATGGCTGCTGTGCACTGCTTATGTGGAGACCGGCCGGGAATTGCATGCATATTAGGAACTGGGTCAAATGCTTGCTTTTTTGACGGAACACAAATAACCAAACATATATCTCCTTTAGGTTTTATCTTGGGCGATGAAGGTAGCGGAGCTGTTTTGGGCAAATTATTGGTAGGTAGCTTATTAAAAGGAGTTTTGGGCAATCAATTAAGGGAGAAATTCATACTCCAATATGGCTATTCCGAGGGAGAAATAATCAACCGGGTGTATCGCCATCCGTTTCCCAACCGCTTTTTGGCTTCATTCACTCCATTTATAAAGGAAAACATCCACGAACCTCTTATGCACAAATTGGTATTGGATAGTTTTATTGCGTTCTTTAGCCGTAACGTCTTGCCTCTCGAATGTGAGGAATATGAAGTAAATATGGTAGGATCCATTGCTTATCATTTTAAAGACATACTGGAAGAAGCTGCGGCTAAATGCAATATGAAATTGGGAAGAATTGTTCAAAGTCCGATGGAAGGCTTGATTGATTACCTCTCTCTATGATTATGAATGTGTAAAAAGGTTGATTATGGGATTTGAAAAGATAACAGAACAGGCTTCTTTCTATGATAACTTGGAAAAGAAGCCATTGCGAGAATTATTAAATGACATTAATACAGAAGACCAAAAAGTAGCATTGGTTGTACGGAATGCCATTCCTCAAATTGAGCGGTTGGTCAGTGCTGTTGTGCAAAAAATGCGAGAAGGAGGACGATTGTTTTATATTGGCGCCGGAACAAGTGGACGCTTAGGCGTGTTGGATGCGTCAGAGATTCCGCCCACATTTGGAGTAGGTCCCAGGCCATGTTATAGGAATCATAGCCGGAGGTGACACTGCATTGCGCAATGCTGTTGAAAATGCCGAAGATGATTTGCAACAAGGCTGGAAAGATCTGCAAGCACACAAGATTGACTCATTGGACACTGTTATCGGCATTGCGGCATCCGGGACAACTCCTTATGTAATCGCCGCACTAAAAAACGCGCATGAAAATGGAATACTTACTGCGTGCATTTGCAGTAACCCGAATTCTCCAATGGCAGAAGTCTCCGATATTCCCATAGAAATGATAGTTGGTCCTGAGTTCGTAACCGGAAGCTCACGGATGAAATCCGGAACAGGACAAAAGATGATCTTAAACATGATTTCCACCACCATCATGATTGAATTGGGACGAATAAAAGGAAACAGGATGGTGAATATGCAACTTACAAATAAGAAATTGATCGAACGAGGCACACGCATGATTATGGAAGAAACCGGCATTCCATACAATGAAGCCGAAGAGAAGTTGCTTCTCTATGGATCTGTCAAAAAAGCATTGGATAATATCAAGCACAAATAATAAGAAAAGAGGCGGTGTGTCTTAATTGCAAACTGCTGCGTTACTTTCGGAATTCGACCTCAGTCATTTATATCAGTAAACTCCTGTCGGTCTCATCCTCAGAGCCTTGCTTTTTGCTAATTCTGACACACCTTAAAGGGGCTGCATCAAAACTATCGTTTTGACACAGCCCCTTACTGATAAATTATTAAATAAATAACAGTGTTTATCTACTTGAAAAAGCCATGATTAATGCTTATTGGCTTCAATCCATTTCCTTGCATTAACAAATGCTTCAATCCATGGAGTCACTTCATCATCACGACGATCTGCAGGATAATAACCACATTGCCATGGGAACATTGCACGTTCCGGATGCGGCATCATTGCCAAATGACGACCATCATGAGAACATACGCCAGCTACTGACCAAGGAGATCCATTTGGATTAGCAGGATAACCTTCATAATTATATTTAGCTACGATATGATAATCCTTCTCTTCGTATGGGAAGCTGTATTTTCCTTCTCCGTGTGCAATCCAAACGCCAATCTTGCTTCCGCTCAAAGAGCCGAACATAACAGAATGGTTCTTCGGAATTTCCAAAGTAACGAAGTTAGATTCAAACTTATGGGAATCGTTATGTAACATCTTGTACTTCTTCTCGTGTTCCGGATAAACAACGCCCAATTCAGTCATTACCTGGCAACCATTACATATTCCTAAACTCAAGGTATCTTCACGAGCATAGAAGTTATCGATTGCTTTCTTTGCTTTCTCGTTAAACAGAATGCCTGCAGCCCATCCTTTGGCAGAGCCCAAAACATCGGAGTTAGAGAAACCGCCACAGAATACAATCATGTTGACATCTTCCAAAGTTTCACGACCAGAAGCCAAGTCTGTCATGTGAACATCTTTCACATCGAAACCAGCCAAATAAAGAGCATAAGAAGTTTCACGTTCACACTGGCAACCCTTTTCACGGATGACAGCAGCTTTTATACCACTTCTTTCTTTACGGTCGAATGTCAAACCATAATCAGCCAATTTGCCTGTGAAGTTCTTGTTATACTTGAATTCCAATGGCTGCATCTTATAGTTCTCGAAACGATTGCCAGCACAAGTGTTACCGCTCTGCTTGATATCCAATTTATAAGAAGATTCGTACCAAACATCACGCATATAATCAATACCGAAATGATATTGGATACCGTCTTTAGACACCAAGATATGACGTTCGCTTGTCGGTTTAGCAATTTCAGCAAAACCAATGCCTGCATCCATCATCAATTTCTCGAATGCCTTCTTCTCTTTCACCTGAACCAAGATTCCCGGATTTTCAGCAAACAAAATCTTCACGATATCGCTTTCTGCTACCTTGTCCAAGTTGACTTCCAAACCTCCTTCTACATTTGCAAAACACATTTCCAACATGGTAGTAATCATACCACCAGCAGAAATATCGTGTCCAGCCAATATCAAACCTTTTTCTATGGCATCTTGAACAGCATTAAACGCATCTGTAAAGTATTCCGGATCTTTCACTGTCGGCACTTCGTTTCCTAATTTGTTCAATGTCTGAGCCAAGGCAGAACCACCTAACTTCAACGTGTCAAACGAGAAGTCTATATAATATATGTGGGAATTCTTTTCATGAGCCAATACCGGAGAAACAATCTTACGAACATCGCTCACTTCAGCACCTGCGGAAATGATTACAGTTCCCGGGGAAAGGACTTTCTTATCTCCATATTTCTGAGTCATAGACAAAGAGTCTTTTCCAGTCGGTATATTGATACCCAAAGCACAAGCAAAATCAGAAGCGGCTTCGACTGCTTTATACAGACGAGCATCTTCTCCTTCGTTTCGGCAAGGCCACATCCAGTTTGCACTCAGCGACACGCCTTCCAACTTGTCTGTCAAAGGAGCAAAGACAATATTGGTAAGAGATTCCGCAATAGCCATTACTGAACCAGCTGCCGGATCCACCATTGCAACCTGTGGCGCATGACCAATTGCGGTAGCGATACCTGATTTTCCACGATAGTCCAAAGCCATCGCACCCAAGTCGCTCAAAGGCAATTGTAATTCGCCTTGGCATTGCTGGCGAGCCACCTTACCACTAACAGAACGGTCTACTTTATTAGTCAACCAATCCTTACAAGCCACAGCTTCCAGCTGAAGTACATTTTCCAAATAATGGTGAAGTTCTGATTCTTTGTAAACAACCGGCTGATATGTTTCCACTACAGTATTATCGCGCATAATCGTACGTGGTGGTTTACCAAACATATATTCCAATTTGATATCAATCGGTTTAACTCCATCAGCCTGTTCAAAAACGAACTTCATATCATCAGTCGTTTCTCCGACTACATACATAGGAGCACGTTCACGGTCTGCGATACGTTTTACACGTTCCACATCCTTTTCCTCCATCAACAAGCCCATTCTTTCCTGGCTTTCATTGCCGATGATTTCCTTTGCAGAAAGGGTTGGATCGCCAATAGGCAATTTACTCATGTCAATATGTCCACCCGTAGCTTCCACTAATTCAGACAAACAATTCAAATGCCCGCCAGCACCGTGGTCATGGATAGAAACGATTGGATTCTCGTCTGATTCAGCGATTGTACGAATCACGTTCGCTGCACGTTTTTGCATTTCCGGATTGGCACGCTGGATAGCATTCAATTCAATGCCGCTCGTGTATTGACCTGTGTTCACAGAAGAGACTGCACCACCGCCCATGCCGATACGATAGTTATCACCACCAATGACAACTACTTTTTCTCCCGGTTTCGGATCACCTTTCAAAGCATCGCGTTTATTAGCATAACCGACACCACCTGCCAACATGATTACTTTATCGTATGCAAATTGCTTCTGGTTTTCTTCGTGTTCGAAAGTCAAAACAGAACCACAAATCAGAGGCTGGCCGAATTTGTTACCGAAATCAGAAGCGCCATTGGAAGCCTTTATCAAAATCTGTTCCGGAGTCTGATACAACCAAGGACGTGGATCCAATACCTTTTCCCATTCGCGTGCGCCTTCGGTACGAGGATAAGAAGTCATATATACAGCTGTTCCAGCCAATGGCAAAGAAGCTTTACCACCGCCCAAACGGTCACGGATTTCCCCACCCGAACCAGTTGCCGCACCATTGAACGGTTCAACTGTAGTCGGGAAGTTATGTGTTTCCGCCTTCAAAGAAATAACTGTTTGGATATTCTTCGTTGTATAGAAATCAGGACGGTCACCACATTCCGGAGCAAACTGCTCAACGACTGGACCTTCATTGAATGCTACATTATCTTTATAAGCAGAAACCAATTTATTCGGATTCTCCTTAGATGTTTTCTTGATTAAGTTGAACAGAGAGCTTTCTTTCTCTTCACCGTCGATAATGAAAGTTCCACCAAAGATTTTATGGCGGCAATGTTCTGAATTGACTTGAGAGAAACCGAATACTTCACTATCGGTCAATTTGCGGCCTATTTTTTCACTGACTTCTTTCAGATAGGCAATTTCCTCATCGCTCAGTGCCAAACCTTCCTGTACATTGTAAGCCTCCAAGTCTTCAATATAAACGATTGGGTCTGGTTTTTTACTGATAGTGAAAATCTCTTGGTCTAATCCATTGTAGATACGTTGAAGCATTGGGTCATGCTCAGCTTCTCCAGATGCAACCGGGAAATATTCTTCGATTCGGAGGATGCCATCCAAGCCCATATTTTGGGTGATTTCAACAGCATTTGTACTCCATGGAGTGACCATTTCACGGCGTGGACCTACAAACCATCCATTCAGGGTTTCAGATTCAACCGGTTTGGCTTCACTGAAAAGCCATACAAGTTTCTGTGTGTCTTCCGCAGAAAACGCATGTTTAGTCTCTACAGCTAACACGGTTTTTGTTGGAGATTGAAAGAATAGAATCATATATGTTCAAGTTAATTGATAATCGTATGTTGATTAGAATAGTGCAAAGATATATATTTCATACGGGAAAAAACGGCATTTCACAATAAATTCCGTACTTTTGACGCAGATAAAACACGGATAATATGAAATCGACTTTATTTATTGCTTTGGGGGCTTCTTTTTTTATTGCCTCCTGCTTTGCAAGCACAACAGAAACGAACAGTGCCTGGACAAGGAATTGCCGAATGTCATCTTCATTTATGCGGATGATTTAGGTTATGGAGACTTGGAATGTTACGGAGCGACCCGTGTACAAACTCCCAATGTGAACCGCTTGGCAAATGAAGGAATCCGGTTCACGCAAGCCCATGCTACTGCTTCCACAAGCACTCCTTCAAGATATGCCATGCTGACTGGCGAATATGCTTGGCGCAGACCCGACACTGACATTGCTGCCGGAAATGCCAAAATGATTATCCGCCCGGAACAGTTTACCATGGCTGACCTTTTCAAAGCGGCTGGTTATTCGACTGCTGCAATCGGCAAATGGCACTTAGGATTAGGCGACAAGACAGGTGAACAGGACTGGAACGCTCCTCTACCAGCAGCCTTGGGTGATTTAGGATTTGATTATCATTATATCATGGCTGCCACCGCAGACCGTGTGCCTTGTGTATTTATAGAAAACGGGCAAGTGGCCAACTATGACCCTTCTGCACCGATTGAAGTAAGCTACCAAGCCAATTTCCCTGGCGAGCCGACAGGGAAAGACAATCCTGAACTCCTCTACAATTTAAAACCCAGCTTCGGGCATGACAAATCCATCGTGAATGGAATCAGCCGAATTGGTTATATGAAAGGGGGCGGAAAGGCTTTATGGAAAGACGAAAACATTGCCGATTCCATTTTAGTTCACGCACAAGGATTCATCCAAGCCAACAAAGACAAACCTTTCTTTATGTATTTTGCGACCAACGACGTGCATGTGCCTCGCTTCCCGCACGAACGTTTCCGGGGAAAGAATCCGATGGGACTTCGTGGAGATGCCATCGTCCAGTTTGACTGGACAGTCGGTCAGTTGCTGAAGACTTTGGATGACTTAGGAATAGCCGATAATACAATCATCATCTTATCAAGCGACAATGGTCCTGTAGTAGATGACGGATATGCAGACGAAGCCGTTGCCAAGTTGGGCAGTCATCGTCCGACTGGTCTCACTTCGTGGGAATAAATACAGTGCTTTTGAAGGAGGAACGCGTATTCCTGCTATTGTCAGATGGCCGAAAGAAATCCATAAGGCAGCCGTATCGGATGCATTGGTTTCCCAAATCGACTGGTTTGCATCATTCGCTTCCCTGCTGCAAGTGCGTTTGCCAAAAGGAGCAGCCATTGATAGCAGGAACCATTTGGACACTTGGTTGGGAAAAGACAATGCCGATCGTCCTTGGGTGATTGAACAAGCGTTGAACCATGCTTTGTCTGTCCGCACGAAAGAATGGAAATACATCGAGCCAAGCCGTGGAGAAGCCATTATGGAGAGAGAATCGGTTGAAACCGGTTATTTAATGGAGCCACAGCTTTACCATGTTGCATCAGATTACGAACAAAAGAACGTAGCAAAAGAAAATCCTGAAATCGTTTACGAATTACAGAGCATCTTAAAAGATGTTCGCGATAAAGTGAAATGATACGTTTTAGCAAATTTTATCAGCTTAAGGACGTATCTTTGCACACGAAGTAAGAATGGAAAGTTAGTTAAATGCTTGGATTGGTAAGTAAAGGCTTTTTAATTGGGGTTTTAGTATCGGCTCCCATGGGACCCATTGGAATGCTGTGCATACAACGCACACTCAGCAAAGGCAGATGGCATGGTTTTATAACAGGATTAGGGGCAGCATTGTCAGACATCATTTATGCGGCACTTACTTGTCTGTGCATGGGAATGGTTGTAAGCTTTGTCGAAGCCAATCAACGTCCACTCCAACTGTTGGGAAGTATCGTGCTTGCCTTGTTTGGAGTCTATCTATTCCGAAGCAATCCGGTTCGTAATCTACGAAAGCGAAAAGAGAAAAAGCTATCATTTACACAAGATTTCATCACCGCTTTTCTCTTCACCTTCAGCAATATGTTAATTGTATTGTTGTACATAGGATTGTTTGCTCGTTTTGGATTTGTATTGCCGGAACATTCTGTCTGGATGATTTTGGCAGGCATTGGAGGAATAGGCATCGGAGCTATCGTATGGTGGTTTCTCATTACCTATTTCATTTCAAAGTTGAGGCGTTGGTTTAATGTGAGAGGCATTTGGCTGATGAACAAAATCGTAGGAAGTGTTATTATGATTGTTTCTATCATAGGCTTCCTGATGGTCTTTTTGAATTGAATAACAAAATATAAGAAAATGAAAAAGTTAAAAGTTCCCTTTATACAAGGATTAGACGATTTAGACATGTCAACCGTTAGCTTGATGATGGAAACAAAAGCGCAACGTGAGTATATTGATGTGGTCGATTGGAAAGAGTTTCCTTATAAACCCATCGTTGCTTTTGACATCATCCGCTCGGAGAAATCTCTTTACATCCGTTATTTTGTAAAAGGTTTATCTTTAAAGGCTGTTTTTGACAAGGATGATTCTGATGTCCATTTGGACAGCTGTGTTGAATTCTTCATGCAACGCTGTGGTGACGAAGAATACATGAACTTTGAATTCAATTGTATTGGAGCTTGCGACGCAGCAAGAAGAATTTCCCCGTGATCAAAAAACTTCCTTGACTGCGGCAGAATATAAATCTATACGCAGATATTCATCCTTGGAGGAAAATACCTTCGAAGAAAAGAAAGGTATTTACGAATGGGAATTATTGGTTTCCATTCCATTTGAAGTGATGGGCTTAAGTCCAACTCATTTGCCGGAAAAGATTAAGGGAAATTTCTACAAATGTGCAGATGATACAGAATATCCCCACTTTGTAAGTTGGAACCCGATTGATTTGCCTCATCCTAATTTCCATTGTCCTAAATTCTTTGGTGATATCTATTTTTGATTCAAGTAAATATCATAAGGAAAAAGGCGAAATCTGATTTAATTTAAAGCTTATCATCTAGGTGAAAAGCATTTATCATCTAGGTGAAAAACACTTATCACCTAGGTGAAAAACACTTATCACCTAGGTGAAAAACACTTATCACCTAGGTGAAAAACAAAAAATGTAGAATGCAAATTGTATGTTAACGTTTTTAGTTGACTACTAAATGTCTTATCAATAAAGAAAGTCGACTCGGTTAAAACTGCTTTCTCCCTCTTAAAATATGTCTTTTTCCTGGAGGACCGGGCAAACGTTCCATCAAAAAGCCGGCAGCTTGCATGCTTCTCCGAACAACACCCTTTGCACAATAGGTCATAATGATAGCGTTATCATTGGCATGTTCATACAATTTATTGAAAATATCTTGGCTCCACATCTCCGGTTGTTTTTCAGGAGCAAAAGCGTCAAAATAGATCAAATCTATATGTTGCGGCAATTCACAATGGTTGCTATCGCCTTTTATTTTATATAAAGTAAACTGCGGGGTGATTTTCTCATAAGTATCCCAAGGAGCTTGATGAAGCTTCAAGAAGAAATCTTCATGTTCTTTCCAAACCCTTTCTCCATAATTCAACTGCTCCACGACAGACAAGTCCAAAGGATATAGTTCAACCGAATGATATATTACATTTCGTTTGACTGCGCTTTCCATCACCTCTTTCAAAGTCAGAAGGGCATTCAAACCGGTTCCGAAACCAATCTCCAACAAATGGATTTCCTCTTTTTCAATCTGTTTGAGTCCTGCGTTAATAAAGATATGTTCAGATTCTTGTACCGCTCCATTCACAGAATGATAATGTTCATTCATATCAGGCAAATACAAAGTATGACTTCCGTCAGCTGTCACCTGCAATATCCGTTCTTTCTCTATATTATCTTCCATTATCTGTTCTTTTCCACAAAATAAGATATATTTCATGAGAAATGCAAGTTCTAAAATTATACTATCTTAAATCTCCTTTTTTTGCTTAACAGATAAAATAAGCGTATTTTTACCCACAAAAAGAAACAGGAAAGAAGATGAAACCATTTATCCATTTGCATGTACATACACAATATTCCTTACTCGACGGACAAGCTCCCATTGATTCGCTTATCGACAAAGCGTACAATGATGGCATGCGTGCGATTGCTGTAACTGACCACGGCAATATGTTCGGCATAAAGGAATTCTTCAATAAAGTCAACAAAAAGAATGGCAAAGTCCAAGGAGCAATCAAAGATTTGCAAAAAGAGCTGAAAACGCTTGAAGCAGCCGAACCTTCTGCAGAAAACAGCCTCCGCAAAGAGGAATTGTCCAAGCAGTTGAATGAGGCAAAAGGAAATTTATTCAAACCTATTATCGGATGCGAATGCTATTGCGCCAGGAATCACCGACACAAACGCGAGACGAAAGAGGACCGAAGCGGATGGCACTTGATTGTATTGGCCAAGAATATGCAAGGATACAAGAATCTGATAAAGATTGTCTCCCTTTCGTGGACAGATGGTTTCTATGGACGTCCCCGCATCGACAAAGAATTATTGGAACAGCATCACGAAGGATTGATTGTCTGCTCGGCTTGCTTAGGAGGTGAGATTCCTCAGAAAATAATGAAAGGAAGCATCCAAGAGGCAGAGGAGGCTATTTTATGGTTCAAGAATCTAATGGGTGACGACTACTATTTGGAAATGCAGCGACACGAGACTCATCGTCCGGACGCAGACCAAACTGTCTATGAGCATCAAGTGGAAGTCAACAAGGTTCTCGTCGAATTAGCCCACAAACATAACATCAAACTGATAGCAACCAACGATGTCCATTTTGTCAACGAAGAAGATGCCGATGCGCATGACCGATTGATTTGTTTGAGCACAGGAAAAGATTTGAACGATCCGAACCGAATGCGATATACCAAACAGGAGTGGTTGAAGACGACAGCGGAAATGAATCAAATTTTCTCGGATATTCCTGAAGCATTGAGCAACACGTTGGAGATTGCCGACAAAGTAGAATTCTATAGCATTGATAGCGGTCCGATCATGCCTACTTTCAATATTCCAACTGATTTTGGGACGGAAGAGGAGTATCGCAAGAAATTCACTGAAAAAGACATATTCGATGAGTTCACGCAAGATGAAAACGGGAATGTGGTTTTAAGCCAAGCAGACGCTGAAGCCAAAATCAAAAAGTTAGGCGGATACGACAAACTATACCGAATCAAGTTAGAGGCGGACTATTTGGCGAAAATCACGTATGAAGGAGCGAAAGAGCGATACGGAGAACCGTTGTCGGAAGAAGTGGCAGAACGACTCCAATTTGAATTGCACATCATGAAGACAATGGGTTTCCCCGGATATTTCTTAATCGTGCAAGACTTCATCCGTGCAGCCCGTGAAGAATTAGGCGTTTCCGTGGGGCCGGGACGTGGATCGGCTGCCGGTTCTGCTGTTGCCTATTGTTTGGGAATTACAAAGATTGACCCAATCAAATACGACTTGCTGTTTGAACGTTTCTTGAATCCGGACCGTATTTCATTGCCCGATATTGATACGGACTTTGATGATGATGGCAGAGGGGAAGTTTTGCGTTGGGTGACGGAGAAATATGGAGCAGAACGTGTAGCACATATCATCACATACGGAACAATGGCTACCAAATCCGCCATCAAGGATGTTGCACGCGTTGAGAAGCTACCTCTTGCCGAATCAAACCGGTTGGCAAAATTGGTTCCAGACAAGATTCCTGACATGAAAAAGTTCAAGTTAAAGGATGCTATCGAATATGTTCCGGAACTAAAAGAGGCTGCGACGGGTCGTGACCCTTTGATGCGTGACACCTTAAAATATGCACAAATGTTGGAGGGAAATGTCCGCAACACGGGAGTGCATGCGTGTGGCGTCATCATCGGACGATACGACATCTCGGACGTTGTGCCTGTCAGCACCGCTAAAGATAAAGACACCGGGGAAGAAATGTTGGTTACCCAATATGAAGGTTCGGTGATTGAAGAAACGGGCTTGATAAAAATGGACTTCCTCGGTCTTAAAACCCTATCCATCATTAAAGATGCAATAGAGAACATCCGGCTGACCACCGGGCATGAATTGGACATTGACAATATCAGTTTGGAAGACCCGGCAACTTATCAGCTATATTGTGACGGGAAGACAACCGGCACATTCCAATTCGAGTCTGCCGGAATGCAAAAATACTTGAAAGAATTGCAGCCTTCCAAGTTCGAAGACTTGATTGCCATGAACGCCCTTTATCGTCCGGGACCTAATGGATTATATTCCCTCTTTCATTGCAAGAAAACATGGGAAAGAGGAGATAAAGTATGACATTCCAGTCATGGAGCGTTATCTAAAAGACACATACGGCATTACAGTATATCAAGAGCAGGTCATGCTTTTGTCCCGCTTGTTGGCAAACTTCACTCGTGGTGAAAGTGATGCTCTCCGTAAGGCTATGGGCAAAAAGTTGATTGAAAAGATGAACCACCTCAAGTCTAAGTTCATGGCTGGTGGAGAAGCGAACGGTTATCAAGAAGCGACACTCAATAAGATATGGGCTGACTGGGAAAAGTTCGCATCGTATGCTTTCAACAAGAGCCATGCGACCTGCTATTCTTGGGTGGCTTATCAGACTGCATATCTCAAAGCCAATTATCCTTCGGAATATATGGCTGCCGTGTTAAGCCGAAATTTGTCCAACATCTCAGATATTACAAAATTCATGGACGAATGCAAGGCCATGCACATCCAAGTATTAGGACCGGATGTCAATGAATCCATCTTGAAGTTCAGTGTAGACAAAGAAAAGAACATTCGTTTCGGATTAGGTGCCATTAAAGGCGTTGGCGAATCGGCTGTTCAAAACATTATCGAAGAAAGGGAGCGTAATGGAAAGTACAAAGACATCTTCGATTTTGTGGAACGTGTTAATTTGTCCTCCTGCAACAAGAAGAACATTGAATCATTGGCTTTAGCGGGAGCTTTTGACAATTTCGGCATCCAACGAGAATCGTTCTTTGTCGATAATGGCAAAGGAGAAACATTCTTGGACATCTTTGTCCGTTATGGGAATAAATACCAAATGGACAAAGCAAACACGGTCAATTCCCTCTTTGGGGACGATTGCTTTGTTGCCATTTCCAAACCGGAAATACCTCAAGCCGAACGCTGGAGCGACTTGGAACGCCTGAACAAAGAGAAAGAATTGGTAGGCATCTACCTTTCTGCGCATCCTTTGGACGAGTTCAAAATCATACTTGATTATGTCTGCAACACGAGAATGATAGAATTCAACAATAAAGAGGCATTACTCGACCGAGAGATTTTGGCTGGCGGCATCGTGAGCGGATTCAGGGAAGGCACTACAAAGACCGGAAATCCATACGGCATATTGAAAATAGAAGATTATTCGGGCAGTGCGGAAATTCCCCTTTTCGGGCCGAATTATCTTGATTATGCCAAATATGGCAGAAACGGGATGTATCTTCTGATTAATGCAAAAGTGGTACAAAGGAATAGGAATCAAACCAATTTCTACGACATACAAATCAATTCCATCAAATTGCTTCAAGATGAGATGAATAATTTGATAGAAAACATTTGTATTTCTGTACCAATTCACGATTTGGACGAAACAAACATAAATGAATTGTCTACATTGATCAAAAGCAATCCGGGGCAAACTCTGCTCTATTTCAAAGTGGTGGACGGCACGCATAATATTTCCCTGAATCTATTCTCGTCCAATGTGCGATTGAAGGTGACTTCGTCTTTAATCGATTACTTGAAAGAGAACGGTAGTTTTGATTTCAAGATAAACAACTAACAGAAATATTTTTCGTACATTTGCGCTATTGAATACGAAACTTAAACATTAAAACGATTTATAAAATGGCATTACAAATTACAGACTCTAATTTCAATGAGTTAGCAAACTCTGGAAAGCCAATGGTTCTTGACTTTTGGGCTGAATGGTGTGGACCATGCCGCATGGTTTCTCCTATTATTGACGAGTTAGCTGCCGAATATGAAGGACGCGTTATTATCGGCAAAATGGATGTTGACAGCAATGACGAAGTTGTAGGACGGTTCGGTGTCCGCAATATTCCTACTATTATTTTCATCAAAGACGGAAAAGCTGTGGACAAGATTGTCGGTGCTACGTCTAAAGATAAGTTTGTTGCGAAAATTGAAGCAATGTTATAAGGAATAAGAATTACTCTATCCAACAAATCGGGGCGGTGTGTCATAATTGCAAACTGCTGCGTTACTTTCGGAATTCAACCTCAGTCATTTACATCAGTAAACTCCTGTCGGTTTCATCCTCAGTGCCTTGCATTTTGCTAATTCTGACACACCTTTAAGGGGCTGTGTCAAAACGAAAGTTTTGATGCAGCCCCTTTAAAGTGTGTCAAATATGCCATCACCGGACATAAAAAGTAGTGGAAACGGAATTTCCTTCACTGTCCACCACTGTCAAAGAATGCTTTCCTTCCGTGGGCTGCAATGATATTTTATGGAAAAACTGCGTTTCCATCAGATACTCATCATCCAAATGCCAAAACAAAGTCGTTTTAGAATCACGAAGTGCCACCTCTGCCGTGAGGAAACCTTCACTGCCGTCCATCTGTTTTGGCAATTTAATGACAGCATTCATCGTAGGATAAATAAACTGCATCACTGGATAATCTTCATCGCTATGCCCTTTAAAAGGAGGAAGAGGTTTATATTCAGGATGATGTTGTTTGTAGTACCATTCCCAGACAGGAGGCAAAGCAAACCACGATTTCTGGATATAATTGTCATCTTTGAGCGCATTTTCATACACACGATACTTTTCATCCGCTGTCAACATGACCCAATGATGGAATGGGCAAGTCTCGGAATGCCAAGCGGCAAGCGGGACATCCATTGTGTCCACCTCTTCACAATAACGCCCTTTCAAATATCCGGAATGTTTACAAACCTCAGCTTCCACCAATCCCTCATCCGGTCTTTTAAAACCTTCTTGGCTATAGGGCAAAACATTGAATACATCAAACATGACCGGTCCAGCTGTTCTTGCGCCCACCAATTCTGGTTTGCCTTCACCGGAAGCGTTTCCGACCCAAACACCAACGGCGTACTTAGGTGTCACACCGACAGACCAAGCATCACGGAAACCAAAACTTGTTCCCGTTTTCCAAGCCACCCGCTGAATGGAAGAAATGGATTTCCAATCAATCTCTTCCGGACGATTCACTTCCAACAAAGCAGAAAGTGTCAACCAAGATGCACCTGCCCAAGCTGCCGCTTCTTCTCCTTTATCTTTCAAATCATAAAACGATTCCTTTTTCTCCAAACCCTGCACATTTCCCGTGATTTGTAGTTCGGCTTGCGATTTCCGCAAAGCCATAGATGGATCTATATTTTCCACCAAACGCTTATAGGCATTCGTCACATCCCAGAGAGTGGCTTCTCCTCCACCTAATATTAAGGAAAGTCCATAATAAGTCGCCGGGCGGTTCAATGTGCGCAAGTCCCATTGCTGCAACAGCTTTTGGAATTTGGCAATTCCATATTTCCGCAGCATATTCACCGATGGAATATTCAAAGACCTCGCCAAAGCCTCTGATGCGGGAACAGCTCCTTCGTATTGCATATTGAAGTTTTCAGGAGTAAAGCCATTGATATTAATGGGAACATCCGGCAATAACGTATGTGGAAGAATGCTGCCTTCTTTCAACATTGCCGCATACAAAAATGGTTTCAGCACGCTTCCGGTGCTTCGTGGGGCTTGGATGATGTCAACCTGATTGCCTTCTTGCTTTGTGTTGTAATGGACATTGCCACAATAAGCAACTACTTCGTTGGAAGGAATATCAATAACCAAAACCGCCATATTCCGGATATTACTCCGGTTAAACTCCCTGCTTCGCTGTTCCACGATACTTTCTATCCTTTGCTGGATGCCAACGTCAATTGTTGAACGGATATATTTCCCCTTTTCCCTTTTATAGAAATAATCAACCAAACACGGGGCTATTTGGGGCAAACTGTGCGGTTCTTTTGCCAAAGGTTCGCTGATTGCCAATTCATACGTGTCCGAATCAATAATCCCTCTGTCCCGAAGTTTCCCCAACAATCTATTTCGTTTTTGGACAAGTTGCTTCCTTCCTTTGGACAAATGAATCATTGAAGGGGCATTCGGCAAAACTGCCAATGTCGCAGATTCCGCCCAAGACAATTCCTCCACATCATGGCCAAAATATCTCCAAGCTGCCGCATCCAATCCTACGACATTTCCGCCAAATGGAGCATGAGAAACATACAAAGCCAATATTTCCTCTTTGGAATACCTAAACTCCAAACGGGTTGCCAATATTGCCTCTTTTATCTTTTCGGAAATCGTACGTGGCTGATTTCGTGAAAGGCGGATGGTTTGCATGGTCAATGTGCTTCCTCCGCTCACAATTCCTCTATGTTTCAAATTCTGATAGCAAGCCCGCAACAAAGCAATCGGATTCACGCCCCAATGGTAATAGAAACATTTATCCTCAAAAGTAATCAGGGACTGTTTTATCTTCTCCGGAACTGTCTTGCGCGGGGGGAAACGCCATTGCCCGTCGGCTGCTATTCGTGCGCCCAACAATTCGCCCGAACGGTCTGTCACAACCGTTGCGTACGGAACATGGAACATAGGGTTAGGCAAACAAAACATATAGGCGGTTGCCAAGAGAGCAAATATCCACACAAGTGCTTTCTTGGCAACCGGCCATTCTTTATACATTATATATATATTACGCATCTCATTATGGCATAACCGCTGTCCTGCCAGCTTTGCTTCGAGCCATCACGGATGTGTCATACATGGCTTCGCATTGAATCGCCGGCAAGATGAACTCGCCTAAATAAGTTGCCTGCAAGCGCACCGTGAACTGCTTGGTTTTCCTGCTTCCGAGATCAAAGTAGGTCAATACTCTATCGTCACGAATATCCTGATATGTGAACGGTTCGTTCTTAAGTTCAGAATAAATCTCCCAACCTGAAGGCAATATATGAGTGAGAGCCAAACGGGTGTAATCTTTATATGGATCCAAATTGGTGATTGTGACGATTGCCTTGAAGTCTGTCCCTTGGGCTATGCGGGCGACATCTATTACATTGTCAGACATGTCCACATATTTAACTTGCAGAGAAATCTGGTTTGACATCGGTGGAAGCGTATCACGAAGCAGTTGTGCCGAAGTCACTACAGCTGCGTTCAATGCTCCTTCCCCGTTATTGACCACCTCAACTGTTCCGGCTTGCGAATCAATATCAACGGCTTTCGTGTACACGGCTCTCGTTGTGCTCACATTAGACGGACGTTCCTCATCTATCGCCCAACTAAACTTCAATGTGCCGGACATCTTTTCTGCCAATTGGTCCAAAGCCATCAACGCAAAAGCGGAAGATTGTGTGTCAAATATGTTTTCATTGCTCAACGACTCCGAAAGCTCCTTCGCCAATTTCAAAGCATCGTCATTCCGACCCATCAATAAATAAGTATCCAACAACATCGCCTTGTCACGATTCGCCGTGCCATAAATTGCATCCATGCATGGGTCCCTCTTCTTTCAGGCGAACCTTGAACAACAGTTCTTCGGCATTCTTCTTTTTCCCGATTGAAGCATAAGCAGCCGCCAACAGATAAGCTGCTTGCTTTGACAATCCAGCCTGTTCATACATACGGTTCATCGCTCCATATTCCGGACTTTCAGCAAGGGCCAAAGTGTACAGGCGAAAGGCTTGTTGCTGTTGCAACTGAATGGCCATATTAGCATCCGTCCCCTCTTTTATCGTCCAATATTGGGCGGCTAACTGCTGGAAGCGTTTCCATTTGTCAAATACATTTGCATGCACCGCATATCCTTTCTCCTTTGCCTTGACCAAGAAGAGTCCGACATAAGAAGTTATCCATTCATCAGCAACCGCATTGCCCGGCCAATAGACAAATCCTCCGTTCGGCAACTGGCGTGAATAGAGTTGCTGGATGCCCGCTTCTATATTCTCTTTAACCGCACGCGTCTCTTTCTTGTCCAATTCCTTCATTTGTTGGATATAAAGCAATGGCAAAGATTTCGATGCCAACTGTTCCGTGCAGAAATGTTGATAATTATACAAGTAGTCATAACGCCTGCTGAAATCCAATACCGGAATGTTTGAAACTTCAACCTGCAATTTGCTATTAAGGAGATTGCCAACCATTCCATATTCTAATGATGCCTTTTCTCCCTTCAGTATCCACTTTTCTTGACGGATTGTCACGACCGGATTAGGATTCCTCACCTCCAACTCAATCGTTTCCTTCGCTTCATGTCCACTGCCTTTGGCAAACAAGCGGACGACAACCTTTCCCGTCGTTTCTCCTGTCTTCAAACGGAAAGAGGTCAGTTGGTCTCCCGGTGCGGAAAATGACAAACTGCGTTGATCGGGCCCGACAATATTCACACCTGCGCCTTCGACTTTCATAGAGACCGTGACATTCCTCAACTCTTTCTCCATTGCGAAAATATTAACCGGCACCTCTATCTCTTCATCCACACTCAACACACGCGGCAGGGTAGAAAGCAACATCAACGGATTCCGGACATTCGCACTCTTTTCGGCACATCCATACGCTCCCTCTTCCCCGGCAACAACCATCGCGCGGACAGCTCCCACATACATAGGCAACTGAAGAGTATGGGTCTTTTTACTTCCCTTGTTCAAATGGAAAGGACCGATGAACTTCACAACCGGTTTGAAACGATTCGCTTTTGAATCCGCTGGTTTTAATGTAGCATCTCCACCGATACTGAACAGGGAGGCGAATCTTCCAGAGAATGCGCCCAACACATCATCATACATATCCCATGTCCGGATTCCCAATGCCTCTTTGGAATAGAATTCATTCCAAGGGTCTGGAGTCTGGAAGTTGGTCAAGTCCAATAATCCCTCATCCACCAACGCCAATGTATAAGTCATCGGCTTGCCGGATTCTTCACGGACAGTAATATTGACATCCGTTTCAGGGCGCAAGACATCCTCCATTTGGATAACGGGGCGCAACTGCGTCTGCTTGTTGGAAACATAAACAGGAACAACTCCATACATCCGAATAGGCATATCGTTGATTGTCTGCGCATGAGGTTGCAACAAGCTGATATGCAAATAGACATTCGGTGCCATTTCCGGGGAAACCGTGAAGGAATATTTTGTATCTTTCTTGGCTGCTATTTCCACCCACTCCTGTTTCAACACCGAAGTTCCGTTCTCTATTGAAACCAAAGCACGGCCTCCGGAAGAAGCCGGAATAATGGCTGTCGCCTTCTCTCCTATCTCATACGATTCTTTATCCAAAGAGAAAGTCAACATTTTAAGCCCTGACGGATCCGCCTTTTGGGAACGTCCTCGCCATTCAGGCCAATCCACAAAGACTGTTCCTCCTGTCGCATGGCCGCTCTGTCTGTCTTTCACATAAACCAAGTAACGTCCCCAATCCGGATAGTTGACTCTAAATGTAAAGCTTCCCTTTCCTCCCAACGTTTGAAGTTTGCCGGAAGCTATCGGGACAACGGATGTCCCATTCACATACGTACTGAATGATTGGTTATTCTCTTCCCACCACCAACTCCAGTCAATACGATATATTTTATATTCCAAATCCGACCTGTCTACCAGATTGCCCTTTTCATCAACGGTGACCACGTCAAAGCGGTGCTCTTTATCCGTTTCTATGGCTTTCTTATTCGGTTGGTTCAAGTTAATTCCGACATAATAAGAGAATGGGGAATAAGGAACGGTTTGCGTATAGAAACTGGCATCGCCACCCGGCTCGAACACACGCGTATTGATTTGGGCATTCAACATTCCCGGGGCATCTGCCGTTTCAGCCAATTTTATCGGCACTCTTCCTTTCCCGTCCGCATCTATCGTACCGGAATAAAGTTCACTTTTGACAAACGTGAAATCGGTTGCCGGATTATTAAACAGGTATTGGCTGAAATTCTTAAACTGCGTATTTACTTTAGACAAAGAGATATCAACCTTTACCTGGAGGTTCGATGCTTTCGCTCCCGTGAGCCATGAGACTGCCAACGGAGCCACAACCTCCTTGTTCTTCACGCTCAGAAGTTCCGGCAAGCGCAAATCAATCTTCAGGCGATTCGGCTTGATGGTTTCTATCCGCAATGCTTTATGGAACGTAGAACCGCCGACCTTTACGTAAGCATTCCAAAAGCCGGTCGGGTCTTCCTGCTTCGTCGGGACATCAAAGGTGTAAAAGCCATTCAGACTATTCGTTGCAATCAGCTTTGTATAGAATTGCCCATTCGGATTGTAAAGTTCCAAAGTCACCGGATGGCTACTCGGAATGCGCTTCTCTTTATCTTCCAATATAAAGGAAACATGGAGCGTGTCTCCAGGACGCCAAACGCCCCTTTCACCATAAACGAATCCCTTCAATCCTTTCTGGATTTCTTTCCCTCCGACATCGAAGCGGCTGACAGACTGCTCTTCCCCTTCCAGTGCTCTCACAAAGCTCTTCTGGTTGTTGTATTCGGCAAGCAATAAAAACGGTTTGGACTTTGCCTTGGCTTCCATCACGGCAAAACCATTTTTGTCCGTCTTCTCGGAAGCGATCTTTTGCAGCTGGTAGTTATAAGCGGTCACGACTGCCCCTTCAATTGGCTGAGTATCCAACAAATTGGTTACTGCCACCCACAATTTATTCAACGAGTTCTCCTTCACAATCATTCCGATGTTTGAAGCGAACACATTGCAAGTAGCCACATGGCTCGAGTTCATGTAATAGGAAATATGGCAAGGATTCTCCCTCTCCTTCCATTCATACAACGACCAATCTGTTTCAAGGCCGTTATAATTATAATAAGGATACGGCTCATCCCATTCACTGTTTGCCTCTTCCGACACACCTGCGCTCAGCGGAACCAACTTGCTCTTGGCTGGGCGTAAGACCTCCTGCGTGCTTCCGGCACATGCATAAGCGGAATATTCCTGGCGGAAAGAGAGAATGACCCTATAAATAGCACCGGGTTCCTGGTTTATCAGGTTGGCAAGGTCGATGGAATAATCTTGCCATTGGTGGATATCCCTGGTTTCATCATCAAACCATAATGTATTACGGTAAACCAATCGCCCGAGCCGGCGCAATTCCGAATCACCTCCCAACGTGTTGCTTTGCATGAAAGACAACAGGTTGCTTTCATAAATACGGATGATGCTCAAGTCCACGGCATAAAGATTAACGGCACGGAACGGGATGACCAAATTCTTGGAATCCGGCAAAATGGCGCGGTCGTTCGGCATTTCCACCATCGGTTTCAACGAGGTGCCGGCGAAAGATATCGTATGCGAAGAGCCCAATGATTGATGCTCGTAGTTGCGGATGCCTTCATGCAGGTTCAATGTCAAGTTGGATTCTCCCTTCTCGTCAAAGAAAATCCATGCCTTGTTGTTCTCGATTTCCAATGTATAATTACTCAACTGAGTGATGTCAAACAGCCCTTTCATATCTTGCGTATAAGACAATGGCTCTGAGAACACAACCATTATTCCATGTTGCGGAGTGTCTACCCGTTTGGCAGACAGATAAGAGAAGACTCCTTTTGCAGGTATTTTCACATCAAATCTCTCCTCATGCTTGATCTTGACAGGAGATCCTTTTATGGTGATGGCGAAATCATAATCCTTGTCTTTTCTCTCTATCTTATCTATATGGAAACGGAAGGCATAGCCCGGTTCGGAAGCAGACAGCTGTATTTGTTCCTTTTTATTCCCGCCGGAGAGGGAAAACATTTTCCCCACATCTTCGGGTTTCATCAGGCAACTGAACTTTATTTCTCCGCTGATACTTACCTCGTCGGGCTGCGACGAAGTGATGGTAACAGGTTCGAGCTGCGCCGAGAATTGCCGCTCCTGCACCTGGAAAGAGAAGGGGAATTCTTTCAACTCCTTATCGACTTTGGCAAAATCGCCCAACTTGAAATAAGCTTTATAAGCCACACCCGGCTTCAGTTCTCCTTCGTCTGGTGCAAATTCAATCGTATTGCTATTTATCCAATAGGCTTTCCCCTTTATGGAGGGAGAGAAATGGAACGGATTCTTCTCCAATTCGCTGTTCACTTCCACTGCCGGGAAATCTACGGCAAAGCAAATCCGTATCGCAGAGCTTTCGGAAACAATCCCGTCCGTATAAGCCTTGATGTACGGCTCAAAATCCGATGACAGGGGTGACGACTTTGGAGTTTCCCCACAAGAATACAGCATCAAACTAAATATCGCCCAGATAAAGGCAACAAATCCCTGCTTGTAAAAACCTTCCTTCGTTCGTTTCATAACAATTCCTCTTTTAAATAATTTTCTTAATAATCCCTCTTATCCCTATTTATAAAAATAGTTCCGTAAGTAGCTATCAATATGGCAAATATACAAATTCGGATAAAGAAAACAAATTATTCCATTATAATAAAGCAATAATCATGCAGCATTTCTCGTTAATTAGACATCATAGTAAATGTTACATTAAAATGAATCGTTTATGAAGTTATTGATTTTATCTTTTTTCGGGACACTTCTGATTTACTCCTTCTTCTTCGACAAAGAGGAGAACAAAGGTAATCAAGACTTGCGCTTACGCCCGGATTCGGTTAATTATGAGCAAAAAGTGGTAAGAAAGCAAGTTGACTCGGTTTCAACGCTGCGCGTCCAACCGAACCAAGATATCCTTTCGGTTAAAATGGGGAAATGAGAGAGCGGTTTGTCTACAAGAGAGTGTAAGCTGGAACTTCCGGCAAGAATTTACAACAACCCTTGGAATAGTCTATTTCACAACAGATATGGCGTATGCCATTGCTTACAATCAAATACCTCACGTGCAACGCCATGTTGTAACGGACTATCTGTTCAAATACATTTTGCGAGATTTCCACAGACGGAGCTTTGTACTCCACAATCATCTGCGGTTGCAATAGCCTGTCGTAAAGGAGGGTGTCGCATCTTTTGGTGGTATTGTTCAACCGTATCTGTACTTCATTCGCAATCAGTTCCGCAGGATATCCTTTTACCGTAACCAAATAATTGACAAAGTGCTGCCTTACCCATTCCTCGGGAGTCAGGGCTACATATTTCCTTCTTACAGGATCAAAAATCTTCCGCTTCCCCTCTTCTTCGACAATCCTTGCTTGGAACGGGGGCAATGTCAATCCGTTGTTATCCATTTTTCCTACGTCTTATTTTCCAAAGCGTCCCTCTTGGGTGGGATGGTTTGCCTCCTCGGTCACCATTCATCCTTAAACGAAAAAAGATGCACCGGCTATCCGGCACATCTTTTCAGAGCCGAAGACGGGACTCGAACCCGTGACCTACGCATTACGAATGCGTTGCTCTACCAACTGAGCCACTTCGGCAACTTTTATCGTTTTCTTGAATCGGGTGCAAAGGTATAAACTCTATTCGACATCTGAAAGAAGTTTCGACAAAAATTCATCCAAATCTGCATCCAAATCTTTCAAAAGCGGGTCGTCCAAGCGTAAATTCTCATCGTCCAAGAAAAGCAACTCCTCAATGACAACAAAACTTTCGTCGGTCAAGCTGACGGAAAGAGGCTTGATGAACCGCGGATTGTCAAAGACGTTTTTGGAAACCAATCCTGTCAAGACGGAACGGACAACATCGGAAACCCGGCGGGCGAAAACATCCTCTTCTTCCGTATTGTTTACCCAATCGAATATAACCGTCTTATCGACCAAGGCCTCCTCTTCGTCATAAATTTGCAATTCGCCCGTCTCCTGGTCCGCCTGCACATAAATGTCGCTTATGTAATTACCATTGACACTCTTTATCATCTTATCAATGGCTGTCATGAACAGAGTCTCCAATATGGACTGAATTTGAGCTGCACTTGTTACCATATTTCCCTTTTTATTTTATTTATCCCCCAAAAGTAACAATAATTCGGATTAGTTGTTACCTATTTGGGTATTTAGTTTCTTATCTGATTCAATTCTTTCTTTCAAGACATCAGAATATGCCTTCAAAAGGAGTGCGTCCTTGGATGTGTCCCCTTCTGTTTCACAGAACGAACCATAGGCCTTTTGCGCCCATTCATAGGCTTTGTCCAACTGGTTTTCCATCTCGCAAGCCAAAGCCAGGTTGGATGCCAATTTCGCCTTTATCTTCGCATCCTTGCTTTTTTCATAAAGTTTTTGCCACAAGGCTTTCGCTTCGTCCCATTTGTCGGCAGTGGCGTAGGCAGCAGCCTCCTTCCATCGGGAGTTGGCATTGTTATAATACCAGCGGGTCTCTTCCGTCCAGTGGGGCACGAAATAGGAGGCGACCCGTGTTCCCAAATAATCCCCGGCAAGGCGCAAAGCATCATTCGGGGAAGGCAAATAATAGTCCAATATCCGGACGCTCTCCGCTGCCTGTTGGAACTCGACCGAATCTTCGACCAATACGGTGGCGAGTGGTTTGTCCCGGTTGGGGACATACGCCCGCATGATTCCTTTCATTTCGACCTTGATTCTTCCGGAAACGAAGCCGGCACCCAAGTTCTCCACCTTCTTGTCCATCTTGAACAGCATCTTGTCCAATGAAATGACAGCATCCGCCCCATTGGCTTCACACAAATCCCCAACTTGTCCTTCGTCCAAGCGTTGGTCCCTCAAGTCCGACAACTGGTTCTTCCCTTCTTGTAAAAAATCATGGAAAAGGAGCACGTCGTCGAAATAGGCGGCATCCAATATTCCCTTTCCACAAGCTGAACAAACGTCAAACAACGCACTGTCGGCTTTTGCCTTAGCTGTATCTTGCTTAACACCCAGCAAAGTATAAGTGTATCCGCTCTCTTCAGGCTGGGCAACTGCATTGTTCACCATCAATACCTTCTTCACCTCCTTCGGGAAAGTCACTTCTCCAGGATTGCAGGTTTCTATCCCCACATAATTTATTCCTCCGCATGCTGTCAGCAAAAGAGACAGTCCTGCAAAAATGATACGTTTGTCCATTCTCTGTCTGTTTATTATAAGAAATTCCGTTGTACACATATATAAAGACACGGGCAAAAGCATCTCCCCGCTCCCCGTCCGTGTCCTTTTCCCCGTTAAATGATATCGCTCACCGCTTTGAAATAGCCGATGGATTCAGCAATCCCCAAGAAAGGGTCTTTCATGTCCTTCTCATATTCCAAGCTGCACATTCCGGTATAATTCACCTTCCGCATCATCTTCACCAAAGAGACGAAATCAATCTTTCCCCGTCCCAACTCGATGGCATGGCCGGCTTTCGTCGAATCCGTGACATCCTTGATATGCATGTCAAATACGCGGGAATGGTATCTTTCCAAGTCGGCTACCGGATCGCACCCATTGCGCAAGTCGTGTCCGACATCCAGGCACATGCCGATGCGTGCATCCAGCTCTTTTACATGTTCCCAAACATCGGTCGCATCCGGATAGGTCTTGATGTCCGGCCCATGCAAATGGATAGCATAATGGAAATCATACTCCTTCACCTTCTTGTCTACATACGGCAAAAGTTCATAATTCGGGACTCCGACAATCAGTTTGACGCCAACCCGTTTCGCATATTCAAACGCCCGGTCCATTTCCGCCTCGCTCTTCATGTAAATCGGACCAACGGCATAACCGGTCACACCAGATGCCTCGCACTTCCCATGGAAAGCCTTGATCTGTTCATCCGTGCTGTCGAGCGGTAGATGGAAATCCTTTATACATAAATAATGTATATCCAACCGCTTCAAAGCTTCAAGGGTTGTATCCAAATTGAAATTCACAAATGTATATCCTGCCATACCCAGATAGAACGGATTTACAGACTTGGCTGCTTTCGGCTTGATCGGCATAGTGAAACTTGCGCCGATGGCTGCCGGAGTTGCCCCCAACAATAAAGCTCCTGCCAAACTTTGTTTAAAAAATTTCCTTCGCGTAAAATTCATTTTATCAGAATTTAGGTTCAACGATGGTAACAAAAGTACGCTTTTTTTCGGAAATAACAGAACAAAGCACAAAGATTTACTAATTAAAAAACTACCCGTTGGCGGAATTAATTTAGCGCATACTTAATTCCGCCAACGGGTTTGTTGTTGATGAATTTTACGTATTGCAGAATGGTAAGTGCATTAATTTTGCCGATGATTCTGGCAAACAAACCATTCGTTATTTTCGCATAGTTCCTGATGACCAAGAACTGGTCGTAAGTTGCGAGAATAGTGTTTCAATCCTTTTTCTTGCCTTTGCGAACGGAATGAACGTCAGTTTCCAATCCTTCTGGTTGAGCCGATACGGACACTCCAGTCTTATGTGTGCGATCGAACAGGTCAACTGTACGTCAGCTCCAATATACCCTTTGTCGCCATAGATGCTACAGTCGTGATAAGTATGTTTTACATCTTTCATATAATGGAGGTCAGCCACACTTGCCTTTGACAGATCGTAGGAATGGATAACGTGTAAAATACGTATTCTACGAAGCGCAGAAACCGAAGTCGGGAGCTTGCGAGAAATCGCCGGCACGTCCCATCTTGCAACGTTTTCCTCTTTGCAACCCTACAGACCTCTATCGGCTTGGAGTCAACAAAGAATTGTTCCTCTCCGCCATCCATTTCCATGGCAATCCGCTTGTGCAGTTCCTCACACAGACCTGCCGTTTTTTTCCTGCGGTCATTGAACTGTCTCCTTGATATGAGATTAGGAATGTTGTCCTTGTACTCTTGCAATTTATAGTCGAACAACCACTTCTCACTATCAATGCTCTCGTCTCTCTGCCGTCAAGGATAGCGCCACCACTTCCAAATCCGAAAACTTGGGAACAGGACCACGACGTGGAACATTACCAGATTCATTGACGAGATTTTCAGAGAATTGCTTGCATATCTCAAGTATTTTGACGAATTTTGTATAAAGGTTGTACATACGATGGTTTGGAACCGCCAACTTTGTAAGTTTGAAGCTTAGTAAAAAATATCAGCACGATACAGAACACGTTGCAGGCACAAGCCGCACACGCTGTAAACCTTGCCCTCACTTCCCGTAACTGGCTTATGGGTTACTATATCGTAGAATTTGAGCAGAACGGAGAAGACCGTGCCGCCTACGGTGAACAACTGTTGAAGAAGTTGGAACAACGACTGAAAACAAAAGGTCTGAATGAACGTAGATTCAGGGAATTTAGACGGTTGTATCATGTTTATCCACAACTAAAAGAGCCTATCACACAACACATTGCTTCACAAATTCAAATTCGGCAGTCATTGACCGCCGAATTCACTGAACCAATTCGGCGGTCACCAACCGCCGAATCTGAAAATGGCGTTTGGAAACTATCAACAGAATACCCACAAACCGAAACATGGATTATTCCAGCTGATAGATTATTCAACAGATTATCTTCCACCCATTTAAACACTATATCGGGAATTGAGAACCCGGTAAAACGTGCTTTCTATGAAATGGAAACCATTCGTGGCTGCTGGTCTGTAAAGGAGTTGGAGCGACAAATCGCATCTTTATATTACGAACGTAGCGGACTATCCAAAAACAAAGAAGCCCTCTCCGCTTTAGCCCAGCAACAAGCAACCTTATTACAACCTAAAGATGTTATCAACACCCCTGTTACTTTGGAGTTCTTAGGATTGAATGAACGTGCATTGGTGACAGAAACTGATTTGGAACAAGCCATTCTTGACAACTTGCAACGCTTCCTATTGGAAATGGGACATGGCTTCTGCTTTGAAGCCCGGCAAAAACGCATCTTGATTGATGAAGATTATTTCTTTGCCGACCTTGTGTTCTATCACCGTATTTTGAAATGTCATGTTATTGTGGAATTGAAGATAGACAAGTTTCGCCATGAATATGCTTCACAGTTAAATATGTATCTTAACTATTTTAAAGCAGAAATGATGCAGCCGGATGATAATCCGCCTATCGGCATTTTGCTCTGCACCGAAAAGGGAGATACATTAGTTAAGTATGCCACTGCTGGATTAGATCCGAATATTTTTGTACAGAAATACATGATAGAGCTTCCAAGTGAGGAAGAGTTAAAGAAATTCATTTCCTCCTCAAACTATTAAAGACTGAGGCTTCACGCCTCCAGCCGCATGGCAAACCTCCGTGGTGGTTTTTCATGATCTTTTGGGGAATATAAGATTTTTGATTTTTTTTGTCAAGGTAACCTCGTTCATGAATAAGACAGAACATGGTCAACCTGTTTTATTACTAAGTTTTAACCGAGTCAACTTTCTTTATTGATAAGACATTTAGTAGTCAACTAAAAACGTTAACATACAAAAAGCAACGACAAATTTAGCTTTTCACCTAGGTGATAAATGCTTTTCATCTAGGTGATAAGTGCTTTTCATCTAGGTGATAAGTGCTTTTCATTTAGGTGATAAACACTTATCATATAAGTGAAAAACAAAAAAGACTTGCCTTTCTCTCAAAAAAGGACAATTCGCACGCAAACTATGTTGATAGAAAGTATCAAAAAATAGCCAAATTTTGATGAGGATTTTCGGGTGACACGATGACGAAGCCAGACAAAAGTCCGTATGCTTTGGCTGATTTCCCCCGTCAGGACAAAGAAAAATAAAAAATTTCTGCTTAAAAAGATTGAAACATGAAAATTATGCTTTATATTTACGGCGGAGAGCTGCAATGAACTCATTCGGTTATCAGAATTTGTGTCAGTAAAAACAAAGAGAAAAGGCGGTTTCGGCTTATATATTGTTGCCAATTGGCAATTGGGAACAGGAAAACATAAAGAGCGGGACAGTTAAATTTATAATTTGTCGCTGTTTTACAAATATTGCCGTACGTTTTCAGCCATTATCTAACACCATAGGATAAAAGCAAAAAAAGAAGAATGGGTTTGATGTCTGGAATTAGAAAAATTGCTACTGCTTCTATAGCGAAGAGAGCTATGGTGTTACAGGTTGATTTTTAAGAATTATTGTTTAATATTTAAGTGTGTGTATTTATGATGAAAAGGTTTACTATGACCACTGCGGCATGCTTGTTGATGGGTGTGTCTGCGGCTTTTGCTCAGAACACTAAGGTTACAGGTCACGTTGTTGATGAAAATGGCGACCCCGTAATCGGTGCTTCTGTTGTCGTAAAAGGTACTACTATCGGTACTGTAACCGACTTTGACGGAAACTTTACATTAGATGTTCCATCTCAGCACAAGCATTTGGAAATCTCTTATGTAGGTATGAAGAGCAGACAATTCAACGTCTCTTCAAAAATCAATGCCGTATTGGAATCCGACTCCCACAGTTTGGATGAAGTGATGGTTGTCGCTTATGGTACTGCCAAGAAATCAGCCTTTACAGGTTCTGCCGCTACAATTAGTAACGAAAAGATTGCAAAACGTCAAACTTCTAACGTAACAAATGCCTTGACAGGTCAAGTTGCCGGTGTACAAACAACAAGCAATACTGGTCAGCCGGGCAAGGATGCTACTATCCGCGTGCGTGGTATCGGCTCTATGGCTGCAAGCAACAGACCTCTTTACGTTGTGGACGGTGTGCCTTACGATGGTGAAATCTCAGCCATCAGCACATCGGATATCGAATCCATGACAGTATTGAAAGATGCTGCATCCAACGCCTTGTATGGTGCCCGTGGTGCAAACGGTGTCATTTTGATTACAACCCGTAAAGGTAAAAGCGGTGAAGCACGTGTGAACTTCGATGCCAAATGGGGTGTTAACAAACGTGGTGTTCCTTCCTACGAAACCATCACAGACCCAGGACAGTTCTATGAACTGAACTATGAAGCCATCTACAACGGTGACTTGAAGAAATATATGGCAAATGGCGACTTGGCTGCTGCTAATGCTTATGCCAACGATGCTATGTTGTCTAAAAGTTATTTGGGTTATTTGGTCTATACTCTTCCTAATGGAGAGAAGTTGATAGGTATGGACGGCAAATTGAACCCAAATGCCAAATTAGGTTATTCTGACGGTACCAACTACTTTATCCCAGATAACTGGAGCGATGAATTGTTTGAAACAAATCCTCGTCAAGAGTATAACTTGAACGTCAGCGGTGCATCTGACAAGATGAACTATTACATGTCTGCTGGTTACTTGAATGACAAAGGTATCGTTCCAGAATCAGGGTTCAAACGTTATACTGCCCGCTTGAAAGCGGACTACCAAGTAAAACCTTGGTTGAAGTTGAGCGGTAACATGTCTTACACTCACTATGACAGCCGTGAACAGGATACAGAAGGAAACACTTCCAATGGTAACGCATTCTACGCTGCCAACATTGTAGGTGCTATCTATCCAATGTATATCCGTGATGCAAGCGGTAACATCATGAAAGATAACCGAGGCTTCACCCGTTACGACTACGGAGCTGATACGAATTTCAAACGTGAGAATGTCATTCCCAATGGTAACCCGTTGGCAAGCTACATCTTGGACAAGCGCAGCTATTCTGGAGATGTGTTCAGCGGCAAGTGGGGTGCAGACATAGACCTTTGGGGCGGCATCAAGGCTAAAATCAATATCGGTGTGGATAACAACAATATCCAGTACCGCAGCGTAACGAACCCATATTATGGACAATACTCTGAAACAAGCGGTGTCGGTGGTATCATCTACGCAAGCACCCAGCGCGTGTTCAGCGTCAACCAGCAGTATTTGTTGACCTGGAACAAGACTTTCAACGACGTTCATAACTTGGATATATTGGCAGGTCACGAAAACTACAACTACAGATTCTCTTATCTGTATGGCAAACGTGAAAAGATCTACAACCCTGACATCTATGAATTGGACAATGCAATCTTGAACCAGAACAACTCTTCTTACTCTCAGACATATGCTACAGAAGGTTGGTTGTTCCGTGCACAATACGACTATGATAGCAAGTACTTCGGTTCCGCATCTTTCCGTCGTGACGCTTCATCCGTATTCCACCCAGACCACCGTTGGGGTAACTTCTGGTCATTCGGTGCAGGTTGGCTGATGAACAAGGAATCGTTCTTGGAAAACCAGAGTTGGATTGACATGTTGAAGTTCAAAATCAGCTACGGTATGCAAGGTAACGATGCTTTGCTGTATGAAGGCAGCACAAGCCGTAACTACGTCCCGTACAAAGACCAATATGCTTTGTCAAACAGCAACGGTGACTTCTCTACATCTTTGACTTACAAAGGCAACGAAAAGATTACTTGGGAAACTTCACACAGTTTCAATACTGGTCTCGACATCAACTTCTGGGGGGCAAGTTGAGCGGTTCTGCTGAATACTTCTCTCGTAAGACAACAGACATGCTTTTTACTTTAAGCCTGTGGCAGCATCCATGGGTTATTCCCGTTATCCGGAAAACATCGGTTCTATGATCAACCGTGGTGTAGAAGTGGATTTGCATTCGAACCTTATCGAAACAAAAGACTTCACTTGGGATATCAACCTCAATTTGACTCACGTAAAGAACAAAATCAACGAATTGGCTCCCGAATTGAAGGGTGAGTTGATTGACGGTAGCCGTATCTATCGTGAAGGTGAATCCATGTACCAATTGTATTTGCCGAAGTTTGTAGGCGTTGACCCGGAAACAGGTGAAAGCATGTGGGCTTTGAAAAAGCCGAACGACAAAGGTGAGACAACTACCAAGTCTTATACTACAGCAGCTTCTAACCGCTTTGCGACAGGCGATATCTTGCCTAAAGTATATGGTGGTTTCGGAACAACTGTTACAGCTTATGGATTCGACTTCTCACTTTCATTCGCTTACCAGTTGGGCGGACGCATTTGGGACTACACTTATCAAGATTTGATGAGTGGTCAATCAAAGGGGGCTGCTTTGCACGTGGACATGTTGAACCGTTGGACTCTAACAACAAGAATACAGATGTCCCTCGCCGCAACATCCAGGACCGGCTGCAACTAATTACTCTTCTGACCGTTGGTTGACAAGCTCTAACTATTTGAGTTTGCAGAATATCACATTCGGTTACACATTGCCGAAGACATTGACTCGTAAGATTCAGATTGATGGTATCCGTGTCTACTTCGTTGCTGACAATGTTGCGTTGCTGACTGCACGCAAGGGTATGGACCCGCGTCAGAGCTACACGAATGCACAGAACGTATATTCACCAATCCGCACAATCTCTGGTGGTATTTCATTGAATTTCTAAACCCATTAAACGAGAATTCAGACTTATGAAAATTTCAAACAAATATTTAGTTTTCGCAGGCGCAGCCCTTATGTTGGTTTCTTGCGATTTGGATAAGCTTCCTGAAGGTGACGTCGTGACTGGTGACCAAAAGGAGGAAATTATCAACAAACGTCCGAACTTGATTACAGCCGAAGTGAACGCAATGGCTGCCAAATTGAATCAATACGGGACAATATCTACATCAAGCAACACCTTCCACAGTGACTATGGTGTGGCAGCTATCGCACAAATGATTGACCAAAGCGGTCAGGACATGCCGGTGACTACTTCCGGTTACAACTGGTTCGGTCGTGCCCAAAACTATGCGGACCGTGTTTATGATAGCTCTGATGATGAGTTGATTTGGAAGACCTTCTATAATCACATAAAAGCAGCCAACAGCGTGTTGACTCTGACAGAAGGTTCAGACGACGCATCATTAAAGATTTATCGTGGACAAGCTTTCGCTGCTCGTGCATACGACTATCTGAACTTGGCTCAATTCTATCAATTCACATACGCAGGACACGAAAATGCCCTTTGTGTTCCAATCGTAACTGAGAAGAAAACAGACGAAGAGCTACAGAACAACCCACGTGCTACCGTCCAGCAAGTTTATGACCAGATTATTTCCGACTTGAACCAGGCATTGGAACTGATGGGTGAAAGTTTCGACAACGGAGCCAGCAAAGACCAAATCGATGCTGCGGTCGTTCATGGTTTGCGTGCCCGCGCTTACTTGTTGATGCATAAATGGAAAGAAGCTGCCGCTGATGCTGAAGCAGCAATCGCTGGTGGAACTCCTCAGTCTATCAAAGAAGTGTCTACTCCAACTTTCAACTCAGCTTCTGCTGCTTCCTGGTTGTGGGGTGTAATGATTACAGAAGACAACGATGTCGTAAAGACAGGTATTATTAACTGGCCATCTCACTTGTGCTCTTTAACAGGTAGCGGTTATACAACATTGGTAGGCGCATGGCGTTTCGTAAGCAGCAAGTTGTATGACATGATTCCTGCAAGCGATATCCGTAAACAGTGGTTCGTTTCTCCAGAAGGAACAACTTCATTGGTTGGTCCGGAGGTCGTAGGGTCATTCGGCATGGATCCATATACCAACGTGAAGTTCGGTGCTTACCAAAGTATCGTCGGCAACCCGACTAACGCTTCAGACTGGCCTTTGATGCGTGTGGAAGAAATGTACCTGATTAAAGCTGAAGCAGAAGCCATGGGTGGAGATTTGGCAAAAGCCAAAACGACATTGGAATCATTCGTACAGACTTATCGTGACCCTCAGTTCAAGAGCAAAGCTGCATCTGCTGAGCAGTTCCAGGATGAAGTTTGGTTGCAACGCCGTATGGAACTTTGGGGTGAAGGTTTCGGATTGTTCGACATCTTGCGTTTGAAGAAACCGGTTGACCGTAAGAATAGCAACTACGAAGCTATTATCCAATATTACATCGAACCGGAATCCCAGATTTTGATTTATCGTATCCCGCAGTGCGAAATGAACACGAACGCAGGTATCTCTGAAGAACAGAACAACCCTGCTGCTCCTCAACCGACAGTTTAATTCGGAACAAGGAAGGATGTTAAAGCATCCTGCTAAATAGCCAATCCCCGCTTTGCAGCCAAAAGCTCCAAGGCGGGGATTCTTGTACAATCATTTCACTAAATTCAAACATTTTGCACACCATTTCCTTGGATTTTCCATACCTTTGCCACGATAAAGAAAGTTTTAAATTCTATTAGCATCATTATAATGTCAGAAATACCTGTATTAATCTCGGACTTGGCTGTTATCCTTATCAGTGCCAGCCTTGTAACCATTCTTTTCAAATGGTTGAAACAGCCGGTGGTGCTGGGCTATATCGTTGCCGGAATCATCAGCGGGCCAGCTTGCCCGTTTACACCGAGCGTGATTGACTCGAGCAGCATCAAGACATGGTCGGAAATCGGAGTCATCTTCCTCCTATTCACATTAGGACTGGACTTCAGTTTCAAGAAATTGGTCAAAGTGGGCGGAACAGCCGTGACGGGAGCCGTGACCATCGTTGCCGGCATGATGTTTGTCGGATACGCAACCGGCTTGGCATTGGGCTGGGGACACATGACATCCCTCTTCTTGGGCGGGATGCTTTCCATGTCCTCCACCACGATTATCTATAAGGCATTTGACGAAATGGGGCTTCGCAACCAAAAGTTCTCCGGAGTGGTGTTGGGAATACTCGTGGTGGAAGACTTGTTTGCCGTATTGATGATGGTGTTGCTCTCCACTTTGGCCGTCAGCAAACAGGTGGAAGGGATGGAATTGCTCAACAGCGTCGTGAAGTTGGGAGTGTTCCTCATGTTCTGCTTCATCGTCGGCATCTACTTGATTCCTTCGTTCCTCCGAACTTGCCACAAATACCTGAACGACGAGACACTATTGATTATCAGCATCGGGCTTTGCTTTGGAATGGTAAAGATTGCGACCTTGGCTGGATTCTCTTCCGCCTTGGGAGCTTTCATCATGGGGTCATTGTTGGCTGAGACCATTGAAGCGGAACACATCGAGCAGTTGGTCAAACCCGTCAAGAACCTCTTCGGCGCCATCTTCTTCGTCTCTGTCGGCATGATGATCGACCCCTTGATGCTGTGGGAATACAAAATACCAATCCTGATATTAACAGCCATCGTGATGACAGGTCAAATCTGCTTCGGCACATTCGGCGTGCTCTTGTCCGGGCAACCGCTGAAAGTTGCCGTACAATCCGGCTTCTCTTTGGCACAAATCGGAGAGTTTGCCTTTATCTTGGCAGCATTGGGACTCTCGTTGAAGGTGACAGACCACTTCCTTTATCCGATAGTCGTGGCAGTATCCGTATTGACCACCTTCTTTACTCCTTATATGATCCGGTTATCCGAACCGGCGTATAACCGTTTGGAGCGCATCATCCCGGAGAAATGGATGTTGCTTTTGCAGAAATACGCATCCGGCTCGAGCACCATCACCCAAAAGAGCGCATGGCACAAGTTACTCAAAGCACTTGCCCGCATTGTCGGCACTTACGCTTCCGTTTCCATTGTGTTGATATTCGTATGGTTGCAATATGTTTCGCCACTCATCACGAACTATTTGCCGGGATGGAAAGGCGACATCCTCTCTTTAATCCTGATCTTGACACTGATTTCACCGATGCTCCGTGCCATCATGATGAAGAAGAACCGTTCCGTCGAATTCCAACAGTTATGGAACGACAACAAATTCAACCGCGGGCCTCTGATTTCCCTCATCTTGCTGCGTGTCATCCTTTGTATTGTCATGGTGATGATTCCCGTTGCCCAACTGCTCAACACGGCAGCCAGCTATATGTGGGTAATCGCTTCCCTGATTATCATTTCCATCATTTTCTCCAAGAAGCTCAAGAAGCAATCCATCTTGATGGAACGCCGCTTCTTCTCCAACTTGACGGCAAGGGAGGTGGAAGAAGAGAAGCATGCGACCATCAACCACCACTTTGCCAATCACATGTTGGAAAGGGACCTGCACTTGGCAGATTTTGAGGTCAAACAAAACTCACCGAGCATCGGCAAGACTTTACGAGAATTGAATTTCCGCAAACATTGCAATGTGAATATCGTAACCATTATCCGGGGCGACAACCGGATCAACATTCCGGGCGGGGAAGAGCACCTTTATCCTTTCGACAAAATCGTTGTTGTCGGTTCCGACTCCGACTTGGAACATTTCCGGACTTACGTTGAAGAGAAATACCAGGACTACAAGGCTCATTTGCATCCGAAAGCAAACGATGTCAGCATCGAGCAGTTCCAAATCTCAGACAATTCCAAGTTGATAGGAAAGACCATCCAACAGTCCGGCATCCGGGACAAAGCGGATTGCCTTGTCATCGGTATAGAACGAGGAAACACTTCGTTGAAGAATCCAGACCCGTCCACGCAGTTCCAGGAGGGCGATTTGGTATGGATTGTCGGGGAGCGTTCCAAAGTTTTACGGTTTAGCGAATCCAATACATTATAATAGATAGACAAAATGAAATTTATAGGAATTATCCCGGCACGTTACGCCTCCACCCGCTTTCCGGGCAAGCCTTTGGCTTTGTTGGGAGGCAAACCGATGATCCAACGTGTTTATGAGCAAGTAAAAGAGACCGTAGACAGGGTTTGTGTTGCCACAGACGATGAACGGATTGAAGCTGCCGTGAAGGCTTTCGGCGGGAATGTTGTCATGACTTCCGACCAACACCGGAGCGGGACAGACCGCTGTGAGGAGGCGTATCAAAAGGTGGGCGAACCTTTCGACGTAATCATCAACATCCAAGGAGACGAACCTTTCATCCATCCGGAGCAAATAGAGACAATCAAACGCTGCTTTGAAGATGAAAGCGTAGATATCGCCACTTTGGTCAAGCCGTTTGCTGCCGATGGGGATTTTGAAAGCACGCTGTTCAATCCCAACTCCCCAAAAGTCGTCGTGAACAAACGAATGGAAGCGATGTATTTCAGCCGTTCCATTGTCCCTTACATCCGCGGAAAGAAATATACGGAATGGCTCTCCGCCCATGTCTTCTACAAGCATATCGGAATGTATGCTTACCGGGCAGATGTTTTGAAGGAAATCACGGCTCTTCCACCATCATCATTGGAGATTGCCGAAAGCCTGGAACAGTTGCGTTGGTTGGAAAACGGATACAAAATCAAAGTGGGCATCACGGAACAAGAGACCATCGGAATTGACACCCCGGAGGATTTGGAAAAGGCGAATTTGCTTCTCAAATAAAAAGGAAGCATCTCAAAGTAAAATTAAAACAGCATTTAAACGCCGTTTAAACAGTGTTTAAATGCTATTTTAATGCTGTTATATTACCATTTATAATTAAACCCGAAGCTCAACAACTCGTTAATCTGCAACAAGGAATTGAAGTCTTCACTTTTCGCCACACCGTCATCGTAACGCATATTCAATGTGATGTTCGTAGAGAAGAAGCGGCTCCAAGCAAATGAAAAGCGGTTTTCCCACTCACCTTCTATACGCTTGTAGTTCGTATTGTAATAAAAGCGGGAATACCAACTGACGTTCCTGTTTATTTGGAAATTCAACGTGGCGTTGATAGTCGAACCGAACAAATTCTCCAATGTCGGGTATTCGTCCTGCCCTGCTTTCTTCTTGAAGTGCTTGCCCAAATTAATCTCATCGTCGATTGTCTGGCGGAAAGTGTATGACAAAGGAGCGACGTTGACATTAAAGGTCAAATTCTTATGCTTGTCCTTGAACTTCTTTTTCAAGTCATATTTCATACCGACACCGACATTGACGCTGTATGGAGAAAGGAAACCGGCTTGGCGAATGTCCGAATTCTCCGCATAACTACTCAAGAGCTGCGTCTTGAACTCCATGTCCAAAGTATAATACCACTTGCTGAACGCACGATAACCGAAGTTGGAGTGGATACGGAACACATCATCACTCACTTTGTAATTGCGCAAAGTGTCGTTCGGAGCCGTATAAACCGTATTCTTTATCTCCAGTTCATTGGCAAATTGGATACGGTCTTTATTATAATCATAACGCACATATTCCCGGTTATTCAAGTTCAACGAACTGTTTCCACCTTTATGCCAGTTCGGGGAGACATAGTTCTGTGCGAATTGGATGGAACTTTCAAAGTGGGACTTCCAATATTTGCGTTCCGGGATGAACTTATCCGGAGCTTTCTCTTCGTCAAAACTAATATCATTCGTCACCACCAAAGGGAAGTCATCCGTAATCTTCTTTTTCACCACATTGGCTTTCACGGTCTCTTTTGGCAACATCGACAGGGAATAACGGAAACGGGTAGGATAATTGCACTCGACATAACGGCGCGCCATTTTCGCACTGCTTTCCATCTGGCGATAATCTGTAAAGATAGAATCTGCCGGCATCAGCGGCTTCGGCTGATAAGCGGGTTTGCCCAAACTCTTGTCATAAAAAGTCAGGTTTTCCGGCAAATAGTCCCCTATAAAGACAATTGGCATGAACAAACGGTTGACGATGATGGTGTCCTTGAACGTCACATAAGGATCAAACGTATTGGAACGGTTGTAAAAGTCGTTAATCAATGACTGTGCTTCCGGCGACATGACCAAATCATCTTTAATCAAGAATTTACGCAAAGCCTGTGTAAACTTCTTCGGTATCTCGTAACCATTGTTCAGTTCCATCAAACGAGTCCTCAGGTCAGGAAGTTCCTTTTCATCCACTGTTATCAACGTATCTTGTTGGGATGATTGCAAAACAGCATGTTGAACCATAGCCGGCCTCAAAATAGACAACGTATCTTGAGCCCCGGCAAAGTGCCAGCCGAATAAGCCGACGAACAATGTCAATACATAGCTTCTTTTCATTATTGTTTCCTTCCAATTAAGTCTGTCTTATCTTCTTAAAGTTGCAAATGTACATAATTAGTTCCAAAATATAACCGAACAAAACCCTAAAGAATACGAATGGAATACAAATAGATTACCACAACCACCTCTTTTCGGCAAATCAGAAAAAGAATAATCATATAATTCAAATTATTTTAAGATGCACTTTTGGCGAGATAAGATAAAATCTCTAACTTTGCCGTTTTGATTCAAAAACGATATGGCAATGACCCGTTTCTAATAATTAAAACCGATCCAGGTATTAATTATTATAAAGAGCAATAAAAGTCATACAAGTTATAGGATATAATTGTTAGACAACTAAAATAGAATTATCGTGGCTGATACAAAGTACATTTTCGTGACTGGCGGTGTTGTTTCCTCGTTAGGTAAAGGAATTATTTCCGCTTCTTTAGGTAAGTTACTCCAAGCTCGTGGATATAACGTAACTATCCAAAAGTTTGACCCGTATATCAATATTGACCCGGGGACGTTGAACCCGTATGAACACGGTGAGTGTTTCGTTACTGTGGACGGTCATGAAGCCGATTTGGACTTAGGACACTACGAGCGATTCCTAAATATCCAAACAACCCGTGCCAACAATATCACGACGGGACGTATCTACCAAAGCGTGATTAACAAAGAGCGCCGCGGTGATTATTTGGGCAAGACAGTACAAGTGGTCCCTCACATCACGGATGAGATCAAGCGTAATGTCAAGCTGTTGGGTAACAAATATAAATTTGACTTTGTCATCACAGAGATCGGTGGCACAGTAGGCGATATCGAATCTTTGCCTTTCATGGAGAGTGTAAGGCAATTGAAATGGGAATTAGGCAAGAATTGCATTTGCGTCCACTTGACTTACATTCCTTATATTGCTGCTGCCAAGGAATACAAATCCAAACCGACTCAACATTCTGTCAAAGAGTTGCAATCATTAGGAATCCAACCGGATATCTTGGTGCTTCGTACCGAGCATGAACTTGCTTCTTCCCTATTGAGGAAAGTCGCCCAGTTCTGCAACGTGATGCCGGAAGCAGTCATCCAATCCATCGACCTTCCGACCATCTACGAAGTCCCGTTGATGTTGCAGCGTCAGAAAATGGATGAAATTGTATTGCAAAAGGTCGGGTTGGAAGTTGGACCTACTCCGGAAATGAAAGCATGGAAAGAGTTCCTCAACAAGAAATCAACGGCGACGGAAACGGTAAAGATTGGTTTGGTGGGCAAATACGTGGAATTGCAAGACGCTTACAAGTCTATCGATGAATCCTTGTTGCAGGCTGCCATCTACAACCACCATAAGTTAGACCTCCACCTGTTCCATTCGGAAAAGGTGAATGAGGAGAATGCTGCCGAACTGCTGAAAGAGATGGACGGTATTTTAATCGCTCCGGGATTCGGCCAGCGTGGCATTGAAGGCAAGTTCGCTGCCATCAAATATGCAAGGGAGAACAATGTGCCTTGTTTGGGCATTTGCTTAGGCATGCAATGCATGGTCATCGAGTTCGCCCGCGATGTTTTAGGTTATGAAGATGCCAACTCTACGGAGATGGAACCTAACACGACGCACAAGGTTATTGACATGATGGAAGAACAAAAGAACATCACGAACTTGGGCGGCACAATGCGCTTAGGTGCTTATGACTGCGATTTGAGAAAAGGATCAAAGGTTTATGAAGCATACGGCGAAGAGCATATCCAAGAGCGTCACCGCCATCGTTTTGAATTCAACAATGAGTATAAAGAACAATTTGAGGCTGCCGGAATGAAATGTACGGGCATAAATCCGGAAACCAACTTGGTGGAAGTGGTAGAAATCCCGGAATTGAAATGGTTTGTCGGCGTACAATACCATCCGGAATACAACAGCACGGTTGTCAAGCCCAATCCTTTGTTCTTGAACTTTGTAAAAGCGGCTATTGATAACAAGAAATAATTAATAACGAAAGAATGGATAAAAACACAATTATTGGTTTTGTGCTTATCGGCATCGTGCTCTTCGGGTTCAGCTGGCTGAATCGCCCTACTCCCGAACAAATTGAAGCGCAGCGCCGTTACCAAGATTCAATCGCACAAATTGAATTGGCTGCCCAAGCTGAATTAGAAAAGAAGGCAGCAAATCCCGCAGACGCAATGGCAGGACTGCCCGATTCAGTCCGCATGGCACAGTTACAAAACAGCTTCGGGGCTTTTGCATCGAAGATGGCAGGGCAGGAAGAGTTCGTGACATTGGAAAACGAGAAAGTCGCAGTCGTCCTCAGTTCAAAAGGCGGACGCGTCGTTTCTGCCACTTTGAAAGAGTATGACAATTACAAAGGCGAACCGGTGGTTCTCTTCACGGAAGAGAAATCGGCATTCGACTTGGCTCTTATCACAGCTGCCAATCAAGTTGTCAACACAAAGAATCTTTACTTCTCTCCTATCAAAGGGGCTGATTCCAACGCTTTGGTCATGCGCCTGAAATTGGATGAAAACAGATATTTGGATTTCAACTACAACTTGAGTGCGAATGACTACAAACTAGACTTCTCTGTCAAGGCAAATGGATTGAACGGCCTGCTTGCTCCGAATGTCAACACGCTTAACCTGACTTGGGAACAGGACATCCTGCAACAGGAAAAAGGACGCAAATTCGAAGACAGATATGTGGAATTGCATTACAAGGAGTTGGGCGATGCGACAGATTACTTAAGTGCTGCCGGAAATGCCGAGAAGAGCCCGAAGGAGACATTGCAATGGATTGGCTACAAAGACATGTATTTCTCTACTGTCTTGTTGGCGAAAGATGGATTCAAAGAGGCCCAACTAACTTCCAAGCCGTATGATTCCGGCGAATATCTGAAGTTTTTCAAAACAACTGCCACAGTTGATTTCGACTTGTTAGGCAACAAAGCAACAGAATTTGAATATTACTTCGTGCCGAACCGTTATGCCTTGCTAAACGATTACAACGACCAAGTGGCTAAAGGCGAAGACGACTTGAATTTGGAGAAGTTGGTTCCACTGGGATGGGGAATCTTCCGTTGGGTAAACCAGTTCTTTATCATTCCTCTGTTTGATTTCTTAGGCAAGTTCATCTCAAACTACGGTTTGCTTATCTTCTTGCTGACCGTCATCATCAAGACGATATTGTTCCCATTAACATATAAGTCTTATATCTCCTCAGCGAAGATGCGCGTGTTGCGTCCTCAAGTCGAGGCAATCAATGCCAAATACCCGGAAAAGGAACAGGCAATGGACAAACAGCGTGAAATCATGGAATTGTATAGCCGTGCCGGAGCCAGCCCGATGAGCGGATGTGTGCCGATGTTGCTGCAAATGCCTATCTTGATTGCACTATTCATGTTCTTCCCTTCTGCGATTGAACTGAGACACCAGAGCTTCTTGTGGGCACAGGACTTGTCAACTTATGACGCCATCATCAGTTGGGATGCACAGATTCCATTGATTTCAACTTACTTCGGCAACCACATCAGCTTGTTCTGCTTGTTGATGACCATCACCAACATTGCATATACCAAGTTCAACATGGAAATGACAAATACAGGGCAACAGCAGATGCCTGGCATGCAAGTCATGATGTATATGATGCCGCTGATGTTTTTGTTTATCTTCAACAGCTATGCTTCCGGTTTGACTTATTACTATTTTATCTCTACATTGATTACCATAGCGCAGACTCTATTCTTCCGCTTTACCATTAATGAAGAGAAATTGCTTGCTAAGTTGGAAGCCAACAAACGTAAGCCGATGAAAAAGTCAGGCTTCATGAAACGATTGGAAGAGGCCCAAAAGATGCAACAGGAACAGTTGAAACGTCAACAAGACCAGTTGAAACATCAACGCGAAGAGCGTCAAAACAAGAAACGTTCATAAGAATCAAGGGCTGCATCAAAAAGAGTAATTTGATGCAGCCCTTTTAAAATGCGTCAGAATTAGCAGAAAGCCAACGCACCATCTTTTTCTTCTTAAGAAAGCAGATATTGATCCAACATCTTACTTTTCTCCTCTCCTTCCAATGCCTTGAAGTCCGGATCATTTATCTCGATGCGATTAACCAAGAAGATGATATTGTCATAAGTCAAGTCTATCGTTTGCTTATGATTCATCAACATCAAGACAAAAACCATGCGGTCTATTTTCAGGAAATTCCTTGCCATTTGAGGATGGCTTTGCAAATAATCACTTACTGCTGGCGAGAAGTCCTCATCTTTCAAGCGGATTCTTAATTTATTCCGGAGCATGGCCCGGTAATTCCCGTCAAGGTAGTTTTTATGGGACATTTCATGGAAAAGGGCCTTCATGCTCCATTCCGCATTCTCCAAAGTGGCAATGACACCATTCAACGTGCGGGAATAGAACTCATAACCCACCCAATCTTCCTTGCATTTATACCGGAAGTCATGCTCCACTTCATGCCATCCTTCTGAAAAGACAGTTCTTATCTGGATTTCATAAGTGGGATCAATATAAGGAGCATATTCAGCCGGAAGTTTCTTCTTAAACAGCTCTACAAACTGCTCCGGGATGTTCAGCGTCAAGTTCAAACGCTGAGGGCGGAAAGTGGAGGGATCCGGCACATCGACCGACCGTTTCACCACATCCTTGCAACTGAAATATAAAGAAACCAAATCCACGTCATCAGGGAAATAGAGCACGATTCGGAAACCAATAATATCTTGCATCTTAGATTCCCCACTTTTGTATTTATCTCCTTTGAATGCCATTTTATGCTGAATCGAACTCAATGTTTTCACGCGGTAAAACATACGGTACATCAGTCCGCACCGGTTAAGGGCTTGTGCCAATTCTTCTCTTATACTTTCTGTAATTGACTCGAATGCATTTTTCATATTCTATTTATATCATTATTGTTCGAGAATAATTTATCACAAAGATAACATATTCTTTCCCATTTAACTTTTAAATAATATTATATTCTAAAAAACAATTACGGGACAGTGCGATTTGATTTATGCCGCCGTGCAAATAAGGAAAAAGGAGACAAATATCCCATTTATTTATTTACCTTCGCAAAGGGTGAAACACGGATAGAGTGTAACCAATAGCTTTCTTACTGGACTTAAGTAAAAACACGATGAATGCATTGATTAAAAGGGTTGTATTTTTGCTCCTCCTTTCCTGTGTTGGATTCGCAAACGCACAGAATGAAGAGAAGGGGGACTTGGTTATCGGAGCGGAGCGTTTTGATAAGCTAAAGACTTTGTTGGAGGATAAAAGGATCGGGTTGGTTGTCAACCAAACTTCCATCCTGAACAACGAAATTCAGACGCACCTGTTGGACGCTTTGCTAGAAAACGGATTCCAAGTGAAAGTGGTCTTTGCCCCGGAACATGGCTTCAGAGGGATTGCCGATGCGGGGGAAATTGTAAAAGACAGCAAAGACATCAAAACCGGAATCCCTATTGTCTCCATTTATGGGAAACAGAAAGCTCCAACTGCCGAACAGATGGCAGATATTGACGCTGTTGTTTTCGATATCCAAGATGTCGGGGCTCGTTTTTATACTTATATCAGCACGATGCATTATGTCATGGAAGCATGCGCAGAAAACGACAAAGAGCTGATTGTGCTCGATCGTCCCAATCCAAATGATTATATCGACGGACCTATAAGACAACCCGGTTTCCGTTCTTTTGTCGGAGTTGACCCGATTCCTCTTTTACACGGGCTGACTGTCGGGGAATTGGCGTCTATGATCAATGGGGAAGGTTGGCTTAAAACCGGGGAAAACTCCTGCAAGTTGGAGGTTGTGACGATGTTGAATTGGAAACATGGCGACCCTTATTGGCTTCCGGTCAAGCCCTCTCCCAATTTGCCCAATGACCAGGCAGTGCGGCTTTATCCTTCGCTCTGCTTCTTCGAGGCGACCTCTTTCAGTGTGGGCAGGGGAACTTATCACCCTTTCCAAGTCATCGGATATCCAGACAAGAAGTTTGGTGACTTTTCTTTCACTCCCACTTCTTTGCCGGGATTCGACACCCATCCCATCCAGAAAGATAAAGTTTGTTATGGCATCAATTTGCAAGAATATCCTTTTGAAGGCGGATTGACCTTGAAATTCGTCTTGTACTTTTATGACAAGTGTGGTAAAATGCCTCTTTCTTCTTTTCCCGCGCCAAATGGTTTGATTTGTTGGCAGGAACTGACCAACTACGCAAACAAATCATTGCCGGCATGAATGAAGAGGAAATCAGGGAAACTTGGAAAGAGGATTTGGACAACTACAAGGAGATGCGGAAGAAGTATTTATTATATGAGGAATAGACGAATTTCCCTCGTGACGAAAATCGATTTTCCCTCGTGACAAAAAATAAAAAACTCCCAATGTTTTTTTATTTTCCTCGTGACAAAAATAAAAAAACATTGGGAGTTTTTTCAACGAAATGCCAACCTATTGCCAGCCTCCGTTTTTATATTAGTTTCTTGCCAATACCATTAAGACATTGCCTTCCGCATCCACCAACAACATCTCGTTCGGATTGGATCCAGCTTTGACTGCTCTCACATCAGACATAGACTGCAATATCTTGGTCTCCATATCCATATCCGGGCAAGACATCATGGTGGTCATTCCATCTTCCAATTTCAATGCAGAAACATCTTTAGCGTCCAATGTCACTGATGTATTGAAGATATTGCAACCCGCATTGCCATGCAGTTTGTTCTCTTTCATGTCAAACTCCATAAACGGGGTGTTTTCACAATTCACTTTCTCGCCTTTCACTTCAACGACATTCCACTTCCCTTCCAATTGCTTGGCATCTGTTTGAGAGCCAGAGCAAGCAAACAAAGCACCTGCCAATGCCGGAACCAATATTGCATGCACAAAAAACTTCTTCATAATTTTACTTTCATTTAATTTCTATAATAGATGCAAACAGTGTGCCAATAGCTGTATTTACAATCACATTTTAACTATTTTTATATGCACAAGCTCTTTGCACACTCAATCGCCCTTTTTTCCCTTTCTTCGCAGGCAAGATCTTTCTAAAATGCAGTGCAAAGATTCAATTTGGATTGCCTATTTTCTTACGAATTGCTATATTTGCCCGACTAAATAATCACAAGTGGGTTTCTATCAGAATATGAATAAATATATACATACATTCACTATCGCCATCGGACTGGTTGGCTATTTATTAATCAGCAGTTGCCAAATAAAACAACAAGAGAAGGAAGAAGATATTATCGAAGTGGACACAGTTCCGCATATCTATGAATATGGAATTTGCATTGATTCGCTCAACTTGTGCCAATTCGACATCAAACAAGGCGACAACCCTGCCATCATCTTTTCCAAATTGGGCTTTTCTGCCATAAAAGCAGACAGCATCAGCAAAGCATCTGCCAATGTCTTGGACCGACGAAGTTAAAAGCTGGAATGCATTACATCACTTTGACTACACAAGACACGCTGGAAACCATCCAATACATCGCATTTGCCAAATCGTTGACAGATTATGCGGTCATAGACTTGACCGGTGATAGCATAAAAGCGTTTGAGTATAAGAAGAATGTTTCTATCAAGCGTAAATATATCGAAGGGAACATCAGCTCTTCCCTTTGGAATGTGATTGTGGACAACGGGGCATCTCCTCTGCTGGCAATGAAGATTGCAGATGTCTACGCTTGGCAAATCGACTTCTTCGACATCAAAGTGGGAGACTCTTTCCAAGTCATTTACAACGAAGCATTCATCGATGACACAACGGCATTGGCTATTACTTCCGTCGATGCCGCCATATTCGTCCACGAAGACAAAGAGTACACTGCCATTCCTTTCATGCAAGACAGCGTGATGGAGCATTTCGACAAGGAGGGATTTAGTTTAAGGAAAGCCTTCTTGAAAGCACCTCTTGACTTTTTCAGGATTACTTCCAGATTCTCCAATGCCCGTTTCCACCCGATTCTAAAACGATACCGCGCACACCACGGAGTGGATTACGCAGCTCCGGTCGGAACTCCGGTGAAGAGCATCGGAGCGGGAAAGGTCATAGCAAAAGGATACATGAATGGAGGAGGACACAGCATCAAGATTCAACACAACTCCATGTATGTAACCAGTTATATGCATCTAAGCCGTTATGCAAACGGATTGGAGGTCGGATCCCACGTGCAGCAGGGAGAAGTTATCGGTTATGTGGGATCAACCGGACTGTCAACAGGTCCGCACCTCGACTTTAGGGTTTATAAAAACGGAGAACCTATCAATCCATTGGCAATGGATGCTCCGCCGTCGTTACCGGTAAAACCAGAATTGAAAGACAGTTTCCTGCTGATCCAAAAGCACTACTTGCAGGAATTGGACAGCTTGCATCGTTTATACAACGATACCATTTTGGAAATTACTTCAGCTCCAGACTCCTTACCGGTTCAATCAAAGAAAACAGATAAATAAACAGGGATATGAAAACATTAGGAAATCTTATTTGGCTACTTTGCGGAGGCGTATTCACAGCATGCGGATATCTTGTTTCCAGTATCGTGATGATGATTACTATCATCGGCATTCCTTTCGGCTTCCAAACGCTAAAATTGGCAAGCCTTGCTTTATGGCCTTTTGGAAAGACTGTCGTGGACAATGGGAGTTCTTCCGGATGCCTCTCTTTGCTAATGAACATCATTTGGATTTGCGTCGGAGGTTTTTGGATTTGCCTGACCCACTTCTTCTTTGGGGTTTTGCTCTGCATCACCATCATCGGCATCCCGTTCGGAAAGCAACATTTCAAATTGGCTGCTTTGGCACTCTCTCCATTCGGGAAAGATATTCAATAATCAATCGAAACCTGTTCAACCTCAATCGGACGACTAAGGAATAGCGTTGCCGCTTCTGAGAATTTCCCGGCAGATTCTGTCGTGAGGAAACGGCAACTGTTCCCTTTTGTCAATTTCTCATCCATTTCCGGATGTCGCACCAAATAGTCCTGCAAACTATGAGCCACATATTCTCCCTGCGGAAGCAACAGGACATTTTCCGGTGTATATAAACGAATCTTATCCAACAACAACGGATAATGGGTGCAACCCAATATCAATGTGTCTATCTGCGGGTCTTGGGAGAAAAGGTGATCCAAATGGCGTTTTACAAAATAATCTGCACCGGGCGAATCAAACTCATTGTTTTCCACCAAAGGAACCCACATGGGGCATGCTTCGGCAGTCACATGGATATGAGGAAACATTTTCGCCAATTCCAATTGATAAGAGCGGGATGTTATCGTTCCGGAAGTTCCAACAATCCCGACATGTTTCGTCCGGCTCAAACGATCCATCAACTCGACAGTCGGACGGATAACACCCAACACACGGCGTTTTGAATCCCATTGCGGCAAATCCAATTGTTGAATCGTACGCAAAGCCTTCGCCGAAGCCGTATTGCAAGCCAATATCACCAACTGGCAACCCTCTTCAAACAGCTTTACCACTGCTTGGCGCGTGAAACGGTAAACCACTTCAAATGAACGCGGTCCATACGGAGCTCGTGCATTATCGCCCAAATAGATATAATCATACTTGGGCATTAATTCACGTATTTTGTCAAATACGGTCAAACCGCCATAACCGGAATCAAATATTCCTATCGGACCTGGTAAAGATGAGAAGTTTGTTTGCATGCTTAAAAAAAAGAGGCGCACCCCAAAGGATACACCCCATTACAATTTATTAATCACCAAATAAGTTATTTCAATCCCAATTTAGCCTTGACAAACTGTGTAGCGTCAATAGCATTTGAACCTTGGTAAAGCAAGACTTGCGGGTCGATAATATAAGTATATCCTTTTTCAGCTCCTACTGCTTTGATTGCGTCTTGGATCTTCTGCTGAATCGGAGTTAACAAGTCCTGCTGTTGTTTAGCAACATCTTGTTGAGCAACCTGAACGAAATTGTCCATGCGCTGCTGCATATCTTGAACTTCCTGCATTCTTCTTACTTTGATATTCTCAGTCAAAGAATCTTGTTGTGCAATGAAATCAGAATACTTCTTCTGGTATTCACCCTGCATTGTTTCCAATTCTTTCTTATACTTTGCATTCAAATCTTCCAATTTCTTTTGCATGTCTGCCACTTCCGGCAAGGCCATAAATACTTCTTGGGTATTTACAAATGCAATTTTAACTTCCTGAGCATTCACTGCACCTGCAAACGGCAGGAGCATTAACAATAAAGCAATAAGTTTCTTCATCTCTGATTTATAAATTTATTTAATTAATTTCCTTAGCAATTATCGCTACAAAATTAGTCATTTATTTTGAATATCCTAACTTTGCAAGCACTTCATTGCTAATATCAATCTTCGGAGATGCAAAGATGACACTCATGGCAGAAGCCCTGTCCACTACCAACTGATATCCTCTCGATTCGGATATCTCTTTTACGGCATTGTAAATCTCATCTTGGATAGGTTTCATCAAGCTTTCACGCTTCTTATACAACTCCCCGTCAGCCCCGAAATATTTGCGTTTCAAGTCTTGCGCCTCTTGCTCTTTCTTCACAATCTCTTCTTCACGCTTGGTTTTCATCTCGGCAGACAAAAACACCAAGTCGCTTTGATAAGTCTTGTACATATTTTGCGCCTCCTGCTGCAATGCTTCAACTTCATTTTGCCATTTCTTTGAAACCTGGCTCAATTGCTCATTCGTCATTTCGTATGCGGGAATATTCTTTAATATATATTCCATGTCAATCAAAGCAAACTTCTGGGCAGTGCCTGCCCATGCGCTAACGATTAGCAAACAACTTATTAAAAACAATCTTTTCATACACTCTTCATTTTATGGTTATACTACTCTGACTACAAATATAGCCGAGGTTTTAAACTCTCGGCTATATTTTACATTATTTTATAGTCTATTTTCATTCCGCAAGATTGCTCATTAGAACTCTTGGCCGATGATGAAGTGGAAATTACTTCCGCTCCGCTTGCCATCCGTTTGTATATTAGGTACATCGAAACCGTATGCCCAGTCAATACCCATCAAACCAATCATCGGCAAGAAGATACGAACACCGATTCCGGCGGATCGTTTCAAGTTGAACGGATTGTAATCTTTCATATCTTCCCAAGCATTACCTGCCTCAACGAATGCCAATCCATAGATGGTTGAAGAGGGTTCCAAAATGAATGGATAACGCAACTCCATGGACAAGCGGGAATAGGCATTGGCATTATAAGACAAACTACCGTTTTCATAACCACGAAGACCAATCGTCTCGGTTGCGTATGTGCTTGAGTAACCGCTCATACCATCACCTCCGACATAGAATGTTTCAAACGGGGAACGCTTGTTCTTATTGTATGCTCCCAAGAATCCAAATTCCGCACGCGCCATCAATACCGGGGTTCGCTTGACTGTCATAGGAGCCAATGGCGTAAAAACCTTCGCCTTGAACTTCCATTTATAATATTCAATCAATTTGTACTTCTGTTCATCGTATTGATCCATCGCCGCATAGTCCTTGTTGTCAAACAAAGAATAAGGAGGAGTTAATGCCAACGATAAGGCAAATTGCGAACCTCTACGAGTATATAACGGGTTATCAATAGAACTACGCTGCAACAAGAATTCCAAATTGACATTATGGGAAGTTCCATTTTGTATCAAGAAATAGTTCCAGTCATGCATCTTGTAAATCTGATAACTCAACGTCGCCATGAACTGGAAGTAGTCATCCGGCCAGCTTAAACGTTTACCATAACCGGCAGAAAGGCCGAACACCATCATGGACTTATCCGGGTCGAGCGCCAATTCATAGTTGTTATAGTTTCCATAATAATTGCCATAACCGCCATAACCATAACCACCATAGCCGCCATATCCACCATAATAGCTATATGGATTATAATAGTAGCTGCTGTTATTGCGGTAATAGTTGGAACTGATATCGGTCTGTTTGGAGAAGTACGCACTTACGGACAAAGTATTCGGTCGTTTGCCACCAAACCAAGGATCCATGAAAGAAATACTATAAGCTTGATAATAGTGTCCGTTCGTTTGTCCACTCAAAGTAAGCGTCTGTCCCTCACCTTGAGGAATGATGCCTTTATAAGTCTTCGGGTTCAAGAAGTTCTTCATGGAGAAGTTGGTGAACTTCAAGCTCAACTTACCAATCACACCAGTCTGTCCCCAACCGGCAGAGAATTCCCACCTTATGGTCGTTTGCCTTAGAGACCAAGTTATATTCAATATCCACCGTTCCGTTTTCCGCATTTGGTATTGGACGAGGATTCATGTTTTCAGGGTCGAAATGTCCCATCTGCGCGATTTTACGGATAGAACGCATCAAATCTTCACGGCTGAAGAGCTGTCCCGGTTTCGTACGCAACTCACGGCGGATGATATCTTCATACAAACGGTCATTGCCATTGATGATGACACGGTTGATGGTTGCTTGCGGACCTTCGGTGATACGGATTTCCAAAGCGATGGAGTCATTCTGCACATCTGTTTCCACCGGGTCTGCATTAAAGAAGAGGTAACCATCATTGAAGTAGACATTAGAAACGGCATCATCATCCGAAGTCAAACGTTCATCCAATTTCTTTTGGTTATAAACTTCACCCGGTTTCATTCCCAACACAGCAGAAAGATAATCCGTAGAATATTTCGTATTACCGACGAAACGGATATCCTTCAAGAAATATTGCTGTCCTTCATCCACCTTCAAGAAGATATCTACCTTCTTCTCGTTGAAATTGACAACACTATCCATTAAAAGGACGGCATCACGATAACCGTGCTCGTTATATTTGGAAATAATGTTCTTCTTATCGTTCTCATACTCTTCCGTCGTAAACTTCTTAGTGCTGAACATTTCAAGGATACTGCTCTTCCAATCGTTGTAGAAACTGAACTTTTCATTTGTCTTTTTCATCGCCTTTTTCAAAGCACGGGCAGACAACGCCTTGTTTCCATCGAAGTAAATACGGTGGATTTTGGTTTTTTCATTCTTGTCGATAAAGATATCCAAGATGACCTCGCCTTCGTGCGCCAAATCGTCTTTCTGCTGGATATCGACATCCACATTCTTAAAGCCTTTCCCGTCAAAGAATTTCTTGATAAGAATCTTCGCACGGTCAATCACGTTTGGAGTAATCTGGAAGCCCTTCTTCATTCCCAACTTGGATTCCAAATCTTCGCGCTCCCCTTTCTTGATACCATGATAATTCACTTCCGAAATACGAGGACGCTGTTTCAATTGAATCTCCAACCAAATCTGGTCACCTTCAATCTTAGTTGCCAAAATCTTCACGTCAGAGAACAAACCATGCTTCCAAAAGGCCTTTACAGCTCCTGTAATCTCATCGCCCGGCACAGTTATCTCATCCCCGACAGACAAGCCGGAAAAGCCAATCAACACATAATCCTCATACGTCTTCTCAACACCTCTCACCTTTATATCCGCTATCTTATACTTTCTCGGAGATAAAGAGTAAGATATCACCGGCAACTCTGCCGGTTTCTCAACCTTCGCAGTATCATTTTCCTGAGCCACCGCTCCTAACGATATTCCCAGGAAAATAAAGAACAGCACTATTCCTTTATACATAGTAACAACTATAGTTTATAACATTAATTGCTCGCTTGTTTTACCAAAACGTCTTTCCCGATGCTGATAATACAAGATAGCTTCATATAATTCTTCTTTCCTAAAATCCGGCCAATATGTGTCTGTAAAGTAAAACTCTGCGTATGACAACTGCCACAACAAGAAATTACTCAAACGTTGCTCCCCGCCGGTGCGCACCAACAAATCGGGATCCGGAATATTCCGGGTGGTCAAATGCTGGCTGATTGTCTCTTCAGTTATCGACTCGATGTCCAACTCGCCGGACTTGACTTGGGCAGCAATCTGTTTGACCGCATCCGTTATTTCCCAACGGGAAGAGTAACTTAAAGCCAACACGACGGTGGTCCCGGTATTCACGGAAGTCTCTTCGATGCACTCCATAAGGGTTTTCCGGGCCTCTTCCGGAAGCCGTGCCAAATTGCCAATCGCATCCAGGCGCACGTTGTTTTTCATCAAATCAGGAGTCTCTTTTTTTATGGCTGCCACCATCAACGTCATCAGCGCATCCACCTCCTCTTTCGGACGATTCCAGTTTTCCGTTGAAAACGTATACATCGTCAAATAACGGATGCCTAAATCCGATGCGGCTTCCACCACTTTACGGACAGAAACAACCCCTTCTTGATGGCCCACATAACGTTCCTCACCGCGCGCTTTTGCCCAGCGTCCATTGCCATCCATGATAATTGCTACATGTTGCGGCAATCGTTTTGTATCTATTTTATCCAATAAAGACATTGTTCCTATTTATTTGTTCCGTTGCTATATCTGTTATTACAAGGTTCACACCGTCTTCCAAAATCCCATGTGACGGAAAATGTCAACAGCGAATACCAATCTTTGTTCTTCAAGGGACTTCCGCTCACGCCATACGGATTGTTCAAGAAGGCATTGCTTTCGTCCGTCACGTCAAACCCGTCGCCAAACAGTTTGCGGAAAGAGAACTCACAACCTAAATTGAGCCGGTTCTTCACTTTGTACTTCACGCCTATTCCCAAAGGGATATTCAATGACGCAAACGTTTTATCGCCGGGTGCGACTGTCACACCTAAGCCCATCAGCAAGTAGGGCGTGAAACGGCGGGTGTTCAGATAGGCGAACTTATCGCTATACGGCATGAAGTTGAACTCCATCTGTCCTCCTGCTTCGAAGAAGTCACGGCTGAAGGATGCCGTTTGCCCATTGGGGAAAACATTGCTGAGTCCATCCGTGCTCCCGGAAACACGCCCCCACAACAGGTCAGTCTTTACCGCCCAACGCATACTCGGGTTGTAGCGGAATATCGCACCTATCGAAGGGTTCATTCCTTTAAAGAACGTGTTCTTGTTCAAATCGCCCATATAATAGGAACCTCCTACCATACCGCCGATTTCATATTTATATTCCTGTCCATTCATCGATGTCCCACAGAAAAAGAGGGAGATGAAAAGGCAGATGATGCGTTTTAAAAGAGATATATCCATACAATATGCCCGTATTACATTATACATACTTCTTTTGTAACGCTAAAAAACATATAAAATTACGCTTGACCGGAATTTTATTGGCGGTCAAACGCCAACCGGTTGATGCGTCCCCTCCAATTCTTTGTCAAGATTTGACCGGACGCACTGCTCTTTCCTCCGATAATTGTCATGAAATTATCCGCATCGACAATCAACGAAGCATATCCTCTCGCTTGGTACTCTTCCGGCAAAACAACCATTTCATCGACATATTCCCATGTCACGCCATGGTCGGACGAACGATAGATATCTTTCAAAGGCTTGCCCGATTCATCCAATCCCCCAATCAAATAATATTGGTTGTCATAGATGGCCAAGGAAGCACCTTCCCGTTTGCCAAACAAATATTTGTCATAAGCATCTGTTTGCTCTGCCCAGTTCAAACCATCCAAAGTAGACCATGTCGATTGCAACAAAGCGCCTTTCTTGTTTTTACCTCCAGCTAATAAGATTCTGTCCTTGTACATTAAATAGATATTGCAGGCGGCAAAACCTTCTACCGGGAATCCTGCCGGCACTTCGGTTCCTATTTCAAACGCACCGTCTTTCCCCATGACAGCGTACTTGATTGCATTCGCATCGTTTACCAACAAAGCCAAACGGGCATTTTGGTTCGTATGCTCTTCCATGCTGCCCAACACTGCTTTGACATTGGGTGCATTCTCGACCTTCTGCCAACTCATGCCATCAGCCGATTCATACAACCCGCCATCCACGGCTGCCATATAAACCTTCCCGTTGAAACGGACGATTTCCGACAAGCGCAAACCAGAAGTAGGCAAACCGCTCAAGGAGCATTCCGTCCACTCTTTCAAATCTGCCGATGTATATAAATGGTATTCCTTGCCTTTCTCATGCGCATACATGGAATAAGTATTGTCCTCATTCGCCACCACCTTCTGCTCGTCCATTGCTATTCCCGGGAAAGAAGAGGCTGGCATCATATTCCATATCATTGAGTCAGGGACTACTTGGTGGATGTTGATATTGGCAATGTAGGTACGGATGCTTTGGCCGTCGCTTGCATACACGACAAACTTGACAGGTTTGGAAAAATCTATGGAGTCGGCAGCATTATAGGAAACGGTATCACCCTTCGCTTCTGCCATCACTTTGATTTCTTTGGCATAGGAGCCATAAGTCATGTTACAAATCACCCGGTCAATCTTTGTCCCATATTCCATGGAGTCGAGGTTCATGATGCGACCATTTATCTGGTCAATGGTAAAGGCGACTTTCGCCAATGCGCTAACGGAATCCGAGGTCAAAGAGAATGTCTTGATTTGGGTGTTCTTATCCACCTCATAGTAAGATTCCCATTCATTATTTTTCAAGCATGATGACAACATAAATAGGAAGCACCCTGCTATCAGTAGAATTATCTTATTTTTCATCCAAAATATAGTTTGTACATATAAAGGCACAAAAGTAGAAACAATTTTCTCTTTATGCCTATAAAACGATATTATTTATAATATTTTTAGGTTCAAACCTTACTTTCATGCCGATAATGGAGCGTCGTACGACCGCCAAAGGCTTCAAACGACACCGTTCCCGCATGGACAATGGGTGCTTTGACGCCTTCTCCTATATCCACCGGCGATTTCTCGACAAATGCTTCGTCCCAAAGTCCGGCATCAATGAATTGCTGCAACACGATTGCGCCTCCTTCCACCATCAAGGAGTTGATATTCCTTTCATAAAGCGTGCGTAATATCTGGAAAACCACCGAGGATTTGAAATCCAAATGGATATATTCCACTTTTCCCTCCGATGCTTTCTGCCGTTCCGTGAAAACCCATGTGGGCACGGAACCGTCCAAAATATGCAGCTTCGCTGGCAATGTCCCGTCCCTGTCTATGACCAAACGAACAGGGGATTTTCCTGTCCAATGACGCACCGTCAACGATGGGTTGTCCAACAAAGCCGTATGTTTTCCCACCAATATGGCTGCTGACTCTGCCCGCATTTTATGAACCCGTGCCAACGTTTCGGGTGTGGAGAATACGACTGGAGGCTCTGTATCGTTTGGGCGGATTTTGTCGATATAGCCATCCGCACTTTCTGCCCATTTCAACGTGACATACGGGCGTTTCCGGGTTTGGAAAGTCATAAATGCCTTGTTCAGCCGGCGGGCTTCCTCTTCCAAAACCCCTGTCACGACCTCTATTCCTGCTTCGCGCAGCATCCGCACGCCCCGACCGGACACTTCCGGAAAGGGATCCAAACAACCTATCACAACGTGCGGTATCCTTTTACGGATAATCAACTCCGCACAAGGAGGTGTCTTACCATAATGCGAACAAGGTTCAAGACTGACATAAATAGTCGATTCACGCAACAGCGATTCATCTTTAACCGATGCAATAGCATTCACCTCCGCATGGGCTTGGCCGCAACAGCGGTGGAAACCCTCACCAATGATGACTCCGTCATGAACAATCACGGCTCCCACCATCGGGTTCGGTGCGGTATGCCCGCTTCCATGCCGTGCCAGTTCTATGCAACGTGCCATAAACTTTTCTTCTACTTGCATTGCATTCCTTTTTTGGTACGGAAACAAAGGTACAACTTTTCGGCAAAGTAAGAAGTAGTTTGTTTAGTTTTTTATAATCTTCTACACTTTCAAGAAGATACGTTGGCGGTACATGACATACAAAATCGCAAAGATGATGGCTATGTCGCTCAATGAAATCAATACCGGATAATAGGCGTTCAAATACTGTTCAAACCCGTGGAGCAGGGATTCGCCGATACAGCTGAAATGGATTGTTTCTGCCAACATATAAGCGACGATGGAGTTCATTCCATACACTTTCAACCAAGTGAGATGTTTCCTGTGTCCCTTATAGTCTATCCAATAATAGAACGCACCCATCAAAAGGAAGCAGTATCCGCTTGTCACAAAAACCATGGAACTTGTCCAAATCGTCTTGATAACCGGAAGGAACATTCCCCACAACCAACCCGAAACGACAAGGGCTGCGCCGATTCCAAAATAGAGGAGCACTTTGTTCCTCTCTTGTATCTGCTTGCTTTTTGGCAATGTATCCAGCAAACATCCCGGACATCACTGTTGCGATAAAGTTCAAACTGCTCAGCAGCCAAGTATAATAGTAACCTTTTGCAAATGCGACTGTCCCGTCCGGCATCAGTTCTGCCGAATCACGGAAACGTCCCATCACTATCCGGTCGATTCCTTCTGCCAAGTTTCCCTCTTGCGTGTAGTCGCCTCCGCCAAATCCGTCTATCGTAATCCATTGCATTGCTGCCCAATAGACCAGCAACAGGGCGACAGTGGACAGAATCTGCGTCCGTATCGAAGTAAAAAAGAAGAAAAGGGCTGAAGCTAAATAACCGACAGCTATCGTTTGGAGAGTATTGGTGTAAAAATAGATATGATCCGGGTCAAGACCCAATAGGTTGCCTTGTACAATCATGCCGAATATCCATAACAACAAGACTCGTTTGGTCAAACGCCTGGTCAAGGCACGCTTGTCCCGCTCTTGTTTCATGCGGGAAAAAGCAAATGGGATGGTGATTCCGGACATGAACAGGAACAATGGCATTATCAAGTCCCACACGGCAAAACCCTCCCATTGGACATGGGATAATTGTTTGTAAAGGCCATCGAGGCACGGCAATTCCGCGGCTTTAATCAACGTACGGGCAAATGGTCCGAATGCGACCAAGAAGAAAAGATCCAAGCCTCGCAACGCATCCAAAGACTCTATCCGTTGGGGCATCAATGAAACATTCTGTGTTTCCATATTATTAGTTTATTTGTTTCGTATCAAACCATCATAAAGAGGGTGTATCATAATTATAAACCGATGCGTTGCTTTCGGAATTCAACCTCAGTCATTTACACCGGTAACCCCTGCCAGTTTCATCCTCTGCACCCTGCATTTTGTTAATTCTGGCACACTTTAAAGGGGCTGCGTCAAAACAATCGTTTTGGCACAGCCCCTTCAAGGTTGTTTATTGTGATTCGGGTGGGATTCAAACCCACGACCTTCAGAACCGGAATCTGACGCTCTATTCAGCTAAGCTACCGAACCTTTTCGTGGGGCAAAAATAGCTGTTTTCTGGTTAATCTCCAAATTTCAGCCCTATTTTTTACAAATCCACACCTCTTCTCTTACCTACGATTCTCTTATAAAAGTTGATTATCGTTGTTAATAGCAAACTAACTTTTTCATAACAATCATTTCGTAATCAGATAAATATCTATAATCTCTACTGGAATATTTCTGTCCGAACAGACCAGAGTCAACGCCTTCTATCAATTGAAGTTTATGTTTTATGTGTGTCAAAGCGTTTTTTCATACTTTCCCCCATCCAAAACACCCTTCAAAAACATACCGTTGTTTTAAAAAAAACGTCCAATGTTTTTCCGAAAACGTCCAATGTTTTTTAAAAACGTCCAATGTTTTTTCAAAAACAACGGTTGTTTTTTCCAAAAATAAACCGTTGTTTTCTTGTGAATATTTGTAGACGGAAGTAAACTGAACGTAAAAGCGAAAGACACAGCAAGAAAGTGCGGGAAAATGCAGGAATATCATTGAAATTTACAGTAGTAGCAAGGTAAAACCTTAGCAAAGGTAAACCAACCGGTTCAATGGAGGGATTCCAAATACTCTCCGACCTCTTCCGGAGAGGCGTCTTTAAGAAGCACCTGTTTCTGTTCATCCAGCAAAAACATCGTGGGGAAAGCCAAGATATCATATAGCTCTTTCCCGTAGATTGATCCATCCGCATCATAACCAACGACCCATTGCTTCGGCAGGTTTGCTTGCATGGCTTTCCACATCGTCACGTTCTCCCCCGGATAAACCGCCAAGACCGCCAATTTCTTTTGCCCGATCCATTCGTCTAGCCACGCTGCCTTTTCCAGCTGCCTTATGACTTGGTGGCATTCGTCGCAATCCGGGTCAAAGAAAAGAAGGAGCGTCACAGGCGCATCCAAAGTTTGCAGCCGGTGCCGGGTTTTGTCTGCCATCACATACGTAAAGTCAGCTGCTTGCGAACCGACCCTGTTCTTCCATACCGATTTCAAAAGCATTTCCGGACGGATTTTGTCCTCTTTCCCGACTTTCCCGGAAGTAACCATTTGGCGGAGGACAGGAATAAAAAAGTTCTCGTTCCGCATGGGAGAGCCCAAGTCATACAAATATTTCTCAAAGGCATTGTAAAAGAAATAGACTCCGCTCCTTGTCTCTTCCGCTTGCCGCATGACCCGGATTAAAGATTGCTCCGCCTCCTCTGCCGGAACCAGACGGAACAAGTCGATGTAATTGACCAATGCCTGTTCGATTTCCACCGGAGCATTCATATATTGCAAACTATCCGCAAACCCGAAATTGTCCCAATAATGAGCGACCAAATAAGAGGCACGCAAAGAGGGATTTTTCAACGAGTCCGGAATAGCGGGCAACGAAAATGCACTAAGGGCTGTCTGGGCACGAAGCGAAACAGAGAGACAAAATAAGAGACCCGACAAGGGCAAAAACATCCTGTTCAATCCTTTCATATATTCCTTTTTAATATGCTTTTAATATGCAAACATACGACATTTCCCATAATAATCCGTATATTTGTCTCCATAAATGAACAGGATAATATATGATTGATCAACCTACCATAGACCGGATATTAGACGCGGCGAACATCGTTGATGTTGTCTCTGAATTCGTCACGCTCCGCAAGAGAGGGGTTAATTATGTAGGTTTATGTCCTTTCCACGATGACAAGACACCCTCATTCTATGTTTCACCATCCAAAAACATCTGCAAATGCTTCGCTTGCGGAGAAGGCGGCACGGCTGTCCATTTTATCATGAAACATGAACAGCTGGGATATTTCGACGCCCTTCGCTATCTGGCAAAGAAATACAACATCGAAATCCAGGAACGGGAACTGACGGACAAGGAGAAGCAAGCCCGAAGCGACCGGGAAAGCATGTTTATTGTCAACGCTTGGGCACAAAAATATTTCACCTCCATGCTGCACAACCACATCGACGGGAAGACCATTGGGATGAGGTATTTCATCGAACGAGGATTCCGGGAAGAGACCATCCGGAAGTTCCAATTGGGTTATAGCTTGGACAAACGGGACGCACTCTACCAAGAGGCAATCAAGAGCGGGTACAAGAAGGAGTTCTTGGAAAAGACCGGACTGGTCATCGCTTATGAAGACGGCAGGGTAAACGACCGTTTTCGCGGAAGAGTCATCTTCCCCGTCCATTCCCTCAGCGGGAAAGTGGTGGCATTTGGTGGACGAGTACTCAAGAAGGATGAAAAGACAGCCAAATATGTCAACTCCCCAGAGAGCGACATTTACCATAAGAGCAATGAATTATACGGAATCTATTTCGCCAAGCAAGCGATGGTGAAAGCAGACCGCTGTTTTTTGGTCGAAGGATACACGGATGTCATATCCATGTACCAATCGGGTGTGGAGAACGTGGTGGCCTCTTCCGGAACGGCATTGACCCACGGGCAAATCCGGCTTATCCACCGCTTCACCGACAACATCACGGTCTTGTACGACGGAGACGCAGCCGGCATCAAAGCGGCTCTCCGGGGCATCGACCTGTTGTTGATGGAAGGGATGAACGTCAAAGTCGTCCTTCTGCCTGACGGAGAAGACCCTGACTCATTCGCCCGTTCACACAGTGCCAACGAGTTCTCCGACTTTATCCAAAAGCATGAGACCGATTTCATACGGTTCAAAACACAACTCCTATTGGAAGAGGCAGGCAATGACCCGATAAAACGAGCTGCCCTCATCGGTGACATCATCCGGACGATAGCTATTGTCCCCGACGACATCACACGCACGCTTTATATCCGTGAGTGCAGCGCCATGATGGAGATAGACGAACAGGTCGTCCTAAACCAAGTCAATAAAATCAGGCTTTCCAACAATGAACAGCCTGCCCAGCCATCCGCTCCCACCCCAGAGGAAATATTGCCCAAGGATTATGTCATCCCAACAGGAATGCGACCAGTGGAGACGGTGACCGTCCCGTTGGCAGAGACAGATGCCCAGCCGGACATACCTCCCTATTTCCCTCCTCCCGAAGAAGAGGAGATTCCAAACGGGGAAAACACCGCTCCTCCTCCTGCTCCGCCCATGGAACGGACAATGCAGGTGCACCGCACACGGTCGCCCTACGAAGCATACGAAATTGCGTTGTTGCGATATGTGGTACGCTATGGAGAGCGCATCTTGTTTGAATATCCGGATGAAAAGACGAATGCGCTTGTCACCACCCATGTGGCTGAATATATCAAAAACGAACTGGAAAAGGACGGCATCCAAATCTACACGACCATTTTACAACAGATGTTGGACGAGGCGGTAGCGCATTGCAAAGAGGAAGGATTCACCGCACAACGCTACTTTCTGGCCCATCCCGATTCTGTGATAAGCCGTGTGGCTGCCAATCTCCTGAGCGAGAAATACCAGCTAAGCAAATACCATTCCAAATACCGGGAAGTGGAACAGGAAGAGGAGAAGTTAGACCAAATCGTGGTGCGTGATATCTTCGCACTGAAGGAGGCTTACATCTTGAACGAAATCAAACAAAAGGAGGAGGAGCTGAAACACCTCTCCTCCGATGAAACGGACAAGATGTTTGCCATCATGAAAGAGATTACCCAACTGAACGAAATAAAAAAGATTCTGTCCAAGGAATTGGGAGAACGAATCATCTTAAAAATGTAAGATTATGAATCTATTAGAAACGCATGATGTCGTAAAGAAATATGCCAACCATCTGGCATTGGACAAGGTCAGCATAGAAGTGCCGAAAGGGAAAATATTCGGTCTGTTAGGACCCAATGGAGCCGGAAAGACGACCCTGATACGAATCATCAACCGCATCACGGCACCAGACAGCGGAGAAGTTTGGTTCGATGGACGCCTGTCACAACCCGAAGATGTCTACCAAATCGGCTATTTGCCCGAAGAGAGAGGACTTTATAAGAAGATGAAGGTGGGAGAACAAGCCATCTATTTGGCACAACTAAAAGGTCTCAGCTACAAGGAGGCACGCACACGGCTCACCTATTGGTTCGAGAAGTTCGACATCATGCCGTGGTGGAACAAGAAGTTGGAAGAGCTGTCGAAGGGAATGCAGCAGAAGGTGCAGTTCATCATCACGATTATCCATGAACCGCAGCTGCTCATCTTGGACGAACCTTTCAGTGGATTCGACCCAGTGAACGCTGACCGCCTGAAGCAGGAAATCATGGAGCTGAAAGCGAAAGGGCACACGATTATCTTCTCCACCCACAACATGGCTTCCGTGGAGGAAATCTGCGACCATATCGCCCTCATCAACCATTCGCAAGTCGTATTGAACGGTGCCGTGCAAACCGTTCGCGAGCAGTTCAAGACACACCGCTATCATGTCTCCTTGCAAACAAAGCCGGGAGAGCCGCTTGAAGAGCTGAAATGTGACTTGTACCATGAACTGAGCAGGGAACAAGAAAGCGAAAACCGTTATTCGTTATGCATCCGCAAACAGGAAGAGGTCTCCAACTCTGCTTTCCTCCAGCATCTGGCACAGCATTATGAAATTCTCTCATTCACGGAAGAGATTCCTTCCATGCACGACATCTTTATTCAAGTCGTAGGTAATAACTCACCCAAAGAAAATTGACAGATATGAGCAAGATAGGATTAATCATCAAAAGAGAATATATACAGAGAGTAAGCAAGAAGTCTTTCCTCTTATTGACATTCCTGACCCCTTTGTTGTTCGCCGCCTTGGTGTTTGTGCCGTTATGGCTCTCCACCATCAAAAGCGACGAGGTCAAGAAAATTGCGGTTCTTGATTCCACCCACCGATACGACTCACAGTTCAAATCGACACCCGAATTTGAATTCATCATCGCCGATGGCAATTTGGAGAATTACCGGAAACAGGAAGACAAACAAATCGATGCCTTCCTTTCCATTACCGGCAACTTGTTAGAGCATCCGAAGGCCGCCACCCTCTATTCTGAAAAGCAGATACCGCTGAACATGAAGAAGGAGATCAATTCCCAATTGGGAACCATGCTCCAGAATGAAAAGATACAATCTTTCCAAATCCCGGACTTGGAAAAGATTATCCAAGAAAGCCGGATTTCTTTTGACATTGAGACCGTCAAATGGGACGAGGACGGGAATGAGAGCAGCAGTTCAGCCGAAGTCATTTCCATCATCGGGCTGCTGTTGGCTCTCCTCATCTATATGTTCATCACCATCTACGGTTCGTTGGTCATGCAAGGAGTCATGGAGGAAAAAACCAACCGCATCGTGGAAATCATGGTGTCGTCCGTGAAGCCTTTCGACCTGATGATGGGGAAAATCATCGGCATTGCCTTTGTCGGCTTGACGCAAGTGTTCCTGTGGGGCATCCTCACGTTTGTCTTGGTCGGTGGAAGCCTCTTCCTTTTCGGAGGCGACTCCTCGCAAGCTGCCGATATGATGCTTCAATCGCAGGCAGACCAAGCCGCCATGCTTGCGGGCAATGCGGAAATGGGAAACTTCAACATCATGAACCTCATCAACTCCATCCCCGTTTTGTCCTTATGCATCAACTTTCTGCTCTATTTCATAGGCGGCTACCTGCTCTACTCCTCGCTGTTTGCAGCCATCGGAAGTGCGGTCAACCAGCAGGAGGACACGCAGCAGTTCATGATGCCGATGATGATTTTCATGATTTTTGCTCTTTATGCCGGCATGTATAGCATAGAAAACCCAGACGGTCCGTTGGCATTTTGGTGTTCATTCATCCCTTTCACCTCCCCGATTGTCATGATGGTAAGAATGCCATACGACATTCCACTTTGGCAAAACCTGCTGTCGCTCGCCCTGTTGTACGGGACAGCGTTGGGATGTGTCTGGGTTTCGGGGAAAATTTATCGCATAGGCATTTTAATGTATGGGAAAAAGCCCAATATCAAAGAGATTATCCGTTGGATAAATTATAAAGGGTAAACGCAATCCGAAGATATCATGCAACAACTCTATAGCTACAAAACATTGTGGAGCATTGCTTATCCCATCATGTTGGGAAACCTTGCGCAGACACTCATAGCCATGACAGATACTGCCTTCTTGGGCAGGCTAAGCAGCATTGCCTTGGGCGCTTCCATGGTTGCCGGAGTTTACTACTATGTGTTCTCCACGTTGGCTTGGGGATTCGGGGTCGGTGTGCAAATCATGGTGGCACGCCGTTTGGGAGAAAAACGGTTCAAGAGGATTGGTGTCATCTTTGAGCACGGACTATTGACGGTTGCCTTCTTAGCCCTTACGCTGTTCCTCATCCTCCATTTCATGAGCGATGCCGCCCTGAGGCTGTTCATCCAATCACCTAACATCTACGACGCAGCGGTAGAGTTCATCAAATACAGGCATTATGGCATCCTCTTTGTCTGTTTCAACTACCTGTTCCGGTCGTTGTACATTGGGCTTTCCAATACGCGGTGCATCACTTACACGACAATCGTCATGGCTTGTGTCAACATATTCTTGGATTACGCCTTGATATTCGGGCATTGCGGTTTCCCTGAAATGGGAATAGGCGGTGCAGCCATCGCATCCGTAATCGCCGAATTATCCGCGTTCCTCTTCTTTATCTGTTATACGGTGGCAAGGCTTCCGCTCAAGAAATACCATCTCTTTGTTTTCCACAAGATAGAAGGTTGGTTGTTAAAGACCATCTTGAGGCTCTCTTTCCCCACCATGACACAAAAGCTTATCAGCTTTAGCACTTGGTTCCTCTTCTTCGTCTTGGTCGAGCATTTAGGGGAACAGCAGATTGCCATCTCCGGAATCATCCGAAGCGTCTATATGCTAATCGGCATTCCTGCCTTTGCTTTCGGTGCGACAGCCAACACATTGACCAGCCGGTTGATCGGGGAAGGAGCTCCAGACGCAGTGAGACAAACATTGTCCCAAATCCTCCGGTTAAGCTGGGTTCTCTTGTTGCCCATCGCCCTTTTCTGCCTCTTTTTCCCATCGACTGTCCTGTCCATCTACACAGACAATGTCGTTTTGGCAGAAGCGTGCGTCCCTTCGCTGTATGTCATCTGTTTAGGTGTCACAGCGATGAGCTTCGGAATGGTTTATTTTGAAGCCATCTCCGGAACGGGCAATACGACACATGCCCTCATCATTGAGATATTCGTCCAAATAGCCTATGTCATGCTCATTTGGTTCTTTGCCGTCTATCTGCATGCGAATGTTGCTTACGTCTGGTTGAGTGAATTCACCTATGGAACATGCATAGGATTTTTATCCTTTGCCTACTTGAAGTGGGTCAAATGGCAGAAAAAGTTATAGTTTAACACTATTTACACGGCAGTCTAATAGCTTTGGAATATTTCTTGTGGTGCCATTTATATTAATTATCAAATAAATATGGCTTATATAGATTATTACAACATTCTGGGCGTGAGCAAAGATGCTTCACAAGAGGACATCAAGAAGGCTTTTAAAAAGCTTGCCCGCAAATATCATCCGGACTTGAATCCGAATGACCCGGAAGCCCATCGGAAGTTTCAGGAGATTAATGAAGCCAACGAGGTTTTGAGTGATCCGGAGAAGCGGAAGAAATATGATGAATATGGCGAGAACTGGAAACATGCAGATGAATATGAGGCGCAACAGCAACAATATAGCCGCAACAACGGAGGCAATGGCAGCTTCCATACATCTTTCTGGTCGTCCGACGGAGATGTAAACGGAAGCGGGTTCTCCGACTTCTTCGAACAGATGTTCGGTTCGCACCGTAAGGGAAGAGATGGGCAATATGGCTATCGGGGACAAGATTATACAGCCGAGCTCCATCTCTCCTTGACAGATGCGGCAGAAACACACAAGCAAATTCTTACCGTCAATGGAAAGAAGTTGCGTATCACAGTTCCGGCAGGTGTCGCAGACGGGCAGACCATCAAATTGGCCGGCCAAGGAGGAGAAGGGGCAAATGGAGGTCCCGCAGGAGATTTGTATATCACATTCATCATCGACAACAACACCCGGTTCAAACGGGAAGGGGATGATTTGTACACAACTGTTCCTTTGGATTTGTACACGGCTCTGTTGGGCGGTGAAGTCATCGTTGACACATTGAACGGGAAAGTCAAACTGAAAGTACAAGAGGGAACCCAAAATGGTTCAAAAATACTTTTGAGGGGAAAAGGATTCCCAGTCTACAAACAGGATGGCGTTTTTGGTGACTTGATTATCACCTACAATATTACCATCCCGACAAATCTGACTGACAAACAGAAAGATTTGCTGCGGCAAATACAAACTCTTTCATAACCGATAAACAATAGAACAATGAATACAGATTATATTATTGTCAACGAATATTGCCAGAAATGTCATATCGACCCTGAATTCATTCTGATGTTGGATGAAGGAGGATTGATTAGTGTGCACCAAATAGACAACGAATCCTGTTTGCCTCTCTCCCAACTGAAAGAAGTGGAGCAATACACCAGGATGTACTACGATTTGTCCATCAACATGGAAGGTATAGATGCCATCCACCATCTGCTTGGCAGGATGGAAGAAATGCAGAAAGAGATTGCCCGTTTACGCAACCGCCTCTCTTTGTATGAAGAGGAGTGGGAGTAGTTGGGTTTGTCTTATAATAAAAGGGGCTGCGTCAAACAGATGTTGTGATGCAGCCCCTTTAAAGTATGTCAGAATCAGATTAGTTGTTTTCCGGACGCAATTTGCGAACAACCGCACCCGTGCGCCACATTTCGCTTTCACGCAAAGCCTTCAACTCTTCGTTCAACTTCTCACGGTAATCCGGTTGTGAGTTAGAGTCGATAGAGCGTTGAGCCTCGTTACCGCAAGCAACTTCATTATACAACTTCTCAAATACAGGTTTTACGGCATCGTGGAACGGACCCATCCAATCCAATGCGCCACGCTGGGCTGTCGTAGAGCAGTTGGCATACATCCAGTCCATACCCTTTTCACCAAACAACGGCATCAATGACTGGGTCAACTCCTCAACCGTTTCATTGAATGCTTCAGAAGGTTCATGTCCATGTTCACGCAATGTCTCATACTGAGCCAACAACAATCCTTGGATTGCACCCATCAAAGTACCACGTTCACCGGTCAAGTCGGAATAAACCTCTTTCTTGAAAGTCGTTTCAAACAAATAGCCCGAACCGACACCGATTCCCAAAGCTATGACACGCTCCCAAGCACGACCAGTAGCATCCTGATAGATGGCATAGCTTGAGTTCAAGCCACGACCCTGCAAGAACATACGACGCAAAGATGTGCCTGATCCTTTAGGAGCAATCATGATAACATCTACATCCTTTGGAGGAATGATGTGTGTACGATCACTGTAAGTAATGGCAAAACCATGAGAGAAATAGAGGGCTTTGCCTGCTGTCAAATGCTTCTTGATGGTCGGCCAGCACTGGATTTGTGCCGCATCAGACAATAACACCTGAATGATGGTCGCTTTTTCACAAGCCTCTTCGATGCTGAACAGCGTTTCACCAGGAACCCAGCCGTCAGCAACTGCCTTTTCAAAAGTCTTGCCTTGGCGTTGGCCAACGATTACATTAAAACCATTGTCACGCAAATTCAAGCTCTGTCCAGGACCTTGCACGCCATAACCGATCACAGCGATTACTTCATCTTTCAACACTTCTCTTGCTTTCTCTAAAGAAAACTCTTCGCGGGTAACTACATTCTCTTCAACACCGCCAAAATTCATTACTGCCATTTTGTTTTGTTTTTGTGACAGCACCATGCTGTCGTTATCGTTAAATTAATTCTTTCTCACTCAAATATCACTTTACTACGGACGACGATATCGGAACCGTTCTTTTTGACTTCGACATCAAATTCATCCGTCTCCTTTTGCTCCTTGTAGAAACTCAAAGTGTCGCCATAGTAGCTCTCTGCCACGTATGCCATTTCAAAGCGCTGGATGTGCTTTTCTTTGAACATCTCTATCGGGAACAAGTCCAATATATGTTCGATATATTTGATGCTATTGACATGACCGTTGATGTCGATATCGCTATATCGGGTCTGATGCTCGGCGACTGGATCCGTTTCTGCCACTTTAATCCGTGCCGGCTTCGCTATCGGACAATCTTTGTCACAAATGTAATCGGTTATGCTCCCGCCATGGAGTGTCAACAAATCCGCGGGCTTCCTCGACTCCATGCTAATCATTGCCCAAACAGAACGGGCATAGCCGATAGGAACGCCCTCCGCATTCAAGATTTCAAAGTTACGATCCGTAAATAAGCGGTACACGTTCTCCACCCACGTCCGGATGGTAAATTTCTCATATTGCCGCGGCATGTCCGTCAACTCGATTGCCAAACGGGACAACACCCAAGTGTAATGGCTCTCATTCAATGTGGCAATTCCAAAGCCGCGGTCAGCAGCATGGAATCCGGCACAGTTTAACAAATGGTTGCCCAAGACGCCCATTGTCAGCCTTCCCGTAAAATCCACATGGAAAGGTTCAGCCACAAACGAATAACTACCTACTTTATCTATTCCCATCACTTTTGACTCTTTTCTTGTTGGTAACGATCCAAACGATGGGACAAATATTCATTCACTCTTTCAAAGCAGCTGGTTGATACCGCAATCCTGCCGGAACGGACAAACTGCAAGACACATTCAAACGCCCTCAACTCGTTATACAAAGAGGTGATGTCTTCGCCCGACCCTGTCATTTCCACAATGGAAAAGACCGGATTCACCTCTATGATATGTGCCCCGAAACGGCGGATTACACACGACACATCGGGAGTGGACTGGATTTTCGGTGTGGAAACTTTGTACAAAGCCACTTCCATTTTGAAGATTTCGTCATCCGCAAAATAGTGTGCTTGGATGACATCCAGTTTCTTCTCTATCTGCTTCACGACCTTTTCAATCACATCGGCAGTCGTCCAACAGGTAATCGTGTATTTATGGACACCCTTAATGGAGGAAGCCGACACATTCAAGCTCTCTATGTTCAACTGGCGGCGGGTAAATACTGCCGTTATCTGATTCAGTATTCCTGCTATGTTCTCTGAATGAACGATGATTGTATATAACGTCTTATTTTCCATACTAACTCTTCTTTAACATTCCAACAACATCTGATTGACAGAATATCCCGGAGGTGTCATTGGCAAAACATTTCCCTCTTCTATCACGCAAGCCTCCAAAAGGAAAGGTCCGTCTGTCTGGAGCATCTCCAGAATCGCACCCTCCAAATCGGCTCTCTCTGACACACGACGGGAAGGGATGCCGTATGCTGCCGCAATCTGCATATAATCGGGGTTCATCATCGGGGTGAAGGAGTAACGATGGTTGAAGAACATCGCCTGCCATTGCCTTACGTTGCCCAAATAATTATTGTTCAACAAGATGATTTTAACCGGGGCTTTCTGTTCCATGATGGTTCCGAACTCTTGCAAGTTCATCTGCAAACCACCATCACCCATAAAGACGCAGACCGTGCGGTCCGGGCAACCAAACGTCGCTCCGATAGCTGCCGGCAATCCAAAGCCCATCGTGCCCATTCCACCGGAAGTAACCACGCTCCTTTTCTGGGAGAACTTGAAGTAACGGCAAGACATCATCTGGTTTTGTCCCACATCTGTCACCAATACAGCTTTGTGGTGGGTCGCTTCGCTCACGGCATGGATGACTTCGCCCATATTCAACGGTCCTTCCGCCGGGAACAACTCCCGTTGGATGACTTGGTCAAACTCTCTCTGTTCATACGGGGCAAAACTCTCAATCCATTCCGTATGTCTATTCTTTTGCATCAATTCGGTCAATAGTGCCAATGTCTTTTTACAATTGCCCAAGACTGGAATATCCACCGGCACATTCTTTCCCAACTCCGACGGGTCGATATCCAAATGGAGAATCTTGGCTTGCTTGGCGTATGTGTCCAATTTGCCCGTCACGCGGTCATCGAAACGCATCCCCACGGCAATCAACACATCGCATTCGTTGGTCTTGACATTCGGTCCCAAATTGCCATGCATTCCCAACATTCCTTTATTCAACGGATGGGAAGAGGGCAATGCGGAAAGACCTAACAGCGTGCAACCACATGGAATGTCCGCCTTTTCGATGAACTGGATCAATTCGGATTGCGCATTTCCCAATTCGACACCTTGCCCGACCAAGGCAAAAGGCCGCTTCGCACTGTTTATCAAGGCGACTGCCTCGGCGACACACTTCGGGTCAATCTCCGGATCCGGGTCATAACTGCGAATGAAATCGACATCAACCGGTTCATATTCCACCTTCTCCATCTGCGCATTCTTGGCGAAGTCCAAAACCACGGGACCCGGACGACCGCTTCGTGCAATATAGAAAGCACGGGAAACCGCCCACGCTATGTCTTCTGCCCTTCGTATTTGATAACTCCATTTTGAGATGGGCTGTGTGACACCGACCAAATCCACCTCTTGGAAAGCGTCGGTTCCCAAAAAACCGGCTGCGACCTGGCCCGCTATCACCACAATCGGCGTGCTGTCAATCATCGCATCCGCAACTCCGGTAATCGTGTTGGTTGCACCCGGACCGCTGGTTACCAAGCAAACTCCCACTTCTCCGGAGACACGGGCATAACCTTGTGCGGCATGCGCTGCGCCTTGCTCGTGACGAACCAAGATATGGTTCAAACTATCTTTATGGTCAAACAATGCGTCATAAACCGGCATGATTGCACCTCCGGGATAACCGAAGATGGTTTTAACGCCTTCATGTTCCAATGAACGCATCAGGGCTTCTGAGCCTGTTATAGATTCCTTCATGACTGATTCTTCTTAATCTTCTATTATTCTAACACCTCCCTTATCGGCTGAAGAGACCATCTTTCCGTATGCCTTCAATGCCTTGGATACTTCTCTCTGGCGGAAAGGAGGCGTAAATGCCTTCTTGCCTCGTGCCTCTTCTTCCTTGCGTCGTCCTGCCAACTCTTCGTCCGTGAGTCGGACATTGATGGATCGTTCCGGGATATTGATTTCGATGATGTCGCCATCCTTTACCAATCCGATGGCTCCGCCTGCCGCTGCTTCCGGAGAGATATGGCCGATGGACAATCCGGAAGTTCCTCCGCTGAAACGGCCGTCAGTAATCAATGCGCACTCTTTTCCCAAGTGGCGGCTCTTGATATATGAAGTCGGATAAAGCATCTCCTGCATGCCCGGTCCACCTTTCGGACCTTCGTAGGTAATGACCACCACATCGCCGGAAACCACCTTGCCTCCCAAAATTCCTTCATTGGCGGTATCTTGTGAATCAAACACTTTGGCAGGACCGGCAAACTTCCAAATGCTCTCATCCACGCCGGCTGTCTTGACGACACAACCGTCTTGGGCGATGTTACCTTTCAAGACTGCCAACCCGCCATCCTTGGAATAGGCATGTGCCACATCACGGATGCAACCTTCTGCCCGGTCGGTATCCAACTCCTTGTAATAGGTCTCTTGTGCGCCCATCGTAATAGAGAATTGGTTCGCCGGAGCACTCTTATATTTCTTTACCGCCTCTTCTGTCACATGAGGGGAAGTGATGGCGAATTGATCCACCGCTTCTGCCAATGTCATGCCGTCTGCCCGCTTGACCGAACCATCCACCAATCCGGCTCTCAGCAATTCATTCATAATGGCAAGGACACCGCCCGCACGGTTCACATCCTGCACATGGTAAGTGCGTGTGTTCGGAGCCACCTTGCAAAGGCACGGAATCTTCCGGGAAAGCATATCAATGTCATCCATCGTAAAGTCGGCTTGCGCCTCTTGTGCCACTGCCAACAGATGAAGGACCGTATTGGTAGAACCGCCCATGGCAATGTCCAAAGACATGGCATTAAGGAACGCCTGACGGGTGGCAATGTTGCGCGGCAGAACGGATTCATCTCCGTCCCTGTAATATTTGTAAGCATTCTCCACAACCAATTTCGCCGCATCACGGAAAAGTTGGAGGCGATTGGCATGTGTAGCCAAAATAGTCCCGTTGCCCGGAAGTGCCAAACCGATTGCCTCGTTCAGGCAGTTCATGGAGTTGGCAGTGAACATTCCAGAACAACAACCACAGCCCGGACAAGCATGGCGTTCCACGTCTGTAATCTGTTCGTCACTGACAGATGTGTCAGCGGCTTCAATCATCGCATCGATCAAATCCAAATGACGACCGTTCCACTCACCTGCTTCCATCGGACCGCCCGAAACAAAGACAGTAGGGATGTTCAAACGCATGGAAGCCATCAACATGCCCGGCGTAATTTTGTCGCAGTTGCTGATGCAGACCATGGCATCTGCTTTGTGGGCATTCACCATATATTCAACGCTGTCCGCAATGATATCGCGAGAAGGCAAAGAATAAAGCATTCCATCATGTCCCATCGCAATCCCGTCGTCAATGGCTATCGTATTGAATTCAGCAGCAAAACAGCCCAACTTCTCAATTTCCGCCTTGACCAACTGTCCGGCTTCATGCAAATGCACATGACCGGGGACAAACTGGGTAAACGAATTCACAATGGCAATTATCGGTTTCCCGAATTGCTCTTTCTTCATCCCGTTGGCACACCATAAAGCTCGTGCGCCAGCCATTCTTCGGCCCTCGGTACTGAATGAACTTCTTAACGGATTCTTCATCGCTTTTATCTCCTATTCGTATTAACTTTATTATTCCATCATAAAACGTTATAACAACAAAAAAGCCTTTCTCGAAGGAGAAAGGCTGTAAGAATTATATCATAATGAATTTGAACATCCTGCATACCTTTCTCCTTACCGGCTAATAATTAGCAAGCTCACGACAGAAATAATATACAAATTGTTGTTCAACATCATCTTTAGCATCTTTTTTGTTTTAACGCTGCAAATGTAGAATAATAATTCTAACCAACAAAGAATTTATAAGAAAAAAATCATTTTTTCTTTCATTTCTCAATTCACCCACATTGAACCAATTACATTTTAACAGGAACACACTCCCGTTTGAGTGGATAACACGATATCCGCAAACGAATAGTATCCCGTTCATTAATAGATAGAAAACTGTTCATTTATAAACCAAGATTGCCAGACTGGTGTTTCATCCAATAAGTTGTCACATCTTCAACGCATGAACCGCCACAGAAATATATGCACATCAAAGAGCAGAGTATATCTCTGTATCGATTTTGCCTCGTTTTGCCACGAAGTCCCAATGTGGAGTCTATTATATTGAACAAAAAGAGTGTTATATTGCTCCATGATTGAAAAAATTCCTCCAAAAAGAGTGAGTTTTTCTGATTTTATCTCTATCTTTGCGATGCTTGCTGAAGATTTGTTTGATTTGATAGCAAACTAAGTCAAATGGATCTTCTGGCTCTGCAAAATCATGAGCAACAAAAAGTCGCACGGAAACTTATAATAATATTATATTATTATGTTAGACAGAACTACCGACTTTTATGTAAAAGGAAATGCTACCCAAACAACATCAAATAAAAACAGCTCTATTTAAGCAGCAAATGAGTTCTACTGCTTGAAAAGGAGTAACACAAATGGATAGGACTCCCCTTTAAAAAGCACATGAAAAAGATTTATTTAATTCATTATTTACTGTTGTGTTGCATGATTCTTGCAATAGCAGCATCATGTAACGATGACAAGGATGGCTACGATCCCGACAATGTGAATGACCCCGAGAAGCTAACTGATCCATTGCCTACTTCCGACCAGTTAGCTGTAACACACAACAACACGCTTTATTACCTTTCGTTCTGGAGCAAAGAAGACCATGCAATATCCGACAACATGATAAACCGTTACAAGAAGGTGGTTCCTTATGTTCCAGGAACGAAGATGGAGATTGGCGACGCATTCTTCTTTACTCGGGAGGACATAGCCCGGATTCAGTCAGAAGCCGATTTATTAGCAGACTTCAAGGATATGTTCCATAAACAGAGCATTGTGATGATGATGGAGGGAGGAACAAACGAGGATTTTAATACAGTCTGCACGTTACTTGATTGCTATAATCCTTACGTGAAGGGAGATGATTCTCATTCGGACGAATTACCATTGTGGGTATTTTCCGGGCCACTGCCGTCGGCGAGCGGATTCTATTCCAAGCTCAATGCTCGTAGTACTGCTACCAGAACTAAAGGAGTAAAAGGTGCTGAAGGCGAAAAATCCGTACAGACGATTAATGAATACGGGCAGGGAATTCATTGCGATATGACAAGCCAAAGTTTACAAAGAGCCCTGGAACCGAAAGCTCCGTCAAACGGTTCGTCGGATTTGAAAAACTTGATATCTGCCTATATCGTTATCGGTCAAAATAGCTATAAAGCGGCCCTGTTAAAGGAAGAAGTGGGATAGACAATTTTCAAGTAGAAGCTAAGATATGGACCGCTTATAGCAAAGATCGGAAAGAACATTTCTATTTGGTAAATCTTGGCTTTATAGCTTATGTGGAACCTTCTTTTTATGGTGAATGGCATAATACAGAGCTTTTTTGGAAAGGCTATGGGCTTTGTCTGACTAATGTGAATTTGGAATTCGATCCTGTTCACCCGAACAGCTCCGTTGTTCATGCGCATTCCCCGCAGACTACGGAAAAGCAGAGTTCTTATACCAGCAATGTCTCTTTCGAGTTAGGGGGGTCTGTAAGCGTCACCGGTCCCGAAATCTCAGGAGGAGTCTCTATTTCCAACAGCCACACGGAAACAATAAACGACATTGAAGTGGTCAACAGAACCAATCCGGCTCAAGGAAGTCCGCAACTCAGGTGGCAATTTAATTTACGCGAGCCCTCTTCACATTTTAATATGTTTTGTTTCTCGTCAAGTGCTGTCGATGCAGGAGCCAAGGCTGGGATAAGCACTTGTAGCTTGTCCACGGATTTTATTATTTCAGTACCTGATGGAGCAGCGAACGTATGGAGGGTAAGTATGTATCCGACATTGAAAGCTTTTTTCTTTTCGGATGTTATGGGACAACATCTGCAAGAGGAAGAGAAATATGACAACAAGGCGCAGATTGGCATCGAAAAAGTTTTTAGCTTGCCGACTGTCGATCTGAAAGATGAATGATTTTTTGATTAATGTCTTTTGATTAATATATACAAAAGCCCCTGGAAGTTACACCACCGGGGGCTTCTTGTATCTGCACATAACGCAAAACCAACATTATTTTTCCCCGACTTCGTCACTCAAAAAATATACTTTTACAACTGATTGATAAGCAATCCCATGTGTCTTTCTGTTTCCTGATCTTGGGTGAAGCAATGACTTGCATCCTACATTTTTTGTTTTTCACCTAGGTGATAAGTGCTTTTCACCTAGGTGATAAGTGCTTTTCATTTAGGTGATAAATGCTTTTCACTTAGGTGATAAGCTTAAATACTTGGATGCAAACTGTATGTTAACGTTTTTAGTTGACTACTAAACGTCTTATCAATAAAGAAAGTTGACTCGGTTAAAACTTAGTAATAAAACAGGTTGACCATGACCTTGACTTTGAGGATTCTTTTTGGGAAAAGCATCCGGAACAATGTTTTTTTGTACTTTTGTAACTAAACAATACTACGGTTAACAATATGGACAGAAGAAAATTTTTTAAAAGGGTTACAGGAACTGGCGTTCTTTTAGCCGTATCCCAATTACCTGCTTTGGCAGAAGACAACCCGCAAGTGTTTGCGAAAAGAGGACAATACGAAAGACTTGCTTTGGCTTATGCAACCGTGGAAATCGGTTTGCCGAAACCGTTCTCCATACTCCATATATCCGACACTCATTTGACAGCCGCATATCCTCATGAAAATGAGAAAAAACAGCAGTTGAAGGAAAACAGGACCCAATGTTTCGGAGGAAGACAAGAAGAAGCATTGAGGGATTCCTTGGCATGGGCGAAAGAACATGTAGATTATGTCATCCATACGGGGGATTTGATTGACTGGCAAAGTGAAGCCAATTTCGATTTGGTCCGCAAATATTTCGGGAAAGGGATTGGAGGATGTTTGGGCAACCATGAATATTCGACGGACATGTGGCTCAGTGAACCTAAACAAGAGAACACCGAGGCTTACAAAGACAGAAGCAGGGATTTAATCCAAAAGACTTTCCCTTTCAACACTTCTATCCAATCGCAAGTGGTCAATGGCGTCAACTTCATCGCCTTGGATGATGTGTACGGGACTGTCACCCCGCAACAAGTCAAACAGTTCAAAGAGGAGGTCAAGAAGGGACTTCCCATCGTGCTCTGCATGCATGTGCCTTTCTATACCGACCTGATTTGGAGAGCGACAGAAAGGTTTTGGAACAACACTTTGGCTTCAGATATACAAGATAAAGCATATTCACCGAGTGGCGATTACGAAGCTCAGAAAAAAGATACCACCACACGGGACTTCATCGCTTATCTAAAGGAAGAGCCATTGTTGAAAGCCATTCTGACCGGGCACTTGCATGTGACTGTTGAAGAGCAGTTCTCACCGACAGCACGGCAATATGTCGTTGGAAGCAATTTCTTTTTCCATGGTAGAGAAATCCTATTTATATAAATTATTATCATTCATAACACCAATCATCATGAACAAATTTATCACAAGTAAATGTATATTATCTTTCGTGGCAGCTTTCCTGCTGTCCATCCCTGCTGTTCGGGCGGAGATTAACCCGAAACCTTTTGTCATCCCAGAATTAAAAAGCTGGACAGGAGCAGAAGGCATAACCGCTCCTTCCGGACGAATTGTCATTAAAAATGCAAAAGCGAAAGCTGTGGCAGAAGCGTTGGCATCCGATTACCAAACCATGTTCGGCAAGCAATTGGAGGTTGCCACGAGTGGATCCAAAGCAGGCGACATTGTGTTGAGCATTAAGAATGACAAAGCATTGGGTCCAGAAGGCTACATCTTGAATATTGACCGCACAATCGAACTGACAGCCACAACCAAACAGGGACTTTTTTGGGCGACCCGTTCATTGTTGCAGATTTCAGAACAACACAAGAATGGCCTGCCTAAAGGGAAGACAGTTGACGTTCCCGAATACAAGCTCCGTGGTTTTATGATTGATTGCGGAAGGAAATTCATCCCGATGGATTACCTGCGCAACCTGACGAAAGTCATGGCTTATTATAAAATGAACACCTTGCAAATCCATTTAAATGACAATGGATTCCGCCAATACTTCAACAACGACTGGGACAAGACACAGGCCGCTTTCCGTTTGGAATGCGAAACATATCCCGGACTGACAGCCAAAGATGGTTCTTATACGAAGAAAGAGTTCATCGAACTACAAAAGTTTGCAGAAGAGAATGGCGTGGAAATCATCCCTGAGATTGATGCCCCAGCCCATGCCTTGGCTTTCACCCAATACAAACCGGAATTGGGCAGCAAGGAATACGGAATGGACCATCTCGACCTTTTCAACCCTGCGTCCACGGAGTTCATGGACAATTTATGGAAAGAGTACATAGAAGGGAAAGAACCTGTATTCCGCGGCAAGCGTGTCCATATCGGCACCGATGAATATTCCAACGCAAAGAAAGAGGTGGTAGAAAAGTTCCGTGAGTTCACAAACCATTATATTGAATATGTAGAGAGCTTTGGCAAGCAGGCGGTCGTTTGGGGAGCATTGACCCACGCAAACGGCAACACACCTGTCAAAGTCAAAAACGTGTTGATGGATATTTGGTACAACGGCTATGCCGACCCGGTTGAAATGAAGAAACAGGGCTACCAGATGGTCAGCATCCCCGACGGATGGGTTTATATCGTCCCCGCCACCGGTTATTACTATGACTACTTGGATTGCCAACGTATTTATGAGCAGTGGACACCGGCAGTCATTGGCGAAAAGACCTTTGAAGAGAACGACCCGATGATTGAAGGCGGCATGTTTGCTGTATGGAACGACCATGTGGGCAACGGCATTACAGTCAAGGACATTCACCACCGCATCTACCCAGCCCTCCAGACGATGGCAATCAAATGCTGGACAGGAAAAGAGACCCGGCTTCCTTATGCGGTGTTCAACGACAAACGGATGGAATTGAGCGAAGCCCCTGGCGTAAATGAATTAGGAAGATTAGGGAAACCCGGTTCCGTCGTATTGGAAAAAGCAACTTTGGCAGCAGGGGAGAAACTCGATGTGGAAGAAATAGGCTATAACTATGCCGTGCATTTCACCATTGAAGGAAAAGAAGAGGCGAAAGGCACAGTATTGTTCCGCTCTGCCAGTGCTACCGTATATTTGTCCGACCCCGAACAGGGGAAATTGGGCTTTGAAAGGGAAGGTTACCGCAATCTGTTCAAATATAGCATCCCGGCAGGTGAAAAGCATCAAATCACAATAGAAGGCACCAACAAAGCGACCCGCTTGCTGGTTGACGGTGAGTTGAAAGAAGAATTAGGACCTCAACGATTGGTTATCATGCGAGATAGAGACCGTGCCCATTACCAAGTGGAAGGAAGCTATGTCTACGAACCGATTGTTTATAATCCGGGAGACCAGATTTATTACCAACGGACTTTGGTTTTCCCTCTTCGCCAGGCAGGAGAGTTCAAGAGCATCCTCTCTAACCTAAAAGTTGAAACCAAATGAGATAACAAAACAAAAAAGTGACATTTATTTCACATTAAAGTTGTATATTTGCCCGATAGAAACCAAATTTCAATACAAATGGAGTCTCTAAATCTAATAAAAATGACCCGTGGTTAGCTCCATACGAGGAAGCTATCCAAGGACGCTTTGATTATGTCCGCGAACGGGAGAAGAATTTGACAAACAACGGCAAGCATACTTTGTCCGACTTGGCTTCAGGATATCTCTATTTTGGACTGCAAAAGAGCGGCAAAGAGTGGATATTCAGAGAGTGGGCTCCCCACGCAACTGCCATCTATATCATAGGTACTTGTAATGGATGGCAAAAGAAAGAAGAATACCGGTTGCAACGCATTGAAAATGGTGTTTGGGAAATAAAACTCCCATTGGACAAACTGCATCATTTGGATTTGTTCAAACTATGGATGGAATGGGAAGGCGGTTCTGGAGAACGCATCCCTGCATGGATCCGCCGTGTGGTGCAAGACCCAGAGACTAAAATCTTCAGCGCACAAGTGTGGAGTCCGGAAAAGCCATATCAATTCCAAGTCAAACGATTCAAACCGGACGCAGCTCCATTGATGATATACGAATGCCACATCGGCATGGCTGCCAACGAAGAGAAAGTTGGTTCTTACAATGAGTTCCGGGAGAAAGTGTTGCCACGGATTGTAAAAGACGGTTACAATGCTATCCAAATCATGGCGATACAAGAACATCCTTATTATGGTTCTTTCGGTTATCATGTCAGCAGTTTCTTTGCAGCCTCTTCACGGTTCGGCACTCCGGACGAGCTTAAACAGCTTATCGACGAAGCCCACAAATGCGGACTGGCTGTAATCATGGACATCGTGCATAGCCACGCTGTCAAAAACGAAACGGAAGGATTGGCCGCTTTGACGGTTCATACGATTTATATTTCCACGGTGACGGACGCCGTGAACACCCTGCATGGGATTCCCTCTGTTTTGACTATGGAAAGAATGAAGTCATGCACTTCCTCCTCTCCAATTGCAAATTTTGGATGGATGAATATAAATTCGACGGGTTCAGGTTTGACGGTGTCACCTCCATGCTTTATTATAGCCACGGCTTAGGGGAAGCATTCTGCAACTATGCCGACTATTACAACGGTCATCAGGACGGCGACGCCATAGCCTATTTGACCCTTGCCAACAAATTAATCCACGAAGTGAACAAGAATGCCATCACGATAGCCGAAGAGGTGAGCGGAATGCCAGGATTGGCTGCCCCAATCGAACATGGCGGATATGGCTTCGACTACCGCATGGCGATGAACATTCCTGACTTCTGGATCAAGACCATCAAAGAGAAAAAAGATGAAGATTGGCATCCGTCTGCAATCTGGTGGGAAACGACAAACCGGCGCGCCGATGAAAAGACCATCAGTTATGCCGAAAGCCATGACCAAGCATTGGTGGGAGACAAAACCATTATCTTCCGCTTAATTGATGCGGACATGTATTGGCACATGCAAAAGGACGACCATAATTATATGGTGGAACGAGGCATGGCTTTGCATAAAATGATACGTTTGGTTACTGCCTCCACCATCAACGGTGGCTACCTGAACTTCATGGGAAATGAGTTCGGGCATCCGGAATGGATTGACTTCCCACGGGAAGGGAATGGTTGGTCTTACAAATATGCACGTCGCCAATGGGATTTGGAAGATAATCCAGATTTGAAATACCATTTCTTAGGAGATTTCGACGAAGCAATGGTCAAGTTAATCCGTTCTGTCAAAAACTTCCAAAACATGCCGCTCCAAAAAGTATGGGACAACGACGGGGACCAAATATTGGCTTTCATGAGAAAAGACCTTCTCTTTGTCTTTAACTTCAGTCCGAACAAATCGTTTACGGACTACGGCATTTTGGTGCCTAAAGGCGAATACGAAGTGGCTTTGAACACAGATGATACCCAATTCGGAGGATTTGGATTGAATGACGACTCTGTCCATCATTTCACCCAGTTCGACCCTCTCTATAAAAAGGAGAAAAAAGAGTGGCTGAAGCTTTATCTTCCCGCCCGTTCAGCCGTTGTGTTGCGCAAGGTGAAAAGTGCTGCGAATGCACAAAAAGCAGAAGAGCCCTCTTCCAAAATGACAACGAAAACAAAGACAGAAAAAAAAGACAAAAGCCTCAACAACTAAAAGTGTTGCCGCTAAAGGATCAAAGAAAGTAACTAAGAAACAAAAATAATTATGTTATATCCATTAACATTCAAGCCTATCCTGAAAAGTGTAATTTGGGGAGGTTTACAAATATGCCCGTTTAAAGGCATCACTCCGACAGAAGAAGGTGTCGGGGAAAGCTGGGAGTTGTCACATGTCGATGATAACTTTTCAGTGGTTGCAGAAGGAGAATTGGCAAATAAATCTTTAGACGAACTCATCAAAGAGTACGGAAAAGAATTGGTAGGAGGCAAAGTAATGGAACGCTTCGGCTCACGTTTCCCCCTTTTAATCAAATTCATCGATGCAAGGGACAACTTGTCTATCCAAGTCCATCCGGACGACGAGTTGGCTAAAGTGCGCCACAATTCATTTGGCAAAACGGAAATGTGGTATGTCATCAAAGCAGACAAAGGAGCCTCCCTCTATTCCGGGTTCTCCCAGCAAATAGATAAAGAGGAGTATGTCAAACGTGTGGAAAACAACACCATCATGGATGTACTCAAAAAATACGATGTAAGCGAAGGAGATGTGTTCTTCTTGCCTGCCGGTCGTGTACATGCTATCGGTGCAGGCTGTTTCATCGCAGAAATCCAGCAGACCAGCAATATTACGTATCGTATCTATGACTACAACCGTAAAGACAAGAACGGTAATACTCGTGAATTGCATACGGAGTTGGCAAAAGATGCCATTGATTATACTTTGTATCCGGACTATCGCACGCACTACAAAGCTCATACCAATGCGACTGTCAATTTGGCGGATTGCAAATATTTCACGACAAACTTGATAGAATTGGATACTGTGATGGTTCGAGACTTTGAAGAGCTGGATTCGTTTGTCGTATATATCTGCATGGAGGGTTCTGCCACGCTGAGAGACAGCAATGGATATGAAATACGCATCCACCAAGGACAAACGGCTTTAATTCCAGCCAACAACAAGACAGTAGCCATTATTCCTGCTCCTAAGGCTAAATTCTTGGAAGCATATATAAAGTAAAAAGCGGTTTGTCGTCATTGCAAATTGCAAGGTTGCTTTGAGATGACCTCATTATTAATATATAAAAGAGAACTTGAAAGAGAAACAGCCTTCAGGTTCTCTTTTTAATATTTATCAACCATTTTACCCATTGATTACTTTTTTTATCCATCGTGTTTGACTAAGTTTGCAGCCTTTAACAAGTTAATGATATGAATTGGTTACAAGACACTTTCCTTCAGCCAACAATGGTTCAAGCCGTAGCTATTATCAGTATCGTATCCGCTATTGGCATCTATTTAGGGAGACTGAAAATATTCGGAATATCTTTAGGCATCACTTTCGTATTCTTCACCGGTATTTTAGCAGGCCATTTAGGCATCGAAGTAAACAAAGACATGCTGTGTTTCGCACAAAACTTCGGATTGATTATCTTTGTCTACACATTAGGTCTTCAAGTAGGTCCCGGATTTTTCTCTTCACTTAAAAAAGGAGGAATACTTTTAAACTCCATCGCTCTTTCGGTTGTCTTTTTGGGGTTACTGTCTGCTTTGATCCTCCATTGGACAACAGATGTTTCCCTTCCTAACATGATAGGCTTGCTTTGCGGTGCAGTCACCAATACTCCTGCATTGGGTGCGGCACAACAAGCTCTCCAACAAGTAGATCCTACCAACACTCGTGGCGTAACAGATATGGCTCTTGCCTGTGCGGTAACTTATCCATTGGGAGTTGTCGGCGTTATCTTAGCCATCATCATCCTTAAAGCCCTGTTTCATAAAGAGAGTTTAAAAGGCGCAGAGACGAAAGACAATAGTGCGCAAACCTATGTGGCAGAGTTCCAAGTCTGCAACCCTGCTATCTACCACAAGAGCATCAAGGAAATCATGAGCCTGATTGACAAGCATTTTGTCATCTCACGTGTATGGAGGAACGGAAAAGTATCGATACCGACCTCCGATACCACATTGGAAGAGAAAGATCATTTATTGGTTATATCCGTTAAATCAGATGTCGAGAACATCAAGTTGCTATTTGGTGAACAAGAGAACATCGATTGGAACAAAGCAGACATTGATTGGAATGCGATTGACAGCCAATTGATATCTAAACGCATCATCGTCACACGCAACCGTATCAATGGCGTCAAATTAGGATCCTTGCGCCTTCGCAACTTATATGGTATCAACATCACCCGTGTGACTCGTGCCGGCATCGACTTGCTCGCATCACCTGATTTGCATTTACAGATGGGCGATAAACTGACCATCGTGGGAGAAGCCAACTCGGTAAACAACGTCGGGAAAATATTAGGAGACGAAATTAAACGTCTGCGCGAACCTAACATATTGGCGATATTCATAGGATTAACATTGGGTGTCGTAATTGGTTCCATTCCTATTTCCATTCCTGGAATGTCCATGCCAATTAAATTGGGAATTGCAGGAGGTCCAATTATTGTCGGTATATTAATGGGCGCATTCGGACCGCGCTTGCACCTGACAACTTATACCACACAAAGTGCGAATCTTATGGTAAGGCAACTGGGCATCGTCGTCTATTTGGCTGGATTGGGATTGGAATCAGGAGCCCATTTCTTCGAAACCGTTTTCCGTACAGAAGGACTTTTATGGATTGGTTTGGGTTTTGCCTTGACAATTGTTCCCGTTTTGATAATTGGTTACATCGCTTCCCGCTTCTTCCAAATATCTTATGCCAAGAATGTGGGAATGTTATGTGGGAGCATGGCTAATCCGATGGCATTGAACTATGCAAATTCAACCGTAAATGGAGACGAACCGTCTGTGGCTTATGCAACTGTCTATCCGCTTTCCATGTTTGTACGCGTGATATCAGCCCAGTTGGTCATTCTCTTGTTCCAATAAGAACTTTGCGGCAACGTAACAAAACTTTCTCTTGGGGAGAAATGGTTGTGGCGAAAAGATAAATATCGCCTCCTTCTTTCACTTTGCATTTTTTGCGGAATTCCTCAACCGATAAGGGGAAATTACGGACTGTGACATTGGCTTTAGGAATGGATTTGGATAATGTCTTAGCCACTTTACTAGAGAAAGGAATGAGTTCATCCACCTCAAAGATGCGTCCAGGAAAATTTTCCACGAAAGTATCCGAAGTGTAAAGATGGCTATTGGGATGAACTTTGCCTAATGAATAATACAAAGAGATGGATTTAAATGCTCCCGCTTTCAATATGGAAGCATTAGGCTCATATAAATATTTCTTTATTTCCGGTGCATAGATGGCAGAAGCAGCCAATTCCTCTTCCATTTTAAATGAGAATAGCTGGGGAATGGGATTAGCCGCCTTATAATTGACACAATAAATCAACGGAGTCTCTACCTGTTCACGCCCCATGACAAACAACAGTTCCTTGCATTCATTCTTCACAGAAAGCACATGGACGGATTGGACTCCTTGGAGTATAGCTATTGTCTGCCGGATATCCGCCATAGGAGAAATCTTAGCAATCACTCGTTTGGCTTTCAATAACAAACGTGGTAACAACAGTGTTAAATCAGGTTCACAATCGCTCAAAGCAAAAACCCTCTTATTTCCTCTCCTCTTCTTGCCGGATCCAAATAAAAGAAATCCACATTCCCGAGTTGTTCAATATAAGAGGTCGAATCAGCAGAAAGCACTTGAATATTATCCGCCTTAAGCAGTTGGAAATTATGACGGGCAGCTTCACAATATAAAGGGAAACGTTCTATATAAATGACAGAACGAGCTTTTTGGGAAAAATAAAAGCTGTCTATGCCTAATCCGCCTGTCAAATCACAAATTACCTCTTCCGGAGAGACAAGCTGTTGCTTATAAGCAGCCGTCTGTTCAGACGAGCACTGCTCCGAAGCTATCTTGGAAGGGAAAACCAATGAATCATTGGCAACCCAAGACGGCAATTTTTCCCGTATTTGCCGCCTTGATGCTATTTGTTCGACCAAGAAAGGGACATTCAAACCAGGATAACGTTTCGCTCCCAATAGAAGTTTGGATATATCCTCATGAATATTCATTCGGATATATTCTTTCTCTTGATCGGTCAGTTTCATCGCTTTTACTTAAAGAAATAACGGATTACATCATTGCCATTCGCAAATAATAACAAGGCAAACAATAAGAACATTCCTGCCATTTGCGCATATTCCAAGAATTTATCACTCGGTTTCCTGCGGGTCACGACCTCATACAACAAGAACAGGATATGTCCTCCATCCAAGGCTGGAATCGGAAGAATATTCATAAAAGCTAACACAACAGAAAGCCATGCCGTACGCTCCCAGAAGATTTCCCAATTCCAGGAAGAAGGGAAAAGTCCACCGATTGCACCAAAACCACCAATACTGGAAGCTCCTTCTTTCGTGAAGACATATTGCATATCACTCACATAGCTCTTCAGCGTATGCACTCCACGAGTTATACCAGCAGGGAAAGAGGCAAAGAAGTTATACTTTAGAGTCACTGTCTTATACAACTCTGCTGGACTGGTTATAATTACTCCTATTTTACCGGCAGAATCAATCTGCATAGAGAAGTATTCCTTTGCTCCATTTCGTTCCACACCTACAGATGTCAATTTCCCTTTGTTCTTACGCAAAGCATGTGCTGCATCATAGAATGTCAAAGTTTCCACACTATCGACAGAGACGATGCGGTCTCCCGGTTCAATTCCTGCAATGGCAGCAGGACTTTCAGCATCAAGCAGACCTTTCACTACCATCGGGAAACGCATATTGGCAAAACCTTTTTTATCCCTCAGCACCCGCATCATCATATCTTCAGGAATAGGAATAATTGTCTCAATGCCATTGCGCAAGACTGTCACACTCTTTGCATTAACGACACTACGCAAGCAATCCTCTCCGAATCGGTCCAATGTCGCCGTATCAGCCTTCAATAAGATATCGCCATCTTTAAAGCCAACTTCATGAAATGTTTCACTATAGTCCATTCCCATCTCCATATTCTTTAATGGCAAATAGGAATCTCCCCAATGGAAAAGCACCATCGAATAGATAAAGAGAGCTAAAAGGAAATTAAATATCACACCTCCTGCCATAATCAGCAAACGTTGCCCAGCAGGTTTGGAACGAAACTCATAAGGTTTAGGAGGCTGAGCCATCGCCTCTTTATCCATGCTCTCGTCAATCATTCCTGATATCTTACAGTAACCACCTAACGGAAGCCAGCCCACGCCATATTCCGTATCACTGTTCTTTGGTTTGTATTTGAAAAGAGAGAACCAAGGGTCAAAAAAAGAGGTAAAACTTCTCCACGCGGACTTTGAACAAACGGGAAAACATAAAATGCCCGAACTCATGGACAATAACCAATATGGAGAGGCTTAGAATAAGCTGTAATGCTTTTATCAAAAAAATTTCCATGTTTATTTACAAATGACTTATTAATTGTTTTGCTATTTCTCTTGCTTCAGCATCTGAATTCACATAATCTTCATAAAGGGGAGAAGTCTGGAACGTTGCCTTTGCCATCGTCTCCTCAATCACATCGCTCATCTGCAAGAAGCCTATGCGGTCTTGCAGGAATGCAGCTACCACTTCCTCATTGGCAGCATTCAAGATGCAAGGCATGTTGCCCCCTTTGCGGACAGCTTCGAATGCGTAAGCCAAGTTACGGAACCGCTCCATATCGGGTTCCTCGAATGTCAAAGAGGAATATTTATTGAAATCCAAACGAGCATCCGGACTCTTCATCCGCTCCGGATAAGAAAATGCATAAGCGATAGGGAGCTTCATGTCAGGAATGCCCAATTGCGCCATTACTGCACCATCTTCAAACTGCACCATCGAATGGATTACGGATTGTGGATGCACAACTATCTGTATTTGTTCAGGAGCCACTCCAAACAACCATTTTGCTTCAATCATCTCAAATCCTTTGTTCATCATCGAAGCCGAATCAATCGTAATCTTCGCACCCATGTGCCAGTTAGGATGTTTAAGGGCTTGCGCCTTGGTAACAGAAGCCAACTCTTCCAAAGTTTTTGTCCGGAAAGGTCCTCCTGATGCCGTCAACAATATCTTCTCTATCCGATTATCGCCAGCACCATTTAAACATTGGAAGACAGCTGAATGTTCAGAATCGACAGGCAAAATAGGCACTCTGTTTTCCAAAGCCAAACTCATCACCAATTCCCCAGCCACCACCAAGGTTTCCTTATTTGCCAAAGCAATTGCTTTTCCAGCTTTAATAGCGGCAATTGTTGGTTGTAGTCCAGCATAACCAACCATAGCTGTTAATACCATATCTATGGGGTTACATTGCACGACTTGTGTAATAGCATCAGAACCAGCCCACACTTTAATAGGCAAATCTTCCAATGCCTCCTTCAATTCCGGATATTTCTGTTCATTGGCAATAACAACCACTTCCGGCATAAACTTGCGAGCCTGATTTATCAACAAATCAACTTGGTTATTAGCTGTAAGCGCATACACCTCAAAACGATCAGGATGCTCGCTCACAACTTCCAAAGCTTGTGTGCCAATAGAGCCGGTAGAACCTAATATAGCTAATTGTCTTTTCATATTCTCCTTTTAAAAAACGATATAATCTTCCGGGTTTACAGGCTTTCCTTCCAACCACAATTCAAAATGCAAATGAGGTCCGGTAGACAATACTCCGCTATTACCTACTAAAGCAATCGCTTCACCAGCCACAACACTCTGACCCGGTTCTTTCAATAACGTCTCGTTATGTTTATAAATTGATATGAATCCATTTTTATGCTGAAGCTGAATTACATTTCCTTCATTAGGGTCATAACCTGCATAAACGACAGTTCCATCCAATGTCGCCAACACACTTTCATTAGGCTTGGCTGCAATATCTATTCCAAAATGGCGAATATCCGCTTGATAACGGGATGAAACCATTCCATTGACCGGCTTGTAAAAGAAGAAAGTATTTGAATGGGAAGCATTAACATCCAACACAGTCAGATTATATTTCTCGTCTTGTTCAAAATCTTTCACATAAGCCTGTTCCGCTTCACTTCTCGGTATTTGGTAATCCACATCCGTTTGCGCCAATGAATCTATCCGCCGGATAGAATCCAATTCTATCTCCCCGGACATGATTTGCGTCACATTACGCAAATAAAGATCTTGTATTTGAATCATCCGCTCCAAAGAATCCGCCCGCAAAGCATTCTCCATGATTTCTTTACGCACTTCCACGTCCAAGTAACCAGGCAGATAGTTACGTATCGGAGTCATTATGATTATTAAAGCCGTAATCGTTATTAATGAGATGGCATAAACTGTCAATGTTACAAACGCCGAGAAGAGCGACAAACGGAAAGACCACACCTCTTCTAACGTGTTTTCATTAATAAATGACAACTTGTATTTGAAACGAACACGTTTCCAAAAAGAAAGATTATTATTTTTTTTTACACCTTTCCACCATTTCATATACAATCGATTTTACAAAGCCAACAACCCTTCAGGAACAGATACCATCATTTGTTTCTGTTCGTAATCAACATCCCTCACCAGCTCTTCCACAGCCGGCAACAATAAATCTCTGCCATCATAATCTATCTGCAACAAGACATTGATTGTGGAATCATCCACATTAGTTATTATCCCTAAGCGACCTTCTTTTTCATCAATCACCTCAAACCCGATAAAGTTATCCCAAGTGATATCCCCGACAAGCGAATCCTCGTCCACTCTTTCCAAGGGATAAAAGACATCACGGTTGGAAAATTCACGAGCTACCACTTCCGAATCAACACCTTCTAACTTCAACAATAAGGTCGAATCGGTCTTGTAGCGATAATCCTCAACAAAGAAAGGGACCAATATGCCATCCATGTCACACACCACGAACAAGTCATCCGAATCGTCAAACAAATCGCAATCTGTAACCAATGTTATTTCGCCTTTAATCCCATGAGGTTTGGCAAAGTGGCCTATTTTGAAAACATCTTCTTTCTTTATCATACCATCTTTGTTTTACAATCTTGTAATGCGTGCACCTATTCGGTTTAATCGCTTGTCAATATCTTGATAACCTCGGTCTATCTGGTCTATATTATGAATCGTACTTGTCCCTTCGGCACTCATCGCTGCAATCAACAAAGCGATTCCGGCACGGATATCAGGTGAAACCATATTGGAAGCACGGAGTTTAAAACGATGCCCCAAACCGATGACTGTTGCACGGTGGGGATCGCATAGGATAATCTGCGCTCCCATATCTATCAACTTATCTACAAAGAAGAGTCGGCTTTCAAACATCTTTTGATGAATCAAAACACTTCCAACTGCTTGAGTAGCTACAACCAAGAACACACTCAACAAATCCGGAGTCAAACCAGGCCATGGTGCATCCGCTATCGTCATGATTGAGCCATCCATGAAAGTTTCAATTTCATACGAATCGTGAGGTGGTATATGAATATCGTCACCTTGCTGTTCTACAGTAATTCCTAATCGTCTGAACGAATCCGGAATAATGCCTAACATTTGCGATCCGGTATCTTTTATCAACAAATCCGAACCTGTCATGGCAGCCATGCCAATAAAACTGCCCACTTCAACCATATCTGGCAAAATGGCATGTTCAGTCCCTTTCAGCTCCTTGACTCCCTCTATAGTCAACAGATTAGAACCAACTCCTGATATGTTAGCTCCCATTTTGTTCAACATGGAAGAAAGCTGCTGCAAATAGGGTTCGCATGCCGCATTATATATCGTTGTTTTGCCTTCTGCCAAGACTGCCGTCATCAATATGTTCGCTGTTCCCGTAACAGAAGCCTCATCCAATAACATGTAAGTACCTGACAAATGTTCACTTTTCACCTCGTAAACATGCCTTGAAGCATCATAAGAGAAAGACGCTCCTAACTTTTGAATGCCAAGAAAGTGAGTATCCAAACGACGTCTGCCTATTTTATCACCTCCCGGCTTCGGGAACATTGCTTTTCCAAAACGTGCGACTAATGGTCCCACTATCATTACGGAACCTCTCAAAGAAGCACTTTTCCGTATAAAATCATCCGTTTGCATATACTCCAAGTCCACCTCATCGGCCTGAAAAGTGTATGAACCCTCACTTATTCGTTCCACCTTCACGCGCATGTCACGCAATAATTGTATCAGATTATTTACATCCAATATATCAGGAACATTATGAATCGTCACCTTTTCAGGCGTCAATAATACGGCACAAATTACCTCCAGAGCCTCATTCTTTGCGCCTTGTGGGGTAATTTCCCCCACTAACCGGTGTCCTCCTTCTATGACAAATGAACTCATCTGCTCTTCTTTGAATAGTTATTTCTTTTTGTATTATTACTGCTATTATTCCGGGACAAAATATCTCGGCTCTCTGCCAATTTATGCACCTCTTCGTCTAACACAATAGCACCATTTGAAAGCTCATCCAAATCCTTAAAAAATCTTCCGGTCGTCAACAGACTCCTTATTCCATGTAAGGAAAGATTTTTTCATCTGGGTTGCCAACAAACGAACCAATTGGTCTTTCTCAGCACCTTTACGCAAATTCTGTTGCCTTCATAATCATCCGCTCCAACGTTTTCCCATAGTGGCGGTAACGGATGCGGGAATTATTATTCGGGATTCGTGGAGGACGAGTATACAAATTTTCTTTCCTCACTATTTCGTAGGGATAATCTATGTCCAACTTGAAATTAGACATGATTGCCAAGTGATCCCACAATATATGTTTAAAATCATTCACATCCCGCAAATGGGGAACATGTTACCCATCACGTTGATAATAGAATCTGCGCAACGCTTACGTTCGTTCCTGTCTTGAATTGTCACACAATAATCTACCATGTTTTGTATATTGCGTCCATATTCCGGCAAGATTAATTTCTCCTCTTGTGTATTATATTTCATTCGTAAAAGTATGTTTGTGTGCAAATATACTGTTTTTCTACCAAATAAGCTTTATCAAGCAGTTTAAAAGAAACAAAATTAGGGCAACTATGGCAGCCTGCCATATAAAACGCTTGTTCATCTTTTTTTTTTCAACAACAAGGGAAATAGTTCCTTCGGCGCATCTTTTATAACATGAATCAATTCCAATTCATTCAATATATTCTCTTCTGTTTCCGAATACAACATCGTGGCATCATACTGTTGGGCAAATTCTTGATCTTCCTTTACACGTTTTTCCAATTCATGACGCTGGGAAGCATTCACACTGCCATTATAATATGCACATATCTTGTCTTGCGTGCTTAACACCTCCTCCATCGGTCTATTCCAACACTGTTTTTCTTTTATTCCTTGGATGGACAACAATTGGCGGATACAAACCAACATCTCTGTAGGTTCCAACTCTCGTATGATGGAATCTTTCCCATGAATTGCACAGTACACACAACGGTGTATTTGGATATATTGCTCCTGCCAGGCATATTCTTCAAGATAAGCCGGAGTTTCTTTGGGTATCTCCTTCGATTGCACAGCCAAAAGTCCTACTGCTTTTTGGCTTCCTAAACGGAACAACTGTATCTTAAACGGAATTTTTCCCAAATCAAAAGACTGTTGATGTACCTTTTCTACTAACTCTGAAAAGCTTGCCACATACAATCCGCGCAAAGATGAATCGGAAAGCGCAAACCGTTTCCGAAGAAACGATTTGAACGCATTCCAATTCTTATCGTAATAATAAGATACTATCGCCTTCTCTTCTTTATAAGACATATTCATTTCTATTTTGAGGATACGATGACAAAGATACAGATTTTACCCCATATCATATTGATAATTCGTTCAAGACGGATATCAAACTCTTGTCTATCGGTTTGTTTTTCTTTATTGCTTCCGTGAATGGCACATAAACGACTTCATCATTACGAATGCCAATCATCACATTGCGTTGCCCTTCCAATAATGCTTGTATAGAAGCATATCCTAAACGGCTGGCTAAAATACGGTCATTCGCACTGGGAGAGCCACCTCGTTGCAAGTGGCCTAATATCGTCACTCGCACATCATATTGGGGATATTCACGTTTTACTCGTTCCGCATAATAAGTTGCCCCTTTCCCATTCGGGCTTTCTGTCACGATGACAATACTGCTATTTTTGGTTTTACGGAATCCTCGGCTGATAAACTCCTCCAATTGGTCCGTATCGGTCTGGTCTTCTGGTATGATGGCTGCTTCTGCCCCGGAAGCAATCGCACTATTCTGCGCCAAGAATCCGGCATCACGTCCCATAACTTCCACAAAAAAGATGCGTTCATGCGAAGATGCCGTATCACGTATTTTATCAACACATTCAACAATTGTATTTAATGCCGTATCATAACCAATCGTTAAATCCGTGCCACACAAATCATTGTCTATTGTTCCTGGCAGACCTATACAAGTGATGTCATATTCTTCCGCAAAGGTTCTAGCTCCTGTCAGCGACCCATCTCCTCCAATCACAATGAGGGCATCGATTCCCTCCTTTTGTATCACATCATACGCTTTTTTCCGCCCTTCCGGAGTCTCGAACTCTTTTGACCTGGCGGTTTTCAATATTGTTCCTCCTCGCTGTATGATATTGCTGACATCTTCCGTGCTCATCTCTTTCATTTCATCATTAATCAGCCCTTCATACCCGCGATAAATACCTTTCACCTTAAATCCGTGGCAAATGGCACTGCGTGTCACGGCACGAATTGTCGCATTCATTCCAGAGGCATCTCCTCCGGAAGTCAAAATTCCAACACAACCTCTTTCCATATTTTCCATTAGTTTAAAATTAAATACTACTTATAGCACCACAAATATAAGTCCAAGATATCTGTTTGGTAATTAAATAATTATTAATTAGAACTAAATAAATCTCCACGGCTGGAAAGAGCATAAAAAAAGGACACATCATTACGACGCATCCTTTTTCTTATCCATAAGTTTAAAAATCCGATTACGGTATCAACTGATGTTTGCGGAATACTCGTTGGATGGCTTCCAAAGCATAATCCAACTGTTCCTTCGTGTGAGTAGCCATCAATGAGAAACGTATCAATGTATCTTCCGGAGCGACTGCTGGAGCAACAACCGGGTTCACAAAAATACCTTCGTCAAACAATTCTTTAACAATAAGGAATGTCAAATCATTGTCACGGATGAACAACGGGATAATCGGTGTTTCAGTATGACCGATTTCACAGCCCATATTGCGGAAACCATCCAAAGCATAATGGGTCAATTTCCACAAATGATCGATACGTTCTGGCTCGCTCAACAAAATATCCAATGCTGCACCTGCTGCTGCTGTAGCCGCCGGAGTGTTACTTGCACTGAAAATATAAGAACGTGAATGATGGCGTAAATAATTGATAGTATCTTTATCCGATGCGATGAAACCACCAATAGAAGCCAACGATTTACTAAATGTTCCCATAATCAAATCCACGTCATCAGTTACGCCGAAATGATTACAAGTTCCACGGCCATGGTCCCCTAATACACCGATACCATGAGCCTCGTCAACCATTACACTTGCGTTATATTTCTTTGCGAGAGCTACGATTTCCGGTAATTTAGCGATATCACCTTCCATGCTGAAGACGCCATCAATAACAATCAGTTTTATCTTTGACGGGTCGCACTTCTGCAGCTGTTTTTCCAATGATTCCATGTCATTGTGCTTGTACTTCAATTTTGTCGAGAATGACAAACGATGTCCTTCTATGATTGAAGCATGGTCCAATTCATCCCATAAGATGTAATCTTCACGTCCGGTCAAACAAGAGACTACGCCCAAGTTTACTTGGAAACCTGTAGAATACACAATAGCATCCTCTTTTCCCACAAATTCTGCCAGACGTCTTTCCAGCTCGATGTGTAAATCCAATGTACCATTCAAAAACGAGAACCTGCACATCCCGTCCCATACTTTTTAATTGCGTCGATGGCAGCTTCTTTCACCTTCGGATGATTGGTCAAACCCGTGTAAGCATTTGAACCAAACATCAAAACCTTTTTCCCATTTATGATGACTTCTGTATCCTGATCACTTTGAATCACTCTAAAGTAAGGATAAATACCGGCAGCCATAGCTCGCTGCGGAGCATCATATTTTGCTAATTTCTCTTGTAAAAGTCTCATATTATAATTGAAGAGAATTGATTTACTATCTTATAATCCAACTGCAAAAGTAATAATTTTTTTACTTCTTTACGGCAAATACGCTAAAAGTTTTGCCAAAAGCATTATTTTTGTTGTTTTAAAACGAAGTATACACGATAAGCATTAATAAAAAATGAAAGTTCAAGCAATCATCAATCCCATTTCGGGCGTAGGTTCTAAACGAAAGATTCCCAAACTAATAGAAGACTTTTGCTCTGAATCAGGGTTTGATTTAGAACTTACTTTTACCGAATATGCCGGGCATGCCAGCACGGTTACGAAAAATGCTATCAACCAAGGAGCCAAATGTATCATAGCCGTGGGCGGCGATGGGACTGTCAATGAAATAGCTCGTTCCATAGTTCATTCGGATGCTGTTTTAGGCATCATTCCAAAGGGTTCTGGCAATGGACTGGCACGCGAACTTCATATTCCAATGGATGTCCGCCGCGCTTTAGAGGTTATTGCCAAAGGTAATCAAACAATCATTGACTGTTGCAAAGCAAATGACCGTGTTTTTTTCTGCACTTGCGGTGTGGGATTTGATGCGGCTGTCAGCCAAAAGTTTGCAAGCGAAAAAAGAAGGGGCTCGCTCACCTATATTAAAAACACCATCGAAGAGTACTTGAGTTACAAGCCGGAAATATATGATTTGCTCATTGATGGCAAATCCATCCAAGAGAAGGCTTTTTTGGTTGCGTGCGGTAACGCTTCCCAATATGGCAACAACGCCTTTATCGCACCTCACGCTAACATTCAGGATGGGAAATTGGATATTACCATTCTTTCTCCTTTCCAACCCATAGACATTGCACCTTTAGCAATCCAATTGTTCACAAAAACAATTGACAAAAACAGTAAAATCCACACATTAAAAGCAGAATCACTTTCTATCATCCGTCAAAATCCTGGAGTCATGCACTTGGATGGAGAGCCCATCATGGCTGACAAACAAATCGACATCAAGATAATCCCCCATTCGCTTCGGGTTTTCACTCCGGAAATCATTTCTTTCAAGAAAGAGGTGCATAATTTATTCGAAGAGGTAACCCGTTTCTTTGATAAACGGTTGCCATATATCTTCAAATGATTCCAAGGAATATTGTATTTATCCCTGATCAACACTTTTCCGTCCTGCCGACGAATCGTATAAATAAAAAAAGCGATGTGCCAACAATCTTTTGACACGCCGCCTTTATCTGTGTATAGAGGATTAATTGATTACTTGTTTTCAGCCAAGAACAAATCTGGAAGTGATTCCAAGTTCATCATACGATTGTTATTGTTGGTAACATTAATCAATGCAACATATTTACGATACTGGGTTGCATCCAATACTCGTTTCATCAATTTCAAGTTTCCGTAAATCGCTTTTTGCATTCTCTCTTCTTTGACCTCTTTCTTAGTAGCGCGAAGGCTTGACTCCTGCATTTCCTTGAAATACTCATTGATGTCCTCAACTTCACGAGCTTGCTCTGCTGTCAAGTCTAAATAGCTGCACAACTGATAAGTTGTTGCTGCAAACGGAGCTTTTTCTTTGTTTCCTGCAAAAGATGCTGTCGCACTCATTAAGATAGCGGCAACTAATAAACCTAAACGTTTCATAATTAAATAACCTTTTTAAATACCTTAAAACAACCTAATAATTATAACCCAAACATCGATACTGGCAAACACGTTGCCTGTTTCTTTTCGGCAGCAAATGTAATACATGTTTTACAACATAGTTTTTGAATAGCATTAAAAAGTGTAAAAAGTATCATTGTTTTGACTTATATCAATACTTTGTGATTAATATATTGCTCAAAAGGTTGTCATTAGGAAATAATATTCATAGATTATCAATCATATTGAAAGCAATACAAGGCATAAAGCAGACAGCAAAACGGCTTAAGCAAATTCGCTCAATTCCAGCCAACGCATGCCTTTATCGTCTAATTCGTCAATGAGCTGGCTGATTCTTTCCGATTGGCGAATCAACTCATCCGGACTGAGCGTTCCACTGCTCATGGACTCCTCCAATTCTTTCTTTTCAGCCTCTAAACGGGGAATTTCCGCATCCAATTCTTCAAACTCCTTGCGTTCTTTAAAAGTCAGGCGGCGTTTGGCAGCATTTTCTTCTTTGCGGAGTTTTTCAATTGGCGTTTCCTGTTTTTTCAAAGCAGCAGCTTCTTCTTGTTTGCGGATAGCATCTTGCTCCTCTTTCCATTCACGATATTGGGAATAATTGCCCGGAAAGTCTTTTATATCGGCATTTCCTTTGAATACCAAAAGGTGATCCACCACTTTATCCATAAAATAACGGTCGTGCGAAACAACAATAACACAACCTTTGAAACCTCGCAAGTATTCTTCCAACACATTGAGGGTCATAATATCCAAATCATTGGTTGGCTCGTCAAGTACCAAAAGTTCGGATTGCGCATCAATACCGTACAAAGGTAAAGACGACGCTTCTCGCCACCACTCAATTTATAGACATAATTATGTTGTTTATCAGGGGTAAAGAGGAAATAACTCAGGAATTGAGAAACACCTAATTTCCGTCCATCTCCCAAATCGATGTATTCGGCGATTCGCTGAACCACATCTATCACCTTCATCTGTTCGTCAAACTGCAATCCGTCTTGGCTATAATAGCCGAAGCGCACCGTTTCACCCACATCAAAATGGCCACTGTCCGGTTTCACCTCTCCCATCAACATTTTGATGAAAGTGGATTTACCCGTTCCATTATTCCCGACGATGCCCATCTTTTCATAACGGGCAAACACATAATTGAAATGCTCCGTTATCTTAAGGTCGTCGAACCGCTTACAAACATCAACTGCCTCGAATATTTTAGAACCTATATAAGAAGCTTTCACATCCAAATTGACTTGTCCCGCTTCTCGCTGCTGTTTTGCCTTTTTCTCCAAGTCATAAAAAGCATCAATGCGGTATTTGGCTTTTGTCCCGCGGGCTTGAGGCTGCCGGCGCATCCAATCCAACTCGGTACGGAGCAAATTACGGGCACGTTCCACTTCTGCATTCTGCGCCTCTACTCGCTCTTGGCGTTTCTCCAAATAGTAAGCATAATTCCCTTTATATTGAAATATTTGCTGGCGGTCAATCTCCAATATTTCACTACAAACACGATCCAAGAAGTAACGGTCGTGCGTCACCATCAAAATGCTGATAGTCGAACGGCTCAAATAATCCTCCAGCCATTCCGTCATCTCCAAATCCAAATGGTTGGTCGGCTCATCCAAAATAATCAATTCAGGTTCAGTAATCAAAACATTTGCCAAAGCGACACGCTTCAATTGCCCACCCGAAAGGCTCTCCACCTTTTGGTCGTAGTTATGAATCTTCAATTCTCCCAAGATTTGTTTGGCACGCTGCTCATAGTCCCAAGCCTTCAAGCTGTCCATCCGTTCCAACAATTCATTGACTTTCGTGGAGTCTTCATCCATCAAAGCTTGCTCATATTCGGCCAACAGCTTCACTGTCTCGTTTTGGGAATAGAAACATGCCTGCAAAACGGTCAAGCCGGCAGGATATTGGGGTGCCTGCTCCAAATAACCAACACGCAAGTCATTGCGAAAGACAACAGAACCGGAATCATAGTCCTCCTTTCCTGCTATGATGTTCAACAATGTCGTCTTTCCGGTACCGTTCTTGGCTATCAAGCCTATTTTCTGTCCTTGAGCGACACCGAAAGTGATATCCTCAAACAGAATATGGTCACCGAAACTCTTTGTCAAATTGTTTACCTGAAGAAAACTTACCATTTGAATATCGTATTTAGATTGCGAAGATAGAATAAAGTTTACAGACACCCAAGCTCCTTATCGGATAAAGTTGGTGTTCTTACGCACTTCAATTGGCGGCGGAGTAATGCCCGCACGCTTTCCTGCTTCGATACACTTCAACAACCACGCCATGTTGCGTCCTAAGATTCGCATGGTTTGGAGACCTTCGATATCTTTCATCACCTCCTCCGGAGAAGTTCCATGAACACCGTTCCAATAGTTGGATGAGACAACTGGCATATTGCTTATCGTGAAATATTTATTCAGTTGGTCGAAAGTAGAAGTTGAACCAGCTCGACGGCAAGAAGCTATCGCCGCTGCCGGCTTGTTGGCAAACAGAGAAGCCTTTCCGTAGAATGCACGATCCATAAAGGAGGTCAATGCTCCGGAAGCAGAGGCAAAATGGACTGGAGAACCAAAGACGAATCCATCAGCACGGACAGCTTTAGCCAAGAAGAGGTTCACACTGTCTTCCATGCAACACAGTCCGGTTTCCAAACATTGGTCACATCCCATGCAGCCAGATATCGGACGAATGCCAATCCAAAACATTTCTGTTTCTATACCTTGGGTACTCAATTCTTTCTCGATTTCACTCAATGCTGTGAAAGTACATCCATTATGATGCGGACTTCCATTTACCAATATTACTTTCATATCTCTTCGACTTAATTATTAAGCTATAAATAAAGAAAGCGAGAAAAGTATTACCTTTCTCGCTTTCCCTTCTCTTGAGCCTCTTGTCGGATTCGAACCAACGACCCCGAGATTACAAATCACGTGCTCTGGCCAACTGAGCTAAAGAGGCAAGTGGGCAAGCTTACTACATCGCGCCGCTACAACCAAGTACCCTTGCTGCGGTCAAGCCCTGAGGGGATTCCGAGGGAGCATGCCGTGTAGGACTTACCCAACTGCAAAGGTAGATATATTTTCCAAATTTCCAACTATTCCAGCCGAATAATTTTACTTTTTTCTTCCCTGATCGTCGGAAGCATCATATATCATATTGATTATCAAAACCGTTATTTAATAACAGAGGACTGCTCAAAAGTCCTAAGACATTTACCATCGTTTCAATATTCCCCGTTTGCTAACGCTTAACCCGAAGCCTGCGGTTTTACTTCCCATCATATCTCCCGTGTCTGCTCCGACCGTTCCTCCAAATTCCCAACCCGGCAATTTCGGATGATTATAATGGACATCGGCAGCCATGGAAACGCCCTCTTTCTTTTTCAAGAACGGAGCGGCATGCGTTCCCCAGCCATTCATCACGGTCAAACGAAGTTTATAATCCACACGCGGAGACAATGCACCTTTTAAGGCAAAATGGAAATCTTGGATGCGGTTGTCCCTGAATCCTGTGGAATGGTTTGTATTATACTCAGGCGAGAGAATCAGAGGAGAACCCACTGCTTTACCGAAATAGGAATTACCAGTCGTATATTCACCATTGTTATAGTAATTGTCACCTCCACCGCCACGGCCCGGATGAGCTTTATGGTCGAAATCTATCAAGTGGAACGGTCCGCTTTGGTTTCGAGTACACATATATTCCACGACAACCTTTTCAATCCATTTGAATTTTGGGAAAGCAAATTCCATTCCCCATAATCCGTCTGCTCCATTCCTAAATTCCGTTCCGGACTTGTCCGAACAGATATGCTGGTAATAACCTTTTGCATTCCAATCCGAACCGGAATATGCCACACAAAAGTCATAGCCAATAGTATGGCTGCCCAGCACATTGATTTGGTCGGAAACGGAAGCCCCTTCGCCTCCTTTGCTGCCAGTGATAATTCTAAGAAAATCTTTGAAGGAACGAGGCTGCTCGCCCAACTTAGGATTAGTAGATGTACCTCCCCATAACGCCAAATGCTGTACTCCTACAGAAGCAGAGAAAGGGAATGTTCCGCGAGTGTCCTTCAACTGCAAAGTGAATTTTTTGTAATGCCACAACACATCCTTCACCCAATAGTATTTATCTGCGTGCCACTCTTCCAAATATCCTGTATCAAATGACTTAGCCACACTAAAGTGCCCTTTGAATTGCAGCCAACCTTTTGTCAAAGGAACCACAGTAAACCGAGGGACGCTCAACCTTACTTCCGGCAAAGGACGGGAGTTGTTGGAATAGATAATGTCACCGGTGCTCAGTTCCGGATCCAAAATGGAATCATATCTCTCTTTACTGCCTACACTTAGTTCCAAGCAGCGATAACCTAATTCGCCATAGAGTTGCTGGACATATACATTCTTATATCGAGGAACTGCGACAACATAATCCATTCCTGCGCTCCACCGGAAATGTTTCCCCAAGTGTTGCTGATGGAATACTCCAGCCTTTAAATAGCCATTATTGGCATCGAGCGGCACGATTCCATACCGATTACTTGTCATCCAAAAAGGAGTGTAATCTCCTGTTGCCACACTTCCAGCCACTTCTGCCCTGTAAGTAGTAGCGTCAAGGTTGTCTTGTGCATTTGCAGCCATCGTGACTCCCAAGCTCATGCCGAGCCACAAATATTTATGTAAGAATCTCTTCATTTTCATTTCCGAATAAAACGTGGAACAAAAGTAATCATTTAATTCTCTTCAACCACTCAAAAATGAGTTGATAGGTTTCGTCTCTCGCTGGTCGAGGCGAAAGAATCAAGTCATGAATTCCTCCCTTTATTTGGTGGGCAGAAACATCTTTGCCCAATTTCGCCCCATAATGTTGGATATCCTCAACCGACAAAACAATATCTGCTTTCAAATATTCATCACTCCAAGTAGAAGTTTCTGGTAAAGAACAATCGGACGAGAGAAGCAAAATAGGACATTGGATATCGCATTTCCGTTGAATGTCTTGTTGTGCCGTCTGAATGGCATGAATCCATCCTGCCTTTTTCCGATGCCCATACGACATCTTCCATTTTGTATTGAAAGTCCATTCCCCATAATAGTCAGATAACAAACTGCATGCGTACATGGAAAGGGTTGTCCCATCACCTTGAACCACCCATTGCGGGAAAAATTTAGCAAGGAAGGAAACGACAGGGAAAGCAACAGCTTCCATCCACCAACCAAAGTTCCAATCCAAAAACGGACTATTCAATATTAATCCGGATACCGGAGCATTCGGATGATGTTTTAGATAATAAGAAGTAATCAAACCTCCGGTAGAATGTCCCATTAAGATAATCCTTTCATTGCCCTCTTTTCTTATGATGGCAAGAGAAGTGTCTATGTCGGCAAAATATTCATCCAACGAATAGCAATAAAAAGCATCTTGGTGTTGCAAAAGCGAACGGCCATATCGCCTCAAGTCTACCGCATAGAAATTATATCCTTGAGAAAGGAGGCTATCTCCCAATTGGGACTGGAAAAAGTAGTCGTTGTAACCATGGACATAAAGCACCGCCTGTTTGGGCTGTTCTGGATGCTGCTTCCGCACCAATGTACAAACAACATCTCCTTCTTCGTCCTCAGGCATCTCGATTGTGTATTTTTCATACCCGCTGCCCAATATATCCCGTACATATTGCCCTCTTGCCAACGGTGCGCAAAGAAAGACAAACAGTATTACCAACCAACTACTATTCCGCATAAGTCAATCTTCTTTTCTAAACTTTCATTCAAAGGTACACATTTTATTCCATTACTTCTTTCTATTGTTGAAAAGCAAAAGGACTATGTCAAAACGATTGTTTTGATGCAACCCTTTAAGGTGTAAAAACAGGATAAAATGTACCGAAAAAAACATACCGTTGTTTTTTCAAAAACGTCCAATGTTTTCTTGAAAACGTCCAATGTTTTTTCAAAAACGTCCAATGTTTTCTTGAAAACGTCCAATGTTTTTTCAAAAACGTCCAATGTTTTTTTCAAAACAACGGTATGTTTAAAAGTGCCATCATCAGCAAGGCACAAATATTTAATAATGAGACCAATAGATATCCTCTTCAGGAACGGCTAAAGGTCTCATGACATTCTTCTATTGAGCGTTTGTTAAAACACCGGAGAGTCGAAGCATCAAATCAAAATTAGCATCGCGGAAACTATATTCCCAAGGAGTTGTATCAGTTTGCTCCTTACGACTCTTTAGCATATCCTCTGCCTTTTGACGGTCGCCTCGATAAATAGCTTCACACCATTCTGCAGCCTTATTGCCAGCAAATTGTTTGCTCCAAGATGCAACCCACTCGTCAGCTTTCTTGCCCATTCCCACTTCTTTCATCGCCAAAGCCGACAAAAGATTTGCGGAACTGAAATGTTGCGGATTCATCAACTTGTCAGCCACTTTCTGGTAAAGTTCTTCAGCCTTCGCTTTCTCACCTTTGGCAGCATACGCCTTCGCAGACAAATAGTTCTCCAAACGGTCGTCAACCAATTCGTCATAAGGTTTGCCTACGCCCAAGTTTTCACGCCAATCTTTCGATGCTTCGACAGACTTCAACACATCTGCATACTTCCCTTGCACCAGTTTATCCATTGCCTGATACAAATTGGCAGCACGATAAACAGCACGTCCGGCATAAGCACCTTCGTTAGGCAATACGCGTAACTGCTTCAGTAGGGAGATACAAACATTGTATTGTCCCACTTCACACAATCCTTTAGCATACTTCAAGCCCAAGTAATAATTGGCAGGATACTTTTTATGATACTTTTTACCTACTTCTACGACCTTTTTCCAATCAGAAGCCGCAGTATAATAGTTCAACAAAGCAACTCCCACACGCCAAGAAGCTTCTATCTTCTCGGCTTTCAAGATATCCTGCAATTTAGCATCACCTTCTTTCATTAAAGCACGGGACAAATAGAAAGGTGCAAAACCTTCAGGCTCACAACCCTCCATCAACTCCTTAGCTTTTTCATTCTGTTGGTTTGCCCAATAAATCAAAGCCTGGTAATAACGAGGTTTCCAATCACCTGTTTTCTCTTCTGCCCATTTCAATATGGTCAAATCTTCCGCACGGAAAGGGAATATCATTTCAGGCGAGTGGGAATTGGCAGCTTTCAATGCCATTTCAGTTTCGCTCGCTGCATCCAAACCTGCCGTATGAGCCAACAGATAGGCTGTATGATATAAGCTAATCGGGTAATCTCCTGCGCAATGATATAGAGCTAAAGCCTCAGCCACACAACCAATCGATTCGTACCAGCTGGCAATCTCCATATACACTTCAAACGGAAGTTCATTATGTACCAATGAAACGAATTCATCCAAATCACCTTTCAGCACGCCTTTTTCCAAACAACACTGTTCAAAACGAGCCGGATGGTAAAGAGGCAAATCAGCCAAAACCTTATCAATTTGCTCTTTCGCCTTTGCCGTCTGGTTCATTTTACGAAAGGCCAACATCAAAAGCTGGCGCGCCTTTAAATTCTTATCATTGTACTCTAAGCTCTTCTTAGCATAATGCACAGTCTTTTCCCAATTATTTTCCAAAGCGCACAATTCTCCCAACTGCTCATAAGCTGCTGTTCGAACGCTGGTTGAAAATGAAGCAATGGAAAAAGCTGCTTTTGCTTCGGTCATATCTCCCAAAGCTCTATTTGCCAAACCATAATAATAGTTTGCTTCGCCATCATAAGTATCCAAGCTAATCGCTCTCTTCGTCAATTCCAAAGATTCCGAATAGCGTCCTTCTCGATAATAGAGAGATGACAAAGCCACCAAAGCCTGAGACATGTAAGGTTCCTTTTCCAAGGCAGCCTTCAATTTTTCTTCCGCTGCAGCCCAATATTTTTGATTCAGCAATTGTTCTCCTTGGGTAAAAAGCCCCAAAGCGGAATTCAATCAAAGTCGTCCGGGGTTTTCATCGGTCGCTTCAATTCATAATCTGCTTTTGCTTCAGAATAAACCAAATCATCAGAACCAATCACAACCTTCAATTCACCCTCCGGTATGTTTTGATTCGTGTCCAAAACAACTGGCTCCAATACTTTCGTATGCAAAGGTAACTTTTGAAGCAATTCACTGCCTTTGTAAACCTTCACTTCTGTATTAAGTGCCTCCAACGGAGAAAATGACAATTTCACCTTTCCTGATTCTCGGCTCACATGTAAAGCTCCGATTTTAGAAGCCTTGGAAACACCTTGGATTCCCTTGACTGGATACCAATATTCCGTCCATTCATCAGTCATTTGCGGTGCGAACTCGAAATGTTTATACGGAGTAAAGGCGCTGGATGATGCCGGTTGGTTAAACATTCTTCCAGACTGAAGCTCGATATATTGACCGTCTGAATCTGTCAACAAATCTTCCCAAATTGCACCCTCACGGGAAAGTCCCCACAAGAATATTTTCATTCCCAACTTCTCGTCGAAGTCCGAATGATGAATGGAACCGAAATCTTCACCATGCCAATATACGCCATAATAATCATTATAATAGCCTAAGACATGATACGACTTAGAGTTGCCAAAGTTGTTGGATTCATACCAACCAATATTATGTCCTTCTTCATCAATTGGGAATTGAGCTACTTCTCCTCCATGACCTATGTAATGGTTTCCTGGATAACAGAACTCTGCATTGTCTCCCACCGGATAACCGGCATTCATCCATTGATAATAAGGTTGGCTGAGAGACGATTGGTTATACCAAGTCGTACGGGTAGTAAAATAGGCTTTGTCTTTCGGCAAATTCACTTCAACCAACCATACTGTACGAGTCAACCATTCATAAGAAGAAATATAGCAACTCACACTTCCATCTTCTTTCTTCTTTACCCAATAATCTACTGGAGTACTGGAAGATGGAGCGTGACCGATTATACCGAAGTTAAATTCAATACCACCAGACACCCATGGTCCACGCATGGCAATATCCCTAAACTTCACAACTCCATTTGAATATACAAATGCTTTACCGGTTGTCTTATCAATCGCTCCCCAAACTTTACCACCTATTTCGGGGAAGAGTGTCAATTGGATGTAATCATTCTCCATATCAACACTTTTCCAGCTCTGCTCCTTTCCTTCCGCAGCGAATCCATCGAAACGGAAATAAGGATAATAGAGGTGAGTCGGTTGGGCTACCGGGTCAGGATCTGAAAACGGATAAGTTTTCATCACTTTGGGTTGTTCTTTCACAACCGCCTGTTGTGCACGAGCAGGGGAAAAGCCCCATGCTGCACTACAGGAAATAACAGAAACTACTATGATTTTTTTATTCATGGTACAATAACTATTATTGGCTATTAATTATTCTATGACAATCAACCAACCTTTTCCCTTCGGAACAGTTATGGTTTCTCCGACTTTCCAACTCTTTTCAGATTGGAAGTTCTCAATAGCCGGAGCATGAAGTACTGCAGTCTTAGGATCCAATCCCAAAGCAGCCCAGTCTATCTGAAGAGAGACATCCACATCTTGATCTTCCCAAGTAGCCAAAGATATCAATGTTTTCTCACCTTTGTGACGGTAAACCGTTGCCAAGGTCTTCTCTTTTCCAGTTTTAACCGGATTATTAGAAACCCAATAGCCTATCATTTCGCTACCTTTCATTCCAAAATCATCCCAGAAGTGCCACAAAGGGCGGTTATCTACGCCATAACCAGGATTACGTCCGGTCATGCCATAAAGCATTCCACGCCATTTGTTTCCACCTTCCCATAGCATTTCTCCCATCATGCCATAAGGAATACCGGAAACTTCCACAATCCAAAACTCAGGAGGCATATTGTAATCAAAATACTCTCCAAACCACAAGCGGTCCAAATAAGGGAAGTGTTCCAAGTAAAGGTTCGCACTGTTGGCAAAACCGTCTTTCTCATTAAATTGGTTGGCAGAATGCAAGTCAATCATGGCACCTGGATTCGTGCGGTTCAATATCTTACGGACACGCTTCATAGACATGCGGTCAAAAGCCAAGTCGTCGATATAGAGTCCATCAATACCAATATTCTTAACCAACCAATCCAAACCTTCCATATAATAGTTGTGCCAACGAGACACTCCGCTATTGACAATCGCAGCATCTTTCAACTCAGGAACAAACCAAGCTCCGATATAATTCTGATCCAAATGTTCTTGCAACCAAGAGAATCCTCCACCAGGTCCTTCTGAGAATATTTCATTGCCCAAGCTACGCAAAGCAAACATTTCCACACAGCTATTGGTCAATTCACGAACCGTATTATAAATCTTCACTTTCATTCCCAAAGCATGAGCTCCATCAATATAGGCTTTCATCTCTTGTGTACGCAAGAATGGATAGTTGATGAATGGATTGATGGCATTCGCATGGTGGATATTAACGACTGTCGCACCAAAGTTGTGTGTCTGGTCGATAAATTGATAGCCGTGATAATAACGGTCTTGCCACTGCTTATCAGTATTGATTGTACGGAACGGAGTAATCAACACATTGAAATAATAATAAAGGCGGTCTCCTTTCTTCACACTGCGTTTTCCCGAATAAGCATTGACCAATGTTCCCTTATTGCCAGAAGACAAACGAATACCTCCATTACCTTGGTTGCACCAAGAAGTAGGCATTCTCAGAGGCTTTTGATGATAGAAGTTGGTATTCAAAGGACGTTCATACTGGTCGTCATAGAAACGAAGCTGCAAACCACCATTCACATCTCCCGTCCAGACGGCATCTTGATTCTTTTCAACATTCCATTTCCAATCCAAATCTTTATAATAACCACCACGTTGACCTAAGCCCATCATATAATTTGCCAAACCAGGAACGAGTTCGGTCTGCAAGGAAATATCATCAATGGTGGCATCTTCACGCGCAATGAGGACAACCTTATATTCCATATTACCGTCTGCTTCCAACTGGGCATCCAGATTCATGATGAAACGGCTGTTTTGGTTGGTTGAATGCCATCCGATCGTAGCTGGTTTCTGCTTAGTAACAGCAAAATCCAAATTCTCCCAATCGCCACCATCAGCAACCAAGTTCATCGGTTTAGCCAACAATTCACGACCTTGTTCACCTATTTCTGTCACAGTTTCTTTAAAGAAGCTGGTAATATTGGAAGGGAAACCATTTACTCCCAACTCTACTTCACGACCTAACATGGATAGTTTTCTATCCTTTATCGTAAGAGGGACATAAGGAGCAATCACTTCATCGTCAAAGCCCAATTGGGAATTAAGCCAACGCAAACGAGAATGACGCCAAGGTTCATTGTCTCCATGATTGGCGATGACTTGATCTGATACGTTTAATGACAAACGAACGGCTTTCGATTCAACACCTTCTCCAGAAACTGTTACTACACCTTCATATTCACCGGATGCTAATTGTTCAGGAATCATAGTTCCCATCCACAAAGCTTGTACTTTTCCTTTAGAAACAGAGCAATCTTTGGTGAAAACTGTTCCGGTCACATCAATTCCACCTGTATTGAAACAAGTGAATGAAGATGCGGGAATAACATCTCCGGTCTTATTGTTCTTTAATGCAGAGAACTGAACCTGAATATGTTTCACATCTTTATTAGCAGCCCAAACACCTATCTGGAAAGTATAATATTCTCCCTTATCCGCAGAACCTTCAAAGAAATCATGACGATTATCTTCAATCCATTTATATGGAATGTCCGTAGTCATGCGTATCGGGAAACGTCTATCTTCTGTAAAAAGAATATAACTTTCATTAGACTTCGATTTAAGCAACGACTCTTTCTCTTTATTCGTCGCTATCAGTTCCATCGGATAGAAAGAATTGAACTCATTGATTGCTTGGTACTGCACAACCTTTGCAGCTGGCAACTGCGGAGCTTTCTTTCCCGTCAATTTATTTTTCTTCATCCAATCCGAAGAGGCTGTTTCTTCAAAAGCTGGATAAGTAACCGTTGGATAATAACGGCTGCCGCTCATCACGTTCTTCAGATAATAAATGTAGTATTCACCAGGAACAGTCTGTGGTTGAAAGGCGATTTCACCCTTTTCACGGTCAATCGCAAAGCGACAAACATTTGTAATGCGTTCTCCAGTTTTAGCGTCTACAACAATAATGTTTTTCTTTTCCGGATCAAAGTCACGTCTGCGCCATTCCATCTTGGCCAAAACGGCATCCGTTGGTTGATTTACAGAAACAACGACACGGTGGTTGCCTAAAGAATCAGCATCCCAGTTTCCCGTACCATACAAAGAAGAGTTTGGCTTTTCCTGCGCATAAGAGAGGCCGAAACACAACAAACATAAAAAAGAAACTACAATTTTCTTCATATAAAAATAACTTAACTAATAAATTCAAATGCAACGTTGGAAAGCCAAGCGCGGCGTTCCATTAGATACATAAATGATTCCACAATAGGTGAAACCGTGTTTTAACAATAAGTGCTGAAGGATTTGATTATCACGGTGAGTATCAACTCGAATATTACGACTACGAGAAGAACACCACTCCAAACAGAAGTCAAAGATTCCAGAACACGTTCCATCAGACGCTAATCTATGAAGGACTGAATAAGGCTTGTCATTCAACCATTCGCCATCCTCTATGTATTTGTAGTTAGGATCCACTCCATCTATAAAACAAAATGTAGCAACAAGTTTGCCATCTGGATTGACACAGACAAAACAATGACCTTCTGCTATCTCTGATTCCATCAATTCTTTTTTGAGGATAGCCAGCAATCCATTGGTTAGGATTGCCGACAGAAACCATAAAACTACGTGCTCTTTCCATTATCTTCATGATTCCAGCCAAATCACCATTCGATGCAGGTCGAACCAGAAGAGAAATATCCTTATTCATCATCACTCAAATCAATAGGTAATTGTCTCTTAAATGCCTCTTTGAAAGAAATAAGAGACTCTGTACGTGCCAAACCCAATGGTTGGAGTTTATTATGGATGATACTCAACAAATGCTGGTTGTTTTTCGCATATATTTTGATGAACAAATCATACTGTCCAGTCGTATAGTGACACTCCACGACTTCTGGGATCTGCTTCAATGCCTCTGTCACAACAGGGAATTGACCAGGAGAGTTTAAATATAACCCTACATAAGCACAAGTGTCATATCCGACCTTCGTATTATCAACAATAAACTCTGAGCCCTTGATAACACCAAGATTTGTCAGTTTCTGGATACGTTGGTGAATTGCAGCACCGGACACATTACACTCTCTTGCGACTTCCAAGAAAGGCATACGAGCGTTGCCAATAATAAGCTTGAGAATTTTCTCATCCAATTCATCTAATTGATAGTGTGCCATATTTTTGTAATATATTGTTTGCGGTTTGAATATTTGATACAAAAATAACGAAAAAAGCTATCTATTACTACTAAATAAGGAATTATTATTGGGTATCGAAAGAAGAAAGAAAAGAATGTGAATATTTTTCGGGCTGAAAATAAAAAAATTGGGAAGTACATCGAGACAAACCCGTGCACTTCCCAATTTAAATTATAGTACAGAAACTACTTAACTCTCTTAGCAGCAGAATAACTGATTTTCAAAGCGTATGCTTCACGAAGAGCCTGTTTGATATCAGAAATCACACCCATCTTTGTATCTTTATCAGCTTTGATAGATACAGTCATGAAAGGCTGATCTTCTTCTTTCATTGATGACTTTTCCTGAGCAATATAGTTCTGAATCTCGTCTGTTTCAGCGAACTGGTCGTTCAACTGAATACGAGTTTCACTACCCATCTTAGCTTGGAATTCCGCCATAGGTTTACCTACATAAATGAAAGTAACCAATGATTTCTTTTCAAGCTTCTGAAGTTCGGTAGCTTGAGGAGCCTTGAACTGAACCTTCAATGTAACTTCACGCATGGTTGTAACCATCATGATGAAGAACAAGAAAGCAAACACCAAGTCAGGTAATGATGATGTATTCAATTCAGGCATCTCGCGACCGCCAGCTTTACTAAATTTTCCCATCGTTACTTTCCTCCGTAGTTTTTAGGTTCAGCTTCAGAAATCTTCTGCGGATAAATTTGCTGAACAGCTTTCTGCTGTTCTTCATCCAAATCCATGAAGGCTTTACCGAATTTCTCTTTTGAAACATCATCACGTAGTTCATTATAAGCTGCAGCCAACTCATTCTGAACGTCAATATAAGCCTGGTATGAAGTACCACGGTCACTCTGCAAAGAGATTACATGGTTCTTTGAAACCATTTTTTTTACCGAAATAAGGAACGTCAACTTCAACCTTTTCAGGTTTGTTAGCGTCATTATATGGGTTTTCAACGAATTCCTTTACCTTATCTTTCAATTGCTTGATATCGGTAAGTTCGCCACCGCACATGATTTGGTTACCACTACTAACCAACACCACGAGCAAGTTACGTTTTTTGATATCAACATCCGCATCGTTCTTCTGATCTTTTGGAACAGGAGGTGGCAAACGTCTTGCCAAACCTTGGTCTGTATCCATAGATGTTGTAATAAGGAAGAAGATAAGCAACATGAAAGCAATATCGGCTGAAGAAGAACCATTGATACCCGGTGTCTTTCTTTTTTTACCCATTTTACTTTTCTGTTTTTATTATCTACTCAATATTCTACGAATAGTTCCCCAAACAACTGCCAAAATAATCAATGCAATCAAAGCATAGGTTGAATAAATCCACATATCAGTGATTTTCAACCAGCCAGTAGTATTGTAAGCTTGAGAATCTGCGTTCAAACCAGTCAAAGGAGTAGCGTCACCAAGTGTATAAGTGATACCAAGCAATGCTACAAACAAAACCAACACTAACAAAGACATCAATGCAGACTTTGCATCATTTTTCAATGAACCCAAGAACTGCCAAGCAGCTAATACGATTGTACTGGCAATTGTCAAACCGAAAAGAACATAAGTCCAATTCAAGAGAAGACCTGTATAAACAGGCTCCTTCATTTCCGCAGCAGGATCTACTACGCCACCAGTATAAAACATTATCAAAGCTACAACACTGATGATTGAGCTAATCAATAATGTCCAGCTGGATACTTTTCTTATTTTAGTAACAGCCATAGTCTAATTATTTTTTAAATTTCAGGTTATATTTGATAACCAAGTCGATCAATGAGATAGAAGCATCTTCCATCTGGTTCAAGATTGATTCCAATTTACTCAACAGGTAGTTGTAGAAAATCTGAAGAATCAAAGCAACAATCAAACCACCTACTGTAGTAATCAACGCAACTTTCATACCACCTGCTACAACGGTCGGGCTGATATCACCAACTTGTTCGATTTTATCGAACGCCATGATCATACCTACAACTGTTCCCAAGAATCCCAAAGACGGAGCCATTGCGATAAACAATGTAACCCAAGACAAGTTCTTTTCCAAAAGACCACCTTGAACACCACCGTAAGATACGATTGACTTTTCAACGATGTCAACACCCTGGTCGATTCTCATCAAACCTTGGTAAGCGATAGAAGCGATAGGACCTCTTGTGTCGCGAGCGATTGTTTTAGCTGCTTCTACATCTCCTCTATCCAAAGCTTCTTCGATACCTTTCAATAATTTTGAAGGATTAGTTTCTGCTAAGTTCAAATAGATGATTCTTTCCAAGCAGAATGCCAAACCGAAAATCAAGGCAATTGCAACTAAGCTCATGAAGTCTGCACCACCTTCGATAAACTTTGTCTTCAAAGCTTGATGCATACCTGATTCAACAGCTGGCTGAGCTGCTTCTGCAGCTTCTTGTGCGAATGCTACAGTAGAAGTTCCAAGGGCACACAAGCCCAAGAATGCTTTAGCGAAATACTTTTTCATTGTGTGTTTAATTTTTAAGATTAATAATTCTCATTTTGTTTATTATTCGCGGAGAGAGCGGGATTCGAACCCGCGATACGCTTTAGGCGTATACACGCTTTCCAGGCGTGCCTCTTCAACCACTCGAGCATCTCTCCAATTCTGCTCTTACTTGTAAAACGGGTGCAAAATACGAAAAATTTTCCTATTGCATACGTTTCAGTGCACAAATCTATACTTTTTGATTGACATATACACAAAATCTCTCAAATAAATTTGCTTGTTAATTGAAAATACACAATTATATATCTTTGTTCACATTTTTAAATACCGAAAGGGCATTTTTTCTTGTTTCATCTACGACCTGTTCCAAAGATATTTGGTAAATTTGTGCTAATTTTTCAGCAGTTTTCCAAATATACAGCGGTTCATTGCGTTTCCGCGGTAGGGCACAGGCGACAAATATGGCGCATCTGTTTCCAATACAATTTGCGTCAAATCCGTGTTCTGTAATATTTCTCCCAACTTGGAATTTTTAAATGTGACTACCCCATTTATTCCTATTTTGAAAGTGGACAGCCTCTTCACCTCTTCCAACTCGTCAGCCGTTCCGGTAAAACTATGGAAAACGCCATACAAGTTATCTGGGCCACCTTATATATTGAGTCAAATACTTCTGGAAATGCGTCACGCGTATGTATCGCTACCGGCAAACCCAAATCAATACTCCATCGAAGTTGCTCCTCAAACACCTCTTTTTGCTGACGGAGGTAACTCTTATCCCAAAAGAGGTCTATGCCTATCTCTCCTATTCCGCAATAACGGCGCTTGCCCAACCAAGATTCTATGCTTTTCAAACTACCGGCATATTCGGCAGTAACACTGGTCGGATGGAAACCCATCATCGGGAATGCAAAATCAGGATAACGGTCGCACAAGTCGTGCATCCTGTCTACCGTTTCCAAATCGACATTAGGCAGCAACAAGGTGTCAATTCCTGATTCTTGCGCTTCTTTAATCAATCGGTCTTGCTCAGGGTCGAAATCTTCCAGATATATATGATCATGCGTATCTATCAATTTCATATCATTACGACTTTCGATTCATCAACAAATGGCTGATTTCTTTCAATGCCGCCAGTTTTACCGGTTCAACATTCAAAGCATCCAAATGAGACATGGCTTCCGTAAAATAGGCTTCTATCTTTTCTTCGGAAAGCTGCTTCAAGTGCAATTGGTTATAGATGTCCGTAACCGCAGCTATTTTGGCTTGCGGGTCAACGGATGCAGCCCCAATCCAACGTTTCAGCACTTCCTTCTGCTGTTCATTGCTTCTTTTGAACGCATTAATCAACAAAAATGTCTTTTTATCGCATAAGATGTCGCCCCCGATATTCTTCCCGAATGTTTTCGGGTCGCCATAAACATCCAACAAGTCATCTTGCAACTGGAAAGCCAAACCTATTGCAATACCGAAATGGTAAAGATGTTCGGCATCCTCGGCAGGCGCATCCGCCAAGATAGCCCCCATCTTCAAGGCGCAAGCCAACAAGACAGCAGTCTTCAAACGAATCATCTCAATATACTCTTCCTCTGCCACATCATCCCTTTTCTCGAACTCCATATCATATTGTTGGCCTCCGCATATTTCAAGGGCAGTTTGAGTGAACAAATCCAAAGCAGGTTTCAAATGTACCTTGTCCGCTTTTGCCACTAAACGATAAGCTGCAATCAGCATGGCATCGCCCGACAAGATGGCGGTATTTGCATCCCACACTTTATGTACAGTTGGTTGACCACGGCGCATATCTGCCTCATCCATCAAGTCGTCATGAAGCAAGGTGAAGTTATGGAACACCTCCAACCCCATTGCCACATCCAAGGCTGAAGCAACATCTTCTTTATATATATTGTATGCCATCAAAGTCAAAGCCGGTCTGATGCGTTTTCCACCAAGGAAAAGAGTATAAGTGACCGGTTCAAACAAACTTTTAGGAGGGTCATTGAAAACAAGGCCACGAATAGATTGTTCTATCAATCGAAGAATTTCATCAAATGCAACCATAATTATATTGAGTCATTTTATTTACACAAAACAGGTAAGTCACCGGTCCATGAACCGAATGGCTTTGGCAAAAGAAGAGGCAGTGTGCCATAATCGCAAACGCACCTGACAATTTGCTAATTACAACCCACCTTAAAAAGGGGCTGTATCAAAAATATTTTGATACAGCCCCTTCTTTTCCTATGAATAATACTTATTATTGCAAACGGAACTGAACCGGTAAGATAAATCTTACACGTACAGGTTTACCACGCTGCTCACCTGGTTTCCATTTAGGCATTTCACTAATCACGCGGACAGCTTCTTTATCCAAAGATGCATCAACACCACGCATAACCTGAATGTCCACGATTGAACCGTCTCGGTTTACAACGAAAGAACAAACTACACGACCTTGGATACCGTTTTCCTGTGCGATAACCGGGTATTTGATAGCTTTACTTAAGTATTTGAACAACTCAGCTGTACCACCAGGGTATTCTGGCTGCTTTTCTACTACGGTAAAAATCTGCTGTGCAGATTCTTCTTCTTCTTCTTCCTGAACTACTGGAGCAACGTAAGTCTGAGTCTGTGCTTCAGAAGCATTATCTTCAGATGTTACGATATCCTGCTGTTCCAACTCTACGTCATCATCCACAACGTTCAACATATCGGTAACAACCGGTGCTGCTGGTGGTGGTGGAGGAGGAGGCGTATTTTCCTGTCTCGTAATTTCAATTTCCTCTTCTGCGATGATGTCTTGAACACCTTCGTCTGCCGTAACGACCTTAACATCGGTAGAACCCCATTCGAATCCAACGAATAGGACAGCCAAGCCGACAACGAAACCCATCAAAAGGCTCATCGTTTTACCACGCTCAAAGGTCCGCTTTGGGTGATTTCTTAACTTCCATAAATTATTTATTTAGTTTAAAAATGTACTCTATTACAGGGCAAATATACGAAAAATTCAGAATACAAAGAGCTTTTCAAAGAAAAAATCAAAATATTCCTTATTTTTGCCCTTAACATATCATAAAAAGGAGAATTATGAACAGATGGATGATAGCCTGTATTTGTCTTTTTTACCTACCAAGTATCTTTATATGCAGAGGAAAGGTTGTGTTTTGTCATGGATCAAAAAGGGAAATTATTCGCCATTCCTACAGAACAGAAATACAAATGGGAGATTCCCAAGGCGACTTATAAAAGTTATATTCCGCTAAGCGAACAAAGCCGATTGCTACAATATAAATATATAGCGTACTACCAACGTTTCTCCGAAGATATTTCACGGGATGCCCACTCGGTTGCCCTGCTGAATGTAGCGGAATCGGATCGCCCTGCCAATATGCACTCGCTTTCAAAAGCCTATCAGCCATTTTTCAACCCCTACACAGCGATGTTCAGACGTATGAATCCGATGGCTCTCGATTATGACGAACTATATCTCCATCCCGTTTCCGAGAATACATTATTCATTGCTAACGGAATCCAGGAAACATGGCCGGCATTGGGTGGCATGAACATCCTACAGACTTCCCTATCGCACCAAATCGGGAATGCAACCATTACGGTTGGAGGGTTCGAGGTAGATATTATACGCCATACACCAGCTCCCCTACCCTTTGGGGCGGCATAAACATTTTGCTCCATTACCAAGTAAATGACTGGATGGCTTTGAAAGCTTGGGGTTCGTATGCCTTCTATGGAGACAATGCGGCAGACCCATTCTTGATGATGAACCCTTTGCTTAACCGGACGAATGTGGGAGGAGCGGTAGAGATTAAAGTTGCCGAGCATTTAAAATTGCAATTTGGGATGAATTACCAATACGACCATTTCAACAAGCGAATGAACCGCCAATTCCTATTCTCCCCGTTCGGGACAAACAGAAGTCGTTTCCACATGGGATTTTAAACAAGGAATATCCAATCACCTAATAGCATCTACCAGCTAAAATAATAAAAGCATATATGCTTTTCGGAAATAGCATATATGCTTTTTTCAAAATAGGTCGCACCCTATTCCATCCTCTCTCAAAACTGCTCGATGTTCAATTCTTCTGCCAACATATTAGGAATAGCATCGGCGAAAGCCTTGAAGTGCTCGGAATTGGCATGCGCATTGAAAGCATCCTCGTCTTTGTACTCTTCATAGAAGATAAACATAGTAGAGTCAAACGGAGACTGGTACAAGTTATAGCTGACATTGCCCGGCTCTTGGCGGGTAGCATTCACCAACTTTTCAGCCACTTCCGTGAATGCAGCCTGTTGTCCGTCTTTTACAACAACACGGCACACAATTGTCTTCTTCTCTTTCTTAGGAGCCGGAGCCTCTTTAGTTTCAGTTTGCTCAGCAGGTTGAGCATTACCATTGCATGAAGTCATGCAGAATGCGGCTACTAAAATAGCCATTGACGAAATAACAATCTTTTTCATGATTAACCTTACAATTAGAAATCATAAATAATATCTTTGCTGCAAAGATACGATACATATTATAATAGTGTATTAAAATAGCATTACTTTTTCGGGTAAAAAAGAAGGATTGTATCAGGAAATGTATATATTTGCATTTAATAGATTAACTCTTTACTAACCATTAATCCATGAAACAGTATCTTTTATTATCTATAGCCTCTTTGATTATTGGAGGCTGTTCTGTCCAGAAACAAGAGGAGGCTGCACCGCTTAAGATGATAAATCAGGTAGATTTCTCTCATGTGAAAATCCAAGATTCTTTTTGGTCTCCCAGACTGGAAAAACATACATCTGCGACTTTGCCCGTCTGTATCGACCAAATTGAGAACCAAACCGGACGCATGCAGAATTTTATAAATGCGTCTAAAGGGGAAGGGAAACATTCGGGCATCTTCTTTGACGATTCGGATGTGTATAAAGCATTAGAAGGGATTGCTTACAGCCTTATAAACAATCCTAATCCAGAGCTGGAGGAAAAAGCAGACGAATGGATAAGCCATATTGCTTCTGCCCAGCAACCTGATGGATATATCAATACGTTTTACACATTGACCGGACTGGAGAAAAGATGGAAGAATATGGATAAGCATGAAATGTATTGCGCCGGGCATCTTATCGAAGCGGCTGTGGCTTATTATCAAGCGACAGGGAAAAGGACTTTATTGGATGTTGGCATAAAGATGGCTAACCACATGATGAGTATTTTCGGACCGGGGAAAAGAGATTGGGTGCCCGGCCATGAAGAAATAGAACTGGCCTTAGTCAAACTTTATCAAACGACAAATGAAGAGAAATACCTAGACTTTGCCTACTGGCTATTAGAAGAACGAGGTCACGGACATGGCAGCAAAGGAGATGAGGGTGATTGGAATCCTGCCTATTACCAAGACGAAATCCCTGTCAGGAACTTGGAAAGCATCTCAGGACACGCTGTCCGTTGTATGTATCTTTATTGCGGGATGGCGGACGTTGCAGCCTTGAAACATGACACGGCTTACATATCAGCCATGAATAAATTATGGGATGATGTCGTTTTACGCAACATGTATGTGACAGGAGGAATTGGTTCATCTAAGCACAATGAAGGATTTACAGAGGATTATGACTTGCCCAATTTGGAAGCATATTGTGAAACTTGTGCTTCTGTCGGCATGGTTTATTGGAACCAACGTATGAATCAATTCACGGGTGATTCCAAATACATTGATGTTTTAGAACGTTCCATGTATAACGGAGCTTTGGCTGGAGTTTCTCTTTCGGGAGATAGATTCTTCTATGTAAACCCATTGGAATCACATGGAGACCATCATCGAAAAGCATGGTATGGATGTGCATGCTGTCCAAGTCAAATATCCAGATTCCTGCCTTCCATAGGCAACTATATCTATGGCATCTCTAATAATAGTATTTGGGTAAATCTATTTATAGGCAACACTACAGAGATATCCATAGATAACCAGAAAGTCACTCTAAAAGAAGAAACAAATTATCCTTGGGATGGAATTGTGAATCTGTCTATAAATGCAGAGCGACCCGTAAATAAGGATTTAAGAATCCGCATACCGGGATGGTGCCATCAATATTCATTGTCTGTCAACGGAGAAAACAAATCCTTCGGCAAGGAGAAAGGCTATGTTGTTATCTCTAATTGGAAACCCGGAGACAAAATCACCCTTGATATGGACATGCCTGTCGAAATGGTATCAGCAGATCCTCGGGTAAAACAAGATGTGGGGAAAAGAGCAATTCAAAGAGGTCCGTTGGTTTACTGCATGGAAGAGATGGATAACAACCATGGCTTTAGCAAACTCGCTTTGACTAAAAACAGCACCTTTGATATAGAGAAGGAAGAAATATTACCTGGCGTAACTCATGTAATCCATGCAAAGACTGAAAAAGGAACGCTTACTTTCATTCCTTATTATGCTTGGGACAATAGAGATGCAGGCAATATGAAAGTATGGATTGATTTAAATAACAACTAATAAACAAGCACTCCATGAATAGATTAAAAGGTTTAGTACTATCTTTGACTGCATTGGCTTGCACCAGTGTCACTTACGGAGAATCAAATGAATCTGTATCCGGCAACTACCTGAACAACAGACAGCCATTGCTACATAAAGAGTATATTGCGTTACCATTGGGGGCTATCAAAGCTGAAGGATGGATGGCAGATCAATTACAACGGATGAAAGACGGGATGACAGGAAATCTCGACGAAGTCTATCCGCAAGTAATGGGTAAACGAAACGGTTGGCTGGGAGGAGACGGTGATGTTTGGGAAAGAGGACCATATTGGATTGACGGTTTGCTTCCTTTGGCTTATATCTTGAAGGATGATGCGTTGATTGAGAAGATCAAGCCTTGGATTGAATGGACGCTGGCTTCACAGAAACCGGACGGATATTTCGGACCGGACACAGACCGCCCTTACGAAGCCGGACTACAGCGGGATAATGCGCACGATTGGTGGCCAAAGATGGTGATGCTAAAAGTAATGCAACAATACTATTCAGCAACCAACGATAGCCGGGTAATTAATTTCTTTACCAAATATTTCCATTACCAATTGGAAAAGCTGCCACAGACACCGTTAGGCCATTGGACCTTTTGGGGCGAGCAGCGCGGCGGGGATAATTTGATGCTCGTCTATTGGTTGTACAATGTGACCGGGGAGAAGTTTCTGCTGGACTTAGGCGAACTGATCCACAAGCAGACATTTAATTGGACTGATATATTCTTAAACCAAGACCATTTAAGCCGTCAACATAGCTTACATTGTGTGAACTTGGCTCAAGGATTCAAAGAACCTGTAATTTATTACCAGCAAAGCAAGAACCCAACGCAGCTGAAAGCTATGGATGATGCTGTCAAACAAATCCATAACACGATTGGTCTGCCAACTGGTCTGTGGGGCGGGGATGAATTATTGAGATTCGGCAAACCGACTGTGGGTTCCGAATTATGCACAGCCGTAGAGATGATGTTCTCATTGGAGAGCATCCTTGAAATCACGGGAGCTGTCCATTGGGCTGATTATTTGGAACGGGTTGCCTACAATGCACTCCCAACACAAGTGACGGACGACTATTCGGCAAGGCAATATTACCAACAGTTCAACCAGATACAAATTACCCGTGAATGGCGTGAGTTTTCCACGCCCCATGAAGATACGGATCTGCTTTTCGGAGTGTTGACCGGTTATCCATGCTGTACTTCCAACTTGCATCAAGGTTGGCCTAAATTCGTACAGAACTTATGGTATGCAACAGCAGACAACGGGTTAGCTGCATTGGTTTATGCTCCTTCAGAAGTTACGGCGAAAGTGGCAGATAATGTGACTGTGAAGGTGAAAGAAGAAACCTCTTATCCGTTTGATGAGACTTTGCGCTTCACCTTCTCTTATCCGGGAAAGAAAACACAACCTACTTTTTTCCCGTTCCATTTGCGTATCCCGGCTTGGTGCAACGGAGCCTCACTCACTATCAACGGGAAGCCTGTAGATGTCGATATATATCCGGGTGGTGTGACAAGAATCAGCCGGACATGGAAATCGGGAGATGTGTTAGAAGTTTCTCTCCCAATGGAGGTAACGATAAGCAGATGGTATGACAGTGGAGCTGTTGTAGAACGTGGTCCACTGCTCTATGCTTTGAAGATGAATGAAAAATGGGTAAAAAAGAACATGGAAGCAGAAAAAGTGAAATCTTTCGGGGAATGGTATTACGAAGTTACTTCAGATACGCCATGGAATTACGCTCTTTCCAACAAATCATTTTCAAAGGAAAACATACAAGCCAACTATATTGTTGAAAAATCCAACTGGAAAGGTTATCCTTGGAATGTAGAGAATGCACCAGTCCATATCAAGACGAAAGCACGCCGGCTAAATAATTGGACGGCTGTACGAGGCTCGGCAGGTCCGATTGCTTTTTACACCCAGCAGGGCAATGACATGGGAGACGAGGAAATTATCGAATTAATCCCTTACGGTTGCACAACACTCCGCATTGCGGAATTTCCAGTAAGGAACTATTAAAGCTAAACAAGAAAAGGTTACATCCTTTTCGACAAAAGGTCGGCACGATTGCAACAAATCATGCCGACCTTTTTTTTGATTCTTACGAACTTCCCAATAAACATTAAAAGACTTTTTTCTATTTCCCCATAATCCGTACCCATCCAGTTTGCCTTGCGTACTAGTTACCTCAAACTATATTCTCGACAGTTACGTTTTAATAGAGTATTTCAGGGACAACTAACTAATCTAAATATTTTAATGGGAAAAGAGTTCTTCAAACATCAACTTATATAAGTAAGAAACCCTATGAATATTATAAATCGTATCGCTTTTTATTTTTCCTGCCCTCGCTAAAGAATTTGAAAAATCTATATCATCTATAAGAGATATCATGGCATGCTTGAGATTGTAGACATATTCTTCTGGATTATTCCTATCTCCAATATCAGCGATTAAAGCATTATTGTTGTGAACAAACATTTCATTAACGCAAAATCCATTTGAGGAGACAACGGGAAGTTGGTGCGACATTATTTCCAATCCTGCATAACTACATTGTTCATAATAAGAAGGGAATACAGCCATATATGCAGTTCTATACCAAGCATTTACTTCATCTTTTTCAACAAATCCTCTAAATATTATATTTGAAGCAAAATTTTTTGTCTTTGAATATTGACTCTCATTAGGCAACAAAGCTCCAAGAATAACTAATTTGATGTCTTTTTTAATTTGCGTTACTAAATTAAAGGCATCTATTAAAGCGTCAATGCCTTTTGATTTATGGACACGTCCCACGAATAATAAGACTTTATCATTCATATTTATATAAGAAAAACAGTCTGCTTTTTTCTTTATACATGAAATATCAGATAGAATGCCATTTGGTATTACAGATATTTTAGGATTAGACACACCATATTCTCTTTGCAATATACCAGAAGTTGTATTTGTAAGCGCAATAACCTTGTCAACTGATTCAAACATATCTATCTCACATTTTAAAGCTTTTCGCATACACAAGTAACGATTATCTGATAATATTCTTTCAATTCCTATTTTAAGAAAAAGATTTTTATCTCCCTGAAAAAATGATGTCCAAGACATATCATGGATTGTATAAATAAATTTAGAATGAATGTAATATTTTTTCATCTTATTCAGAAGGATACTTGATACAATATAATTAAACACAAAAGCATTTGTTTCACTATCTTCTACATTTAATCGGATAAAATAGCAGATTATTTCAAAATATCTATCTATAGGTATATTAAGAATTGGGACACACAATGTTAACGTGTTTTTATATCTTTTAAAGCAGGCTGTTTGACAAGGATAATTATAAGCAATAATATACACTTCGTAATTCAAAGTATTCAATATATACACTATATGTGTCATATATGTTCCTATACCATTAATCTTTGATGATGAATAGTCATCTATTAAAAATACCCTTCTTGATTCTTTCATATAATTTTCAAATATCTAAGTAAAACATTAGGAAACCCATCTGTAAGAGATGTCTCAAATTCTTCATTTTGAACACACAAAAAAGAGGATAAATTGTCTTAATGTCAATAATGTATGAATCCACCATGAAATATTGATTATATTCCTTTTTTGAGACTGAAGAACATTTACGACACAACCCCTTCACAAACGATGATGAGTACGGTTGCAACTCATTGCGCTTTTGACAACCACTATTACGAATAAGAACATAATGCAATATACCAACATCAATACTATAATCGGGGGGAAAAGAATCATTAAGAAAATATTCTTTCACTCGGTTATCAATATAGGTCAAATATTGTCTAAGTATTTCATTGTAATTAATTTCCGTTAGTTTGAATAGCAAATATTCCATTCCCCATCCTATTCCTATTCTTCCATTAGTGAAATTTAGAATAGGAGTTTGGATATTTTTTTCATCTTCTAAAATGGAATCTAACAAATTCACGGAAAAATCAACAAGAACATGATTCTTAGTATAGAACCCATAATGATATATAGTTAATGCTAACGCCATCCTGCCGTGGTGTATTCCATTATTTCTCATACAAAATGACTTTATCATTAAATAATTAATGATTTTATCATATAAAGTAAACTCTTTCTTATTCATCAGAAAAATCGGTTTAATACTTAATAGGACTACTCTGATTCAGATTATTCAAATTTTTCTGTACTCCCAATGGGGATTTTCCCCAATTGATGTTATATACAAAGCCAAGAACAAGCATATAGGCATTATCCTTAATGGTAACAGTTCGATTGTTCCTGTAGATTTCCGATTCTCTGTTTACTTTACTCTCGGCTCCTGAACAGAAGGGATAATACAGGGATAGACCAAATAAGAGATTCTTAATCCGATATGCAGCTGTGACGTATGAATTATTTTCCCCTTGGGTAACAAACTCGCCTGAAAGGCTTTTGGAAGGTTTTCTCCATCCGGCGTATAAGGAAAAGTTGTTCTTGAAATATTCGAGATATGCCGAATAGTAGAAGTTGGTCAATTTTTTCTTCCTCTGCTCATTGAATGATGTTTTGTAATAATTGACACCCGATTCTAAGCGAATTTTAAACATATTCAGGATTGACGGGAAGAAAACGTAAAAACTAGTACCATAAAGCTCTTCTTTGTCGATGTTCTCAAACCGAGAAATGTATTTCCCCTCCTGATAAGACACGATATCCCTGATAGGACTGTACTCATGTGAAGAATAGAAAGATAACAATGCATTGAAATACTTCTGCTGATACGATAATTCCAAATTATTTAACAACAGATTAGAGGTTTCCAAATGCGGATTTCCAGCAATATACATATAGGGGTCTTGTTGTTGCGTGATGTCTGTCATATAGTTCATTTGAGGATAATTAGGCAAATAACGAAAAACATACTGGAGACTGATGTCCTTAAAACGAGAGAACAAAGAAAGGTTATTCATACTCGAATAATACGTTCTGGATAAGTCACCCGATTTGTTGTTCAATACTTTCAAGCCCGCTCCTAACGTGAAATTCAAGAAATGGAATTTGCTCCCTATGGATGCATAAGGATAAATGTCGAGACGATTGATATCATCACGGTCCTTGCTGCTTTTCGATTCGTTATGCAATATCGTATAAGAAGATTTCACCCCCACATTGTAGCTGAATCTTCCACCTTTGTTGGTATAGAGTATTTCATATGCTATTGATTTACTGTTGCCGTTAATGTTAGATTTGATGGAATCCACAGAGGCTTTTGGTCTACAATCCAACGTGTTCCGATTGTGGTCAGACGTAGACAATGCCCCATTCAAGTTCATTTCAATCTTCTGTTTGTCATCTATATTCAGGATATAATAGAAGTCCAATGAAGGGATGTAGAGTTTGGTTTTGGAATGAATATTCCTATTGAAATACGAATCTTTGGATAGATTATCGATATCAATATTATAATCCTCATGGCTGGTGTATATGTTATTGCAATAGTTCGTTAAAAAATAGCCAAGCCTAAGCGGCTCTGGCTGTAAATAAAATGAGTTCTTTGAAAAGTTTGTTAATAACTTGCGGGTCTGGGTTAATCCCGAACACGCAAATAAATCGTTCAAGCATATAAGCATTGTGTATAAAAGACTTGCAGGAGGATATGGAATAGGTTATTCCGAGCCTCTTACATGCCGCTTTGGCCAAGTTGACAGCAGCAAGCGATGCATTGAAGTGAAAATCCAACTTTCTGAAGTCGGTTGACTGACAGTTGGTGATTCCTGCATGTTGCTTACCATCTCTAAAGCAAAATTCCAATTGGAACCTGGTTCTGTAATAATCCAGAACCTCCCGTCCATCCATCGAATCGTCTGTAGAGAAGTAAAGCTGCCACTTGTCTGTCCTCCCGTCCATCGGATACCAGATGGCTAAGGAAACATACCTTTTGAGAGCTTTTGCATATACCCTCAATCCGTATAGCTTTCCTTTGTTCACCTCGTATTCCTTGCACCGGGTCAGATCCAGATTGGCAAAGTCGATTCTTCCGTCAAACCACTTTGGATGGCCACGTTTTCCTGTTTTCTGTTCCAATGTCGGATAGTACAGGATTACGTCATTCCGAAAGCGGCTGATGACATGGAAATCGTTCTCACACATAGGCGTTATGAATGTTTCCTTGAAAAGAATGCGTCTGCAACCACCGTTCTGGACAGGCTCTGTAGCTTGTCTTTTCTACTGATAAGATAGCTGCTGTACCAGTCAACGAGGTTCTTGTCCATATTATCCAAGGTCTTACAATCCGGTGTCTGAATGGAACCTAAAGTCATGCATTCATGGTTGTCGATGTCTATGACACCGATGCCCATGATTTCCAATCCACGCTTGTACTCTCCTGCACAACCAGACCAGAAGTAACCTATCCAAGGTGTCTTCTTGCCTGATTTGGGGATATAGGAAGGATCGATGGCGATGGCTTTTCTTTTACCTGTGAGATGCTTGCTGATGATAGAGCCGTTGAACGCAAACCAGTCGAAAGTTTCATGCTCAAAAAAAGGTTACGGTAGGTCTGTTCCGAAAAACGTCCATACCTACCCAATTGGAGGAAGTTTATACGATCAGGGATGGCCATGAATAATTTCATTGCATCCATGAACGTTTTTTCAAAAGGTTTGTGTATATTCACGACTGATTTGAGAGCCGATAGGCACTCAGGATTGGTATTGCATAAGGAGTGTTTCTTTAGTCATAATCAGAAGAGTTGAGAGACTTCTAATTTACTAAAAATCAACGAATTATGCAATACTTTCCACCTTTTATTATCAGCAGGTTAGCACTCTTTTTTCAGTACATTTCTTCATGCTTAACCATTCGTTTTTGACAACATTTCAATGACCTCTTTAGTGTTTTCGAACCAGCTTTTGCCGGTTCTATTGTTTAACTTTTAATTTTTCGGTAAAAATTTACCGAAGTATTGTTATTGAGAAACCTTAAGTTGAACGTATTCTTATCTTTGATGTAAGTATATCCCAAATTCATATTTTGCTGCAAGTAACCAAACAAGGAAGGATTTGTCGTCTTGGAAAAAGTTTCAGGATTACCTAAATGGAGGAAAGACTCGTTTTCCTCGCTGGTCCATTCGTTGTAATTACGCCAATTTGCTCCATAATTGAATGAAAAGTAAGAGTTTGAAAAACCAGACGTCAAGTTCAGGTTACCATTCATGAATCCTGTGGACACGGCACTTGTTGCTTCGGTAGAGAGCGATGTCCCCGTATCTCTCTTCAAAATGACATTGATGACGCCAGCATTATTGATATCCCGTATGTTCGCAGGAATCCGCTCATACTCTATTCGGCCTATTTGATTAGGATTTAAAGCTGTGACTTCTTCCTGTGACGCATTTATTCCATTTATACGATATATGATGTCAGTCCGACCATTGATAGAGAGTGTTTTGGATACCATGTTCACGGACAAACCAGGCAAATTAGACTTTTGAAACAAATCTAATACGTTTTGAGAGGTTTTAACATCGTTCAAATTAGGGAACAAAAGGACTCTATCTCCATAATTGCTACTTGAACGGGAAATAACCGTCACCTCTTCCAAGTTCAATGTATCTTCAGCTAAGACAATATCCTGAATTTTTATATCTCCAGAAGCATTCAGCATTGTTTGTTTGTTAGTTTTATAACCTGAATAATAAGTCAAGATTTCAAAATTATTGTGTTGCTTATAATTCAATCTAAACAGACCTTCATCATCTGTAAAAGCACTATCAATAATTGAATCGTGTTGCGACAATACGATTTGAGCACTCATTATAGGACTTCTATTGATATCAATCACTCTGCCTCTTATCGTTTGTGAAAAAGAAAAGAATGAACTGAATAGCAACCAGCATACGAAAAATAAACATACACGTTTCATGACTATTTAATTTATTTGATTTTTAACTAATTTATAATAGTTACCTTGTTTTGATATCAACTCATCGTGATTTCCAACTTCTACAATTACACCATCATCAAGCACTATTATTTGATCAGCCTTTTTAATAGTGCTTAATCTAACGTGAGTTCGATGAATTATAACAGTCTATAAAATTGGTGATTAGCGAAAATTGTTGTATCTTTATAGTGTTGAAATACAAATAAACACGAACAATAATCGCTATGATCACCGAAAACAAAGTTATAGAAACCTGTTAGCGGAATTAAATTGATAAAAGATTTATGTATAAAAAGTTGTGCATATTGTTGATATTTAGTAAATTAAAGGCAGATAAACTTTTAATAGACAAATATCGTATGCACAACCTATATGCAATATTCGCAAAAATCCTGAACATATGCAAGCAAGTAGCCGGAAATTTAGTCAATGAATCTGGGAATGTCCCAAGAAAAGGAGTGGTTCCTAGATTCTCAGACCTTGAAATAGTGGCATTGAACATGACATCAGAGGCTGTTGGCATTGACAGTGAATCATTGTTGTTTGCAAAGCTACAGGAATATAGTAATGAACTTCCCAATCTTATATCCCGCAGACAATACAATGACAGACGTAAAATTACTTCGTCCCTAGGTAATGCAATCCGGGAAAGAATGGCGGCAGAAATGGATGGAGGCGAAGATTATTTCTGCATTGATTCTAAGCCGATAGAAATATGTCGTATAGCTGGCTCCAAGCGTTGCAGCATGGGGAAGAAGGATTTTGAGAAAGCCCCGTCAATCGGATACTGCGCATCACAAGGGGTGTACTATTACGGATATAAACTCCATGCGGTCTGTGGATTAAGTGGAGTCATCCATTCCTTTGACCTTACTAAGGCAAGCGTGCATGACATTCATTACCTGAAGGATATGAAGGTGGACTATGGTAATTGTACAGTTATAGGGGACAGAGGATATATAAGTTCCCAAGTACAATTGGACCTGTTTGAAACAGCCAATATCAGATTGGAGGTACCATACAGGAGTAACCAAAAAGAATGGAAGCCGACATTTCCGGCTTTTGCCAAAGCGAGAAAAAGAATTGAAACCCTATTCTCCCAATTGTGTGACCAGTTTATGATTATTAAGGAATTATGCGAAAGATACAGATGGATTGTTTGCCCGGATTGTCGGGAAGATTAGCGCACTTACAGTCCTGCAATATATTAACTATAAAAATGAGAGACCCATTGGCAGAGTTAAATATGCGCTAATTTAATTCCGCCAACGGGTTTATAGAAATCTTTCGGGGAATGGTATTACGAAGTTACTTCCGACACCCCATGGAATTACGCTCTTTCCAACAAATCATTTTCAAAGGAAAACATACAAGCCAACTATATTGTTGAAAAATCCAACTGGAAAGGTTATCCTTGGAATGTAGAGAATGCACCAGTCCATATCAAGACGAAAGCACGCCGGCTAAGTAATTGGACTGTACGAGGTTCGGCAGGTCCGATTGCTTTTTACACCCAGCAGGGCAATGACATGGGAGACGAGGAAATTATCGAATTAATCCCTTACGGTTGCACAACACTCCGCATTGCGGAATTTCCAGTAAGGAACTATTAAAACAACTATCAGGAACTGGCGGTCTGCAAAAAGGGACATATATCAAAAACATCTGGGGCTGTGTCAAGACGAAAGTTTTGATGCAGCCCTGCGCGATTAAAACAGCGTTTAAACGGTGTTTTAACAGCATTAAAACAGCATTAAAACAGGGATACTGATTTTCGAAAGCGCAGTGTACACATTTGATTTTAATTTTTACTTTATTACCACATTATACAAATCCTGATATGTCTTTACCACACTATATACAACTTCACCTGTGCTTATGGCAGCAAAGTGACGACGTGCACATTCTATCTTGGCATCTTCCGCCTTTCGCAGTTGCGAAGCTTCAATGTCTTTTCCCTTGGTTTCAGCTACAAAATAAACATGTTTCACGCTACCTTTGCGGAAGGCTACGACCCAGTCCGGATTATATTTCCCCATGGGCGTATTGATATAGAAACCTCCCGGCAGTTTGGTATAAACTACCACATCGTCTTCTTTCTCCAATGATTCGGCAAATGATTTCTCAATGCCTTGACTGTCTACCACTACAAGGTCGTACAGCGACTTTCGGCTTTCAATGGCATCCTTACCAACGACTCCCCGCACGGAAGCTTCATCAAAAACGGATGTATCAAATGAGCTGTTCCGTTTTTCATATCGGATTTGCACCAATTCACCTACCAAATCATAGGTCACATTGTTGCCTTCGGCCTCTGTCACATGAATGGTTCTTACTTTGGCCGTTGACATGGCAGTACCGGCTTCCAGTTCTTCCCTGTCACGTATGCCTTCCATTGCTCCGCCTTCAACCACTATGCGTATTTCAGTCACGTTCAAATGTTTGTCAAGCTCGCCAACGGCATTTTCTATCAATTTCGAAGTGTCAAAGTTCACATTATAGTAAGTGCGCACATTGATGCGCTTCCACAATTCCTGCCATTCTTTTTTGTTGAAATTATCCCGGTTGAAGTCGGCTTTTTTCTTATCCCGCCCGTTCGCCGGCTTGTAATCATCCGGATTGAACACCTTGTCCAACTGCTTCACAATAAACGATTTCATGCCATTTTGCTCACCAAAGTCAAGTGTGTCAGCTTTCTTGTCATCAAAATACTTTTGAGTGAGTCTGCCTTTCTTTATATAACCTTGTGCAATCAGCTCTTCATGAATATCCCCTTCATACAGGGTGTCACACAGCGGGCCGCCTCCGTTTGAAATCGTTGGTGTTTATATTTGATTTTCATTTTCTACTACGACATTTATTTATAACTACTTATACTGAAGCTGCCGCAAGTACATGCCAGCAACCGTCTTTTTCTCGTCGCTGTATGTATCCCTTTTTCGTCATTTGCGCTAATTGCTTTTTGACAGCAGCTTCAACAATACCGGCCTTTTGAGCGATAAACTCAATGGTACAATCGGGATATTGCTGCATGGTATGCAATATGATGCTGGACGACGGGCTGCGGAATACGACACGCTGGCCGTCATACCACCAGACATTGGGTGATGTTTCCGAGGCAAAATCAATAGCGTACTGGATTTCCGCAGCGACAAGTTGCTTGAAGTATTTCAAGAAATGCTTTATCTGTGCAAGTGTGGCATGAGCACCGGCTGATGGGGATGTCCCTATTTCTATGTCGGACTGGTGCAAAGCATCAATATATTCATTTTTGTTACGGCTTCTTACCACTATCATCGGCCACCCGTGACGGGAAAAGATGTAGTTTACCATCAAACGTGCGATACGCCCGTTCCCATCTTCAAATGGATGAATACGGATGAAACGATAATGGAAAAGTGCCGCCAGTTCCACCGGAGAGTATTTACCGGATTGCTCGCTCTCATTGTACCAATCCACAAGGTCTGTCATCAACGCCGGTGTTTCTTCCGGTGTTGCGTATTCAAAACGATCGCCATATCGGGTAATCACACTGTTTGGGCGTGTCTTGTAGCATCCTGCATGAATGGTATAACTGGTTTGCACGCCTCCCGGCAAGTTGCGGTATATGGTATAATCTTCGCGCAATATCGTTTTGTGGAGCTGCCGGATGAAGTTTTGTGTCAAGGGATTATGAGTACCTGACTCCGTCTGCATCATTTTCATTCCCACAAGACTTGCCTTCATATCGACAAAATCGTTCAATTCTCCTTCTCCGCTGACTTTTCCAAATAGTAATAACAGTTCGGTCTGTCCGTAAGTAAGCGTATTTCCTTCTATATGGTTGCTGTTGTAGTTATACTCCACCGTGAACCGTTGGCTGAACAAATATTGTTTTTGCTCTGTCAATGGCTGTAAGTCTTTCCATTTATTGTAAAGTGCTTCTACTTTTTCCATGAATCTACTGTTTTTACGTTCAAAGCTATACCAAGGCTACCTTTGGACGTGATTTCCTTGCGACCGACTTTACCGGTTTTGGGGTCGCATGCCTCGGTAAAGACAGAAGGGGCAATCCGATAGAGTGCATCGAGATTCAACTGTGAACCATCAACGGAACTTAAATCCAAATGTTCAATAACCTTGTTCATATATCGTTTCTTTTTGTTCTTTATTTAATTAATACATCATCGAGCACATCGGTACATTTCAATGTAACCAGGGAAACAGCTATTTCATGTATCGCTTTTCCATCCTCCACATTCAATGTAGGCAGTGCAGCTTGGCTAACCAAAAGATGCGATTGATGTCCTCCACAAAACAGGTTTTCTTGTTTGCATTGACATTCCAATAATACACCCTACTTAAACTTCGCAAAAACAAAATTAGCCATATTTTTTAATACGCAGGAATAATTTTGATGATAAAAATATATCTTCAGATTGCATTCTTTGATAAAATGACCGGAGAGCAAGTTGGAATTTCTTGGTCGATAAATTCAAGAACCCTCCTTCTTTGAGATAAATTCTCTTGTTTGTTGACCAAATTCCCCGCAAACAGCTTGCAGATGTCGATATATTTTGCGAATATTGCGCACAAGTTGTGCATATATCAAGTCCAGGTTTCTTATTTAAAAGACAGAGAGGTACATGTGCAGCTTGATATTAAAACATGAAATACACATTAGTAACAGGGGACTCGTCGGGAATGGGCTTGGAATTTGCCCGGCAAGCGGCGGAACAGAAAATTTCCTGTACTGAAGATTCCGGTATTAAAACGTTTACTTGATAATGTTTGAGTCTTAATTAATCTAATTGGATAAGATGTATGTATAAACGAATTTTGCAAGTATGTTGTTTGTCACTTTTTGCTCCCGTGGGCAACAGGAAATGCTCAAGTGACAAAAGCCGATTATCAGCGGGCTGACACGATTTTGAAGTTAGAAAATCAAGTTTATTCACCGGCAGTCAAACCTCATTGGCTGGGTGATTCGCATTTCTTTTGGTACCAGAACCGGGAAAAGACAGGAACGGTCTTTTATTTGGTGGATGCTGAGACCGGGAAGAAAAATAAAGCAGCAGACAAGCAAGGTCTGGCTGTTTTCCTGAAAGGGAAGCATAAGCCACTTGCAGATGAACTGTTGAAAGAAGAAACAAAGCCCCAGTGGAATTATCGGCGACAGAGTGACAAACCGGTAGCTTCTCCCGATAGTTTGTGGGAAGCATATATCCAGGACAACAATCTTTATGTACGTAGCCGGAAGAATAAAAAAAGAGGTGACGGCTCTGACAATGGACGGCATCCGGAACTATACCTACGGTAGCCGTATTTTATGGTCTCCTGATTCGAAGAAGATTGCTACTGTCAAGACCAGAGATGTGGAAGAACGGCGTATTCCGTTATTGGAATCACGTCCATCCACCCAGTTACAGCCTATCTTGCAATGGCGGGATTACGCCAAACCGGGCGATGTCTTACCTGTTTCTGTCCCTGTTTTGTTTGATTGGGAAACGAAGAAACAGATTCCTTTAGAAACTTCGTTGTATGAGAACCAATTTGATTTATACCTGACAGGTTGGCGAAATGACAGCCGGGCATTTACATTCGAGTTCAATCAACGCGGCCACCAACGCTATATCATAGGAGAAGTCAATGCATCAGATGGAAAGATTATCCATTTGGTAGATGAACAGGTGCCTACTTTCTTCTATTACAATAATCGCTTCCGTCATGATTTGCAGGATGGAAAGCAAATGCTTTGGATTTCTGAGCGCGACGGCTGGCGTCATCTTTACCTGTTTGGAAATGACGGAAAGGTCATCCGTCAAGTGACGAAAGGCGAATGGGTAGTTCGTAACGTCGAATATGTAGATGAAGAAGCGGGTGTAATTTACTTCCTGGCATCAGGTTTAAATCAAGGAGAAGACCCTTATCATTCACACCTTTGCCGGGTCAATTTAGATGGTAGCGGCTTTAAAGACCTGACTCCGGAACTTGCCAACCATGAAGTGACTTTGTCGGCAAACCATCAATATATGGTAGATGCTTATTCGCGTGCTGATATGCCTTATGTTTCGGTATTGCGTAAAACATCGGACGGTTCTGTCGTGGCTTCATTGGAAAAAAGTGATGTAAGTTCCTTGGTTGAATACGGCTGGCAATTACCGGAAGTTTTCCATGCCAAAGGACGTGATGGCAAGACGGACATTTGGGGCAAGATCATTCGTCCTTCTACTTTCGATGCTTCCCGCACGTATCCGATTGTCGAGATGATTTATGCCGGACCGCATGATTCGCATGTCGAGAAATACTTCCGGGCGACCGACCATCTTTGTTCCCGATTGGCAGAACTGGGATTCATTGTAGTCAAGATTGACGGAATGGGTACAGCCAACCGCTCCAAAGCGTTCCACGATGTTTGCTGGAAGAATCTGAAAGATGCAGGTTTCCCAGACCGTATAGCCTGGATTAAAGCGGCTGCTGCCAAATATCCGTATATGGATATCAACCGTGTGGGTATTTATGGCTGGTCGGCTGGCGGTCAAAATGCAATGGCTGCTTTGTTGTTCCATAATGATTTCTACAAAGTGGCAGTTGCACTGTGTGGTTGCCATGACAATCGGATGGACAAAATATGGTGGAATGAACAATGGATGGGTTATCCAATCGACGAATCTTACAGTGCTTCATCGAATGTGGACAATGCTTGGCGTTTGAAAGGAAAACTCCTGTTAATTAATGGAGAGTTGGATGACAATGTTGATCCGGCTTCCACATTGCAGGTAGTAAGCGAGTTGATGAAGGCAAATAAGAATTTCGACCAACTCTACTTGCCGGGCAAGACACATAGTCTGGGTGGTCCGTTTGAAATGCACAAAGTGCATGACTTTTTCGTTAAGAACTTGATGGGGGTTGAACCTCCGGCTTGGGAATAAGACAGAACGGGAAAAATGAGACGAACATGGCAGTGTGTCATAATTGCAAACTGCTGCGTTACTTCCGGAATTCGACCTCAGTCATTTACATCAGTAAACTCCTGTCGGTCTCATCCTAAGTGCCTTGCATTTTGCTAATTCTGACACACCTTAAAGAGGGCTGCATCAAAACTTTCGTTTTGACACAGCTCCCTGTTTTTTATATATACTATTTTGAAAAAGGTCTCAAGATTCAAAGTTTTAACCGAGTCAACTTTCTTTATTGATAAGACATTTAGTAGTCAACTAAAAACGTTAACATACACGTTAACATACAGCCAATTAGCTTATCACCTAAGTGAAAAGCATTTATCACCTTAATGAAAAGCACTTATCACCTAGGTGAAAAACACTTATCACCTTAATGAAAAGCATTTATCACATTGGTGAAAAGATTAAATACTTGATTACAAACTCAAAAACAGGGCAAACATATTATCTCCTTGACTATGCCCAGCAATTAGAAACTTTCCTGTCGAGTTGTTTATATTGGATACGCTTGTCCGCCAATCAATAATAAACCCGTCAAACAAATGCCATTATTTGGGGATGATTTTTTGGGATAAGCATTGACGAAGCCTAAGAAAAAGGCCAATATTTGTGCAAAATGTCACACGTTTTTTCAGTAATCATCAAAAGTTTTTTAGCAAAAAACGATAAAAAAACGTATTCGGTTTTCCATTTATGAAAAAAAGTATATCTTTGCGATTGAAATCGGTTCTGAAACGAATATTCTTCGTGAAGATTAAAAGGGAATCGGGTGAAAATCCCGGACAGTCCCGCTGCTGTGAAGCTCCGATAACATCTTGAAACACCTCATTGCCACTGGCTTTTGCCGGGAAGGCTTCAAGATGGGAGTCAGTCAGAAGACCTGCCATTTCATATTTATCGCCTTTATTCGAGGGATAGTAAAGCGATGTAGAAATTTATAAGCGCATAATTAAATAGGTATTACTTTGTACGACAAGGCAGTAGCCAATGTTGTACCCTTTTGGTTAGGATAAATGACCAAATATTAGTTGTTAGTAATGTTTTTCTAAATGTGTTAAACCCAGAGGAGCCTTCGTCGATGTGATTTCGCCGAAGGCTTGTACTTTTCTATTGCTTCATTCAAAAGGGAAACGGACGCCCCATTCTTTCCTTAAGGCATCCATTTGCCTCATGATACGCAGCGTCTCGTCATGCGGCATATCCAAAGTTTGCAAAAGGCCTTTGTCCAAAGCTTCGATGCAAGCGTTCACCTCATATTCGAATCCTGTCACTTGCGAAGGAGCATGATACTCTGCAACTGTTTGATAGTTGCCATCCAACACCTTTATTGACTGGGGATTATTAATATTATCTATAATCATGTGCCCTCCATCACCGGATATGACTCCTTGCCTGTCCGAACGTGCCAGCATCGAACTATTCAACACTGCCATTCTTTCACCGGGATAAACCAATGTGATGCTATCTTGTGCATCCAATCCATTGTCCATCTTCACACAAGTGGATGTTGTGGAAAGTATCTCCGTGCCAAACACCATCGCCGCAAAATTCAGCGTATAAACCCCGACATCCAAGAGAGCTCCGCCTGCCAATTCCGGACGGACCAAACGCTTGCGGTTCGTGATGGCATAGCCCAAATTGGCAGAAAGCAAATAAGGCGTGCCAACTGCCCCATTGCGGACCAACTCGGCAATCGTCCTTGACATCGGCAAATAACGAGTCCAGATAGCTTCCGCTATAAACACCTGCTTTTCCTCAGCCAACTTCAAGAGTTCTTCCGCTTGTGCGGCATTAGCCGTGAAAGCCTTTTCACACAACACCGGTTTCCCTTTCAATATGCATGCCTTGGCTTGCTCAAAATGGAAAGCGTGTGGCGTTGCAATATAAATCAAATCCACTTTCGGGTCATCCATCAATTCCTCATACGAGCCATAAGCACGTTCAAAACCTTGTTCTTTAGCGAACGTCCTCGCTTTCCGCATCTCCCTCGAAGCAATGGCGTAGCGATGAGTCCGTGGCAAAGCAACCAAAGTAGAAGCCATCTTCAAAGCAATATGCCCTGCCCCGATAATGCCAACATTATATATTTTCATGGTAGTATATATTCTTACACAAAAAGGCACACAGATTTGACGTCTGCATGCCTTAATTCCTTTTATGCTTATTTATCAAGCATCACCTTTTGGTACGAAATCCTGGAAATTAGCAGTTTTGTTATCAGCATTAGCAGCACCAGAAGTCATCATTTCTTCAAACTTCTTCAAGTTGTCCTGCAAAGCAAGATATAAACGGTGAGCATTGTCTGGAGTTAATATGATACGGCTTTTAACCTGTGCTTTCGGTGTTCCAGGAACCACACGGATAAAATCCAAAATAAATTCAGACGCTGAATGAGAAATAACAGCCAAGTTAGCATAAGTACCTTGAGCTGTTTCTGCTGACAATTCTACTTGAATTTCGTTGTTGTTTGTCGGTTTGTTATCTTCCATGACTCTTTAAATAAAATGTTATTTACGCTACAAAGTTACTACAAAAAAGAGAAATGCGGAAAGATATAGTGATAGAATTGAGTTACAAGGGTTTCAGTCGTGCTTCCGATTATTCGTGAAGCCATCGCAATCACCGCTGAAGCCAAATCAGGACGCCGCTACGTTACTTGTCCGTAACCATGCACGGAATGGCGACAAACGGACACGGATAACGAAACAAGGCGTTAAGGATTAGTGAGTTACTGACAACCCACGCAACAAATCCGGTTACGGAAAAAGATTGCGCCGTTCCTCCCCGTTTTGCGTACCGACAACGGACTCTTCACCAACTAATTTTGAACCTAAAAAAATAAGGACGATGAAGAGTACATTTTCAGTAATCTACTACCTCAAACGTCAGGTAGTGAAAAAGGACGGGACAGTACCCGTCATGGGACGCATTACGGTGGACGGCAGCCAAACGCAGTTCAGCTGCAAACTGACCGTCGATCCCAAGCTGTGGGACACCAAAGGGGGACGTGTCACGGGCAGAAGCTCGGCGGCACTCGAAACGAACCGCATGCTCGACAAGATGCGTGTGCGCATCAACAAACACTATCAGGAAATCATGGAGCGTGACAACTTCGTCACGGCGGAGAAGGTCAAGAACGCCTTTCTCGGACTGGAACATCGCTATCACACGCTGATGCAGGTGTTCCGGCAGCACAACGAAGACTACGAGAAACAGGTGGATGCTGGCATGAAAGCCAAAGGCACGCTCCTGAAGTACAGGACCGTTTACAAGCACCTGCAAGAGTTCCTCACCATCCGCTACCGCGTGAAGGACATCGCGCTGAAAGAGCTTACGCCCGCCTTCATCTCCGACTTCGAGATGTTCCTGCGCACGGACAAGCACTGCTGCACCAACACCGTGTGGCTGTATGTCTGCCCCTTGCGGACGATGGTGTTCATCGCCATCAACAACGAGTGGCTCACACGCGACCCATTCCGGGAGTATGAAATCAAGAAGGAGGAAACGACACGCAGTTTCCTGACGAAAGAGGAAATCCGGCTGCTGATGGAGGGCAGGCTGAAAAACGCCAAGCAGGAGCTTTACCGCGACCTCTACCTGTTCTGCGCCTTCACGGGCCTGTCGTTCGCCGACATGCGCAACCTGACGGAAGAGAACATCCATACCTACTTCGACGAACACGAGTGGATAAACATCAACCGCCAGAAGACGGGCGTGGTGTCCAATATCCGCCTGCTCGACATCGCAAAGCGCATCATCGACAAATACCGGGGTCTGTGCGGGAACGGCAGGATTTTCCCCGTTCCCCACTACAACACGTGCCTTGCCGGAATCCGTTCCGTCGCCAAGCGTTGCGGCATCACCAAGCACATCACGTGGCATCAGAGCCGACACACGGCAGCCACGACGGTGTTCCTCTCCAACGGCGTACCCATCGAAACGGTCAGTTCCATGCTGGGACACAAGAGCATAAAAACGACGCAGATATACGCGAAAATCACCAAAGAAAAGCTCAACCAAGACATGGAGAACCTTGCCGCAAGGTTGAACGGCATCGAGGAATTTGCAGGTTGCACCATCTAAAAAGAAAAGCCATGAAACGTGACATAATCATCATAGAGGACAAGGCGGTCAGCGTAACCGGTAACGAGATATGGATGACCTCCACAGAAATCGCCGGACTGTTCCACACGGGCGTCCCGGCAGTGAACGCCGCCATCAGAGCCGTCCGCAAGCCGGACGTGCTGAACGACTACGAGGTGTGTCGCTACATGCGGCTTGAAAACGGGCTTTCAGCCGACGTGTATTCGCTGGAAATCATCATCCCCATCGCCTTCCGGCTGAACACCTACCATGCACACGTGTTCCGCACGTGGCTGGTGGGCAAGGCACTCTCGAAGGAAAAGCGGCAGGCATACGTGATGTTCATACAGAACGGAAAAGCCGGGTATTGCTAAACACGCATAAAAAGAAAAAAGAAAAAGGAAACGGACAGCCCGTATGGAGTTGCCCGTTTCCTTTTTTCATGCAGCCGCCTTATTCCATCGGCTTGCGGTAGTTCGCCTCCAATAGTTCACGCAACCCCGATTCGGGGTAAAGCACCTTCCCTCCCAAAAGTATAAAGGGCAGCACCCTGTTGTTGCGGTACTCCTGCAAGGTGCGGCGGCTGACACGGAGCAGTTCCGCCACCTCCCTGTCCGTCAGGTAACGCTCCCCGTCCAACGGCGGGCGGTAACTTTCCAGAAAGGCGGAGAGCCATTTCGAGCCTTTGCGCATGTTCTGCACGACGGTGGCAAGCGGCTCGTCCTCCATCGTAAACACTTCATTGTTCTCGTTCATCATAACTTCGGATTCAGTGGGTTGTGAATAATAAAAATCAAATCATTTTCCGCCGGGATAGAGCGTGCCGACAAGCGGAATGAGCCTTTTGACCTCCTCCGGCTTGTAATAGAACCTGCGGTTTATCTGCGAGTAGCCGATAAGCCGCCTGTCACGCAAAGTCTGCAACGTGCGCGGGCTGATCCTCAACTGCCCGCAGACCTCCTCGCCCGTGAGCCACCTTTCCATCCGCCCGCCGTCGCTCCTGCGCCTCAGGGCGGCTACCTTCTCCGCGAGGGCGTTGAAGGACGCCACCATCATCTCGAAGGTCTTTTTCTCGATAGATACTATTTCCATAAGCAAAACATTTCAGAGTTTGCCGCAAAGGTAACGAAGCCGCCTTGAACACGTACCGTTTCCCGCTAAAAGGCAGCTTGTTGCGCCGTCTGTCCGGGTTACGGAGCCATTATCCGTAAAAATCTTACGTGAGCCACGTAGTGAGCTGTTAAAGCCCATTTGGTTTATTGCCGAATTTTGTCGCAGAAACATAGAAACAAAAGAAAGGACAAAATAAATAAACCAAAAGAAAGAACTGAATAACGATTGGAAAGTTCCGCCTTCACCGCCCCGACGGAACAGATAGCCGAGATAGCGGCACACGTGCGTGCCGTTTCCGGCGGTAGGAAGGAAGAAGCTCCCGACAGGTTGCTCACCACCCGCGAGGCGGCGCACCTGCTGAACGTGAGTTGCCGCACCCTCCAGCGCATGCGCAGCGAACAGCGCATCGCCTATGTCGTGCTGCGCGGCAAGTGCCGCTACCGGCAGTCGGAAATCGACCGCCTGCTCGAAGACAGCACCGTTACGGGCGAAGCCGCGACACCGGAACAGTTGAAACGCAACCACACGCTGCGCACGGGCGGCAGACCCAAAGGAAGGAGGACGTAAGACATGGAACTGCTTACCCGCAACAATTTCGAGAACTGGATGCAGAAGGTGATGGAACGGCTCGACCGTCAGGACGAGATGCTGCTCTCCATGCAGCCGTCCGGCAAAGCCCCGAACCCGATGGACGGGATCAGGCTTTTCGACAACCAAGACCTGTGCATACTGCTCCAGATCAGCAAGCGCACCCTGCAACGCTACCGCAGCATCGGCGCGCTGCCCTACAAGACGCTCGGCAAAAAGACCTATTACAGCGAGGCGGACGTGCTGACGTTCCTCTCCGAACATGTAAAGGACTTCCGCAAGGAAGACATAGCCTTCTACAAGGCTCGTATCCATAATTTCTTTCAAAAATAACCCATTAAAACATTTTTCAGATGGCAAAGAAAAAAACAGAAAAAGACGTGCTGATAGTCCGCGACGAGAAGACGGGCGAGATTAGCGTGGTAGCCGGGCTGAACGCCGACGGCTCCCCCAAGCGTATCCCCGCGAAAGCGGAGAACGCGCAGAGTTTCCTGCAATTCGACCGGCACGGCGACGTGCTGGACAACTTCTTTAAAAAACTTCTTCCGGCAGTGCAGGGAACCCAGCCGCTTCGGTTTCTACCGTGTCGCGGCGGACCAAGCCGACAAGCTGCTGGAAGTTATCAAGGACTTGCTGAAAGACCCCGAGGGCAACAAGGAGATGCTTGCGCCCCACAAGGTGGACACCTCCGGCTACGAAAAGAAAGTACAGGAGGAGCAGTCCGCCGAAAAGCAGGAACAACCGGAACAGAAACAAGATGACGAACCTAAAAAACAGGAAGAAATGGAACAGAAAAACGAACAGAATCAGGAAAGCCCGCAGCAGGCGCAGGGCAACCGGGGCTACCAACCCATCGACGAGAGCAAGATCAACTGGCAGAAGTTGGAGGAGAAATGGGGCGTGAAGCGCGACGACCTTGAAAAGTCGGGCGACCTTAACCGGATGCTCAACTACGGCAAGTCCGACTTGGTGAGGGTGGCGCCCAATTTCGGCGGAGAGGCTTTCGAACTGGACGCCCGCCTCTCCTTCAAGAAGGACGGCGAGGGCAACGTCAGCCTTGTGCCGCACTTCATCCGCAAGGAGCAGAAGCTCGACGACTACAAGGAACACAAGTTCTCCGACGATGACCGGAAGAACCTGCGCGAAACGGGCAACCTCGGCAGGGTTGTGGACCTCGTGGACAGGGAAACGGGCGAGATCATCCCCTCGTTCGTCAGCATCGACCGCAAGACGAACGAAATCACGGATGTCTCGGCAAACAAGGTGCGCATACCGGAACGCATCGGCAAGACGGAAATCACCAAGCAGGAGCAGGACATGCTGCGTGCCGGGCTGCCCGTGCGCGACAAACTCATCGAGCGCAAGGACGGCAGGAAGTTCGTCACCACCCTGCAAGTGAACGTGGAGCAGCGCGGCGTGGAGTTCGTGCCGGGAACCGGCAGGTCGCCACGTGCCGCACAAGCACAGGAAGCCAAGAACAACCCCACACAGGGACAGGCGCAGGGTACGGAAAACACAGCCAACACGAACAAGGAGCAACGCCGCAACACGTGGACGAACGCCGACGGCAGCATCCGCCCCATCAGCAAATGGAGCGGCGTGGACTTCACCGAGCAGCAGAAAGCCGACTACGTGGCTGGCAAAGCCGTGAAACTGGAGAACGTGACCGACAAGCAGGGCTTCCACGCCACGATGTACATCAGGTTCAACCCGGAGAAGGGACGCCCGTACCGCTACGACACCAACCCCGACAACGCGCAGAAGATCGCGCCTTCCAACGAGAGCCGCACGCAGGTGGCGGTGAACAGCGAGGGCAAGACCAACGAGGCTACCAAGAACCTGAAGGAGCCGTTGCGGAAGGGACAGACCGCCCCGAAGGACACCGCACAGCAACAGCAGCAGGAGAAGCCGCAAAAGAAAAACAATAAGGGCATGAAGATGTAATCCGGTGTCCGCCACTAAATCCGAAGTAACATTTGTAAAATTCAAAACGACAGAAAAATATGAAGACAATCATTGCAGAAAAGCCGTCTGTGGCACGTGAGATCGCCCGTATCGTGGGCGCGACAAAGAGAGAGGAAGGATATTTCGAGGGAGGCGGCTACGCCGTGACATGGGCGTTCGGACACCTCGTACAGCTTGCCATGCCCGACGGTTACGGCATACGCGGCTTTGTCCGTGACAACCTGCCCGTCATCCCCGACACCTTCACGCTCGTCTCCCGTCAGGTAAAGACGGAGAAGGGCTACAAGCCCGACAGCGGCGTAGTGGCACAAATAAAAACCATAACCCGCCTGTTCAATGACAGTGAGCAAATCATCGTGGCGACCGATGCCGGTCGCGAGGGCGAACTTATCTTCCGCTACCTCTACCATTACACCGGATGCGCCACCCCGTTCGTCCGCCTCTGGATAAGCTCGCTTACCGACAAGGCTATCCGCGAGGGACTGCGCAACCTCGAAGCGGGCGGCAAGTATGACAACCTCTACCTCGCCGCCAAAGCGCGGAGCGAATCCGACTGGCTCGTGGGCATCAATGGCACGCAGGCTCTCTCCATCGCCGCCGGACACGGCACTTACTCCGTCGGGCGGGTGCAGACACCCACGTTGGCGATGGTGTGCGCACGCTATTGGGAGAACCGCCGCTTTACCCCCGAAGCCTTCTGGCAGCTCCATATCGCAACGGACGGCTGCGATGAAGGAACGGTGAAGTTTTCCTCTTCCGAAAAATGGAAAGAGAAAGAGTCCGCGACGGAACTGTATAATAAGGTGAAGTCGGCAGGCACAGCCACCGTCACGAAAGCCGAACGCAAGGAGAAGACGGAGGAAACACCGCTCCTGTACGACCTGACCACGCTCCAGAAGGAAGCCAACGCCAAGCACGGCTTCACGGCGGAACAGACGCTTGAAATCGCGCAGAAGCTCTACGAGAAGAAGCTCATCACCTATCCGCGAACCGGAAGCCGCTACATTCCCGAAGACGTGTTCGCGGAAATCCCCAAGCTGCTTGCCTTCATCGGCAGCCTGCCCGAATGGAAGGGCAAGTTGCAGCCGAAAGCCGTGCCGACACGCCGCAGCCTGGACGGCGGCAAGGTGACAGACCACCATGCCCTGCTCGTCACGGGCGAGAAGCCGCTGTTCCTCTCCAAAGAGGACAGCACCGTCTATCACATGATAGCCGGGCGCATGCTTGAGGCTTTCTCCGAAAAATGCGTCAAGGACACTGCCACCGTCACGGCAGAGTGTGCCGGAGTGGAGTTCGTGGCAAAAGGCAGCATCATCAGGCAAGCCGGATGGCGTGCCGTCTATGGCAAGGAGAATGGAGAAGAGAACAACAGCCAAGAGGAAACCGCCGCCATTCCCTGTTGGCAGGAAGGCGACACGCTGGCACTGAAAGCCGCCTCCATCACGGAGGGAAAGACCAAACCCAAGCCGCTGCATACCGAAGCCACCCTGCTGTCCGCGATGGAAACGGCTGGCAAGGAGATAGAGGACGACGCATTGCGGCAGGCTATGAAGGATTGCGGCATCGGCACGCCCGCCACCCGTGCGTCCATCATCGAAACGCTTTTCAAGCGCGGCTATATGGAACGCTGCAAGAAGTCGCTTGTCCCCACCGAAAAAGGGCTTGCCCTCTACTCGGTCGTGAAGGCGATGCGTATTGCCGATGTCGCCATGACGGGCGAATGGGAAAAGGAATTGGCACGCATCGAGCGTGGGGAACTGCCCGCCGATGACTTCCGCAGGAAGATTGAGGCATATACACGGGAAATTACCTCCGAACTGCTGTCGTGCGACAAGCTGTTCGCCCGCAGGGATTCCGGCTGCAAGTGTCCCAAGTGCGGAGCGGGGACGATGCAGTTTTACGGCAAGGTCGTCCGCTGCGACAACGCGGAGTGCGGTCTGCCCGTGTTCCGCCTGAAAGCAAACCGCACCCTCTCTGATGATGAAATCAAAAACCCTGCTCACCGACGGACACACGAAACTGCTCAAAGGATTCAAGAGCAAGCAGGGCAAGAGTTTTGATGCCGTAGTCGCCTTTGACGGGGACTATAACACGGTTTTCGTGTTCCCAGAAAGGAAAAGTAAAGCGACCTCTGCGAAAAGAAGAAAATAAATGTTTAACTTTGCCACTGGTTCAGAGTAATGAATTGTTCTTCGATACCGGATTACACTCATACTTTGGATTTAGTGGTGGCACTCGGAGGGATACCGGGTGCCTTTTTCTTCTCGTTTTCCAACGATTATCCCTATCATCATTATCAATCCACTAAATTCCAAAGAAATGAACAACAAGAAGAAAAACGAGGGTCGGACCGACTTTTCCTATTACGGTCTGTACCTGCTGGACTACCTCACCACGAACAAGTTTGAACAGGCAGCCGATGAAGCCTTCATCCGAGAAAGAACCGACCGTGCCGCCGAAGCGTATGAACGGGCAAGGCTCGAAGGCTATCCTGCCGACGGGGCGCAGGAACTGGCGATGAAGGTGCTAACGGAGGGCCTTCGCTACTCCAAGCACGCCATCCTGCGCGAAGTCGTGGAGAACGAATTTGCGGGTGAAGTACCGGGAGAAAAATGTGAAGCCTTTACCCAGAAGCTGCTACCGCTTGTCGGAAACGTATTCTCCATCTATGACCTCTCGGACGACAATTTCGCCCTGTCGCCCGAATATGACCTGCTCTACACGGAGCTGACGGGAGCCGTCATCCTCTATCGAAGAGTATGGCGTTTAACCGCAAACAGAGGCTGCGGGACAACATCGAGGCGATACGGACGGCATTCCTCCTTGACAGGGAACAGCGCACACCCACCGCACGCGAACGGCTCTTGTTAGAGCGTTATTGCGGTTTCGGGGGACTGAAGAGCATACTCAACCCTGCAAGGGAACTGACGGATGCCGTCCACTGGGCGAAGTCCGACCTCGAACTGTTTGCCCCTACCGTGGAACTGCACAGGTTGCTGCGGGAGAACACAAAAGACGAGACGGAGTACAAACGGAATATGGATGCCATGAAGCAGTCCGTGCTGACCGCCTTCTATACCCCGCCGGAGATAACCGGGACCATCGCGGACGTGCTGCATGAACACGGCATCCGTCCCGACCGGGTGCTGGAGCCGTCGGCAGGTGTCGGTGCATTCGTGGACGCCGTGCTGGAGAACAGACCGGACGCGGACATCATGGCTTTTGAGAAAGACCTGATGACGGGCAAGATACTGAAGCACCTGCATCCCGGACAGAAAGTAAGGGTACAGGGCTTCGAGAAGATAGAAAAGCCGTTCATGAACCATTTTGATTTGGCTGTCTCCAATATACCGTTTGGCGATGTGGCGGTGTTCGACCCGGATTTTTCGGGCAGCAAGGATCCTGCAAGGCTCTCGGCGGCACGGACGATACACAATTACTTTTTCCTGAAAAGCCTTGACGCGGTGCGTGAAGGCGGAATCGTGGCGTTCATCACCTCGCAGGGGGTACTGGATGCCCCGACCAACGCGCCCATACGCGAGTATATGATGAGCCATGCCAATCTGGTGGGTGTCGCACGCCTGCCGAACAACCTCTTTACGGATAACGCGGGAACGGAGGTGGGCAGCGACCTGATTATCCTGCAAAAGAACAGCGGAAAGAACGGTGAACTGTATTACAACGAAAAACTCTTCGTGCAGACCGAACAGACCCCTATCGGCACTTCCGTAAATGGGTATGTATGGAGCATCGGCTCGCTTTCACACACGGATTTGATCAGAAGTACCGACCCATACGGGAAACCAGCCTATAAACTCCTGCACTGTGGGGACATCGCACAACTGGCGGAAGACTTGCGGGAGCATCTGAAAATAGAACTGCAACAACTTGACAGGAAACTGTATGAGAGACACAGGCTGCATCCGACAAAGGAGGAAAGCATGGCTGCGGAAGTGCAACCTGCTCCGAAAACAGAAAAGGTATCACCTTCTGTAATAGCCCCCGTTTCTGTAATTGAGCCTGTCAAGGGAGTGGAGAAGCCGCAGGCACAGCCCATAGAGGAAAAGCCGGAGATTGAGCCGCGCCAACCCAATCATTCGTCAGCCGTGCAGCTTACCCTGCTCGACCTTTGGGGTATGCCCATAGAGGAACCGGTAAAAAAGAAAAAGGCAGCGAAAAAGGAAAGCAAGCCGAAGCCTATGCCGTCCACGCCTAAACCGCAAGTCAAAGTTACTCCACCCGTTGAAGCCGCCAAGCCGATAAACGGTAATAAGGAAGAAAAGCCGGAAAATGCCGAAAAGCCAAACGACCCGGACGACATTTACGCCACTCTGGATTGGGAAACCAATCCTCCCATCAACGGCTTCTATGAGACAATGATGAGCCTGACAGCGGAACGGCGCAAGGCCCTACGGCTTGAGGCAGAACGGCACAGGCAGGAACAACTGAAAAAGATGGGTATCAAAGACACGTTGAACCCTGCTTTTGCGCCTTCTTCGGACAATATGGATAAAAAGCCGGAACAAACGGAAGAAATAAAGCAACCTGAAACACTGGCAGAAGTTGTGCCTACTTCCGAAACGGTTGCCACTTCCCTGTTCCCGGAACTTGAAACGGAAAAGCCGAAGGAGGAAGTCATGGACCTTTCTCCCCGTCCGTTCAACGGCCTGCTGGAGCCACACCACCGTGACGGCTCGATGGTGCTGGATGCTTCACGCAATCTCGGTTACCTGAAAGACCTCACGCCTTACGGTGCGACCTTCCAACCGCTCGACCTCCGTGGCTATCAAAAAGAGAAAGCGATGCTGTATATATCGCTCCGTGACGCTTACGAACGTCTGTATAGCCACGAGACGGAGAACCATACGGAACACAAACCGCAGCGCGGGTATCTCAACACCTACTACGATGAGTTTGTCATGCGTTACGGTAACCTCAACGCCAGACAGAACGTGAAACTGGTGATGATGGATGCCGGAGGGCGCGACATCCTTTCGCTGGAACGTGCGGAGGACGGCAAGTTTGTCAAGGCGGACATCTTCGACCGTCCCGTTTCCTTCTCGGTGGAGAGCCGTGTCAATGCAGGCTCTCCCGAAGAAGCCTTGTCCGCATCGCTCAACAAGTTCGGCACGGTCAATCTCGGCTATATGCGGGAGATAACCGACACCACGGAAGAGGAACTGCTTGGTGCCCTCAAGGGACGCATCTTCTACAACCCGCTCGTAACCGGTTACGAAATCAAAGACCGCTTCATCGCGGGGAACGTGATAGAGAAGGCGGAACGCATAGAGGGCTGGATGGAGGACAATCCCGAAAGTGAGCGGATGCCGGAGGTGAAACAGGCGTGGGAGGCATTGAAGGAGGCCGAACCGCAGCGCATCGCCTTTGAAGACCTCGACTTCAATTTCGGGGAACGCTGGATTCCCACGGGCGTGTATGCCGCATACATGAGCCATCTTTTCGACACGGACGTGAAAATCGCCTACTCCGCAAGCATGGACGAGTTTTCCGTGGCGTGCGGCTACCGCACCATGAAAATCACGGACGAGTTTTTAGTAAAGGGCTATTACCGGAACTATGACGGTATGCACCTGTTGAAACACGCCCTGCACAACACCTGCCCCGACATGATGAAAAGTATCGGCAAGGACGAGAACGGCAACGACATCAAGGTACGCGACAGCGAGGGCATACAGCTCGCCAACGCGAAGATAGACGAAATCCGTAACGGGTTCTCCGAATGGCTGGAAGAACAGTCGCCGCAGTTCAAGGAACGGCTCACGACGATGTATAACCGCAAGTTCAACTGTTTCGTGCGCCCGAAGTATGACGGCTCGCACCAGACTTTTCCCGACCTCAACCTGAAAGGGCTGGCAAGCCGGGGAATCAAGAGCGTTTACCCGTCGCAGAAGGATTGCGTCTGGATGCTGAAACAGAACGGCGGCGGGATCTGCGACCACGAGGTGGGAACCGGCAAGACGCTGATAATGTGCATAGCGGCACATGAGATGAAGCGTCTGAACTTGGCGCACAAGCCGATGATTATCGGGCTGAAAGCGAATGTGGCGGAGATTGCCGCCACCTATCAGGCGGCATATCCTAACGCCCGCATCCTCTACGCTTCTGAAAAGGACTTTTCGACCGCCAACCGCGTGCGTTTCTTCAACAACATCAAGAACAACGACTACGATTGCGTCATCATGTCGCACGACCAGTTCGGCAAGATACCGCAGTCACCGGAGTTGCAGCAGCGCATCCTGCAGGCGGAGCTTGACACGGTGGAGGAAAACCTCGAAGTCTTGCGGCAGCAGGGCAAGAACGTGTCGCGGGCGATGCTGAAAGGGCTGGAGAAGCGCAAGCACAACCTTGTGGCGAAGCTGGAGAAGGTGGAACACGCCATCAAGTCCCGCACGGATGACGTGGTGGACTTCAAGCAGATGGGCATCGACCACATCTTCATTGACGAGAGTCACCAATTCAAGAACTTGACTTTCAACACCCGGCATGACCGTGTGGCGGGGTTGGGAAACTCGGAAGGAAGCCAGAAAGCCCTGAATATGCTTTGCCATCCGCACCATACAGGAGCGCACGGGCAAGGACTTGGGGGCTACGTTCCTTTCGGGCACGACCATTTCCAACAGTCTGACGGAACTGTACCTGCTCTTCAAATACCTGCGCCCCAACGAACTGGAACGGCAGGACATCCGCTGTTTCGATGCTTGGGCTGCCATCTTCGCCAAAAAGACGACCGATTTTGAGTTCAACGTAACGAACAATATCGTTCAGAAGGAGCGTTTTCGCTATTTCATCAAGGTGCCGGAGCTTGCCGCCTTCTACAACGAGATTACCGACTACCGCACGGCGGAGGATGTAGGTGTGGACAGACCAAACAAGAATGAGATACTGCACCACATACCGCCCACACCGGAGCAGGAGGACTTCATACAGAAGCTGATGCAGTTTGCCAAAACCGGCGATGCCACTCTGCTTGGCAGGTTACCCCTGTCGGAAACGGAGGAAAAGGCGAAGATGCTCATCGCCACCGACTACGCGAGAAAGATGGCTCTTGATATGCGCATGATAGACCCGAACTACGAGGACCATCCCGACAACAAGGCAAGCCATTGTGCCAAGATGATTGCAGAGTATTACCACAAGTACGAGACGCACAAGGGTACGCAGTTCGTGTTCTCCGACTTGGGGACATACCAGCCGGGGGAAGGATGGAACGTGTACAGCGAGATAAAACGCAAGTTGGTGGAGGATTACGGCATACCGGCAAGTGAGGTGCGCTTCATTCAGGAGTGTAAGACGGATAAGGCTCGTAAGGCGGTGATAGATGCCATGAACGCAGGGACAGTGCGAGTGCTGTTCGGCTCCACAAGTATGCTCGGAACGGGCGTGAATGCGCAGAAAAGATGTGTCGCCATCCATCACCTTGATACACCGTGGCGACCGTCCGACCTGCAACAGCGTGACGGACGGGGTGTTAGAGCCGGGAACGAGATTGCCAAGCATTTTGCCGAGAATAACGTGGATGTCATCATCTACGCGGTGGAAAAGTCGCTGGACAGCTACAAGTTCAATCTGCTGCACTGCAAGCAGACGTTCATATCGCAGCTCAAAAGTGGAGCGATGGGCGCACGTACCATCGACGAGGGAGCAATGGACGAAAAATCGGGTATGAACTTCTCGGAGTATATGGCGTTGCTCTCCGGCAATACCGACCTTTTGGATAAGGCGAAATTAGAGAAGCGTATCGCCTCGCTCGAAGCAAGCTGGAATCCAAGACGGGAGAACTGCGCAACAACACGGCTTTCATCGAAGCCATGACGGAAGACTGGAACCGTTTTCTTTCCGTTGTGCAGACTGATAGGGAAGGCAGCCGTCTTAATCTTGTCAAGGTGGACGGCGTGGATTCAACGGATGAGAAGGTCATCGGTAAGCGTTTGCAGGAAATCGCCAAGAACGCCATGACTGGTGGACTGTACAAGGCTGTCGGGGAGCTTTACGGCTTTCCGATAAAGGTGGTCAGCGAGAGGACACTCAAAGAAGGTCTGGAGTTCACTGACAACCGCTTCGTGGTGGAGGGTAACTACAAGTACACCTACAACAACGGGCATCTGGCGATGGCAGACCCGATTGCTGCCGCACGAAACTTTCTGAACGCATTGGAGAGGATTCCGACCATCATCGACCAGTACAAGTCTAAGAACGAAGTGCTGGAAAAGGAGATTCCGCAGTTGCAGGAGGATCGAAAGGGATAAAAATTTAAAATTATGAATTTTATATAAAATATTAATAGGGGCTATCCAAAAGGTCTAAAAGTAAATCTTATCCCCTCTGCAAGTATCTGTAGAAGAGTGATTGCAAGAATTTCTTTCTTTTTGGGCAGCCTCTATTAAATTTATTTATTCTTTCTTGATTTATGTTTATAAACATTATACCAAAAACATTCCAACTAACCTTGTTTATGTTTTGTCAGCCACCATTTGCACAACCATATTTGACTCCCAAAGAGAGTGAATTCGATAAGATAACTTGCTGCATACCCACAATAAGGGGCTAAATAGAATACGAATGGGAAATAGATAACAGTACCGACAACAGATTGCGTTATGTAGTTGGTTAAACTCATTTTACCATAAAGCTGTAATGTGGAAACCGCTTTTTTTGACACGTTACTTATGACACAATAATATGAACGAGAATATTTCTACAGAATCATCAGTAAAACAGAAAAAAATACTATTTTGTTTTTGATGATCATTTCAAAAGGAATTAGAAAAAATGTCTAATTCTAACTTATAGAGGAAAAAGCAACAATTAAATATTAAAGAATAAAAGATACGAAAAATATGACGCCAAAAGAGATACTACAAGAATGGATTGACTGCTTCAACGCCGCCGATGCAGTCGCTTTGGCAAACTTATACGCTCAGGATGCCATAAACCATCAAGTCGCAAACACCCCGGTTATAGGAAAAACAGCTATCCATAAAATGTTTGTAAATGAATTTGCAACCTCAAAAATGGTTTGTATTGTTGAGCATATATTCGAGGATGGAGAATGGGCTATCATGGAATGGAAAGATCCGCTCGGGTTGCGAGGATGCGGATTCTTCCATGTGCAAAACGATAAAATCGTTTTCCAAAGAGGTTATTGGGATAAGCTCAGCTTTCTCAAACAGCACGGTTTAACCGTAGAGAATAGTGATAAAAATCCAAACACATAACACCGTCCGATATGGGAATCATCATTCATTCTTTAGAGTCCGTTTCTTTCAAAGATTTGTATGCGGCATTCTCATCCGCATTCAAAGATTATGATTTCTCTTTGAATGCGGATGAATTGCGACGCATGCTCGACCGACGAGGATACAATCCACAACTATCTTTCGGAGCATTTTTCGAAGGACGGCTGATTTCTTTTGTGTTTAACGGAACAGGCATGTACAACAACATCTTGACGGCCTATGACACAGGGACGGGAACCGTACCTTCATTCCGGGGATTACACCTAACCCAAAAAATATTCACTTTCAGCCTCGAATTGATATATCAACAAGGAGTTCGGCAATATGTACTGGAAGTTTTGCAACACAATCACAAAGCAATAAAAATATATCGCAAATTAGGCTTTGAAACACAGAGAAATTTCAACTACTACTCTGCCAAACTGAGCGATATTGTTCCTGTATTGCAAGTAAACCATACCGCATGTCGCATACTCCCATCGGATTTAAAAAACTGCCTTAACCAAACGGCCTGGTTCGATTTTCATCCTTCATGGCAAAATGACAGGGCTTCACTGGAACGCGGAATCGACAATTTGGACATATTGGGAGCTTATGAAAGAGAAGAACTTGTCGGATTTGTTATCTTTGAACCGGCATCAGGCGATATTTCATCCCTCGCAGTTGCAAAAGATTACCGGCGTAAAGGAATAGGTAAGTCCTTGCTTAAAAGTGCTGTCAGTCATTTTCAAAGCGATGTACTCAAATTTACTAATGTTGATTGCGATTGTGAATCAGTCACTGGTTTCTTGTCATCATTAGGACTTACCCCAAAAGGACAACAGTTTGAAATGGTCAGAAAAATTTAACCTACATTTATATGAATAGCCCTCATCATCAAATAACGGTTCTCAGCTATACGCAGGCAGGGATTTTAACCACTGAACTTCCTACGAAGAACTGAACTTTAAATTTACCACTTAACTGTCCTACGAAGCACGAAAGCCCTGCTTGCGTAAACCTGTTGGCGGAATTAATTTAGTGCATACTTAATTCTGCCAAGGGGCTTATGTTAATGAAGTTTACGTATTGCAGAATGGTAAGTGCACTAATTTTGCCAATGATTCTGGCAAACAAACCATTCGTTATTTTCGCGTAGTTCCTTATGACCAAGAACTGGTCTGTAAGTTGTGAGAATATTGTCTCAATCCTCTTTCTTGCCTTTGCAAACGGAATGAATGTCGGTTTCCAGTCCTTTTGGTTGAGCCGATACGGACACTCCAGTCTTATGTGTGCGGTTTCGAACAAGTCAAGCTGTACATCAGCTCCAATATACCCTTTGTCACCATAGATGCTACAGTCGTGATAAGTATGTTTTACATCTTTCATATAATAGAGGTCAGCCACACTTGCCTTTGACAGATCATAGGAATGGATAACTCCACTTAACCCACAGAGAGCGTGTAACTTATAACCAAAATAACACTTGTTCTGCGAAGCACAGAAGCCGAAGTCGGGAGCTTGCGAGAAATTGCCGGCACGCCCCATCTTGCAACGTTTTCCTCTTGCAACCCTACAGACCTCTATCGGCTTGGAGTCAACAAAGAATTGTTCCTCTCCGCCATCCATTTCCATGGCAATCCGCTTGTGCAGTTCCTCACACAGACCTGCCGTTTTTTTCCTGCGGTCATTGAACTGTCTCCTTGATATGAGATTGGGAATGCTGTCCTTGTATTCTTGCAATTTATAGTCGAACAACCACTTCTCACTATCAATGCTCTCGGTCTCTGCCGTCAGGGGATAGCGCCACCACTTCCAAATCCGAAAACTTGGGAACAGGACCACGACGTGGAACATTACCCGAATCATTGACGAGATTTTCAGAGAATTGCTTGCATATCTCATTAAAAATCGCCAACAATGTTGTTGCTATTGAAAACGACACAGCTTTGGTTGAACATTTACGAAAATTATTTTCTGATGCCCGAAATGTTCAAGTTGTCGGTTGTGATTTTAGGAATTTTGCAGTTCCGAAATTTCCTTTCAAAGTGGTGTCAAATATTCCTTATGGCATTACTTCCGATATTTTCAAAATCCTGATGTTTGAGAGTCTTGGAAATTTTCTGGGAGGTTCATTGTCCTTCAGTTAGAACCTACACAAAAGTTATTTTCGAGGAAGCTTTACAATCCATATACCGTTTTCTATCATACTTTTTTTGATTTGAAACTTGTCTATGAGGTAGGTCCTGAAAGTTTCTTTCCACCGCCAACTGTCAAATCAGCCCTGTTAAACATTAAAAGAAAACAGTTATTTTTTGATTTTAAGTTTAAAGCCAAATACTTAGCATTTATTTCCTGTCTGTTAGAGAAACCTGATTTATCTGTAAAAACAGCTTTAAAGTCGATTTTCAGGAAAAGTCAGGTCAGGTCAATTTCGGAAAAATTCGGTTTAAACCTTAATGCTCAAATTGTTTGTTTGTCTCCAAGTCAATGGGTAAACTGTTTTTTGGAAATGCTGGAAGTTGTCCCTGAAAAATTTCATCCTTCGTAGTTCAAAGTCGGGTGGTTGTCAAGATGATTTTTCTGGTTTGGTGTCGTCTTTTAAGCTGCCGCATAACAAATTAATAATACCAAATAAAAATACGTATAGATTAAAAAAGTTCTTTGTGCTTTTGTCAGGGAACTTTTTTTTCGTAAATTTGCGTTCAATTATGCGGCAGTAATAATATACATATTAATACGAGTTAAGAATCCTGTAGTTTTCCACATGCTACGAGGAGGTATTAAAAGGTGCGTTTCGGCAATGCATCTATTGTAGTATATTATTGCTTAATCAAATGAACATTATAAATTTAGGAATTCTTGCTCACATTGATGCAGGAAAAACTTCCGTAACCGAAAATCTGCTATTTGCCTGCGGAGCAACGGAAAAGCGCGGCAGTGTTGATAAAGGTGACACCATAACAGACTCTATGGATATAGAAAAACGTAGAGGAATTACTATTCGGGCTTCTACGACATCTATTGTTTGGAATGGTGTGAAATGCAATATCATTGACACTCCGGGACACATGGATTTTATTGCAGAGGTGGAGCGGACATTCAAAATGCTTGATGGAGCAGTCCTCATATTATCGGCAAAGGAAGGCATACAAGCACAAACAAAGTTGCTGTTCAAGACTTTGCAAAAACTGCAAATCCCGACAATTATATTTATCAATAAGATTGATCGTGCCGGCGTAAATCTTGAGCGTTTATATCTGGACATAAAAACAAATCTGTCGCAAGACGTCTTGTTTATGCAAACGGTTGTCGATGGAGTAGTTTACCCGATTTGCACCTCAACAGATATAAGGGCAGAACACAAAGAATTTGTATGCAACCATGACGACGATATATTAGAACTATATTTGGCGGATAAAGAAATCTTACCGGCAGATTATTGGA